>Ga0307928_10000069_pt1 | contig 56483 bp, 91 predicted proteins | sample AceLakmetagen232_FD_201815 | JGI IMG/M metagenome (GOLD analysis project Ga0307928, IMG submission 201815) | Saline water microbial communities from Ace Lake, Antarctica - #232 | ecosystem: Environmental > Aquatic > Non-marine Saline and Alkaline > Saline | place: Antarctica: Ace Lake...
TCATCAGTTTTATGTCCAATAGAAGATACTTGAGCATCAATACCAATCGTTTTTAAGACCTTATTAACCAACCTAATTATTTTTGTAGTCTTACTTATAATATCATTTTTGTCTAAATGAAATCCCATAGCTTTGATTGTTATGGTGGTTTCAGGTGGAAATACTACTGACCGTGCAGCGGTGCAGACTACCTTTTGTCCTTGTGGTCCTGGGACCAGTTCGGCAGCTTGTTGCATAGCTATAGCATCTATTATTTCAAACATTTCTTTTCTCCAAATATCTTTTTCCAGTTTTTCTCAAACCGCTTCTTTGTTATATACATGGGTCTGCGTTTACTACCTTTACCGTTCATACCTCATATACCCATACTTGTAAACCGTATTGTTTAGCCTTGTTAATCATGTCGGTGGTGCCATGTGAATCACCCTTAATGATAGCTAATAAACAATCTCCGTATTTAGCCATCTTCTCATTCCTATCAAAACCCGCCTTAGCATTATACTTACCATATGGACCCGTTTTAATAACAGCGCCCTTAGCTTTTAAATCGTCCCACTTAGCTGGGAATTCTTTAACCTTTAGATTGTTGTTGTTTGCCCAAATACCACCTGTAGTATCTATGCCTCTAGCGGCACCGTGTACTACCTCTGTAATATCTTTTACTACTAGTGGTGGGTCACAGGATTCAGCGTAAGCAATAGCTTTTTGTACCCATGAATATTCAGAGAGTGTTCTAGTACCTGCTATAATAAGTTTCATCATACTGCTCCTGGGGCTTGGTAATCTGTGACACTGTAACCTGGTTTACTCATGTGTTCTATAATGGTTGGCATAGAGCGGTGTTTAAAACAATACCTCAACTGTTCACACTTTGTCATCTTTGTGCCACATGGACATACTTGTCCTGCTCGTTTTTCTATTAATGGTTTAACATTAGTATCTTCAAATGTAGATTTACCAAAATAACAAAAGCCCTTACACTTCCATGAGCGAGTAACTTTTGGCCAAGCGGTATCTCTAATTTTCTGAAATTTGTTACGTAACATATCTATAGTATCAGGAATATCTTCCCTGGTAAATGGTATAGTAAATGGTCCACCATGATTAATGTAATGAATAGTAACAAAAACATTATCAACATGTGGATATAGTAGGTGTGTTGCGTAGTGGTACATTCTTAGTTGCGCATTGGAGAACAAACTCTCGTGTGTGTACTCTTCTCCAGTAGCCCAGTTTTTTCTTAGGCCAGTTTTCCAGTCAACAATCTCATAGGTTTCGGGTGTCACCTGAGTAATAGTATCAATAGTACCCTTAATAGCAAATTGTCCCTCGACCTTTTTACCACCTAACTCATAAGAATATGTTGCCCACTTATCAGGAAACTCTATGTCAAAAAATGGTTCCGCATCAACAATAGTCATAGTACGTGGGTCAAATTGTGTACCTAGTACCTTATTGACACTATTAATACAAAAATCATAGTCCTTCTTAGACCAGTTATGATGTGAAAATGCTTTAGAAAAGTAATCAAACGAACGAGAGGTTAATGTTTCTGGGTCTGTATCAATAGTTACAGTAATACCTAAATCGTTATCACGGAAGGATTTCTTTCCGTTTTGATTTGCTTTCTTTGCATTGGAAAAAGTCTCCATAACCTTATGAACTATAGTACCCTTATCAGCCGCCATGTTAGATGGTCCAGATAGACCTAAGATATATTCACCAAAATATTTCATCTCGCACATATCGTGACTTCCGTATCCACTGCTGCGCAAATATGTGATTGGAATAGCCATTAATTTCCTTATATGTTTGTAAGCCAACCGCTATCAATGAGTGCTTGTTGGACTAAGTGATTTTGTTGCAATACTGTTACTGGTTTCTCATTATCAATTATCCAATCAAATTTATTCCAATCAAACTTATCTTTGTCAAGCGCAGTTTCACTTTCATGTACATCCTCACCCTTAAAAGGATTGCGCGTCAACCTCATGACTTTACCACCGGCCTCTTGTATACCCTGAACCTCATTGGGGAATCTTACATCTGTAATCACCGCAAACGCAGAGTTGTCTTCTTTAATTTGGAGAAGAGTAGATGCTACCCACACATCACCGTACATACGACGAAAGATTTCAGTGCCAATATACTGCATAACATCACGGGCAGTCATTGGACCTGAAATATGAACTATGAGCCCTTGTGCTGTAACCAATTTTTGTGTATCGTTATAGTCTTTGGGTTCAGTATACATATTCGCCATAGATTTAAGTTGTTCTGGAGTAATAATCCCTGGCATATCTTCCCAGCGATATCTAGTTTCACTGTTCTTATCGGCATCAGTACCATAGCATTGTTCATACGTTAGTCCTAACGCACTCATACACACATCCTGTTTCAGCTTATCCGCATAACTATATAGCTTAATAAACCGGTCTATGTAATTCTTTTTTAAATCATCTATATCTACATTGCGACGATAGTAGTCAAATATACCAGCGAACCTTGTGTCTTTTAAGATGTCGCTTATCCATAGCTTACCATCGTCCCCAATAACGAACTCTCCATCTACTAACGCTATGCCTTGCATAACTAAACCTAGTAAAAAATTCGCAGCAGTACTTTTACCACCTTGTTTACAACCCGAAAGTCCCAAAATTGCCATTATATTAACCTCTCTATCATAGTGTCGAATGGTACATAATTGACTGCATATTTAGCAGCAATAAATAGTTTCATCATTTCATCTTTATGTGATTCTGTATAAATAATAATATTTCGTACTGCTGGTTGCATAGATATTATCCAGTGAACTAAATATTCGGAGTATGAACCTAAAAGTATTGTGTTAGTATCAACGATAGATTCAAGTGCTGCAATACAAAGTCCGTCTGTATCAACATACTGTATAGTAACACCGGTTTGTTTCACAGCCTTTTTAAGTTGCTTACCCCTTTTTACATTAGTGTCGAATACTATCATATTAAATCTCAATTTTATATTGTTCTATTAGTGGTATAAGTAACATTTGTAAGTCGTCTATCGAGGTTGCCCCAACATCATTGTCACCAAGGTCAGGGGTTAAAATATTATATTGGTTCTTGCAACTCTCTGCGATTGTTGTCCTTGCTACTATACCGGCCTCGTCGGGGTCTGTCAACAAAATAATCGTAAAAGCGCCAGAAGCGTCCAATAAAGTTTTCTGGCCAGGGGATAATTTTGTACCGAAGGTGGCTATCGAATTATGAATACCGGCATCTTCTAGTCTCAACACATCCTTTGGACCCTCAACTAAGATAACTATACCACATTTTTTAATGTGTGTATGAGCCTCCCACAAGTTGTATAACCAATATTCACTTTTAAAATCTGCTGAGTTGCGCCACTTAGCATATTGTGGTGCATACTCTGGTGATGGACAATCAGTCTCGGGGTTATGCCAAAGTTTACATTCTGGACATCTATCCCAAATGCTTCTACCTATACACCCCACCATAAACCTACCGTTCTCTTCATATACTGGGAACACTATACGTTCTGACATTGGCTTATTAGGTGTAGTACATAATCCCACGTCATATTTATCTAATGTTGCAGAAGAAAATCCCAACTCTAAGAATGGTTTAGCTGGAATCTCTAGTTTATTGCGAATTTGTGCTCTACTAACGGTATAGGCGGCCTTGGGACGCTGACTTGTAAAGATATGTGCTTGGGATATAAACCTATCTGTGTTAATACTGGCGGAATTTACTAGTAAATTATCATAATTTACATTCAGAAACTTCATACACCAATTGATTGTGTCCATAAAGCCACATACTTTGTCTCCCTTTTGTACCCATTCATACTCTACCTTAGATAATAATCCCCTCACGAAACCAAGGGCCGAGGGTTGAAATATTACTTCACATGCTCTTGTGTTACAGCACCAGTTACCCCTGTGTGTATGGCCCGAGTGATAAAAATTGAGCGCATCAACATTATCTCCATCGTGTATAGGACATCTACCTATGTACATCTTAGATGTTTGGCGCATATCTAGGTTAAAATAATGGACCACCTTGTCAAAATTGTCACTAATAGATTGTGATAGTAGGTTTAACTTGGCCTGTGTCCATTGTTTATTGGAATGGGATATCATTGCCTTCATTGTCCTGAGTAGTGGGGAATCCTGTCTTTTCCTTAGCCTGTTCAATCATCCACACAACCTTACGCTGCCCCTCAGTAATCTTAGCACATTCACCAACCATATGACAATTGATATAGTCTCCACTTTGAAAATCTGCACCGTGACGAGACACCACTGGCACCAACTTACGATTACCAGCGTCCTGACCATCTTCTGCTATTTCTTCGTCTGACTTACGTTTGAAAATAGTAAAGTTGGAACATAACCAAATGATTCTATCAGACCCACTGGCCGTATCAGTAGACTCTTTATTGATACCATCTCTGTTAGTTTGCATAAAGGTAAGAAATGGTAGTTGATAGCGCATAGCAAAGTTATGAAGCGAAGTCATCAAAAAGCCCAATAATTGATACTCTTTCATATCGTTACTAATACCCTCTTGAGTCATTAACTTTAAATAGTCATATACTATTACACACGGCTTAGCCTTACCGTCATCGTCAAGTCCCACATTTTTGACCAACCAGCGCCTCATAATAGCTACTTGTTCCTCAAATGGCATACCAGCTATGGATAAGTGGTAATATGGTACTTTTTCCTGCTCTATTTTTTTAGCTGCACTTAATACTTTTTCTTTTGTGTCTGGTTTTAAAGCATATTGTCCAGTTTCAATGTCGTAGATGTAGCAATCTGTTATCATAGCCAGGGTACGATGCTGGTGGTCCTCTTTACGCATTTCAGTATCCATGTTGAACACTGGAATTCCAGTAGTATCAGCTATATAATAGCCCATGTTGTCTGAGAGTAATGTTTTCCCCGTTTTGGGCCTAGCTGCAATCACATTAACCGTACCGGGGCGCAAACCCCCACCTATAGCACTGTCGTATTCTGGGAACCCAGTAGCAATACCAATACTGTCAACTGGATTTTCTCCAAGATAAGTAATATACTCAAGCAGACCATCTCCCAAAAGAGTTGGTTCGTTATCTTGAGAGTCGTGCAACAACGATGTAAAGTCGAATATAGCATCTTCTGCAATTCCTAATATATGAGTTACTGTTTCATCACCACTTAGATTGGTTAGCTTGCCCTTGGCGTCGTCGAGCTGAGTACCTAGTAGTCTGGCGATTTCTAATTTACGAATCTTAGCTGCAAACCTTCTAACATTCTTTTGAGATACCGGAAAATTAAAGATGGCTTGTAGGTGTTGGGCTTGTTGTCTTGTTTCAAATAGGTGTCCAATGCCCAGTTCAATAGCAGCGGATTGAATGATTGGAACATCTATTGTAGCCCCATCATTCTGTTCAAGAACATGGTGTACACAATCATATATAGCCTGATTTTCTGCTATAGTAAACGTAGTAGAAGACAAAATGTCAACTACATCTAAGTATGAGTCTGAACCATAACGACAAATGCCGGCTAGTACAGCTCTTTCAGCGGGTGCATCTGATAGTACCTTCATCTACGCGTTCTCCCCTCACAATCATCACAAATATATTGTAGTATGCCATTACCGTCTCTATATACTTCATTTGGTAATACGTCATACCAATATTTACAACGACTACATTCTACTTCAATGTATTTGACCTTGTCTCTACGCTGTGTAGGTTGATTACCACCTATTAATTTTTTGTCTATTTCAGTATCGCTTTTATAAGAGTGTTTTTCGGACATCTGATTAAATTGGTTTTCTCTAGGTCCAGTTTGAAGGCTCTCATTTCTTGTTTGTCTACCAGATGGGCGACCACTAGAGCGCTCTCGTCTATGTTCTTGTATATCGAACTCAGGTCTTCTAGGACGGCGACTTCTAGATGTTTTTCTACCCTGTCTGGATGGTGTAACTACTTCCTCATCATCAGGGAGGATAAGTTTGCTTTTGCGCTGTTGTTTACGCTTTTTTTCACCCTTGGCTTTGCGTTGAATAAGTTCTAGAACTTCTCCTAAGTCATCTTCTGACAGGCCATTTAAGATATCTGTTACTGATGGTTTACCCATAAGATGTTTCCTTTGTGTATTTCGAGCGACGTACATCCATTAATACTTTAGACAAAAAGTTGATACCTTCAGATAATCCTGTAAGTCGTTGTATTCTATGATTAGCATGTTTTACCATGTCGTGAACTTTTTGGGCGAAAGCATTTTCTTTTGCAAGTAGTGCAAACTTTAACTCATGTTTAGTATATTGACCATAGTTGTCTTTAACATCAGCAAGCAATTCTCTTAGAATGGCTTCAGCCCACAGTTGATTACTACGCTCTGTATTGTATAATCTTGTAATGTAAAACGAAAATTGTGCCAAGCGATATGCTATAGCAGCACAGTCTTCTACAGATAATGAAAGTATCGAAATCTTATCCATAGTTAAATAGCCATTTAATTCAATATCTGTGCCTGGTGCCATGGCTGGTGGCAACCCACAACGCCCTTCGTATTCATCCAATTTTTGTTGAACAGCTTTAATGCGTTCTTCTGCTGTGATACTATTGGCCATTAATACGACGCTCCCACTCTTTGTCTGTTTCATTAAATGGTAACTCAATGAAGATAATGTTATTCAAAATACACCAGTCTTTCTTCATGTTGTCATTTTTACGAGCTTGCATAAACTTTAACATTGTTCCATGATAATGTGGTACAAACTTGTAGTGTTGTTCACCGTGTACCTCAACAGCGCAGTGAAGGACAGGGATGTAAAAATCTAAATACAATGTCTTAAATTGAACTGGGGAAAAGGAAACTTCTTCTAAGGTAGATACAGTAGGAAACATTCTTTGAAGTAGTTTTCTAGTACGAACATGTAGGCTACTTTTATTACTACTATCTATTTGAATGTCTGCACCAGTGGGTTTCCAAGCGTGTTGGACCTGTGTTTTTGCTTCCACATATCTAACAAACATTACTTAACCTCATCATTTCTCTAAACTTAGTATGTAAGTCATCGTAAACATCGGGATTTTCTCTCAAATATGTAGATGCTTTCTCAGCACCTTGAATTTTTTTGTCACCAATAGTATACCAAGAACCACCCACCTCTACTAAACCGAGGTCTTTGCCAATTTGCAGTATTTCATATTCTTTATCTAAGCCATACCCATAACGCAATAAGGAGTCTGCCTTACCTCCAGGCGGTCCTACACTAGAGCTATCACAGACCCAGTGTACTATTTGACCCACCTGTGCTTCACCATCCATGAATGGGGTAGAATGCGTAGCTCTTAACTTTACCTCTCTAGCATATTGAACTTTTTGTCCAGAAGACTCTTGCCATTTTTTCATACTACCAGGTGTTTGGTTAGCATACAGGTGTGTGATACACATGAGTATAGAATTATTGATAGGAAGTACATTACTTAATCTTTTAGTTAAATTAGATAGCATAAGCGGTACGTCATCACGGATTCTATCACCTATATTAGCATTCATTCTACCAGAACTACATAGTTGTGATATAGAGTCTACTATGAATATTGCACCAGGCTTAGTATGAATATATGCTTCTAAAATTTCCAAATAATCTTCTGCATTTAAGATTTTGCCCGGTCTAGACTTAATAACCTGTAGGTGATTTTCGTCTGTTAATAGATGTGGTATACCAGCTAAGTCTCTTGCTTTAATGCGTCCCTCTACGTTAAAAAAGTATACTTTACGCCCTACTTTTTTGTCAGTTAGAGATGATTTATATTCTAATCTTTGTGCTGTTCCACCAAAGTGCAAACACATACTAGTTTTACCTACCTTGGGTGGTCCTGTAACAACTACCATGCCACCTTCTTGTATACCACCACCAGTAGCAAGGTCTAGTGTAGGACTGATAGGAATAATCATTCTAGGGGTGTCAATAATTGTTTTACCGCTGACGAATACATCATCTCCAAACTTTTTTCTCAAGTGTTTATCAACAGTATCAGGTGTCAACTTAATTTGTTGGTCTTTTTTTTCTTTAGCCATTTAAACCTCGTTATCTAAATCTTTCAGCTTACCAAGGGGAGTACTACGTACCCTGCGTTGTCGTATTTGTGATATTGTGGCGGGTTTTTCCACTGGCTGTGTTGTAATTTTTTGCAGATTTTGCAATTCGGCTAAAACAATCTTGTTATATCGCTCAATCACCGGTATCAACCAGGGTGCGTGTAAAGAATAGATACGACTAGCTTCTTTATCTTGTAACGCTCTAATGATAGCTTTTTCATGATACTTTTTTAGTAACGTATGGCACTTTCTCAGTTGTGATTTAAAAAAGAGCTGCCACTCTGGTAGATTCCAAAACTTAATTGGAAGGTCTACTTTTAGATTGGCAGCCTTTCTTTCACACACACGCTCAATAATATATTGTGCGGCAGTTACAAATTTTTCTGGTGAATAAAGCGACTGATATCTACTCTTATCAGTTTGCTTTCCCATTACATCATTTCTCCCTCTTTGGGCTTCCATACATGGTCCCTGATTTTACGAGATGGTTTATTAGATGAACGTTTCTTAGATTCATCAATTCTTTCAGATGCAGCTTGAGTCATTGCTGCTACTCCACCACGACCACCAGCGGCACGGGTTACCATCAAATCCTTAGCATTTAAACTACGAATACATAATGCATAAAGTTGGGTTCCATTATCTGGATGAAAATCGAGCTTGCGCAAGACACGCTCAATAATTTCTTTGGCTTCTGTCTTGTCCAAACCTGCACCCTTTAACTTATGCATGGTTTGTATTCTGGTTTCTTTGTTGATTTCGGCCTTGAATGCGGGTTCTTCATCACTGGCAGTTTCTTCAGCCTTGAGACGTGTAGCAACGATAGTGTTGATAATACTATCTAATTCTTCGCTAGCATATTTAGAAACTGTAAGTGCTGTTCTATCCAATTCTACAGCAATTTCTTCAACAGTCTTGCCATCAGTTAGCATTCCCTTAATTGCGAATTTTTCTGTGTTACTTAGTTTACCCGTTGCCATTATGCCATCTCTCTTTCAGCTTCGTACAAAGAAGCTTTATTTTTTGTGGTTAAAAATTGAATATATAATGCAAATGCCCTTTTGTTTACTGGGGCAAATTTCATAACCCGTTCTCCGGCATTATGTTTACCATGTTGTCCTTCGGTTAAGCCAATAGGATTAAAAAATCTAGAGTCGGGACCGACCTTAACATAGTATTTAGTTGCTGTACCTACCCTAGTTACCATTTTTGCCAACGCTTCTGAGCGATTTTCCGCTTCTTCTACGTTACCATTATCAAATTCTACGTCGTCTAGCATAGGTAGAGGGGTGTTACCGAAAATCTCTACGGTTTCAAAAAAATCCTCTTTGCCTCTCATTGTAAATACGACAACAGTTCGTTCTTCATCACCAATGTGTTGCTTATTACTCTGTACTGCGCTTTGGTGTTTAGTAGTGTGCATAGAGTTGAACATATCTTTTGGACGTACTCTATGTCTGTTTACCTTTTGCATGAATTCGTTCCTTTAGGTTAGTTAAAAATTGTTTGGTGGCTTCTTGACACTCAGTTAAGCTATCACCACATATAGTAAAAGGTATACTCTCATGATGTTTATCTTTTACCCTTGTGCCCACCTTACCATCTGGTTGTTTCTCACAAAGCTCATAATAAATTGTAACACAAATCACAGATTGATGAGGAATGTTTGGTTCACTCATTATTTTTCCTTTTATCTATACGAGATTGTTTTTCGCTGACTTGAATATGACCCTGACTATCCCTCTTAACCTGTTCCATGCCAGGACCAAGAGGTATTTCCAGTGGTTTGTTTTTATATGCATTGTTTTCACGATGGATACTTGCTTTTTCATCTGCGCTAAGCTTGTTTGCATTTTTATTAGCCATAGAACCTACAGTTTTAGGTGTAATATCAACTACATTACAGTTTTCAGCTACATAATTTCTACGTACAGGTTTACGCTTTTTGCAGGAAGAACAGGTAGGTTTTAGTTGGGATACCTCATTCATTGAGGCTTTTATCTCGAATTGATGACCGCATCCATTATCGTCTGGGTCACATAGGAAAATATATGTGGGCATTATACTATACACCACTTTCTATGCCAAAAAGTAATCCTTCGGCATCAAATAGGGAGTTTCTTGTAAATTTTCTACTAAGTACTTTGTATAAATGGTTCATCTATACCGGTTACACAATGTGAATAATCACCACTACGACGAATAGAATCTATGTTTAATGGATGTCGTTTTGTATCATTCATTTTCATAGGTTTAGCTATAACCTTGGTTTTATCTACCCCTAAGATAGTTAAACAACCAAGGGCGGCTAGTTTGAAAAAGTTTCTACGTTCGTTCATGATTTATTCCTATTAAGTAAGTGTTTGTAAATAGGTGTAAGATATGGCACCCATTCTTCTGGAATTTGCATCCAAGGAGATATGCCTAAAATAAACTGGGCGGGATTAAGTTCCTTAACAGGTCTAAGTAACTTCATGCCTGCTTGTTTGGGTGTTCTATCAGCCTTTTTACGGTTACACAAGATACAACATGTTACAATGTTGGTCCAGTTGGTTGGCGTTCCTTTATAGTGATTCCTTTTCCATACAGCCCTAGGAATAACATGGTCATAGGTTAACTCAGAGGTATGTTCTAGTTTACCACAGTATTGACAGGTTAACTGGTCCCTGATAAATACATTCTTGCGGGAAAATGGAATTTTGTTGCGGTTTTGTCTGATATATTTTGGACATCTAACTACGGCGGGCATAGGATATTTCCTGGTACTACCCTGAATGAAGTCGTCCTTATAAAAATCAATGACCTCTAATCCATTTGCAGGATTATCCTGATTCATCATTGACAAAACAATACCACGCTGCCAACCGATTAATCCTAATGGAGTATAATCAGCGTTTAAAACTAATGCCTTACGATGTTGAGGCTTTTTACTGTCACAGTGTTGCTCAACTGGTTTAGTCCGCTGCTTTGTCTCTATCTGCTTTTGCTTCCTCTTTTTCTTTGACATTATAGTCCTCCACGGCTTTAACAATTACCTCAACAAGTGGGCTTCTAATAATATCCTCATTGGTTAGCTCTACAAGGCCAACCTCGCCCACACCATTCAAAATACGCATATATTTTTCAAGTCCGCCCGAACGATGGGCTTCCAAATCTGTTTGTGATATATCACCAGTAAGTACCATGGTACTATTGTTACCTATTCTGGTTAGCAACATAGTAATTTGTTCAAATGTAGCATTCTGACATTCATCAGCTATAATAAAGCTGTTGTGTAAACTGCGCCCTCTCATGTAGGCAAATGGAAGTACCTCTATTTGATTACCATTTAACATTCTTTGAATATCAGCTAAGCTACAGTATACATTTAACTCATCATAGATAGGTCTCATGTATGGGTCGGATTTTTGTTGTATATCACCAGGTAAAAAGCCTGTGTTTTCTCCTGCCTGAACAAATGGCCTAGTTATAATGATTCTGTCGCATTGTTTTTTAGCTAATCGTATAATAGCGGAGGCAACAGCAATGTGAGTTTTACCAGTACCGGCGGGTCCAACACAAAATGTTATACCATGTTGATTAATTGTTTTGATGTAATGTTTTTGATTATTAGTTTTACCAGTAAGGTGGTATTTTTTCAATGTTAAATCATTACTGATTGGTTTACGCTTTGGCTTTAGTGGTCTAGGCGGCATCATGGTGTTTCCTTATACTAAAATACAGGCCCCTCCAGCACAGGCAATTTCTTGCTCTGGCTGAGTTTCGTCTTGTTCTTCAATCATGGTTGTATAATCTACAGGTTTAATACTATCTACTAGGTCGCAATATAACTTCCAATTGTATACATCTTTCATACAATATGTTAGTCTTTTTAGGTCACCATCAAAATACTTAATGGCAAACTTGTTCATTTTCTCCACCATAGCACACTGTTTGGCAATTTTCATCCAAAAGGCAGAGTCTCCACCTCCATTAGTACTAATCTTAGTATTGAGCTTATCATATAGTGTAATATCACATGCTTTCCATAGGTTATCACAGGCATCTAACGCTATTTCTATCAAACCGGAGGTCCATAAGGCAGCATCTCCATATTCTCTTACAATCTCTCTTGCTGTATACACCGCAGTAAATGGAGCTTGGGCATAATCTTTGTCGCCACTCTGAGGCAATAAGGCAACACCACAAAAATACCGTTTGTTTTTGTAGATAAAATCAGCTACTTCGACCCATTCAGTTGGGGTAACAGTGATAGTATTTGATACATTATGACTGAGCCACGATTGTGTACATAGTTTTTTGTTTTTACCGGAATTAACCCAGTTACCCTGTGTGCTTTTAACAATGTCTAGTAATGCCAAGGCGGGCATTTGGTTCTTAGTTTTGGCACCATCAGGTACTTCAATAGGAAAGATGATAATATCATCAGTATCGTTAGCCGACCATACTGAACGAGTGCAGGCTTGTTGGTTGGTAGCTCTAAAATGTTGGTAAGGATTCTCAGCTCTATTAGCTTGTAAAATACGTAAGTATCTTTTTGAATGGTGGGGGTGTAAGCTGGATGATGTACCTAATAGACACGATGATGTGCCCTCTGGTTTCATACAAGTAGTACGGGCAGCTTGATTAACTCCAATTATCTTAGCAAATGCTTTATTAGTATCAACTATGGTTTTAGCAACCGTACGTTGATTAGTAGGATTAAGTACTATGTCAAAATTTTCCATAGCTCCGGTCATAGATACGCCGAGTAGAGCTTCCCGCTGGAATATTGCTTGGGACCAGGATGTGAGGTACTCAAGCCTGGTAAATCCTGCTTGGAGAGTACCGATAATAGCTGCCGCTCTACCTCTCTCATTAAAGTCTGCGATATCCTTGATAGTTGCGCAATTGATGGTCGAAAGGTTACATCCCTGCCATCCAGATTCAAGACCCATTTCGGTTGGTAGCGCTTTATATCCCATTCCATCATATGTCTCCATATACTTGTCATATTTCGCTTGGTCAACAATGTAATATGCCCACATGCCAATTTCAGCACATGGATTTATCAACATTTCTAAATCGTCGGTCCAAATGAAACCGGGCTCACCATGTTCTTTAACATGTTCTAATATAGCTAAGAATTCTTCCTTGGTTGTCTTGTTACGTAATAACATAACAGAATTATTTGAGCGTGCTCGCTGCCCATTTTCTTCTTTCCAGTTGCCCGTTTTGGCAGTCATCATCTCATGGTCGTCGGCCGAAAACAAACATATTGTGGATGAATTATGAACTAATATTCCATTACATAAAAAACAGCTTTCTTGTTCTACCTCGATATCATACGTGTCAATAGCATTATTTTGCTCAATGCTTAAAACACGAATAGGAACTATGTGTTGATTATGATAATATTTATCGGCTACCCAACCAGTCATTCTTTTGTTATTTGTAGACCAAGAATGTCTCAGCCCTTTTGGATACGGCTTAGAAAACCATTTAGCCGGAAAACAATTTGATGTTTTTTTATCGTGGGTTATTCTAGGTATTTTAGTTGCAAATCTATATTTAGATACAAACTCGATATACTGTTGTAGGTCTAGTTTGTTTAGAATACTCACATGGTATTGGTCTTTCCAATTTGGTTTACCTTGATTACATTTCCATGTAGATACAGCTTTTAATTGTATCCTACTGATAATACCACAGCTTAATAATAAAGATTGTAATTGTTTAGCAAAGTCTTCATAAATAGTACATGTTACACAGAAGGGTTTAACTTTTACCGAACCATCTGCATCTACTACACCTTGAATATATGCCATTCTTATGTTTACAGAAGCCTTTTTAACAAAATCTGGTATATTAATAGGTGTATTAGGTTGTTTGATATGTGTATGAAAGTAGGTAGCTAATTGCTTACTTTTTACTCTAACCCTATAATAATGGTCTTCGTGTGGTCTGTGTTGAACGGTTACATTTACACCAAATCTTGTCAATTGTTGGGCTACATCAACTGCTTGTTGTTTGTGTTCCTCAGCAACAGCTACAGACAAAGCCCCACTGTTATGGGTTAACTTAACATAGCCATCTCCATGAAATATTCCTAAAAACCATGCCATTTTTTCATCTAATGGTGGTATAACAATATTTTTACATGTAGTTGAACGGGCTGGTTTTATATACTTAAAACTTGGTAGTCGTGTTGTGTTATTGTGGTTATCAGCACGACGAATACTATATAGGTAATCGTCATCTGTTAAGTTTTTAGCATATTTCCAAGTAAATTGACCATCATAACTGTTTAACACAGCTACTCTATGATTTGGGGTACATTTTATAGTTCCATTTTGATGTTTTATTGTAACACAATTTTGTTTACCTTGACTAAAAGTGTTAATTACCCTTTTCCATCCATTAGGTGTTGATACATAATCTCCAATGGTTACATCTTGTATATCTTTATATCCTTGTTCTTTGATTAAAACCTTTTCATCTTGTGCTATACATCTCCTAACACCACCACTTAAAACTGCATCGGATATATGCATAACAATATCATAGCAGTCTATAGGGCGTAATCTTTTTCTACCTTCTTGGTAACGACAACGTCTTAATAGAGCATCAATACGTATAATAGCACTTCTTAACCCGTTTGGCCCCGGCGCTTTGCCAACACCTGAACTTAGAAAAGAACCAGCAGGTCTAATTTGAGAATAATCAAAAACAACTTCGCCACATTTAGCATATTTTTCGTAAGCAGGGTCTATAACTACATCTAGGTGATTACTTAATAACACCCCAATGGTGTCAGCCCAACCCTCAATGGTATCGGGAACAACAAATGTTTCCTGATGAGAGAGAATTTCGCGCCTAAAACCAGGGAGTCTATCTACGTGTTGTTTTTGTACTGAAAATCCAGTCCCACAACCACATAATAATAACCAAAAACATTCTTGGAAAAATCGTGGTCTATCACAATAGGAACTCACACAATTATATATTCTAGCGTTCTTTTTTAGTGCTGGTGTGCCCCCAAATTGTAATGCTCTCTGTGACCCTAACACTTTCTTCTTGAGCATCATGTCGTATGCCCAGTTTATCTCTTCATCTATACCTTTATCGTTGTAAAATTCCAACATCATATCGCGCACTCGATATACTGCTTCTTTCCAAGTCTCTCTGCGCTTCTCTTTGGCAATCCATCTGGCATATTTAGATACAAGAGTATAATTCATTAATTCTGGTAAAGCTGACACTTAATTGGTTACTCCTTGTTGATTTGTTTGAGAATTTTCTCGGCTTCTTTGTTGGTGGGTAATTGTTCGTTCTTCCTTGCTCTATGATGTTTCTTTCTTTTGGGCTTACCAACCATTTTTTGCCAAAAATCAGCAATCTTTGCGCCATCGTGGTGCTTTAAAGACTTAGTCCTACCTGTTGGGTCACCTTTATAGTCACGAATTTGTACTACTAATTCAAAGTCACTACCAACCTCTTCCTGCCCACTACCAATATCTAGTTGAGACATGTGTGTTTCCTTTGTCCAATGTAATGAAGAAAAACCCGCCCATGGTGGACGGGTTTGTGATTTTTAAGCGACACTGTGAATTAATTACTCTTACGCAGAGTATTTGTGTGACGGTGTTCTTTGAATTGTTTGTTTTTATTGATTGCAATTAAATTATAATTAAACCTATTGAAAGAACACACCTAGATAAGTCGAAGAGGTGTCGCTTTAACGAACCGTAGTAAAAACGATGGAATGAGTGGATGAACTCCTTCAATGGAAGGAATGACGCCCTGAACTCCATCGTTAAGGATTCATTGATTTATACTCCGACATATGTATTATACACCGTTGATGACAGTTAGTAAACTATCGGGAACTTTGATTTCTCGGATTTTTGGTCCATTTCCATAAGTAATATATTGAAATTGTCTATAGAATATATCGTTATCTTTATCAAGGTTAGTACGAGCACCGGCTATGATAACGACTTCTTTTATTCCACATTGATATAGGTATTGTATACAATATTTACATGGTCTATGGGTGCAATAACATACACTGTTTAGTGTTGCCCTTCCTAATCGAGCGCAATTAAGAATTGCATTATGTTCTGCATGTATCATCCAAAGATATTTGTCAGGGCGTACGTTAGGTAGGGCATAATCGCGCGCACCTCTAACATATCCGTTATATCCAGTGGTAAGAATAGTTTTACCTACTGGTTCTACTAAAACAGCCCCAACTTTAGTTTGAGAGTCAGGGCTTCTTCTTGCTGCTAAAAGTGCATGTCCCATGAATTGTTCATCCCATGAGGGTAGAGAAACATCTTCATGTTTAGTAAACATTTCGGACTTAGCCAAAATTTCCCACGGAAAATCATCCATACTTGTCCTTTCGATTAAATAGTAAGTGGGTGAGGGGGGATTCGAACCCCCACGCCTTTCGGCACGACATTCTAAGTGTCGCATGTATACCAGTTTCATCACACACCCTTATAATATTTCAACACCTCATCAATATTTAAAGTATGTTCTATCGCGTGACAATTACGGCACAACAACATACATTTTTGTATTTCCTGTTCTAGGATTTTCCATGACATTGCGTGCCAATGGGCAGCTAAATTAAAAGATTTATTAGATGAGTCAATATGATGAAATGTTAATGTCCTAATATCTTTATTCCCACAATGTATACATTGTCCTCCTAAGAACTCAATAGCACGTAACCTGTTTTTATATCTAGTATAACGATTCCTACATACTGAACAAACATCATTTTTAGTCCAAGAAAATTCTTTACTACAGATAGGACATATTTTAGTAGTAATCCTATTATTTGTTGCTACTTCTCGACGTAGTTTGTATCCTGCTTTTGAATTGAAAGGTGAGCAGTCTAAACAATAACTACGACTTTTTAATATTCTGATTTTTCCATCTATTTTCACACGATATGGAAAATTATTGTGACACTTTTTACACTTAGGCATAAATATACCCTCCTTTAGTATACTATACACCAATGTCTACTTAAACGCTACAAAATTTATACTTCGTGCCAAACCTCCGTTACTTCATTAACACTGGTTTCTTTTCCAGTTTCTAGCAAAGCATTCATTGTCTTATTGTTGTCTCTCCAATAGGTTCTCCAACCCATCTTACGTCTTAACATCCTACGAAGAGCATTAGTTTCTCTTCTTGATGGTTTATTGAACATTCTAACTGCTACAGTCACAGATTCATCTAAGGTTTCATCTCTCTTAGCTCTACAATACTTAATCATATTTACTATTTGACTTATAATTGTCATAAATAAGCTAATAGTAGCAGGGTCTATGAAAACCTGTTGTTCATCTTGTTGCGGCTTAGTTTTTAATGCCACCTTGGTTGCAAGGTCTGTTAACATTATTCTCTTCCCTTTATTATATGTGAAAAATTGGATTTGTCAAGGAGAAAGCGTAAATAAATACGAAAGTCTGGTAGATTCAGCGATTTGACCTGGCTCTGTCCATGCATCAGAACGATTGTGAATCAAATCAAACCCATTAAAATTAAACGAATAGGCTGCTGTGCTGCTACATACCGGATAAACTACATCTTGTACATCGTCAACCATTAAGTCTTTGGAACTATAAAACAATCTTAGTCCCACCATTTTGTGCTTTAACATCCACCATACACGACGGTAACCATAAGGTAAACCGGTCATCTTTCTCATAGTTTTGGTAACCGCTTTACCATCAAAATTCTTTTTTACTAGAGTGGTAGTTTGTGTTTCTAAATCAAATTCCCATTTAGACCATACAGGAATGGGTCTATATACATCAATGATACCAGGTCTCTTAATAACTAATTTTTCTAAGTTTGATGACACTCCACCCACATTTTCTTTAAATTCTACTACTTCTAGTAGACCATTTACCCATGATGCTAAACCAACATGTGAATAAGTTGTTTCTCCTGCTTTACCTATGAAATAAGAAACTAAACTACGACCACGAAACAACAACACATCCGCTTCTTGAATCAGAGGTTTTGCTTCCCTATATAATAGGGTCGTTTGTTTGTTAAGTACCATTGGTTCGTCTTAAATCTGCTACTTCTGTTTGTAAGTGTCCCAACTCCACACCGTTTTTTAATACTGCACTTTTCAGTTGGTCTACAGACATTTGAGTTCTATCACCTTGACTTTTAATTTCTTCTACAAGGTCTTTAAACCATTGAGGAGGAACCTCAGTAGGCATTTTTGCCATTTCTTCTCTAATTTTGGCAATTTCTTGATAAACTTTTAAGCCATCACTAGCAGTAAATCTGTTACCTCTAGTCTCAGCCATAAATTCTCTTAGCTCTGCTATAGTTTCTCTGTCATGATGTATTTGAGATAATTCTGCTCTTATAAAAAATGCTGCTATGCTTAACACAAGAATAATAGCAAATTGTGCTACGGCCAATCCGGTTTTTAGTTTATCAACCGTACCATTATTCCAGAACCTATTAAACTCACTTATTTTCGGCATTATGTTGCTCCATTAAAAAGGCCGGTAGCCAGTCGCCTGACTACCGGCGCTTTAAGTTAATTACCACAGAGTACGTTCAGCGTAATCATTTTGGTCTGGAAGAGGCTTAGGCTCTTTGTAAACTAATTCACCTGGTTTTGAAGCAGTTGGATTAGCCGCATCATCAGCAGAACCATCGGTTTGATTAGCATCATCAGAAATACTATAGTAACCAGCGTTAGTAGTAGAAGCCGTTGGAGCGGTTGACCATGCGCCACTGTAAATGTTCCAATAACCAGCTACAATAGCGGTTGCGACTCCATCGGTGAAGAGCGATTGAGCCATGTGGATACTTCTACGGTTGGTTGGGTCTGCGGCACCGGAACGCAACACAGTTTTGGAAATACCAGCAAGAGTGGTAGACACTCTACGCATAACATATGTAGCAGCAGTCATGGTAGCAAAATTACCAGCATATAGGTAATAAGTCATTGTACCAGCACCACTTGTATATGCCTTTGTAGTGGTAAAAGTATCTGTAGTAACAGCAGTAACTCTTTGGGTACCGGCTACTTCACTACTTGTGTCAGTCACATTAAGAATATCACCGGCTGATAGCCCGTGAGAAGCTAATGTATAAACTGCAACACTACTTGCAGCAGCTACGCTAGTAATACTAACAGCAGATGCAGCCCATGCGGCACTACCCACATCGTTACCAGCCATAACCTTAGAACCGTTATTACGACGAGTATAACCTTCACCTATAGCATTCAATAGGTCTCTGTCAGAATATAATTTCTTACATCTACCAGTATTAATAGTAGGTTGAGTGGCTGGATTCTTAGAATCCGAAAAATCACCTTTTGCATTGTATGCAACCCCGGCAGCAGTATAATAAAAATCTGCCGCATCAGGATTAACAATACGATACATCGTTTGTGTGTTAGCCATTTGTTTTTACCTTATTTATATGGCCAAAACTAATCCTATAAGTCCTATGATTAAAATGTTCCTATCCACTCTTAATATACACCACTAATGACAAGAAGCGATTTTAGCAGGGAAAAGTATCCTAATGGCGTGGGCTGAGTGTAATTTTACGCCAAAGATTTTGCTAAAGGCTAGTTTATCTAGATGTCCTTGGTTATTTACAGTGCCATTCATGATGAAATCAATGTTTTTATAGCTATCTTGTAACAAATGTAGTACCGCTAACTGGTCTGCAAAATTGTCCATAAAGTGGCCGGTAGCTATTGAAGCATATTCTATATTTAGGTCACAGAGTAGGGCAAAAACCCATCGCAATTCTAATAATCTAAGGCGTCTGTAATCTATACTGATTTTGAATGTGGCATCATGGTCTTCACACATTTTTTGGTGGGCTTGAATGTCTTCAGTAATAAGGTCTGGTTTTGCATTTAAGACCCAGTGGGTATTAATAGCAAGGTCAATAGCATTTGCGCCCTTATGTAGGGCATCTAATGATGAATGTTGGCGTACTGAAGCATTAGACATACCATAAGGAAAATCAATGAGTGCAGAAACCAATATACTATCAGTAAGTTCGGTCTTTAATTTTGAGAGAAAGAATGTTGGTACACTAATACAATCAAAGTCGCTTTCTATAGCTGTAAAACCTGCTTGGATGACATCATCTAATAATAAATTGTGACCATGTAATTGTAGTTCTTTGTACATTAGTAATTCCACTCATCATTCACATTATAAATATGTGTACTACAGTTATGTTTTGTTGTGAGCATTATTACAACAAAAAACGGCCATACCGGCCATACGAACCATAAATCCCTATAAGATGTTGGCCATTTACATTCAATAGCTTCTAATTTTAGTGACAATAGAGCGCCAAAAGTCCATATTATAAAGAAAGCAGCGCATAAACATATAATTCCTAGTGTCATTCTTCTTCCTCTTCTTGTCTAAGTTCTTCAAAAGTTGAAAACTCAATGTCTCCAAACACAGCATCCATTAATCCATAATCGACAGCTTGTCTGGGTGTGATATAAAATTCTCGTTTTTCATTAATAGTTTTACGTAACCATTCTATAATGTCTTTTTCCTCCATACCCTCTCTTCTAAAGAATTGTCCTTCAATACAGCGGGTAGCATATATTTCTAACATTCTTTCGTTGAGCTTTTTACTCCATTCGGCTTCAGCAATACCAGATTGACAATCACCGTCATAACCAAGTGTGCCAAAGTGAATCAAAAAGTCTGCATTGGGCATTATCACACGCCACTTAGCGGCCTGTGGAATGATTGATGACATACTACGAGCATGAGCGTATGCAAGTAGTACAATATTAGACTTTGATGGGTCATCACAACTAGCTTTTATGGCATCATATATGGCAATACCATAGTTCCAGTCTCCACCGTTAGTAGTTTGATGTACTAAGATAGTGGAGTTGTTTAGGTTGTTTAGCAATTGCAAATTTGTGATAAATCTATTTGCTACACTAGCATCTATTTCATCACCATATATACTGGGTGCTATAAAAATTTCTCTAGAGTCTAATATAATACCAAAATTATGACCATCATAAATCATTTCGCTTTGTTGAGATATATTACGACGCCTAGCTTTTGATGGTGGCATTAGCGATTACCCCTTTTTTGTAAGTGTTTTTGTAATGTTATGTCAATAGTATGTGTTACATCCTTGGGTTGAAAGAGTTTACCAATACCAATTCTCATGCGGTATGGAGTATAAACATCAAACGTTTCTACACCTAGGGTGTCAGCTATTAACTTTACAATTTTGTCAGATATCTTAAAGTTAGTGTGTCCAATCCATAAATTAAAGACCTTACCAGGACTATTACGATTTAAGATAGGAAATGCACCCATTGGGGTAATAATTACCCTACCCTCTTCTTCTGTTTCATCTTCGTCGTCGTCTCTGTTTGTTTCTATTAAATCATAATCTGCTTTGTCCCAATGGTCATCTTGGGTATCTTCATCAGCCTTTTTGTTCCATGGGTCTTTCCATTTCTCCCATAATATAACATGTTTGGTATTTTTCATACTGCTACATCTCCGAAGTCTATTTTGGAATACGGATTATAATTAAGTAGTTCAACATCCTTGTGTGTCCACTTAAAAATGTCTGGTTGTGTAATTTTAACTTGAGGAAGGTGGCGAGGGATTCTTTCTAGTTGTTTGTGTGCTGTTGAAATTTGATTCTCGTAAATATGGCAGTCACATAGCATACCAGACAAATTACCCGGTTGAAGTTCGCTGCCAGCGGCCAAGAGGCACAAAAGTAAACCATAACTAGCTATGTTAAATGGCACCCCTAGCATTAAATCACATGAACGCTGCGTCCAATGTAGGTTGATTACACCATCAATGACTGTGATAACAAAACATAAATGGCATGGTGGTAACGCTTGTAAATGTTGTTGATTTGGATTCCACGCTGAACATACCATGCGTCTATCATTAGGATTTGTCTTTAATGTATCAACAATGTATTTGAGTTGGTCAAAACCGCCTGTTTGATAATCATACATCTTTGGAGGAACACCATTTAATTCTGCGTATGCATTTTCTTCGTATTCATTCAGCGGGCCATAATGTTCACCAAATTTACGCCACTGATAACCATAGATTGGTCCAAGGTCGGTTGTTGCTCTTTGTAATTGTTTTCTAACACTGTCTTTAGATTCATGAGGACTTGGCGAGCCACCCATAATATCGCAATCCCACTGTGCTGTGGGATTAGCCCACTCGTTCCATATCTTACATCCTCGTTCCTGATACCATTTCTTATCAGTGATACCATTAATAAATCCTTCAAGCTCTACACACATAGTCTTAAATGCAACACGCTTGGTAGTCAATAGCGGAAAGTTGTAACATATTGTAGCGTTGTCTTGAGATTGGGCAGTTTGTCCTAAGTTATGTGAAAAATGCATGTTGGGTAAAGCAATAGTATCAATACCTGTTCTATTTTTTTTCATTCTCCCATGTACTAGTACATCGTCTACAATGTCTAAATATGCGTTCATTATTCGCTCTCATCTTTGGTGGGTGTTAAGTTAAACACAGCCAATGGACTGATTGCCGGAACATTATTACAATCATCACTATCTTCTATTAGAGATTGCCATTTATTAATAGCTTTAATAACAAACTCTTTGTGTTCAACATTTTCCAGAGCGATTTGAACAATGATTTGACGCATGGTTTCGATGAATGTACCGGAGCATATATGGTGTAGAAATTCCCCAAATACTAAGGCTCTACCATCTGTAAACTCTTCATCTTTCCATATTACTTTAATGTTTATATCACCAGTAGGAGTTAGTTGAAAAAGCACCTCTCCAATATTTTTGGGAACTTCTGGTTCAGCTTGTGCTTTTTGATTTTCTATAAGTTCTTCTACACTCGGATGGTTGTATCCTAATAGTCTTTGTATCCAGTTCATATTTTCCTCAAATCTTCTGTTATGTCAGATATAAGAGCTAAATTATTAGTGTCTTTTAATGATATCCAATAAGCATCTTGCAATTTAGTATCGTATGGTAGCCAACAACCATATGTAATACATATTGATGACAATTCTTCATAAATTATTTGTGAACAAGATAATAGTTTAAGATTAGCCCAAGAGATGTCTACTGTAGAATGAGTCCTAAATACATCATTAGGACATAATCCGCTTTTCTGAGGTAAAATTAATTTCGTTGGATGTAAGGAACAAATGTGTTTCATTCCATCTATTGAATCTATCCCTACTAATAGTAAGCGTGTGTATACTGAATATAGTTCACCCATTATGTTTTCCTAATGTTTGAATAATTTTTGCAAGTCTACTAACTGTATCCAATGTATCTAAACGAACAAAAACTTCAGGCATCATCCTATATAGATATATTGTAGCATTACCATCACCAGTTCGTTCTATTACTTTTTTAGGTGTATGACACCCTACATAATGTTTTAGAATCTCTCTGCCCACGCAGTATACACCACCATCTGCAATCTGTATCCACAAATCTGCTTGAGTAATCATTAATCCACTAGGTTTACAAGTACGAGGATTGTAAACCTCGATTGCTATGTTGCCACTTTTAGCAGCATATATGTCATACTTAACCTCTATGGTAAACGATAAATCCCCCTTCGGAAATTTACAGGCCAAATCAAACTCTGAACGTTTTTTAGTATTGTCGTTAGTGTTACAAGTAATACCACAAGGTGTCAACAGTTCACTAACTATATGTTCTCCATCCATACCATCTTTTAAATCTTTTACAAATGTCATTAGGATAATGCCTTTCTAAGCTTCGATAATGCTGTATTAATATGATTGCTTACCATTTGATATGAAATACCCACCTTAGCTGCAATTTGTCTTAATGTCATCTGTTCAAAATATTTATCCTTGACACATTGTCTTTGAATATCGGTCAATATAGTAGAAGCTAGTACTATTCTTAACTGAGTTATAGCTTCTTGTTTAAGTGTGTGCTTAACGGGTTCTAATAGTCTCGTTTGAGGAATTGTGTCACCTAATTCTTTTTTACTATCGCCACCTGGTGAATGTTCATTAAGAGACCTTATTATTTTGTTGTTTTTAAATCTCGACATATAACCTTTGATTGCCCAGATGACACACTGTTTACGATAGCCAAATTTTGAACCTTTACCATTCCAATTCCAATCAGCCATAATAATTGCTATAGTTATGTGATTAAGGGCGTCTGCGCTTTGAAGAATCTGGGCACACAACATAGGGTGAAATCTTGGTGCTACTGTACGTATTAAACGTAAGGTAGCAGTTTTATATTGAGCTAACGTATCAAATGATATGTCCTCCGAGGACTTATGCGGAGTGCTTAATGGTGCTATGTCTATCATACACACCCTTTTCTTATTGCAGTAGAAGATATATCTATTGGTTCATAAGTTTGTGTAACCATATGACATATTTCTTTTAGCCGTTGGCTTTTACAAACATGCATAGGGCTACCCAATCTAGGATAGACAATAAACATTGCGTCTTTTTTACACAATACTTCGATAGCATTCTTAACACCCTGTTCACCATTGAAATATGAGGATGGGTCTTCAACCTTACTTAATGTGTTCATGCCCACTAAAAACTTTGGCCTCTGATATAGTGCTAATTTGTCTACAAAAGTAGCATAATCACTAACTACCAACCCCTCTATATAATGCAAGCCTCTTATTTGACTACGTAAAAAACTAACACGCAGAGATAACTGTGTTGGAGTCAAATTTGGTTTGTTTGTATTACAATTTTTAGTTGGTAGTTCTAACCATACTCTTCTACCCATATGTGTGTAGGCATGTTGAGCTATAGCCTGGTGCCCAGTGTGCATTGGGTTAAACGACCCGGAAAATATAATAGGTTCGATAAAATTGTCTTTGTAAACTTTCATTCGTAATCTCTTATAGAAATGCCTACTGGAAAGCGCGGTACTGGACACTTAGAGGTAGTCCACGCAAAAAATCTAACGGTTAACATTTTACCTTTGAGCTTACCAGCCTTCCAGTCTGTCCAATACTGTTCTCGTATTGCTTCACTACCTTCTGGTTTTACGCCAAACCCAGCGTCTAACTTAGTTATACAGACAAACGTACACTGATTGACCATCTTGCCCTTATTCTCATAGGCGTCTACTATTTCAAACTCTGCGTCCATGAATTTTTTGACCTTTTGTAGGTCAGATGAACGACCCCCACACTTGTAAGCGCCAGTTTTATTGCGCAACATGATACCTTCATAGCCCTGTTTAGTTTTGCGGCTATGTAGTTTTTCTACTTCGGCATGACTGTTGACAGTAAGGGTATGGGTTAGCCTGACAATACCATCATTAGTTAAGTATGACTCTAAGAACTTGTGTCTTAGTTCATAACCGTTATTAGATACCACATCATAGACATAATACTGTATGTTAGGTGTGTCCTTAGATGGCTTATCTCTCTTAATGGCAGAGGTAAGTGTTTGAAACTCTTCTCCGTGAACATAGAGTTCGCCATCTAGAATGGTTCCTGGTGGTAAGCCCAAGTCTTGCACAGCTTGTTGTATATGGGTCAGAATGTGCCACTCTTTTTCTTGACGAGAGAACAGCCTTACAGAACCATCGTTCTGAACCACAGCTATACATCGTATACCATCTAACTTGGGTTGAGCATAGCATGGAAACTTTATCTTACCGCCGTCTTTTAATATAGACAGGTCTTTGCCAGCTACATTGTAAGATTTCGCCAACATAGGTCGAATTGTATCTTTAACAGGTACAGCAATTTTTTCACTGTATCCACCCCTATCTTTCTTTTTATTCCATAAAGACTGCGCCTCCACACAACATTGGTCCCATACACTGGTTGCATTTGCGCGCCCTATATTTTTACCTGCTTTAATGGTTGTAAAAGTAGTTTGTAATTTACCATCTACTAAACCATGTTCCTGTATGTATCTAGGTGTACCACTTTTTGCAACAAGAATTTGTTTACGTGTTATCTCGTCTATTCTGTCAACTTGATTTGGTTGTAGTACATAACTATCCTCACATCTAATACTCCATTGTCTCAATCTATTCATAGTGTCAAACTTATATAAAATCGGCCAAGTACATTTCATAATTACTCCAAGTGTTCGGCTAGTGCGGTTAATATCATACCCATAATGATTAATAGTGACACGACTACAGAATGTGGCACTAATAAATCAAAGTGTTCATTAAGACAACACAGAGAATATCCCCATGCCGCCCCTAAAGAAACCAATCCTAAAAACTTCATTCTTTTGGTGCCTTTAAACTAAGAATTAATCCAAGCCCTATAAATGCACTCAATCCCATTATAAGATTATCTTGTGTTGTTGGTTGCGTGCCTGCTTGATGAACCATACTACATATGGCGTATCCTGCTGCTGTTCCTATTAATAGAAACCCTGTTGCTATTTGAAATATAAGCCAATGCATTTATATTCTCCTAATTGTTTGTCGTCTTGCCTATTTTACCACAATTATCACAAAAGTCAAGTCTTTTTCTGGCAATTAGAATTTCTATAAGAACTCCTGCTGAACGAGTCCAAGTAAATCTATCAGCAGTAGCTATACCACTTAAGTTATTTGGTCTTTCCTGATAGCAGTATCTCATATATTCAATCAACTGGTCTTCTTCATCCATATCAATTTCGGCCCATTCTCCTTGACCTGTAAAGAATATACCGTCGAAAGCAGTTTCCATATTAGGTGTTTCAATAAGAAAAGAGTTAACACCATCACAAAACTCTGTGTGTGCGCTATTGTTGGTAGCTATGACTGGCTTGCCACACGCCATAGATTCCAAAAGTTCTAGGTTCCACCCCTCAGCGTGACTAGGAAATACCCCACAGTCACACTGGTTGATAATTTTGGCTACATCTGTGTGGGTCGCTACTGGATTTAACAAAGTAACCTTAGAATATAACTTAGCATTAGTATACATCTTAGTCCAGTAATTAAGCTGATGTTCTCTAAGGAATGGGTTGTGTGGCATCATTACTAAATGAACATCGTCAGTAGTTTCAAACGCTTTGTCGAACGCTCGAATTAGAACGTCGTGACCCTTGCGCTTTTCCCATTTACCTATATTAAAGAAGGTATATGGTTGGTTATCTTTGTGCCTACCGTCTTTATTTGGTTTAAAAGTATTGGTATCTACACCACATGGTACTTTATATACTATTGAGTTAGGTACTTGGTTACATAAAATGTTTTTAGCCCATTCAGATGATGCTATAAGATAATGGGGAACACTTAGATGCGCTAGTTCTCTAGCGTTAAATCTGTCTAGTTCAAAAAACGGCCAAGCATAATATGGTCCATTGCCTATTCTCTTAGCAAGGTCAAATTGGTGCCATATATTAATACATGTGGCTTTTGGGTCAACCATATTTTGTTGGTATACTAGAGCCTCAAGCAACCTTTTATCTGGACCTTCTGGAATACTACCATATGGCCAAAGAGTTATGTCTATACCACCTGTTTTAAAAAGTTCTAGCGTTAGATTTTTGCCAACTACTCCATATCCTGTGTTAGATAGGCTAGTCATAAGATTAATTGGTATCATGTAAATATTCCTGTATACTTTGCATAGCTTCTCTGGCTGTTACCCAGAGCTTAGCTAAGTTTTTATCGTCTATTTTTTTTGAATCAATATATGTAAAGATACAGTACCCAAGCCCTTCGTACATAATATATTCATCAATTTGTTCTACAGTTAACTTGCCTTTTGGTAATGGCTCAGGTATTTCAATTGGTGGCATACCTTTAATAGCATCTGTTACCCAGGTTCCCATACCTATGATATCGGTATCAAGATTGGTTTTAGTTTTTTTCTTTGATTTAAAATCGTGACCACAATCTGGACACTTCTTAGTGCGTGGTCCACAACCTTTTTTACACTTTGGACAAACCTTTAGCGGCATTTAAGTCATCCTTAAATAAAAATAGTATCTCTATAAGCGGGATTCTGTTATCAACTGTCATTTATCTCAGGCTTACGCCTGGGTTATTCACTTGCCTCTACCCGAGCATCATCGGTCTGTTCATCACCTAGCTCTGTTTGAGTTGCACCCTCGGTAGTGCGAGCGAGTTGTTCTAATTTTCTAGATAACAACTCTCCTACCTTAAACAGTAGTGTCCCGACTTTCCTCTACCGCAATGGCGGCAGCGACAGTCTGAGATACCAAATCAAATATTTCCACCTTCTTAGCAATGCGGCGAAGGTCATCCTGTACATCAGTATTACCATCATCACCACTCCATCTTCCTAGAACAAATTGCTCATAATCTAATGCTGCTGCCAACACTCTTAATTTTCTTGCATCAGATAATTTTGTACTTGCTTGTCGTTGTTCCTCTGTTGGGAAACCCGTTAAATAAGGATTAACGTCGTCTTTTTTTTCCATCTGATTTACCTTTTCTAAATGAGGTTACTAGGTCAAAACCTTTTGCTTCAATCATTACTTTATCTGGTACATGTGGAACAACTTCTCGTTGTCCACCCAATACACCAAAGAGATACATTTCAATTTCTTGGAATGTATGATACACATCAAACAGTCTATAGAATTTAATATCAGCTAAGACAGGATTGATATATATATTGCGAAATGTACGAATAAAATATGGAGTATGGAATTCTGTAAAAATGTCCTTACAAATTTTGTCATGTGTTACTATACTTTCAAATGATGCTTTAAGTCTTTTAAAACTTTGAGCCATACTATCTCGTCTATGTCGTTTACAATTTGTAGTAATAGCTTCCCAAGCAAAATCAAGGTCATAGAAATAGCCATTCGGCTCATCGCCTCCGTCCAATCGGATTACTGGATAAGCATGTCCACAAAAACCAACTACTATAATATCATATTGTCTTTTTGCCCAAGTAGATACATAGCGATTACTTCCATACCATAACATATAATTTACACGACGCTCAATAGTTTCTTTTTTTCGATGCCAAAAATTAACATTGTCTGATGGGTCCATCATACAGTCGTAGTAGTCATGATATTTACTTACAATTCTCATTTCATTAATCCAATACCTATAATAGATAATGCAACACCAATCCATTGTAAAATGGTAAAATTTTTACCTGCTCCCAGATATATCATACCACTATAAAATCCAATTAGAATCATCAAATCAAAGATGATACCATCTCGCAATACATTTTTAGAATAGTAAGCTATCAGTGGCCATAAGCCAAATGCCTGTAATACAAATAGTAAACCAACGTATTTAATTTGTTGTGTGTCGTTACAAGCCTTACTTGCCCACGCATAAAAGAAATAGTAGATTATTGCTACTGGTATCCAATACATTACGGAATTGCCGGTTGCTCAATAGCTAGACATACTTCGCCATTTTGTGCTATTAGTTTATCCATATCACTATTAGTAATATAAGCCCGTCCCTGTCTACCCCAATCTCTTCCCCAACTGTTCTTCATACGAAAGCGCTTATACTTTGATGAATAGCCAGTAAGAAGGTATGCATGTCCACCATATACTTGACCACTTACTCTTAAATAACCTTTCTTATCTGGTACCATCATACCTTCATACCAATTAGTTCCTACTACTACCGGCCCTTCTTCTAAAAGTGTAGCTGCTAAAGTATTAACATCCCAACACCAATTATAGGCGCGGATTAAACCAATACGTTGAAGGATTTTAGCACCAGCTCTAACACTAGTACCTTGTTCACCATCATCTTCCCACTCATCTACCATTGTAGCTAACGAATATAGCCCATCTGGATTTACGAAATTTAGTATAGGACTATTAATAAGCCAATGTGCCCACGCATAACCTACACAATGAGGTGTTTGACCTTGGTTACCCCACCATCTAGTGTCTCGCCAGTATCTCTCAGTTCTCTTAGATGTACCACGTCTTAGACGAAATTTTATATCTCTTTTATCTTCGGCAAATCTTCTACCGAACTTGAATTTATCTGTGTTCATTCGAATATCCTATTGTGAGTTCTGTTTACACGAACAAAGGAGGCACAGTCTCCTAAGTATCTTAAATCAGTTGCTCCAACATAGGCGCAACAACTGCGCAGTCCTCCTACGATTTCCTTTAGTATATCTGCAACTGGTCCTTTGTATGGCACTGATACTTTTTTACCTTCAGATGCAGTGTAATCCTTACGACCATTATGTTTGTCTTGGGCTGAGTAGGAAGACATACCATAGAAACTTAATGCCTTTTTGCCTCCCCGTCTTTCTTCTCTAATACTAATACCAAGCGTAGGATGTGTAGTACGTTCCCATTTGACATCATATTCCCATTCTCCATCACACTCGTCTGTCCCCGTCAGCATTCCGCCCACCATAACAAAGTCTGCGCCCGCCGCAAACGCTTTGCAAATATCTCCGGGGGTTCGACAGCCACCATCTGCACAGATTAAACCAAGGCGTCCCTCGTCGCTCTTGCGGCCATGTGCGGCGTCGGCACACTCCATGATTGCGGAAAGCTGAGGATAGCCCACACCGGCCACCAGTCTCGTAGTACACACACTCCCGCCACCAACTCCAATCTTAACTATATCAGCACCATGGTCGATTAACCGTTCGACCATATTAGGGGTACATACATTGCCGGCTATAATAGTAAGCTCTTTACCATGTTTTTCGCGCATCTTAGATACCAACTCAAGAAACTGATTTGTGTATCCATTAGCAACATCTAAACACACATATTTTGGAGGCATGTTATGGTTCATGGCATCCATACCGAAGCTTTCTATATTATATCCGTCTTGTTGGTCTGTTAATGATTGTCCCATTTTATCAAGCACAGAATAATGTTTGTGTAATACGCAACCCATTTGATGGTCGCGCATCACCTTGGCCATAGCAAACGTACCAGTAGTATCCATATTAGCCGCCAAGATAGGGACACCTTTCCATACATTAGACGAATGATAAAACTTAAACTCTCTAACAAGGTTTACTGCTTTCCTACTAGCATTGATGCTACTCTTTGGTACAATAAGAACATCATCGAAGTCTAGTTTGACCCCATCTAAGATTTGTGCTTGTCCCATTACTTGCCGTCCGTCCCGCCCTTTCGGGCCAAATAATCTGCGCTTACACTCTTCAAGATAACCCGTCCCAATATAGGAACAGTACGGTCTATAACTGGTTTGATTACTACTCCTTCGCGCCCTTTAAACTTACTCTTGGGATTTTCACATACCTCAGTAAGCCCATCGGTAAGCTCCCTAACTATCTCAGGAGAGTAGGTACCTATATATAGCTCTGGTACATGAGGAATACTATATTGATGACAAAGTTCTCTTACGTTTTGCCACATGATAAACTTACCACCAATGGTGATGTCAAATACAGAAAAAGCTTTTGGCCCATCGTACTGCATATCCTGAATATCTTCTCCGTAAATCTCCCCATAGATAACTATAGGCTTCTGGTATAAGGTAAATAAGTCAGCCAACATCTTTTTGACTGGTGGATACTTCATGGGTGACCAATACAGACACTCATTACCATTAGTATCCTCTTGCTTACGGCGAGTATTATGAGAGCCCGCCATGAAAGTTGGTACCATCTCTCCATTCTCATCTGCATCTAGAGCAATGCCCAATCTACAGTTTGTATTGTGTACTATTATTCCTGACGCTACAAAATTATGGGTATCTTTAATTTGTAGGTCATATCTTTTATAAGACTGAACTAATTTTTTCTTCTTAATAAGTTTCATTTTTGTAACTTCTTTTTGTAAAAGGTCTTTAATATATCCTCTATAAATAGGTTTTAAATTATGTTGTTCAATTACTTCTTTGGTTAAATTTAAATGAACCCGTTGACCTACCTTTTGCTTGTTTTGCAATGTCAGATAACCTAATTTTCTATCTTTAACTATATGTAAAAGAATATAATCAGGCTCGGTTATTATATGCATTTCATATATTGGTTCTAGAACATCAAAATTATATCTTGCAAATATCAATGGTTGTTTTGGATAATGAGGATAATTTGGACTAATAGTAGAACTATCTTTATCTATCATAGTGGTACTTTTAACCTCAGCTTTCAATATTTTATTTGCTATAGATATATATACATCTCCTCCTTTACCATCTTTTTTTCTATGTCCATTAAATGCTAAAGCCACCAAACCTTCTGATATTTTTTCTGGCAAATTTGGTTTACGCTCATTTATATCAAAACATTTTCTATATGCTATATAAGCATTACACATTTCTCGTATTAATATAGGCATTTAAGTATTCTATTGACTAATACTGGACATACAGAATTACCTGCTTGTTTATAAATTTGTCCATTGGCTACTGAATATTTGAATGTGCTTGGAAACCCCTGTAATAGTAAACATTCTTGTGGGGTTAATTTTCGTATCCCAAACCTATCCTTAATTAGAGGTACATTATGTCCACCAGTACCCATATTAGCAGTTAATGTAGGACATAAACCATTTTGATTTCTTCGTACATAAATTCTTCTAAGTTGATAAATGGCATCGTCAATAACATTGTCTTTTAACATATCATAGTACTGCGAATCAGTTTTATAATAATATCTACTTTCTTGTTTTATGTTTCTTTGTAGTATACTAGATATTTTAGAGGTTAATACTATTGGTAGCGGGAATTGAAACGTTGTTGTTTTACCATGAATACCAACAAAAAACATACGCTTTCTACATTGTGGAATATTAGTATGTGTATCTAAATCTACGACATCAGTAAAAACAGAATATCCTACTTGTTCTAAGGCTGATATAATATTAGTATAGTCCTGACCTCCATTAGTATTCTTAATATTGGCAACATTTTCAAAAATGAAATATTTGGGTTGATGATATTTTAAAATTTCAATCAAATAATTAATTAGAATACCTCTACTATCCTTAGACCCCAATTTATTACCAGCTAAGCTAAATGATTGACATGGAAACCCGCCAGTTAATAAATTGTGTGCTGGCAATGCTCTTATATTTACCTTGGTTATGTCACCAAACATTGGTATATCTAGAAAATTTTCTTGGTAAGTTTGACAAGCATATTTATCATATTCTATAGCACCAACACATTTAAAATCCATATCAAGTTCACCACATGCTTGTTTAACACCAAGATGAAATCCACCAATTCCAGCAAACGCATCTAACAATTTAATTTTCATTTTCTATCTCCATCAGTCCACTTAATTTTAGTTACATCATATTCTTTATTTGATTTATGTTGCTTAGCAACTAAGTTACACCAAAAAATCAGCTCATCATTATCTAATACCGATTTAATTCTATTAAGTCTTTTATGAATAATTTGTATATTACCTTCCTTATAGCCCTCACTATTATCTATCCTATCTAATGAAGCCGTTTGTATACTTTTATCTTGATTTCTACAAAAAAATACATCAACACCAGATAAAGCACATTTTTTATTTTGCCTTAACCACAACTCATAAACATCTTTGGCTATTATATCAAACTGTAAACCTCTTTCTTCTGCGTGATATTTTAGTCTACGAAACCATGAACCTGATACATCTTCATATCCCTTAAAGTTTACAATAGAACAATAGCCACAAGATTTTGTTAAACCACGCTTTAGTGATGAGGCATTAATCATTTTAGTTCTACCGCACGCACATTTACAACTCCACCTACGCTTGCCATGAGCATCTGGGCTAACCACATGTTTAACTGTAAGTTTTCCAAACGTTCGATTAGATAGGTCATCATCAGGATTATTAACCAATCTAGCTTTATACCTAGCATCTTTCACATCTTCATATATATCATATTTTTTACAATATTTTATGATAGTTTGCTTGCTATACTTAACCTCTTCAGATAACTTAGCCAAAGACTTAAGATTTGCTATTAATTCTTGAACTAACAACTCTTCTGTTAATACATCTTTACATTTCATGAGAACATCCTTTGTGTAAAATACTGAAAACTCAGTATATTATACACTAGATTCTCCCAAAACGATATGATTTTCTGTTAAATCTCGGGCTTTTATCCAGCCATCGGTAGTCAATACCGGATGGTCTTCGGTACAAACCAATGTCTGCCCATTATCAAACTCAAGTTCAAACCAATCTAATTGGTCGGTTTCATCCTGAACTAACACTCCCTCAACATCTGAGTGTGTAAATAACCCCTTGTCTACATCATATGTTTTAACTTTTTCTCCAACCACAATATCTTTGATGGGTTTTTGTGTACCATCAGACATAGTTACTAAAGAGTCTTCACGAAGACACCCATGAATCTTCTCAGTTATTACTACTTCTTCATCCTCTAACCACACATCAGGATAATTACCCCAATGTTCTATAGAAGTATACTTAGGAAACTGAGGATTGTCTTTCATCACATCACCCTGGGTAGACTTAACGGGTGGTTCCCATTTGGTGATACCTAATGCATCTATTACATCAGCACTATCTATTTTAGTATTACCATTATTCGAAGTATATTCTAAGAACGATTTCATCGTCATTATTGTTCCATATGATACTTCACCTCTCAGCCTAGCTGCTTTTACTCTCCGAGCATTTGTGTTAAATGACTTAGGTAACTCTGCACAATACTTAGTAATGTTCAGGTACTCATGTAATAGTGCAGGAAGAATAGCATCTGGTGGGATGAACACAACTAAGTCTCCGGGACTCAATAGGTCTTTCTGTACTATAACAGACCATCCTTTGACCGTAGCTATTTCTAGCCGGTCTGCATTGGGGTGGGGCTGAATATCCTTAACGGATGTTATTTCAACGATTAGCTTTGACATTGTGTTCCTCGTATTCTGTTATAAGTATTGCATCCAACCTTTTAAATCTTTATCTTCTTTGACCGGTTTGCCCTTTTCGAAGACTATCTTATTATCTAACACTGCTTTGACCTTTGTTCTATCGAAGGTAATGTTTGGTAAGATTCCCTCTAAGGCGTCTACTATTTCATCAGTATCAAAATGTGGCTTATAATCTATGACTAAATCTATATCATGGCGGGCTTCATCGAGGGCATCCATTGATGCTGACCACATTCTTAATAAGTCTGGTAGTGTTATGGTTGCCCATTCCTGTTTCATGTATGAGCGCGCACATTCTCCAAAATTTCTAGCACAGTAAATGATTTTAGAACTGGGCAACAACCATTTAAGAAACTGTATATCTTCTGGTGTATTAAACAGAGATTTACATCCTACATATTTGGTTTTGAAAATGTCTCGATTTAAATTTTCTGCTCGTTGGGGAGATAACAATATTTGACTTATATATACGCCATATGCTTTAGTGTAAGCATCTCTTGCTTCTCCAAGGTTGGCTTGCCAACACGAGTTATTTATTCTAAATTCTGCATCTTGTTTTGTGGCTGCCTCCCTACGACCATTTTGTGATGCAATAGTTACTCTTCCAAGCTTAATTATATTATTGTCTTCTCCGTATATCAAAATTTCTGGGTGTGAGTTAAGCACTCGTTGCATTAATGTACTACCACACCTATATATAGGCCCACATACAAAGACAACCTTTGGTGCATAAGGTATTTGTTCTTCAGTCGTAGTATTGTCGCACATTTCTTACATATTCCTTTAAAAGTGCAGCAATAGATTGACCATTTATCCAAAGTGCGCCAATCAATCTATTAAAACTATTGATATCAGTTAATTTTATACTACTTTTACCTGCCGGAATCCACAGTGTTGCATTACAACCCTGGAGTATACCGATTAGATACTCTTTGACTTTTCGCCCAAGCTTAGTGTTAAGCTCAGGCATATTAAATTGATTATCTAGGTCATCAGGGTCAATAAATCTTACCGGAAAGCGTCGTGTGATTTCCACCACAGCAGTGTCTCCATCAATAACTCGAATCACCTTTACTTTTGTAATAAAACCTTCTGGTGGTACTACCATGGGTTTGTCCTCTGTAGGCGGATAATTCTAATACCAAAGACATACATATCAGTATAACCTATTAATGAATCATTTGGGTCTTCATAATATTTGACATTTCTAGTAGCAAAAGGTATCATACAGTAGGTTAGTTTAAACATACTATACATAGATTTTAACATAATCATTAATCTTTCTCCCATGGAAATACTATCCATTTGTTTGGTTTAAGTGCGGCAAAATAAGCAGGACGGGGTAAAGTCCCCAATTTATAATATAACGAGGCTGTTGTAGCTGGGCCGAAATGATTGTAAAATAGACGTAGGGTGATTCCATCATCTACTACATCATCTACGACAAGGGGATTCTTCCAATCACAGATGCGGTAAGTTCCATGGTGGATGTTCACCCTGCCATGATATCTAGAAATGGTGACGTGACGAACAGGAATTTGTAAGCGGCGTGCAATACGTTTGCCTATTTGTCGTCCACCTCTAGCGATGTAAACAACAACGTCGAACGGGTCTTGTAGGTGAGCCCATTCAACATGTTTGGTGAGTTTACGTATTAACTTGATACATTCTCTACCACCCAAATAACATTCTTCGACTTGACTTACTGTTCCCATGGGGGTTTATCTCCTTCTTTCCACCAGGTATCGTCGCCATCATTTTCTTTTTGTCTCTGTATCGTACAGTCTACTAACCAATGAATAAATTTATCAAAATTAACCACCATAACTACATCTTTAGTTGTTACACCATGAAGTGTTACTGCTTCGGTATGGTCTCCTGTAAGTAATTTAACATCACTTGGTAATTTGGGTAGTTTGGGTAGTGCCATAACATCCTTTCCAATAGAAAAAGCCCGCCGAAGCGAGCTTGTAGTGTTGTAAGAGCCCTATGAAGGAATCGAGCCTTCTTTCATACCTTACCAAGGTATTGTAATAACCATTATACGAATAGGGCCAAATACACGGAATGAATTGGTGAACTCCATTATCAGATGGAATGATAAGGTGAACTCCATGTATGAAAAAAGGAGAGATAGGGCTCGAACCTATGCTGGGCAAACCAGTATGCGCTCTAGAACTAACACTGGATGAAGATACCGACTTCTTCATTATAGCAACTCTCCTAAACAGCAGAGGTAGAAGGAGTTGAGCCTTCTCTTATTGATTCAAAGTCAACCGTGCAACCCTTACACTATACCTCTGTATCCCACCACCGACCCCTTTAATGAACCCTTACAGATTCATTAAAGTCACCGCCACTACATCGAGAACGTCCTTATCCTTAGTCGGGGAAACTAAGGCTCAGGGCTCCCCAGCCCTTCTGGACTAATCCTCGAATAGTATTATTTTAACTTTTACATCACCAGATGCATCTGGATTAGCTTGTGCTCTTATTGAACCAGATGGCATCACGCGTATCCATGCTTCTTCCCCAGCTAGTAGCTTACCAAATTCTACCATAGCCCCAGAAAGTGTTGGGCCATAAGTAACAAAGTTGGTATCATCTAGGTTTTTAAGATACATGAAACCCTGAGTAACAATGTCTCCTACTCCTAGGATTTCTTCAGCAGCATAACCAACTGTAATTACTGGGGCATATGAACCCAGTGTGGTCTGGTCAAATTTATTTGAACCAGTGTCTCCCCATTTTTCAGTCAGTTCGCCGTTAACCAGCTTACCTTTAAGTGTTACATCAAATTCTTCAGTCATTGTTAGGTACTTTATGTAAGGACATAGTATTATTTGTTATGTCCTAACATTAGTATCCTAATTTATCTTACTGCATAAAACGCACATATACTCAAGATATACAGAGCAAAGAAAAGAGTTGCAATTACAATATCTAAGTCTTTGCTATTTATATACATGATTGTTCCTTTAAGCTACCCCTTTAGGATTCGGACCTAAACTAAAAGATTCAGAGTCTTTTGTGCTACCGTTACACTAAAGGGTAATAAAGTTGCGGGCCAAGGAGTCGAACCTAGAATCTTCAGCTTATGAGGCTGACAAGGCGAGCAACTTAATGCTTCCGCGCCTAACCACCCGCAAGTAGCGGAGAAGGGGGTCGAACCCTTTTGGCATCCTTATGAGGGATACTGTGTTAACCGAACACACACCGCTATATCCAAAATGAGATGAATATGTTTAAATTTTAACTATACTGTACTACCTCGGTGGAGGAGGGCAAAAGAATCTCTCCGGTTCCCCTGGAAAAGGGTTGGGAATATCTACCTCCACAGGTACACCCTTCGCTCTTAATGCTTCAACTGAATCATAATATAACACCACCACTGTCTTAGAAGAAATAGCTTTCTCGAAGCTTACCTTTCTCACAGAACTGTTAATGGTATCACCATAACATGTGCCTAATGAAGCTGGTATAGCAGCAGGTACTTTACTACTACGTGACATTGAACCACCACAACATGACGAAGCACTAGGTGTATTACTCATACAACGTGCTTTCATTGTTACATCTGGAAGAACTATCCCACCACTAGTAAATTCTTCTCTTTCATAACCATATGATGGTAAAGTGTTGTTATACTCATTAGTACCAACCCACTTCAGGGGTATAGGATGAATATTTTCCCAAACATCTGGTTGTGGTAGTGGTGGTTGTGGTATGGTATGACGAATGTTTTCATCATAAAATGCAACACCAATCACACCTACATTATTAGGTCTACCGGTTTTAGCTGCGTAAGATTTTTCTTTTCGACCAACAACAAATGTTGCAACCTCTTCCATATTATTGCGCCAACCTTGAATGTTAATAGAACACCAAGGTGCAATCACATAACCGTTACCATCGCTGGTGGCATCAGTACCATCAAGTACATTAACACCATCAACTGAAATTACTGCCAACGTTCGTTTGTTACTATTGTTACGTAGTTTCAAACTAAACCTTTTATTCAGGACAACTGGCAAATATGTCTTGCCCTGAAAGCTTACTTTTCTGACGGGTTTGCCGTCAATCATCATCTCTACTATATTCTTCATAGTATTTACCTTCCGTATCTTCTCATCTCATTTTGGAAAGAGAGCTGACGGAGGGAGTCGAACCCAATTCGACCGCTTTACAAGAGCGGCGCATAACCGTTCTGCCACGTCAGCAGTTGGTGACAAGTATTGTAATGATTTCAAGATACTTTATGTAGTCATTACTGCATTCACCGAGCGGAAGGTGGAGGAGTCGAACCCCCACGCTTCACCGTGCCCTGGCGTTCAAGACCAGTTGCCCACCAACGAGCGGCACCTTCCAAAACTGAGTCCTATAGACCCAGTTAATCCGGTTTACTAGCACCGGAGGGGTAAAAATATGTGACAAGGGATGAGGCGAATATTCCTTGGGCATTACAAGGTTAGCCTTCATAATTGGATATGTAATCGCTACTCGACATTCACATATATATTATATTCTATTATAGATTCTTCAGCAAATCTTTCTTTATGACGACACTTGCGTTTCTGTTGACACCAATCACAGTTGCATCTATATCGTCTATTGTTAGGGCGCTTTTTCTTTATATCTTTGGGAGAACGGTACATCTTTTTCTCCTAGTAGCTTATAGGTGACAAAAATTATAATGAATTCAAATATTGTATGTATGTAATCATTACTGCATTCACCTGAGCGGAAGACATGGGATTCGAACCCACAACCCGTTAAGGTACCTCAGTTCCAATGAGGCCGCTAACCGTTCGCCTATCTTCCTTTTGTATATAGTCTGTTCCAAGCATCTAATTGAAATGACACTGCATTAGAAACATTTGTCATATTAGGCATTCTAAACCAATTCCAATAACCCGTAGGATATTCCTTGGTAGCCATAAACTTACGCTTACGCTTCCAAAAGAATAAGAATGTTTGTTCACAAGTTATAGTTGTTACTTGTTGTTCTATATCACCATACTTTAGCTTTTGTATTCCTCTACTCAACATTTTCATTTGGTAGCTCCAATTATTGTCCTATAGTAAAATAAATATGATGGAATAAGTCTTTGAACTCCTTCAATGGAAGGAATGACACCCTGAACTCCATCGTAAAAGTAGCCACTAAGGGAATCGAACCCCTGTTTGCCGGATGTAAGCCGGCTGCACTTAACCGTTGTACTAAGCGGCTATATGGGGCTGGCAACATATTAGGGGTATATATTGTCTCGAACGATAGATACATGCCGCCAGCCACCATTTGTAGTATACACTAATTTGGCGAATTGTCAAGCGAAAAATCTGGGATTTTCGCAGGACCGGAGTTTTTTTTGTCGCAAATTTCTTGTGCTTTTTCTTGTTTCAAATAGTATGCTATTCCTAATCGTTCTAACTTGCGGTCCCATAAATACCATACTAACCTACCAGGATGAAATGCCTCTTTAATCCCACGCATAATGTCTTTAACTATGTAGCGGTTTTCCATTACGTTATCCTTCAAGTGAAATCTTGTTAACAATATCAACAAAGTGTGAACCATCACGATTCATAAAGTTTCCCATCACATTTTGGGCTGTAGAATTTTACCCAGACTACCTTTGGTTGTCCATTCTCCACGCTTATCATTCTTAGCGTGCATTTGATATTCGTACTCAGCTATAGCTGTTTCTTTGTCGGGACCACAGATGAATTGACATGCGGAACTAGGTTGTCCCACTCTACCATATTCAAAGTATGCATACCATTCCTGAGTTTTAGTAGACTGAACCACTGCGCCATGATAATACTTGTTAGTGTCAATTGTTACCCTGTTTGAAACATCCCATATCACATAACATGGTCTCGTTAAACACACCATCTTGTGTAGAAGGAGGTCCAAAACATTTAAAATCGTCAGACATATGATTATCAGGAAACATTCCCTTCTTGAGTTTAGTACCCTTGAGTCTTCTCCTAGCCATAATTAGTTTCCGAATCATGATGGTCTGGTGCAAATATATCTTGTTTCAATAAGGTTTCAATAGCAGAATATAACTCAACGGGTAACATGAGTTGATTATCTAAACCAATATCCACACATCTACCTAGTGGTTGATAGCTACCATGACAATGCCCAAAAAAATGGACAGAGCCAGCACCGTTCTCGTTCCATACGGCTAGCGGAAAATGATTGAAGACTACCAATGTTCTATGAACCCGCATTTCATAATGCTTATGTACACTCATAAAACAATTATCAAACCCGAGTTGTAACAATCTTCTATCGTGATTACCAATAAGAAGATGTATACTACGACAATTGATTCTTGCTCTAAGCTCTGGTATAAGTTGCTTGTCACCAAAGGCGAAGTCACCAAGATGCCATAGGGTATCATCGGGTTTAACCATCATGTTGATGTTATCTATGATGGTGTCGTTCATTTGTTCCAAGGACTCAAAGTTTCTATATCCGCGCTTCCAGTTAGACATAGAAGGACCACAAATATTGGTGTGGTTAAAATGTGTATCCGCAGTTAACCAAGTTGCCATCTAACACTCTCCTTCTATGATAAAACACAGGCTAATACACACAAACATATAATTATACCAATGGTTATTCCCGACATCCACTCCCATATAGGACTATGATTATCTAGTTCTTCTTGTGACCATAGAGTCATACTCATTTTTCTATTCCTAACTTATCTAATTCACCCTCTATCATTGCCAATGCACCACCTTCGACACAACGTTCCAGCATAGCATAATACTTACGTAGAGTTGATAGTTTATCCGACATACCACCATGTATTTCTACAGCTTTTCTACACCTTGTGACTACCTTATCAACCTCAGATTGAGAACAATTATTTTGATTTCCAAAACTCATTCTATAACCTATTCTTATAATCTTCTATATGCAAATCAGGAAATCTCGCCCGAATTCGTGGTAACACACAGGATTCAAAACGCCCATGCATATTAACTATAGTTGCATAAGGTACATTATGAGTCGTTTTTTCTGTACATGTTGCAGTAGAACCTGCCCAATCTGTTTGAGGAACAGCAAGCTCTACCCAGTATTCAAAGTAATTTGCTATCTGTAGATAGGGATGCATTTCCTGCACAGTAAGGTTGGTGTTGTCAACAATAACATTGTAACCAAGATTACATACTATTGACACTCTACGCTGGTTCCATTTGTGGGCGGCCCCTATTAAACTAGCATCCCATTTATAAATATCACCAACCATAAAGTAATCGTCAGTTGATAAGATTATCGGTCTCTTACCATCATCATAACAGTGTTTATGGTGCAAATAATCATAAATTTGTCTTGCTAAAAATGACTTACCAGAACCCGGCAGGCCACGCATAATTATCATCTTGCTCATTTTTTCTCCCATGAAATATGTAGGCAGTGTACAGTAAAAAAGGTTTGTTCCAACTCAATGTCAAAACCTTTCGTTTTAAAGTGGAGTAATATATACTCCATGTCAGAGTTTTTAGAAATGTATACAGCAACCTCATCTTTTCTATCTTTTGCGGCAGCTTTTATCTTAGAAACAATGTTTCTTACATCTTCATTTGTACATGTTACCACCCATTTAGAGCGTGCATTAGCTGTAACTTCTCTAATAACATCTAAAGTAAACGGTTTTTTTTGAACCACATTTTAACCCTCCGGTTTGAGTAACTTCCATATCATCTTGGCATAGTCATGCTCATCCATCATAGCAAACACAATATGTCTATAACGATAGTCTTTAATAAGATTGGCTACATACTTACGAGTCCAACTTGGGTCTATAGTAACCTCATTGAGTTTATTCCACACTTCGGTCTCGATAACACGATATTTCTTTCTAAGTCCACTCTGAACACTAAGTATCCATTCAAAGTATTCATCGGGTACATTCTTAGGGTCTATTTCATAACTGTCACGCTCCCACTCCCAGAGTTTCTTTTCAGTTATGCTAGTCATAATATAATGAAGCCGCTTGTATTCCTCATACTTGAACTTCAATCGGAAACCGTCCTCAAAGATAAGAACATAACCCTCGGCGTTGTCTCTATCGGGAGCCGCCTCTAATTCCTCAATAGTATTAATGTGATACAGCTTAGCAAACTTCATATATTTATTCATCAAAGACCACTCATCCCAATCATCTAAACCAGTATCATTATTCAGAACAGCTAAAAGAATTAATGCACGCTCATTTTTATAATTTACCACAATTCTATTTTCTGGGTAAATTATTTCAACCATATAGGTACAATCTATTGCAAAGGTTAACCAGTTATATTTTTCTTGCAATATTTTATTGGCTTCAATAGCCTGGTCTGATTCAAATGAACCCCTAGTGGCAATTTCCCACTTAGTTAGCAAAGGATTGTAGAAAAGTATCCCCAACGAACCATCTATCTTTTCCATGGTGATGAAGCGTTCATTAAAAATGTCTTTGAACTTACGACCATACAGGTGATGAACCTTATTTCTTATGGAAGTTAGTTGGTCAATAGTGAAGAACTTCTTAAGTGGTCTTGCTATGATGTTCCACTCGGCATCAACTATGAGCCCACGACACACAATAGTAGCTTCGTTCCACTCAAAATCAAACTGGGTTTGTGGAGTGTAGTTTAATATCCACAAGTCACAGGTTGGATGCTTGCGGCGAGAAACATAACCTTTCTCAATCATCTTTTTAATTAATGGAATGTTCATTGTATTTCCTAAATGCCTTGCGGTGGTGTTACTACCTTCTTAGTATCAAGCTTAGGGTTTGCAACCATTATTCTTTGTGCTACAATAGTTGTAAATGTCTTACCTTCGCTCCACTGTTGTCCAATAGCAACAACGCTATGGTTATTGAATTCAACGTTGACTACAGCCAGTGTTATCTCAGGTTTAAGATTAAATCTAAAATCATTATCTCTAAGATAGGTTAACGCCTCATGTTGATTGACAAACAAATGATAACCCGAGGTGTATGATTTACCATCCTCGCCAACGATAGGAACATTAGTTGACTGTAGCCACTTGTTAAATTCTTCTGCATATTCTATGCCATAGTTAGTCAGACTACTATTATTATCTATGTTGTGACAAAATATTGGGTGCCACATATTAGGTAGCTCTCTTCTAAGAATAACGACTTTCCAAGCAGTAGTTTGTACTGAGCTTAAACACATTTTATGTCTCCTTCTTATTCAAAACTGTAAGGTTCACGGTATTATAGCACAAATTTCGCCGTTGTCAATAGAAAAAGACGGCCAAATTTTGAAAATCTGGCCGCCTTTCGCATTGTAAAATGTCAAGAAGTTTATGTACCTTGATAGGTAGCTGGTTCCTGACTTGGAAGCGTACCCTGTGGGATATCGCTCTTGTTGACTTCTCCACCCTTACGCTGGGTAAGAGTATACAACTGGTTGAGCAAGCTCGCCAACATGGTGGCCTCGTATTTGGTGATATTGTCAGTTTGATGGCGACTGTCTAAGCGAGTAGCTTCAACAAAAAACCTATCCAGACCCGTAACAAACGAACGAGCCATGTCATTTGGACAAGTGGTTGGTGTTACTTGTGGAATATCGACATCTGCGCCGCTTAAATCCCACACAACCTCGCGCAACATACCTACAGGCATCAACACATTATCTGTAGTTAATGCGTTAATGTTGAAGTCTTCTTCTAGACTTCTGGTAGTGTCTGCCGCCTGTGCTTCTAATTCCTCTTGAGTATACTCATCAGGATTATAGGCAATGTTTTCTAGTGTATCGCGTAGTTTTTCTAACTCGACGCACATGTAAGTGTTGAGAGCATCGTTCCAACCAGATTGAGCTAAGAACTCGCTACGGAGTGTCAATTGCTTGCGGAATTTGATGACCTCTGCTAACAAAAAGTGTACCCCAATATTAGGGAACAATGTATTAGCACCTTGAAAAGTGTTGTTAGGCATCTTTTTTATCTCCTAAAATTATAGTTTAATACCCATTCTACGTAAAAATTCTTTGTCAACCCATGACTGAATTGCTCCAGCAGTAGCTTCTGCCCCCAGCACATCCATTTGACCGTTACGAAGATTTTCTATAGCATCTTTATACAATACACCAAGCAAGGCTTCATTGTACAATGTACTCTTGGCTTTAACATCTTCGATAGTCAGCTTTTTCAAAAACTCTTTGCGAACCCAATTGTCAATAGCGTCTGCTGTACGCGCTTGACCCTGTAATTTAGTATGTCCATCACAATACAGTGTACCCTTGCGCAGTTGCACCACCGCCTCTCTATATAGTGTAGCAAAAACCGCCCATTGTCTTACACTTTCTCCATCTTTTTCTTTAAGCGCAAATAATTGTTGCATATATTCCTCACCCTGTGGTGTCACTGGTAATATTGGAGCTTCTTCTGTTTCCACAGGGACAGTTCGTTGTTCCATCAAACCACTGTTATCTATGATGGTTGTAACACTGCTAGGAATCTTTTCAGTTAGTCTTTGCTCAAATATGTTAACGACTTCTGTTTTAAGCTCGTCTACCATCTTCTTTATGTCTTCAGTAGTTACAGAAGGAACTACAGGTACAGGTGAAGCAGGAAGAATTACAGGTACGGGTTTGGGCTCGGGCTCAACCGGAGTCGATACCGTTAATAAATCCTTTACCCTATCTAGTTCTTTATCAACCTTGCTAGACAGTTCTGTGGTAATATCTTTCATAGCATCTTTCAATGTGCTACCAGTTTGTAGTCCACCTAATAGCTTACTTACTTTGTCTCCCAGTCGCGTTTCTATATCATTAAGCTCTTTTCGCAATTGATTGGCAAAGTCCTCACCGATAATAGGCGTTAGCTTTTCTTGTATAACATCTTCAACCTTATCCATCTGGTCTTTGACTTTAGTACGACCTCCACCCTTCCACCACTTCCAAACGAACAACAAAATTACTGGTAATATAGCGCTACCAATACCAACGCCTGTTGCTGTAGTAAAACCAATAGTACTGTTCTCTTGTTCTACAATGACATTATCTTTTTCTTCTATTACATTATCTTTTTCTGCTAAATTATTTTCCAATAAGTTAGCTTTATTTGTAAGCTCTGTAATAGATGATTGATAAGTTTGTATCTGTTTAACTAAATCATCGAGCGTTGTTTGTTTAGTAGCAGCCTGCTTACTTAGTTCTTCCAACTGTTCTTTATGTGACTGTTGTGCAGCTATACTACCGGCTTTAATTGTCTTAATCTCACCATGTAAACCATCAATGATACTTATAGTTTCAAGTAATTCCTTACGAAGCTGTGTTTCTGCTACTTGTAACTTTGCTATTTCGGTATTTAGTATTTCAACTTCTACATCCTTGTTGAGTAATTGCTTTTTTAATTGCTCCAATTCTTCCTTGGTTTTGTCATCATCGCCTGACCACTCTGGTAATGTTCCATAAGGGTTGTTATTATCTGGTGCGGGTTGATTCGGTGGTACCGGCGTTGGTGGCACTGGAACCGGAGGTACTGGTTGTCTTGGTCTTGGTAAAATGCGTGGTATAATTGGATTAGGATTAGGTCTAAAGTAATCCCCACCACCATAGTTAGGAGGACAGGTTCCGCCAGGACACTGTACATTCCATTGAACTACACGAATACCCTTTGGAACAACAGCTTCATAACTACCATCAACAAAAAATGTCATACGATAATACTTACTGTCATTACCTAATGCAAACCCGCCACCCGGAGCTGTACAAGCACCTTGTGCTACTTCCACATAATGGTCTGGAACCCTAGCAAGTTTTAATACTGCACCCTTTTGTAGTTTATAAAATGTATCTATTAGAACTGCTGCGCCCTTAGCTTTCTCATATCCAGTAGCATCAGTCTGAACTGTTATAGGACCGATGCGCCAGGTAACAATACCCATCATCCTAGTTTGATATTCATCATCAATCTTGACTACTACATGAAGACCGCTTCCACTTTGACCACCAACAGGAGGTGGATGAAAAATTACTCTATTACCCTCATTTTTTACAACTATACCTTCCCAACCATTTGCCCACGCACCTCTACCACAACCGGCAGAGGCTACATATGCGCCAGTCTTATTGACATAATTAGGTTGTACTAATGGAATAACACGAGGTGGGTATTTACCAAAATACCGTGCATCTACTGCCATAATTGCAAAATCAACCGGAGTCCGTTCATCATGTCTTTTCCATACAATTGTAGCAGGAAGCATCTTAGTCTTGTGTCCTAGTTTAAAAAATTCAACATACCCTGTGCTGTTATTGCCAACCACATGTGCATTAGTAAAGACATAATACTTACCATCTTTATGTAAATAGCATGTACCGCTACCCTTAGCGCCACGTACAGACACTCTACAAGTAGCTTCTAAGATTTGCGTAACGGTCAGTGGTTTGGCGTGAGCTATAGAGGTGCTAAACAAACCTATTGTTAAACATAGGAAGATTGTTTTGAACATAATTTACTCCGCTTAAAAGTATCCGATTATTAACTTCTATAGTATAATACCCCAAATGTCAGCTTTTTAGAACTAAATATGACCACTTTTAGAAAGCTGAATCCAGCAATAAGTCTACCATATCTTTGATTTCATGATATACCTTGTGTTGTGGGACCATTGAGTATCGTTTAGTAGCCTTTTCTTTTATCCAATCTCTCAAATCGTTACCAAATTCTGTAGCCCTAGCATGAAAATCGCACACCATTTCTGCCAAATAAAGCCTATCCATAGTACGAATACCACCTATCCATGCATCTGGGTGATGTTTGTTTATAGTTTGGTGCTGTAATAGAGCAGCTTTGAAGAGTTCTGGAGTATGTTTTTTAGAATCATCTGTAAGATATTCCCATTCTACTCCATAGAATTTGGAATGGTCATGAACTAATCCATTAGCTATTAACCTATGTCCAAGGTCTATTTCTCCCGCTTCTATAAGTCTACCTCCTAAAAGGTTGCAAGACTTAAATACATTTTCGATGTGGCGTATCAATGCGTCTCTGCGCTTTTGACACTTTTTAATTTCTAAACTAGCCATTTAATATACCTAGAAACCTCAATGGATTTCTATCTTCTCGATAAGATTTTCTAATATCGGGTAAAATTTGATTTGGTTGAAACAAAAACAAATAGTGTACCAAATCTATTACTAATATCAATAGTAGCAAATAACCTATTATAAAATAAATAATATCATACCACATCTCTGTTTACTCCTATCTATATAAGTCTACCAGTACCATTAATATACTTATCACAAATGTACCACCAAAAAATAACGTTGATGGCAACATGTCTATAAATGACAGGGTACCACGAGACCTATTCTTATCTGCATGTTTCATAAATTTTGTAGCAGACATATACATAGATGAATCTTTATGTTTATGATAGATTGCCATTATTTGTTTACCTTTAATAAATCTTTCCAAGGAATGAGTAGGGATGGAGAGAGTCGAACTCTCACTATCTAGTATTTGAAACTAGTGCCTCTGCCAATTGGGCTACATCCCTCCTTAGTTCTACTATACCATCAATTTGTGATTTGTCAACAAGGATTTATATACATTGGAATAAATAACAGACGTTTCAGGTCATCCAGCGAACTCCCAATGGCTATACCGATAGCAAAGGCAGTCATAATTAGGATGAGAGTTAAAATAGAAAAGGTTGTGCCTGTGTTATGTATATTAACTGTACACGGTGGGTAACTATGTATGATATCTAACACTTTAGTTTGTAACAGTTTATATCCCATGCTTGTTGGTGGACGCTTTTCTGGGAATATATTTTTGACTTTGTCGTATAAATTCATAAGACTGTACCTCCGTATGATTGACCCTTAAAGATTTAACAGGCCATAGATACCTTTGTCCGCCCATTTCAACTTCAATCTTTTTACCTGCTACAATCTGTCCCATGTGGATAAACATTATGGTATCTATTCTGCCAGAAGTAGACCCTAGTATGGTAATTTTACTACCATTGAGCAGGAGAAAATCCTGTTCACCTATTTGGAAAAACTTTATACCATTAATTTCTAAAGGGCTACTTAACATAATGGCCACTGACAGTAATATACCATACACCATCAGGCTATCCTACCTAAACCCAGCGGCATTGTCCAATTTTCATAATCTAAGTAGTGTTCTATTACATGAAAACCCATTGGTTCACCTATGCGTACAGTCTGATAAATATGGTCGGGACGCCGCCACCCTGGGTCTATGCCTAAAGCCTTAGCCCATGCCTTGCGCACTACACTAACACAATTTTCTCCAAGTGTTTGTCTGCGCCAGAACATAAATACGGAGGCTAACTTGCGGTATGGTTTACCGACTAGATTGTAAGCTACTATGGAGGCATCATAAGCTATACCACTATCAAAATATCGTATGACCTTATACTCTGGATATCTTAATCTAAACTTTTTTATTTCTACAGCAATGACTTTATTGGGACCAGCTTGGGCTTCAATTATGTAGTCGCCGGCACTAATAGATGCATGGTTCCAGTAACCTGGTGTGTCGTTACCGACTTCGTCAGTGTTACGGGTTATGATTATGTCACCTGATTGGTTCATTAAGATATTCCTGTACTAAAGTTAGCGCTCTTTGTTTATCATCTAAACGAGATATATAATTTGCATGAAATAGTACCATATTATTTGGTATAAAATCAACAATATTGTCTAGAGGTTTATATTTTTTATGTATAAATTCTATATTCCAAAATTGTTCTTTAGGAAGTAAGAACCCGTTTATAGTATGCCATAATGCTTGTAACGCTGCTTGGTCATGTAATGTTTGATTTTTAGTTGGGGTAAGCCTTATAGCTTTGTCAAACATTTGTACAAGTTTGGTTGTACATTTCAACATCATAAAACCAGAACACATTTTTTCACAATCCCTTGATGCTACTACGTCATACTCATAATAGGGTTCTAGATATGGTTTTAAATAATTAACACAAAATAATATATCACTATCAATCCACAATATATTAGTACTCAGATTTTTACAAACATAATGTCTAATCATTTCCAATTTAAACTTAGCTATCTTCCAAAAGTCTCCTTCGGCATGATTACCACCAAAATATTTATCATAATATATTGTTGTTAATTGAATGTCTTGCGGAATAGAAGGTATCAAAAATTTGTGTAGCATTGAAGCATGACTAGTAGTATATAATGTATATGCTTTCATTTTATATCAACGTTGTTATGCCATATTGTATGAAGTGGTGGATAAATCCAAATCTTTTCTCCCAATAAACGAATTTGATTATGTAATCCTTTGTGTTCACACCACCCATCTTGTGGATAATATCCATCTAAACATTGTGATAATATATCCATTTTGTATAATGCAACACCGCCAAATGCAGACCATACTTCAATAGGTTTATCATATTGAGTAAGAGAATTTAAACATGGATGCACTTTGAGAGCATGAGTCATAGCAGTCTTAGGCCAATTGGCAGTAAGTAGTTTGGTTTGATGGGATAATTGTAGAGCTAACCAATCGTAATAATATTGTTGACTCAAATCCTTACCGTTGGCAGTTAAAACAGCCCAGTTTAAATCAATGGGTTGAAAGAGAGAATCTAAACAAAAATATTTTAAGTCTAAATCTATAACTAATACGTAATCAAAATCTAGTTGATGTTGTATAATATATTGAAAGGTTTGGTTTCTAGCATCAGCAATACGTTACAATCTATTATTACTAATACCTGTATTATTATAAGTGGTAAACAATGTTTCTGAAACAATAGTAATATGTGGTAACTTTTGTATTGTTTGTAATACCCTTTTAGTGTAATCTATAGAATCATTTTCATAGATAAACAAATGATATGTTGTTGTGTATTTTTCTAATACTTTTAAGAGTTTAAGAATCTTGGTTTTTAAATATAATAGATTTGGTGCCGCGTTTCTTAATATACTAATAGCTAAAACGTTCATAATTGTGTTATGATAGCATTTGATGTTATGTTATCAGTAGCTATAAAAGTTTGATTTTTATTATCTATAAGATGTGTAGCACAACCCAAGATGGTTGCCCACCAACTAAATGTACTTCTATATGATACTATAGTTGTAGATTCTGCTAATCTATACCAAGCATCAATCCACGAAGAAGTATGATATATAGGTAAATCATAACAATTGCGAATGGTTTTTATAATAAAATGATTGGGGTCATCAGTAATAATTTCGGTTGGTATAGAAAGGTTTAATAAACGTATAGCTTGCTTAAAAAAACGAATTTTTTCTATAATATAATAATTATATCGTTTACGTACATAATATTGATGAGTATCGGTTAATCTAATATGTATGACATTTCTAAGTGTAGGTATTAATTTCTTTTTAGTAGTTAACCATGTTTTCATTATAGGTCTGTTCGGTAATAAATTTTTATCGGCATCATAACCCATATAAACAATTGGTTGCGTTGGAGGGTGATTAAACGGTGGAAACTCCCAGTCTTTATCTATTATTAAGGGTTCGCCGGTTAATATTCTACCACTTGGCCATTGTATATGATTAAAAATATATGGTAGGGTAAACTCTTTGGCGTGAATAACATTACCATTTTTGTGTTGAGGATGTTGTCCGCCATGTACTAACTTTAAATTGTGTTTTGTAGCATAGTGTCTTACTAACATATATTGCCAAATTTGATTACCTAAACCATTTTTAGTATATAATGTTATCACAATAGTTGTTGTCCTCTATGCATAATTAAAGTACGCTCTCTTGCATGTTCTGGTCTTAAACATATAGCATGAGCATCTTCTCTATCTACCTCGTTGTCTATTATTGGTTTATGAACCCGGTTATTTTTTTTAACTATTGATTGAACTAAATAGCTAAAATAGATGTCTTCATGATAATTTTGTTTTATGTCTTGTGTAATATTTTCGGTTAACATATGTTGCAACATATAGTATACATAGTTCTTATGGGACATAGATGCTCTACATCCAACTATGTCCACTTCGGCTTCTTTACACTCTACAAAAATAGCATATGTATTATCTGGTTTGGGAACCCTACCCCAAAAACCATGAAGAATAGTATCATCTTCTAACCAATGGTTGTAAAGAAGCTGAATATTTTCCATTGGTATAAAAGCATCATCATCAACAAATAATAAACAATCGGTTGTAGAATGTAAGGCCGCCAGCCATCTAGATGGCATACCAATATCCACAGGAGGATTAATAACAATAGCTTTTGAATGTTGAATATTTATCTTAACAGAGCTATTATTCCAAATGATAACCTCTTTAACAATAGGAAATTGTAAATATTTACCGGCTCTATATTTAAGTTTTAGATGCCGTTTCCAGTTTAACATAACTAAACTTAACATATGAATATTCTCTCGACTATTTTGTTTTTAAATCAACTAGTGGGCAATACTGGACTCGAACCAGTGGTCCCTAGTGTGTTGGACTAGTGCTTTAACCATCTAAGCTAATCGCCCTTGCCTGTGGGGTATAATCAGACCTATCTGAGTACCCCTTTAGGGAACGGTTATCATTTCGACTCGGCTTCCCAAGGCAGCATTGCCCCACCTAGTGATAGTTTACAGACTTCACCAACGGTCTTTACTCACGAGGCTCATAATCAGTGCGCCATAAGAGATTTGAACTCTTACAAACTGCTTGGAAGGCAGTTATGCTACCATTAACATCAATGACGCATTATTTTCTACCCTTATGATGAACCCACATAGGCCCAACATGAATAGAAAATGTAAACAGTGGTATTCTAGTAGCAAAATAATCATTCGCAAAAATAGCATCATCTAAACCAGCGTGGTCAGAGTATGCTGGATATCTAGTACAAAAAGAACTGTGCCACATTTGAAAGTAGCCTACGAACCAATCCACATGTGTGAAGTCCTCTATAGAGTATGTACACTTATTGGCAAAAAAATCCGCCAATTCTTTGTCATTATTGAGCAAAAGTCTCCCCCGTACACTGTACAGGGCAAACTTATTGAGGGGTGTGGCTAATTCAATCGCCTCTTTAAAGCCAATTGGCAACAGAATAGTGTCCGCATCAAGCTGAACTAACCAACCGTCTTTGTCACAGGCGTCTAAACCATCATTAATAGCGCGGCCCTTAGCAAAGTCCGCGCCATCTTCGTGTAGTTTAGTTGTTGTAACACACTCTAGGTTATTCTTTTCACACAGCCGCCGAGTTGTAGTGTCATTGGGGTCTGTAACGATTATCCAACGGTCAAAACACTGGCGATTTCTTTCCATACCAAGCGTAAGATAGTCTGAGTAGTTTTCACAAACTGTTACAGCTTCTATCTTAGTGTTCATAGTAAACACTTACCTATATAGTTGCCCACCAACATACCAACGGCAAATACGCTGGCCACGATGACCACCAGACTACCTAAGATACCCGGACCCCCTTTGAATAAAACATCATCTGGTTCTGGGAATACAAATGCCATTACTAAGCCTCAAAATATAGTTGTTCCTACTATCGCCCAAAGTACTGGCATTTTAGTAACCCTTATGAAAAATTAACAGATTGACTATAATATTTGTTATCAAGCTGATGTATGGGATGTCTCTAAAATGATTAAGAAACACCATCAACAAACCAAATGAAGACCAAGCTGTGACGATGCCCCCATAAATAATAAACCCTTCGTTCGTTTGCCTATAGAGTGTCCATAACCCAGCAATGAAATATAGCATTAAAAACAGTGTAGTGTATACTTCCATATTTTCTCCTGCTAAATTACTAAGTAGCCCGTGGGGGAATCGAACCCAAGCCTAGCAGAGTTTCGTAGACTCCGTACCCAATCCATAGGACAGGCCAAAAGAGGCGCTAGAAAGAATTGAACTTTCACGTTCTGTGTTGCAGACAGAAATCCTCATACCAAAGGATAGCGCCAGTACGGGTTTTTGTGGACACTGGTTGCAAAACCCGCGAAACCAGCAATGATATACGTCTTACTCAAGTACAGGGAGTCGAACCCCACGTATTGTCCATCATTTAGGTAGCGTCCTACCTTAGTGGCCCCATAGGGATTCGAACCCTAACCCCACGGTTTAAAAGACCGGAATGCTTCCATTGACACCATAGAGCCATCTATCTGTTCTTTATCTTTGTACCGATGTATCTTCCAAAAAGTACTATACATGCTGGTAGCCATAATACAGAAATAAATATTGCTACTTCTATTTCTACATTATCGTCCTCTGCAAATACACTAAATATACCAAAAAATATTATACCTAGTATTACGTAACTCAAAACTACTATTACATATATTTGGAGTAATGGGTCCATTAGTTTGACTACCTTATTCTTAGGTCTAAATGGGGAATTTGATATGTAGGAGGACCATAGTACGGCATTCCATAAGGTCTAATCTCTAAATGGAAATTGGGAATTTGATATATTCTGGGAGCATAATAGGGCATTCTATGATGCCTATAAGGAGGAGCTATATAAATATTACCTCTGCCCTCATTGTATGCTCTATTTCTATCACGAATATCTTGATTAAGATTATAATGATAGTGTATACCATATCTGTGAGCCGTAGCGGTGGAGACTAGGTACACAAAAATCACCAAAGCTAATACGATTCTTTTCATGGTTTTAATCTCTATTTGTTATTATTTGGATACATCACTGATGTTATTGTACACACAAGACCAGTTACAAATGACAATATTGTAGTAAAAACGATACTTGTTGTTAAACTTTGTGACCAAGTTACTATTGTGGTTTCAATTATACTGTGTGTTTTTAAAGTATATACACCTCTAATCACAGTACCTTGAAACATTTCAGGTGAACCATACGCATAGGTATATTGTCCCACCATGGGTAGTATACACACAAGTAATAGTAATACCATACCTACACTGAATAAACATATCCTACAAAAAGCACACATTAATTATAAGCTCCTTTGTACATATTCCCAAGTTGTATAGGTGGGAGTCGAACCCACATTGTGTAGGGGCTTGCGATTTCTCGCTACCTTTATTACCGTTGCCATTACTTACTACACAACACATCTCGTCTCGTCAGTGGGTCCACTCAGAATCGAACTGAAATCTACTGGTTAAGAGCCAGCTATTCTAAACCGTTGAACTATAGACCCGTAGGTTAGTTTATTTTAAACACTGGAAAACCCGCCTGTTTAAAACCAGCAGTAATTTGGCATTAAAAGTGCCTAGTCTATATATTACCTAGTTTTGCAAAACATATGTCAGCAGACCCAACAGAGGTAACCCCGTGTACTTAGGGGACATAATGACGCTTGACATAGTGGTGCGCCAGGGAGTCGGACCCTGTCATTTTGCTCATCAGGCAAAATTGCACTAAACCGGCGCACACGCACCTATTACTTCCCTCTACTTAGTGTAGCTAAAAGTATCTTCAGAGAAGCTTCGTCAGAAAAACCCTCGTCTATTAAAGAGTCGTACACCTGACTAACAGCAGCGCTATACATATCAGTTAGACGTTTACCATAGGTTTTACCTAAAGATACAGTTGCATCCAACACCTTATCTATTTCTGCTTTGTTTTTTTCGTCTGTAAAAGCAGCTACTAATTGCATAATGTCATTCATGTTTATTCCTTTTTAGAGGTTCTATATAAGGCTTAATTAGTGGTACGGGTGTATCACCAAGCCTCCAATCAATTTTATTATTGCGACTGTATATCCACCCTTTGATGAGATATGGAACACCGGGTTTCAATATCCAATAATCATATACTGAACCGGTTAACATTATTTAGGTAACACCAAACTAGGCTTCGTTATTACAACACCCGAACCAAACTTTTCATTCCACATGTTAGCAATGTCATCTGCTGGGGCTAAATTATACTCAATTTCCATTTTGGAAATAATTATCACCTTTTCAGAGGTGTATGGAAGATATGGTACAATAGCAGTTTGTCCACCCTGACCCATCATCAATCGAACAGGTGTCTCTACTTTATAAAAACCCTCACAGTCTTCAATTATCTTACAAATAACATCAGCACCACCCTTTAGTCTTAGGTATCTAATTCCTAACATAATTGTCCTTCCATTTCCTCGATTAGTTTAACTAACACATCACCATGACAAGCCTTGGGTTTACAGAAACAACCTAACCTTTTACCTTCAAGCTCATGTAGAGCAGCAAGAAGGTGGGGCTGTTTACGAATCCACTTTTCATAAAACTTTATAACCCTTGCTCTATTACCGTTTGTTCCCACTACAAATGGGTTACCCCACTTGCTACCTCTACCAATGTAAACATCGTAGGGTTCAACATATTTATTAACTACTCTTGTCATCCTTTGGTCCTTTCTAAAGTGCGCCTAGCCAGAATCGAACTGACACTTAAACCTTGGCAAGGTTTCGTGCGACCACTACACTATAAACGCGAACATTTAAGGTCTCCTTAGTTCAATTATGTCCCAGGTTCC
>Ga0307928_10000070_pt1 | contig 56376 bp, 97 predicted proteins | sample AceLakmetagen232_FD_201815 | JGI IMG/M metagenome (GOLD analysis project Ga0307928, IMG submission 201815) | Saline water microbial communities from Ace Lake, Antarctica - #232 | ecosystem: Environmental > Aquatic > Non-marine Saline and Alkaline > Saline | place: Antarctica: Ace Lake...
TAAAGAATCTTGAAAAGAAGTATGGTATTAAATTTGAAGCAGCCGGCGGTAATTTCACAAAGACTAATTACACAATGAAGTTATCAGCAAGCATTGTTGAAAGTGGAAAAGTTCTTACAAGAGAATCAGAAGCATTTAAAAAGAATGCTCACCTTTATGGATTTAAATCTACTGATTTAGGGAGACAATTTCTCAAAAATAACACTATTTATAAGATTACTGGATTAAATACAAGAGGTCGTAAATTTAAAATTCTTGGAGAGAGAATGTTAGATGGTGTCGCTATGAAGTTTACCGTAGATAGTGTTCTTTCTGCTCTTAAGGGATAGAAGATTATGATTACGAAAAACTTTAACAAAGAAGAACTGCAACTTATTTCACGAGCAATTAATTGTTCTGGGGATGGTGGACACCCATTCGCAGAACCATCTCAAAAATCAATACAGTATTTTAAAGAAGATTATATTAAGAAATGTTTAACGAGATCACTCTCAAAAATGACAGATGAAGGAAGATTGATTGCAAATAAAATTTTGCAAAAACAATAAAAAAAGGAGTTTATGATGAAGAAAAGTTTAATTTTTATGCTAATTGTATTAATCGGTATGGTAATGTTAACTTCTGGATGTGCAAAGATGCGAAATGAAATGGCATCGGAAGGTGGGTTTTGGGGTTCCGTGACTGGAGGTGCGGAAGGTGACTATATAATTATATCACAATCAGGCGGATACATTATGGATGTGTGGAAGCTAAAGAATGTAATTGTTCAGAGTGCCTCTAGCTCTGATGGCTGGTTGTTTCGTGATGATGATGGTAATGCAATTAATATTGGAGGAGATGTCAAAGTTATTAGAGTAAAAAATAAAGACTTTGAACAGTGGGACAAAATATATGAATATCATATGGAACTTGAATCTAAATCGTATCGAGATAAGTACTTTTATTAATACTTAAATTAAAAAGAGCTAATAGAATTAATTTTTTATTAGCTCTTTTCCTGAAAAACATACTACTTTTTCAGCATTTTATTGAAAAAAATCGCCGCAAATCTATATGACAAAACAACTTACTTTGCGAAAAATTTATAATGGGATAAGATTTCTATCAAGCGGAACATTACAGAAATATAGCGAAAAATCCAAAAAATAAACTTCTTGACAAAATAAGATAAAAAGATATTATTGAATCATAAAGTGAAAGAGAGAAAAAAGTAAAAAAACAAATAAAGGAGATAAAATGATTGAGAAGAAATTTGACGAATATACGATTGAAGAATTAGAAAGCGAACTTGGGCGTCGTAGAGACATGGAAGAAATGGACAATGAGATTGAAAAATTAGAGAACGACAGACTTTCTCAAAATTTTGGGTTTACTGATGAACAGTGGCATATGTTGAATCAAGGTTATTCTGATATTAACTGGAGTGAGGCAAGTGTCAGACCTTGGTATATTATTTCCGAAAATGAGGACGAAGAGATATCGGGAATATCAGCAGTAACAATAGAGGACGCCGAAGAAATGATAGACGAATTATATAGATCAAGTAAAAACATATTATTCATTCTGAAAGATGGGATGAAAGTTGATTTTTGCATAGAATTAATTATTAATATAAGGAAGTAATTATGATCAATTCTAAAAGTAAAGAAATAAATTGGACGCCTTATTTAGCAACAGCTTATGCTGAGGGATTTTGTGAGGGAGCAGATGCGTCAAGAGAAGAGCAAATTCAGGCGTGGCAATATATTATTGATACAGGATTAGTATGGAAATTACAGGGTGGTTTCGGTAGAGCCGCTCAAGAGTTAATCAATTCAGGAATATGCGAGGAGAAATAAAATGAGTATAATTAAAAGTTTACTCGACACGGACGCTTATAAGTTCACGATGACGATGGCAGTTTTTCATACGCAATCAGAGGCAATAGTAAAATATGCGTTTAATTGTAGAAACAAAGGAATTAAATTAGGATTTTTAGAGTCAAAAGTAAATGTCGAACTGGATTCGTTATGCGAGCTAACATTTGCAAAGTCTGAACTTAAATCATTGCACAGCAAGATGCCTTATTTAAAGAGTGATTTTTTAGAGTTTTTACGATTATTAAAGCTTAATCGTAAATATATTAATGTTCGTAATGTTGATGGAGATTTAAAGATATATATTGAAGGTCCCTGGATTTATACAATTTGGTTTGAAGTTCCTGTTTTGGCAATTGTTAATGAACTTTACTTTAAGTCATTAGGCTCGGACGCTAAGACTGTTGAACTGACTGGATTAGAAAGATTACACGAGAAATTAGAGAGAGCTATTTATGTTGATGATTTTACATTTGCCGATTTTGGAACACGTAGACGATATTCATTTGAATGGCACGACAAGGTGATTGCAGAGACATTAGATTTTTTTAGAAATAATGGTAGAGCGGGAGAATTTTTCATCGGAACCTCAAATGTTTATATGGCAATTAAATATAACATCAAAGCAATTGGAACAATGGCACATGAATGGTTTCAGGGACATCAGCAGGCTCATGGAGTAAGTATATTTGATTTTCAAAAAGTAGCTCTTGAACGTTGGTCTCAAGAATATAGAGGACTACTTGGTATAGCATTGTCTGATATTATTGGATTTGATGCTTTTCTTAAAGATTTTGATTTACATTTTTCAAAACTATTTGATGGTTGTCGCCACGATAGTGGTGATCCGTTTGAGTGGTGTGAAAGATTAATTAATCACTATATATGCTTGAATATTGACCCTAAAACAAAAACTGCTATATTCTCAGATGGATTGGATTTTACCAAAGCCATTAAACTATTTAGCGCATTCTATGGGAGAATCAAAGTGAGCTTTGGAATCGGAACCAATCTAACTAACGATCTTGGCTTACAACCATTACAAATTGTAATAAAAATGGTTGAGCAGAATGGAAGACCAACTGCTAAAATTTCAGACAGTCCTGGTAAGGGAATGTGTGAAAAGCCTTGGTTCGTAGATATGCTTAAAAATATATTTAAACTATATTAAGAAGTTGATAATGAGATATGTAATTAGATATCGGGAGGAATTATGAAAACTAATAAACAAGATTTTGTTGTAGCGGGAGAGAAAGATGACCAGTTTTATTTTTCGTTTGAGTTTCACGACAAGTATTTAAGTAGATTCTGCATGAGTGACTCAATTCATATACAGCAAGTTCTATCAATTCTTATGAGAGATACCAAAATGAATCTACTTGTCAATTCTCTCAAGGATTTTGAAGTTATAGAATGGGATAGAGGGCAAGTCAGAGACGAAAGAGTCACATTCACCTGCAAGATTTGTGGCGTAAATCCTGTGATACATTGCGGAGTGTGTGTTGACCCAGAAGTCGGCACTGTTGATAAGATAATATTTATGAAATTTGAGGATGTTATAAATGATAATTTATTCTAATTTGATATTAGTAAATTTAAAGTAATGAAAGCCTATAGTTATTTTAAACGTGACGATACTTACATAGAATCAAAAGTACAAAAGAAGTAGTCATGAGACTGTATATTATCTCGAAGATAAGGAGAATAAATGAGTGATAAATTAAAAATAATTTTAATGGAATATATCAATGCGTTAAATAAAATTCTTGAAGTGGAAAAGAAAACACAAAAAATTAAAATTACAAGAGAATGCAGAATATGTGGTGGACACGGAACGAACCCTGACAAACCTCATGAGGTTTGTCGTACATGTAATGGTAAAGGAGAATTTACAGTTACAATAAATGTAAATAAAATAAAATTTATTAATTAAGGAATAAATTATGAAAAAGAAAATAAGAGATATTACGGTTAATGATGTTGAATATAAATGGATGGTTAAAGATAAAGATGATAACTGAAGTCTTTATTTAACAGTATGGATAGATAAGCAAAATAAGATCATTGATAATTTTCTACTTAAAGAGGGAGTAGCAACTCCAAGACTTGTTAAAGATATAATTGAATATTTTGTGCTCAATAATGGTTCATTACCATTAATCAGCGAAAGTTATCAAAATTTAGCTGATATTAATCAGTATGCACAATTTAGTCATTTATCATATGGTGTAAAATTCAAGTATGATTATTGTAGTTCAAAAATTTTTGTAAAAATTTCATCAAATACGATTGCTTTATGGGATAGTAACATGATTGATAAGACTTGGCTTGAGCAAGGTGTTTATTCCTTTGATGATAATGATGATATAGAAAAATACGTTTGGATAGTAGAACAATGTTAAAGTTAAATGAATTTAGAGATAGAGCACATAAAAATGGAGTCAAACTTGGTCATTGGGACGCTCTTTATAATGATAATGTAGAAGCATCATTTGTCTTAATGTTTCTGGAAGTAGATGCAATGTATATTCTCTTTAGTAAAGAATCATTAGTTACGAGTGCCAGTAATAACATTCAAGATAATTTTAAACATAGACTTGCAGAGTTGATAATCAGAACATTAGATTTGTGTGGTGAATTAAATATAGATGTTGATAAAATAATGAAAAAATGCACAATTGAAATATTAACAACTGACCCGTTCGCCAATGCAAGAACAATGATGCAAAAGATACTCGTATTACATGATTTAATTACATTTGCAGTGACTGACGACACCGGTTCTCGCTCAGACAATGATAACTCAATGTATGACAGTGAGAGTATAGTTAGAATTTTAATTGCGACATTGGAACTAGCTAGATATTCAAATATTGATATGAAAAAATATTTAAAAAATGTGATTGAATATAAAGAAAAGGAAGAATAAAATGACAATACTTGAAAATTACAAAGAAGCTTTGCAAAATCTCTATGATCACGTTGGATTTGAAGAAAATTGGGTTGTATACCCAATAGATGATCTGACAGATATGTACTGATTTGTTAATAGAGAAGAGATATATTACTCAGAATGTATGGAAGATTTTAAAACAGGAAGATATTACTCAGGAACGATTTGCACACAAAGATTATACGAAAAACACATATATGAAGGCGAAGATTATACAATGATATTTCTTGATTATCATGTTGATGGAATGAAATATTTTGCTTTCTTTAGAAATAATAAAAAAATTGATGATCCAAGATAAGATAAGGTAAAATAAAATATGATAAAACTTAAAATATCTGATTACTATACAATATATGGTAAATCATATAATGTGCGTACAAAATACACATGGAATGTTAATTACGAGCATAACAATTTATTCATACCAGAAGAGTTCAATCAACTCTCACGAGTAGGTAGTGTAATTTTCGATATAGATGAAGAAATTTTATCAATTAAAGAACCTGGATTTGCAATGGATGATCATGCTTATGTTGAATTTAAATGTAAATCATTTAAAGAGGCAGAAGAGTTGATGAATAAATTTATTATTATTAAAACAATTTAGAGTAAATTATATAATGTATGTAAAAATTAAAACTTGGAAACAAATGGAAAAAGAATTTGGACTTGATCTGGATGGTGATATTTGCTGTCGCTTCTCATTTACAAATGCGATGGAGAAGCTTGTGCCCAAAAATAGAACAATAGAAGTGGGAAAACGTAAAAATGATGGTCCTGAACTATATTTTGAATGACATAATGGATTATATTATATAACAGAAAATATGATAGAATTTAAAGTGTATACAATATATATGGAGAATTATATAATGCTTGTTAAAATTAAAACTTGAGAACAAATAAAAGACAAATATATTGACAAAAAAGAATAAAAAGATAATATTGAATTATAAAAAGAAAGGAGATTATTATGAGAAATGACAATTTAGCTTCTATTCCTATTCCTCCAGGAAATACTATTATTGAACAATTTGAAATGGATAGTATGAGCAAAGAAGAATCGGCTTTTGAACTTAATATTTCATTAGAACATTTAAATGATATTATAGAAGGTAATTCGCCAATTACAGTTAAAATTGCTAAGAAATTAGAAACTTTATTGGGACTTCCAGCAATTTTTTGGTTAGGACTTGAAGAAAGTTATCAAAAAGCAATTAATGAGCAGAGTAATTATAATTTTACAATTCGTTGTGGTTGTGGATGTACTATCAGAAGTAATCATTTGTCCATTTTTTGCCCAGATTGCGGGGCAAATTATAATACAGTGGTAAATTTTTGTCCATCAAAGCAAGAAGATATAAAAAAGCAAAGATTAAATGATAAATAGGCGATATAATGTATGTTAAAATTAAAACTTGAAAACGAATGGAAAGAGAATTTGGTCTTGACAAAGACGGCGAAATTACATGTAAGGGAATATTTTTAAAAAAAATGGAAAAAGTTATGCCCGAAGATAGAATGATAGATATTCATAAGTATGGTAAACCTTATGATTTTGGATGACAGTCCGCTTCTGGATGTTGAGAAATATCTCGTGATATGATAGATTATGAAGTATTCAAAATTTACACAATATATGGAGAGCGATACAATATTGGTAAAAAATCTTGACAAAATAATGAAAAAAAATAATAATGTGAATAAGATAAATAAAGGGAGAAAATAATGAAAACATACTTCACCTCTGATTGTCATTTTCAGCATGCCAATATTATTCTGTATGCTAACAGAAATCGTTGGATTAAAAATGGTGATTTAAATAAAGCAGGAAAATGGATTAGTAGAGATATTGCTGATCAACGTGTCACTAAGATGGACTCCGCTCTTATAAAGGCTTTCAATCATAAGGCAAAAGAAGATGATATAGTTTATCATATTGGTGACTTTATTTTTAAGGGCGGAAGAGAAGCGAACGGTAAAACTAATGCTCAAACATACGAAAATAAAATTAACGCAAAAGTTATTCATATTCTTGGCAATCATGATCGTAATAATTCTGTTAAGGGTGGCCTTGAAAATGGAATAATAAAGTTTGCTAATAAGTTATTTTACTTAATTCATCGTCCACCAATAAGCATTGAAGAAATTCCCTACAATGTTAATGCAGTTCTTTGCGGACATGTTCATAATAATTGGAAATATAAATTCATTAATGACATACCTATTATTAATATTGGAGTTGATGTGTGGAATTATAATTTAGTTTCTACTCAACAAATAGCAGTATTTTATGACAAAATAATGAAAGAAAAAAAATCGCAAAAATAATATTATGAAAATCAAATATAAAATAGACGGTAGTGCAGGTTGTCTAACAGAATGTCCATTTTTTCCTGGCGTGATGATTGGAAGTCTCACTTGTAAGGACTGTAAAATACAATCATCATTGTCACAATGATGATGATGATAAACAAGGATATGTTGATTGTGTGCGTAAAACGTATAATATATATGGTGAAGAAATTAATTAAAAAGAGGAGAGAATATGAATAAAACACAAGAAGTTAGCATCCCATTATCAGAGTATTTAGAATTAAAAGAGATTCAAGAGCATGCAAAAGAGGTAAAGATTACAGAGAAATACGAGACCAAAACTCCTGATGGCGAAGATGACTTTCTTGGAACAAGTGTCTCTTGGAAATCCGACGGCAAATGTTGGCTACATCTTGCCAACAAACTCAGAAATGCTGGGTTAAAATATAAGGAATTACAACAAAAATATGACAAATTAAGAAGCATGAGCGTAAAAGAATTTAAGATGTTCAGAAAAGAACTTGACAAGAAATGATAAAAAAGAATTGTATTAGTAATACATTGACAGAGTAGATATCGAAATTTTTGATAAGTACTTCCGATCTCAAAACAAAATTCTACTCTATCAATTAAAAAATTTGGAGGTAATATGAATATTAAAGATTTAGAACAAGTATTTTTAATAGCTAGTTTTTCTAATAGAGAAGATAAAGGCCCACTTCGTGCTTGGATAGAAAAAGAAGATATAGAAAATAAAATTTACATTTTATATACAGAACAAGGCGAACATCTTGAGTTTACAGGATTTTCAGAACATATATTTAGAATGATGATAGTAAGAATGAAAGAATATGAGAGAATTGGTCAAGAAGGATTGATAAAAAAATGGGGTCATGCTTATGACGAACTTGAAAGATTACGTATAGAACGTGAATATTTAAGAAAAGATGAAATAGAAACTATAAAGTATTCACATGATGATATAATTGATGATATTAGAAAACGCATTGAAGAAGTAAAAGATAATCCAGATAAGGCTCGTGAAGTTATTATGAATTGTGGTTTATATGATAAGAATGGTAATCTAAAAGATCAGTACAAATAGAGGAGAGTAATATGATGATAGGATATCAAGTGAGCAAAAGATATGAAGATTTATGGCAAATAATTGGTGCTGGCGCTGAGGTAATCGCTTACATTAAATGTAACGAAGATAAAAGAAGTCATACGGGCGAAGTTTGCACTATGAAAATGGAAGGAAATTTTATGCAAGCACGTTCAGAAGAAACAATGTATTTCATGTATAATATGCAAGAAGGCAAGGAAAAATTTATAAATAAATGTCACGATTACAAAGTGGAATTTTTACCACCAAGTATGGGCATTAATAAGTAAAAGTTCTTGACAAATTATCAGCAATAATTATAGTAGTTATATAGAGTGATAAAGAGATTTTGTAATGAATATTTAGCTCAATAAGTCGAGAGCCGTACTCAAGAAGAATTCAAAGATGTGGGTTGCAATCCCACGATATTCATTATTAACTATAAAGTTCTTGACAAATTATCAGCAATAATTATAGTAGTTATATAGAGTGAAATTAGTGAGCGAGAATGGCGAAATGGTTACGCATCCCTAAAAGGGGATAGATAGATTATAGACGTATAACTGATGCAGGTTCGAATCCTGCTTCTCGCACCATAAGTATAACGAGAAAGCTGTAATTAGAACAGTAATACATAATGTTAATCATAGTGCACAATGAGTTATGTATTTCAGTGAAAGCTGATGGATGCAACGTCCTCTCTCGTTATATTTTAATTAATGAGTACACAAAACGAAATCAATGTATAGTCAAGTAGTTGCCGGCGACGAAAAAGGCATGACATTAATCGTTTTATTCGACTCGTTATAGAGAGGTATTGTAATGATAACATGAGGCAATCCCCTCGATGCAGGTTCGAATCCTACCCTCTCGCCCAAAATTAAGTAAGATAGAACAGGTATTCATTATCAAAATTTGTGCTCTGACGTGTAAGCGTACGATGAGAGAAGGTTTATCTATATCATGTATGTCCTAACATAGACTTGGGTCTATCACGTGGAACTGAAGGACGAAAAAATAAATACAAGTCAGTTCTATCTTATAGCATTCATTGGGCACTTAGTTCAAGACGGTAGAACAATCTCTGATTAGAGATTAAATACGAGTTCGAGTCTCGTAGTGTCCTTTGAATGCTTAAATTATTAAAAAAATGCTTAAAAAATGAAAAAAAAATGATTTTTATTTACCAAGCATATACTTATTAGAAAGAAACGGAAAGTCTCGAAAGAGAAGAAATAAGGAAAATTAGAATGCGAAGAAATAAACAAAAATTTAGCGAACTCGAATCATTATCAATGTGTATGAATCCCTGTGGACCGATGGTCTATTTGAATCATAAACAAAAGATAGATGCGATTACAGGGACAAATGGGCTAATGGGATATATGTAAGTTATATACAACAAAACTTCTCCATTAGACCCAAGAAATAAACCGCTTGGGTTTTTTATTTAGCCGAAAGTTCTTGACAGATTTTTGATAAGAATTATAGTAGTTTTCTAAGATGAAAAGTAAGGGTCTTTATAAGAGAAATGAGACATTAATGATGTTTTGTTTTATAGAAGTGGCAATTGTGAAAGAAGAAAAAAATTTAGTGTGCCGTTATAGCTCAATTGGCAGAGCAATCGTTTCATGTGCGAAAGGTTACAGGTTCGATTCCCGTTAACGGCACCATTTATATATTAAGGACATATACAGCAAATCAAAAAATACTATGGTTAAGTAAAAATGTGTCCTGTATTTAATCAGGTAGTGGTCTAGTCCGGCTAAGACACAAGCATTGGAAGCGGAGGTTCGAATCCTCTCTACCTGACACTTAACAATTGAACAACCTCCACGTGGTGTTAGGTGGAAGCGGGTAATGTCGACAAATAGTTCAAAGATAGATTTTTTATATATTTATAATAAGCAAAATACGATGCGAGGTAGAGCAGTCTGGTAGCTTTTTGGACTCATAATCCAAAGGTCGGAGGTTCGAATCCTCTCCTCGCTACCAAAATTATAAAGGACACATTCAGCAAATCAAAAATAAAAAAACACTGTTAATGTTAATAAAACGTGTCCTGATTTTTATGCGAGTGTAGCTCAGAGGCAGAGCACTAGGTTTCCAACCTAGGTGTCGAGATTTCAAAATTCTCCACTCGCTCCATTTTTGTAACATTGTCTCGTGGCCTAATTGGCTAAGGCACCGGAATTTGACTCCGGCTATTGCAAGTTCGAGTCTTGCCGAGACAACCATTTATTAATTCAATAAAAGAAACTAACAATAGTAATTGTCTCGTGTCTGTCCGTGATATATGATACAACAATTATTTACGTTACGGAGTACGTATAGAAATATCAGGTATCAAAGACAGCCTGACGGGCTCTAACCGTGTAAGGACGTAAATAATAGACATAAAAAATATAGTTGTGATATGCGTCATATATATTTCTCTTGTTTATATAATAAAAAGTACTAAGGAGCCAGAAATGCATGATCACGTAGTGATAAAAATTAGAGAAGATTTGCCGAGAGAGAATATGATATACTGTAAATCAGATGATATGGTCACTTTTACAGATTCTTTAAACAATAAATATAACGTAACAATTCCAATGGAGGGACTTCTTCCTGAATGGGATGAGTGTGAACGACAATGGTATTGGGTTGAAACACCTGGAATACAAAGATAATTATAATGGGGTTGTTAAGGTAATGATTAATGTAAACCAACAAACGGAACATTAGTTATAAGAGTTCGACTCTCTTCGGCTCCACCAAAATTTAAAAAGAATCCAAGATTAGACAGTAATAGACAAATAGTGTCTAATCTTGAATTGAATAAGAGAGTTGAGATTAAAATTCATAATACATATTCTCAGTCAGATAAAATAATAAAAAAAGTTCTTGACAAATTATCAGAAAGAATTATATTAGTAATATAGAGTGAAATTAGTGATAAAAAGAAATGAATTAGTTTTTACATAGGACGGATTAGCGCCGTTGAAAGAAACTTCACCTTTCTAAATTGTTAGCTACTAAACTGAAAGAAATCATGTCGTGAAGTGAAATGTAGGAGACCCTGCTCTTTGGTGCATCAAAACAGGTAACGAGGAACAAATCGTTTATAAAATCTTGCTCATGTTAAACCGCATGAACTAATTAATTTATTTCTTTTTTGACAAATATTAAATTGGGTAGGTAAATGCTAATCGGATAGGCAAGCAGGCTGTAACCCTGTCCTCGAAAGGGGCTGGAAGTTCGAGTCTTCCCCTGCCCACCAAATTAAATGTCGAGAATGTAGTGTAATTGACTGGTTCGATAATTTTAATTTATTTTACAAAAATTCTCGAACTTATATACTTATAAATAGAGGTAAAAAATTATGAAAAAGTCAGCACGAACAAATCTTAGAAAAAGAAGAAAGGCATTATTTGTGGAAAGAATGGGAGGCAAATGTTCTATTTGCGGATATAATAAGTGTATTAATTCATTAGTATTTCATCATATTAATAAAAATGATAAGAATTATGAACCAGCACAACTAATGAATTTTTCTATCAAAAAGATAGAAAATGAATTAAAAAAGTGTATTTTAATTTGTGCAAATTGTCATGGAGAATTGCATTCAGAAAAATATGATTATAAAATTAATGTTCAAAAATATATTAGAGAATGAGTTGAAATTGAATGTAAATTTTGTCATACAAACTTTTCAACAATGAATAAGAATAGAGTATATTGTTCACAAAAATGTAGTGATTTGGCATTACTAAAAGTTCCAAATAGACCTACAAAAGATGAATTAAAAGAACTAATTTCCAACAATACATGAGTTGATATTGGAAGAATGTTTAGTGTATCAGATAACGCAGTAAGAAAGTGAGCAAAAAAATACAAATTAATATAAAATATGAGGCTGTATCCATCTGGGAAGGAGCTACCCTGTCACGGTAGTAAGGCGGGTTCAATTCCCGTCAGCCTCGCCATTTTTAATTAAATTAGGAGAGGTGGTGTATTGGTCGCACATATGGTTGAAGCCCATAGAGTATCAGTTCAATTCTGGTCCTCTCCACCAAATTAAAATCTTGACAAAAATGATAAAAGAGGATTATATGATAACAGTTACTATAACAGAAAAAGATATGTCAAAACAAAATCGTATTGAACTACAGTATGAATGTAAAGATTGTCGTTTCAAGAAAAAATGTATAAAAGACCTTGGTGAAAATTATCAATCATTTATGGGATCTTATAATTGCAGAAGAACTTGGGCATGTAATTGTCAAGATAAAAAAAGAAGTTTTCTAAAAAGTTTTCTAAAAATATTTAGAAAAATAATGTAGGGGTATAGCCAAATTGGTAAGGCTCTAGTCTGATACGCTGGGAAAACACCGTCTCTGAGTTCGATCCTCAGTGCCCCTACCAAAAAATTTAAGAATAGGCTATCGGGCTGAGGCGTTGGTTTACGAAAGAAGACCGAAAGTTTTAGTCCGTTCGTCATCATATTAAAAGAAGAAAAGTAGTGATTAATGAAAGTCACCAATAAATATTCGGCTGAAAAAGATAGTCACTTTTAGTCCAATAAGTTATATAGTGATTGAACAATGGTAATACTATCTTATCTATACTGCTTTTTATTAAAAACAAAGAAGATATCGTTATAGAGGTAAGAAAGGTTCGCCAGCTATTTAATTTTACAAACCGGAAATTGTACGATTGAATATACCGTGGTAATGGTTTTGCAAACCGTCAAAGCTGGACGAGTTTTCTTTGTTTGCTTTTTTTTACAAAAAATTATGCTAACTAGATGGTGAGAAAGTCATAAAGTAGATGTTACTAATTAGTGGCGGTAACCATATCTAATTTAACAGACTATAGTGATGAAAAATGGCGAGTTACCCGTCTATTCTGTTTAGTTAGTCTTTTGCTTCCTTAGCTCAATTTGGCAGAGTACCGGATTTGTAACCCGGAGGTTGTAGGTTCGAGGCCTACAGGAAGCACCATTGCCTCTTTAGCTCAATTTGGCAGAGCATCGGTTTCGTAAACCGGAGGTTATAAGTTCAATGCTTATAGGAGGCACCAAAAATTGATAGGGAGATGAACGGCAGGTTGAATAGTAGAGATGCATACTGAATTTCAGAAATAAAGTGGGTTCGAATCCGCTCTCCCTTCCCTAAAATTATGGCGAGGCAACAAGATTGACTTTTAGTTTGAGTGATGCACTTAGAATCATTTCAGCTATTAGTGACGACATTGTAATCTTCACACTCATAAGTTCTTGTTCAGTGTGATCCTTGCGACCAAAGTTAAAGGTTCTGGGAGCGTGCCTAAAGAGAATGAATATCTCAGCTCTCTTCATTAAAATCTTGACAAGAAAATGAAAATAATTATTATAGTTTTTACATAGAGTGAAAAGAAACGAAAAAGTGTTGTAGTATACCTAGGATATGTTAAAGACTGACAGTACATATCGATCTATCTAATTAGATAGATTTAACTACACTTAAAAAAGACCGTAACTAGTTTACGTCTCTGTCCACCATTTATTTAAATTATGACTCTCTAGTGAAATGGTATCACGAATGACTGTTAATCATTGATTTCAAGTTCAAATCTTGAGGGAGTCGCCATAAATTAATCGAATAATAATGCTATATATAGTTTGTACGGTCGAGAATCTTTATAACGTTATAGTGCCGTACCTTATGTACTTGTTTGCGTACGTCTTAAGCTCCGATACCAAATAAGTTGTAATAATGTAAATTATTGTGTATAAAGCATAGTCAACTATGTATAGTATTATTTTTAATTAAAGTTCTTGACAAAATATCGAGAATGATTATATTAGTAATATAGAGTGAAAGAAGAGAGTGAGAAAGTAATAGTAAGTAAAAGCTATCGTACGTAAGCAGATAAAAAATCGCAGAGAAACTCAGGGTAGTCAATGTCTGCGTTGACATCTGGAAAGACAGACGTAAACCGGCACTTCTGCAGAGTGGGGCGATGTACCGGAAGCTTAACATTGAAGCCCGAAGTTAAGCACTTTATTATAAGGATAATAACAGCAAAAACAAAAATTCAGAAATCCGATGGCTTTATGTCGTGTAGGTTCGAGTCTTACTTGTTGATTCTATTTCAACAATGGTGGAATTGGTAGACACGTCGGAAACAATTTTAACATTATCCTGTTTTATACGGGTGTAGCTCAATTGGAAGAGTCCCGGTCTTATATGCCGGTGGTCATGGGTTCGAGCCCCGTCACCCGTACCAATTTTATAAAAGGAAGTATTTATGACAAAAGATGAATATATCAAAAAGGTAGAAGATTACTGCGAGGCATACGCTAATGCTAAATTATTTGTAAAAGAAGTAAATGATTATAATGACGAAAGAGACGAAGAAGGAAGTTATCATGATTATATTCTTTCAATGTCAGCGAAAGATGAAATGACAGAACGTAAAGAAGATTTAATATCATTTTTATATTCAAGTACGTATGAAGATGTAGAGATAAAAAAGTAATAAGAATAATGAGCATATAAGAACACATACAGCAAATTAAAATAGTCATGAAAACTAAAAACGTGTTCTGACTTATATGGCGTCGGTAGCTTAACTGGTAAAGCACAAGATTGTGGCTCTTGAAGATACAAGTTCGATTCTTGCTCGTCGCCCCATTTTATAAATATATATGCCTCTATAGTGTAACTGAACAGCACATTAGACTTCTAATCTTATAGTGAGGGTTTGAATCCTTCTAGAGGCGCCAAAATTAAGAACATTTACAGCAAACCAAAAAGTTCGGAAAAACAGATTGAGTAACATCAATTATTTGCAGGTTATAGTCCTGTCGTCATAGTCTGGGGCGAAGTTAATACAGACTTTAAACTAATAAACAAACAAAGTGTTCTGTTATTTTATAATGCGGGATGATGAAATGGTATCATGGGTCTGGCTTTAGTAGAGTCGGGCTAGTTTGGAGATTCAATTTCTCTTCCCGCATCCACTTTTATTAAAGAATTCCTTGACAAATTACTGAGAATAATTATAGTAGTTTTATAGAGTGAAATTTAGTGAAAAAGAAATTTATATGCTCTCATCGTCTAAATGGTTAGGATATAAGACCTTCAATCTTATGATGCGAATTCGAGTTTCGCTGAGAACACTTCCCAAACAAAATGAATAATTAATCTTGAACTTTTTTTATTTCTAATATATATTAATATAGAGAAGAATAAGGAGAATACATAATGAAAGTTCATTTTGTCTATAAGATTACAAACACTATAAATAATAAAATTTATATTGGCAAACATTCAACAAATAATATTGAAGATAATTATATGGGCTCTGGTAAAATATTAATAAGAGCAATTAAAAAATATGGTATTGACAAATTCAAAAAAGAAATTTTATATGAGTTTGACACACCTGATAAAGCATTTTCAATGGAAGCTAAAATCGTTAATAAAGAATTTATTAAAAGAAAAGATACGTATAATATTAAACTTGGTGGCGAAGGCGGATGAGATTATTTTAAAGGTACAGTTACAGTTAAAGACAAAAATGGAAATACATCCAGGGTATCCAAAAATGATTCCAGATATTTATCTGGTGAGTTATTTTCAATTGCAAAAGGCACTGTATCAGTCAAGGACAAGAACAACAAACACTATCGAATTGCATTAAATAATCATAAATACCTATCTGGAGAATTAGTTCATAACAAAACTGATTTAGTAACTGTTAGAGATAACGATAATAATACATTTAGCGTATCAGTAAATGACCCAAGATATTTGTCGGGAGAATTAGTTTTTCATTTAACTAATATTGCTACGGTTAAGGATAAAGATGATAATATATTTTGTGTGCCAGTAAATGACCCAAGATATTTGTCGGGAGAGTTGGTTGGTATTTCAAAGGGAAAACATCACAGCGAAAAAACAAAGAAAAAAATATCAAAATCAGCAATGGGCAAACATGTTGGCGAACTTAATTCTCAATATGGAACGTATTGAATTTACAATGAAAAATTAAAAGAAAGTAAAAAAATAACAAAAAAAGAACTGCAAAATTGAATTGACAGAGGTTGAATTAAAGGCAGAAAAATAAATTGAGTTTTATAGCTCATATAATTAAAGATATGAGCGACAAACATATTAGTTGTTCATACGTGAGCGACAAACTTTTTATGGGCATGTACGCAAATTGGCAAAGCGGCTGGACTTAAAATCCAGTGTGGGTTTACCCCTAATAAGAGTTCGATTCTCTTCATGCCTACCATAAATCTATCCCTCTTTATGGTTTTCGGTTCGACACCAAATAGGGACATCAAAAAAAATAAACATTGGGGATAACAATGATGAAAGCATATGAATTTGAAAATGGCATGACAATTAAAGAATTAAAAGAAATATTTACTTGCGGCATTAGGTTAGTGGTAGACCATCGGATTTTCTCTCCGATAGCAACAGTTCAATTCTGTTATGCCGTACCAAAAATAAGTACACTTCGACTGGTACCTATAAGTAAGTGTATAGCAAGTGGTCTGGGTTTGACCAAGTTGCAAAGTAAATGTATGTTTTGCAAGACGTATCATTTAACATTTGTGGAAACTAAAATCCTGACAGGTGATATCAGCCTGTACTAAAGCGGTTGGATTCCGTAGCTTGCGACCAAAATAATAAGTGAGGTTTTAAAATGAAAAAGATTATATTTGAAGAAAAAGAATGTTATATTGCGTATAAAGTATTGCATGAAGATTTATCTAATTTTAAAGAAAATTATACTTACGAAACTGAAAATTGGTACTCAACTTTAGAAGTTGATATGACCGACGAATCCTGTTCTTATGGTTGTAATTTATTCAAAACAATTGAAGCAAGTTTTATTTTCATGAATCATGGTAAAATCTTTAAATGTTATGTTCCAATAAAAAACAATAAAATAAAATTTATTAATAATGAAAGTAAATTTAGATGTCTTAAATTTTATTTAACTAATGAAGAAGTATTTTTAGATTATATTAAAAATTATGAAAAGTATTGGAATGAATTAACTGAAGACCAGAAAGAACGTATTTGCATACATAATATCAATTTCAATTATGAAAAGTATTGGAATGAATTAACAGAATATCAGAAAGATTGTGTTTGTTCAAATAATATCAATTTCAATTATGAAAAGTATTGGAATGAATTAACTGAATATCAGAAGAATTATGCTTGTAGAAGTACAGTAATAAAAGGTTAATAACTTGACAAAATTATAGAAAACGTATAAGAAAGTTGCCATTTTTAAAAATTTAAAAAGGAGATATTATGAAAAACTTTACATTAACAATGAAAGAAGTTGAAAAACAAATTGAAGATATTAAAAAAATGAAATATGATACTGAAGGTGTTCATGTATTTGAGGACGATTTACATCATGATTTTATTTTACATATTGCAAATAACGGTACGAAAGAACAGAGAGAAATGGCAAAAAGAATATTAACTACAGATGATATTATATCTGAAAGATGGTATTCATAACAGCATACAACTGAAAGTATTAAAAATAAATTTATATGAGTGAGTATGCGAATTGGAATAGCAGGTGGACTTAAAATCCATTGGAGGATGAACCTCGTTAAATTAAGAGTTCGAATCTCTTCTCACCTACCATTTTATGCCCGATTAGCTCAATTTGGGAGAGCGTCATTGATAATATATAACTAAAATTCGTGTTAATTAAAAATGCAAAACTCATATAGAAATATACTAAATTTTTTAAGTTCGACTATATTTATTACTAAATAAGGAGAATGTAAAAAAATGAAATGTAAATATTGCGGTAAAGAAATAATCAATCCAAAATTTTGTAACAATAGTTGTGCGGCAAAGTATAATAATAAGAAACGTGGCAAAAGAAGTGATATAACAAAAAAGAAAATTAGTGAAAGTTTAACTGGAAGAATTTCAGGGAAGAAAAAAGAATATGTAGAGAAAATATGCCCAGTATGTAAGATAAAATTTTATGTCAATAAGAATAATAAACAAAAAATGAAAAGAATATATTGCTCAAAAAATTGCAAAAATAAATGCCCCATACTTAAAGAGAAATATTCAGAAATGGCAAAAAAAAGATGTAGTACGTTAGAAGAAAAAAATAGAATGAGAGAAATTGGGAGAAAAGGTGGCTTTGGTACAAAAGGATATTTAAAATCAGGCATAAGATATGAGTCACTATTTGAAAAAAAATGCTTCATTTGATTAGAAGAAAACAATATTAAATTTATTCCACACAAAAGATTGCCAAATAGTGCAAAAGTTACTGACATATACATTTCTAATAAAAATTTGTGAATTGAACTGGATGGAATAGATAGACGTAAAAAGCAAAAATTTCTAAAAGATAATATCAAAAGATGAGAAGAAAAAATTAAATTATATGAACAAAATGAACTTAATTATAAAATATTTTATAATACAAACGAATTAATAGATTTTATTGGGGAATTATTTTAACGGTAGAATAATTGGCTTACATCCAATTGGCAAAAGTTCGATTCTTTTATTCCCTAACTTAACGATTGAGCAACCTCTACGTGGTGTTAAGTAGAAACAGATAATGCTGGCAAATAGTTCAAAATAAAAACAATAAGGTACTAACATGTCAAAAAAATTAGGAAGAATTTATCGAGAAGAAGATGAAACAATGAATCATGATGTTCAACGACAATATTATGATATTTTAAAGCTTTGCAAATTTATTTCTAAAGAAGATACATGATTTATCGAAGGAACAGAGGTTAAATTTGTTGGTAATGATATATTTATTTTATGAGGTGAATATAATAATGAAGATGTATTATTTAATGACAATCTATCATTATTTGAGGGACTTACAAATTTTAATTGTAAAGAAAACGAATCGGCTCATATAGACCAAGAAAGCTGTTCATTTGAGGAATTTAAAATTATGTATAAAGATATGAATATATCAGAAATGTCATTAAAAGATTTTAAATCCTTGACAAAATATCAGAAGTAATTATTATAGTTTTATAGAGTGAAAAAAGAATTTAATGTAAAGACTTACATCTTTAATGTTATTCGTAATGACCTTATGTGAAAGCATTCCGATGAATGAGTTATTAGAAACCCGGAGCATTAAAGAGGTTATTGAGTGGGTGGAGCTTTATAAGCGTAGAAGCTCGCAAGTGTAATTCCGGTCTGTAAGTCTCTATTTATATGCAGGTGTAGCAAATTATTGGTTTTTGCAACGGACTTTTAATCCGCCAATGCAGGTTCGATTCCTGTCACCTGCACCAAAAAATTATATGAGATCATCAGGAACGATGTTATATACGAGATATTAGTAAATTTATGAACGTAAGCATAAATGAAAACATCTCTAATAAGGAGGATTCAATTCCCTTCGTCTCGTCAAAATTCATATAAGTGTGAGGTAAGTTAAACTGGTAAAAAGCACTCTTACGAGAGTCGAAGTCCGATGGTCGGTATGGTATCTCAAGTACCAATAACGCCGAAACAGGTTCCTGACAGCAGGAGTAAAGCTAATTGATCGGATTTAACTTACCTCACACAATAAAATAAAAAATAATAGAGGTATAATATGTCAAAAAAAGTTTATCGTTACGTTTTTTACAAACTTCAGCCGGTTTTCGCAATTTCTTCTGCAGAATCTAAAAATGATTTATCGATGAATTTCAGTAAAAATGGTTTTGATAAGGGCGGTCATTTTGTTGAATTAAATGATGAAAGAGAGTGTATAAGAAATAAAATTCCTATCGAAACAATTGATAGACTAAATGAATGTCATAGTATATCATTTATTGAAGAAATTAAAGATGATTAAAGAATTATATTGACTCAGTGACCGAATGGTTTAAGGTAACGGATTGCAAACCCGTTTATTGAGAGTTCGAATCTCTCCTGAGTCTCCATTTTATAAAAGTAATTAAAAATGATTTTAATTGTTACATGGCTCAACTACAGCACACGAACAATGTTCGTGGTACATTATAGACACTGTTGTAAGGTTAGAAACTTACTGTAATAATTAATGATCGAACCACTGATCAATACGTTGACCAAGTATGAAATTCATAGAAACTATAAGAGACTCGATCAGTCATTATTTTTAAATTATATTGACAGAAAAGCAATAAAGAAGTATATTGTCTTTATAAGTGATAGAGAGTTATTAAATTAAAAATAATAAAAGACAATAGGAGAAGATATGAGTTTAAGCTTTAAAGAAAGGGAATATTTAAGACACAAGAAGTTATATTATTCAGGTACACCAGAAATTAGTGACTCAGAATTTGATGCATTAGAAGATGATATTAAATTAACAATTCCAAATAGTTTCGTATTGTTACAGGTTGGGTCAGAATTAGAAAAAAGTTCTGAATATTTAGTTAAGCACAACAAAGAAATGTTATCATTGAATAAGACAAGAGAAACTAAAGATATATATTCTTGGGCAAAAGGTGAGGAATTAGTTATAAGCATTAAAGAGGATGGTACAGCAACTAGTTTAATTTATGATGATACTAATAACTTCGTAATAGCAAAAACAAGAGGTGACGGTATTTTTGGTAAGAATATAACTAATAACTTTCAACATGTAGTTTTCCCAAGACATATATCTCATTCTGAGAAATCAATCGAAGTTCGAGGCGAATCAGTGATTACACAAGACAGTTTTGATATGCTTACTAAAGAATGTAAGAAAAGAGGGATAGCCGAACCTAAGTCTATCAGAAATATAGTTGCAGGATTATTAAGTCCAACAAGAGAACACGATATGGATTTAGCTAAATATGTAGATTTTGTAGCTTATGAAGTTATTGGTGTTGATGTAGAAACCGAAATGGAAATGTTTAGACTATTGGACTCCTGGGGATTCCAAATTCCATTAACGATCAAAGTAACAGATACAGTAGAAGATGAAGTTAGAAGATACGCAGATTACAAAGATACACTTCCTCACTTGTCAGATGGATTGGTTTTTACGATTAATAACAGAAAAGCTCAGATTGGTCGTGGGAGTACAGGTCATCACTTCAAGGGTAAGATGGCTTTTAAATTAGAAAGTGAAACAGGAATTACTACAGTAATAGATATTATAGAAAAAACGAATAGAACTGGAAAAGTTAGTTTTGTTGCAATTGTAGAACCTATATTTTTATCTGGTGGAAATATTACAAAAGTTACTCTTCACAATGCTTCTCAGGTAAAAGCTCATCAGTTAGCAGTTGGAGATAAAATTAGAGTAACTCGCTCAGGAGAAGTTATTCCAAAGTTATTGAATGTAGTTGAACATAATGGTCAATTTAGTTTACCAACACACTGTAATAGTTGCGGAAGCAAATTGAAATGGTCAGACACTAATGCAGATTTAATGTGTAACAATAGTGATTGTGACAGTAGTAATATTACAAAAATTATTCACTGGATTAAAGCAGTAGGTATCGAAAATGTTGGTGCGAAAACAGTTCAAAGATTATTCGATGAAAATTTGATCGAAAACATTTTGGACTTATACTTATTAAAATATGGTGACATTAGTTGCTTAAGAGGATTTGGTTCTCGCAAAGAAGAAATCATAATTGAGAATATCAATAAGAGTAAAAATATCACGATAGACAAAGTAATAATTGGCATGGGATTTCACGGTATTGGCAAAACATTTACCAAAGAATTGACAAAGATATTTCCCAATATCGAAGCAATGAGAATGGCAACTGTAAATGATTTGTTAAACATTAAAGGTATTGGTGATGTAACAGCAAATGATTTTTTCAATAATTTCCCAAAAATTAATAAAATGTATTCTGATTTAATAAAGTTAGGATTTAATATTACAGAAGGAGAAAAACAAATGATAACCTCTCTTAACATTGAAGATTTAAACTTTGTAATTACTGGTAAACTATCGCAAAGTAGAGCAGTAATCAAAAAGTTAATAGAAGAAAATGGTGGTAAGGTATCAGGTAGTATTTCAAAGTCCACTGACTATCTTGTTGCGGGAGAAAAGTGCGGAGCAAAACTGCAAAAAGCTAAAGATAATGATGTTACAATTATTACTGAAACTGAATTGTTAGATATGCTAAATGTAAACTAAGGAGATAAAATGAGTAAACATATAAATCTTTATAAACTCTATCACGAAATAACGGGAGAAATGATTCTTGATTGGTCAACTAAAGAAGAAATACTGTTAAAATACGAAAACAAGAGGATTAATTGAAGAAGATTTATCAATGAATACTTTTGACCCTCATGATTTTTGAGATGGAATTCATGAAATAGAAGAAGCTCCACATAATAAAAAAGAAAAGAAAAGAAATAATAGATAATAAAAGGATACATACAGCAAATCAAATTAGGACTTGTAATCCCCATTTGTTGGTTCGAATCCAGCTCTTAATGTGTTAAAGCGTTAGGATTGCTTAATTGGTAAAGCAGGTAAAACGTATCCTGTATTATCTATACTTGGCTCTCTAGGAGAATTGGAATATCCAGCGTCCTTAGAAGTCGTGCCTTAACAGGTGTCTCGGTTCGAGTCCGAGGAGAGCTACCAAATATATAATCAATAAAAGTTTTAGTTTATAAGGTCGTCTAGCCCAACTGGAAGAGGCGCCAGCTTCAAACACTGTACAGTCTGAGTTCGAATCTCAGGATGACTACCAAAAACAGAATCTCGTTTTATCAATGAATTCTCGGCTCGACATCGAGCAGAAACGTCAAATTAATGCAAAAGGAGTTGTGATGAAGTTTACGGAAATAAATGATTTAAATTTAAAAGAATGAAAAGAAATTCGAGAAGAGCTATATATAACAACAAACGCTCTTTGATATACTGGACACGATGATTACAACTTGTTTAAGATACCAAAAAGAGATTTCTTACCTGAAAATTCAAAAACCTTTCATGGATTATTTATTCCAGAAATACCATATCAATTCATATCAAGATTTACAAAAGCCGGTGAAACAGTATGAGACCCGTTTTCAGGAAGCGGAACAACGCACAAGGTTGCTAAAATACTTGATAGAGAGTGCATTTCAACTGATTTAACGCCAACGGAAGATTTTATTGAATATGGTGACGCATTAACATATAAACCTCAAAAAAACGTACAAATGATATTTTTACATCCTCCTTATCATGATATCGTAAAGTACTCTGACAAAAGAGACGACATATCTAATTGCAAAGATGTTAAAAATTTTTTAATTAACTTTAAAAAGATAGTTGACAATGTTACTCAGTATCTAGATGATTCAAGAATTTTAATATTAGTCTGTGGTAATATATACAAAAATAGTGAAGAAGTTTCTCTTGGTATATATTGCAAAGAAATTGTTAGAAATGCAGGATTTAGACTGAAGAGTCATATCATTAAAGATTATGGATGAACAAAAGGAGCCAAGAATAATAATTTAATGTATTACAGAAGATTAAAGGGTGGATATAATAATTTTTATGGAGATAATATTTTTATATTACAAAAGAAAAAGTCATTCAATATTATTGATTTAAATGATATTTATAATAGTTAAAATACATGCCTCTGTTGGCAAAGTGGTGAAGCTAGCAGGCTAAGAACCTGCCCCTTTTTAGGGTTGAGAGTTCGACACTCTCCAGAGGCACCATTTTTAATTAAAGGAAGTTAATAAATGATTAAAATAACAGTAGAATTAATACCATTTGGAATTGGCAAACCGAGAAAAATTGGTGAGGCCAAAATCTGAAATGATGCAACTGGGTCTCAAACAACAGGAAATTATGGGTATAAGTTGTTTGGTAAAAAGAATAAATTAATGAAAGAAGGAACAGTAAAAAATTTTAAAAGAAAACAAAAACATGTCTGAGAATTATTATATTTATCACTAAAAGATAAGTATGAGAGATAAAAATCTTGACAAAATAAGTTAGATAAACATTATTGATTATGTAATGCAACTTGCTCCGATGGCGGAATCAGGCAGACGCTGCGGCCTTAAAAGCCGCTTGGGTAATATCCCAGTATGAGTTCAAGTCTCATTCGGAGCACCAAATATTTAAAAATAAAAAATAGGAGAATGAAGATGAAAAGAGAAAATTTCATTACTAAGTGGAACGAAAGACGAGAACGTTATGACAAAAGAGGAGCATAAAGTGAAAATTAAAATAATGATTAATTTGGAAATTTTGATTTTAGCATATTTGTTGATATTTCATGTTTTTGATGTGTCAGCATTTATTTCAACAATAGTAGTAATTGGTTTGTGTCTCATTTTTGAAAATGCAGAAAAAATTTACAATAAATTACTTAATTCGCAAAAGAAAGTGACAAAATAACATATAGGTCTGTGGTGTAATGGTAGCATGTGGGTCTCCAAAACCTTTGGTGAGGGTTCAAGTCCTTTCAGACCTGCCAAAATTATAAGTGAGAAAATTATGAAAACGATAGAAGTTTTGTATAAAAAGTTAAAAGTAAATACTTATCAGTGTAGTTATTGTGGTTGGGTTTTCAGCGAAAGCAAATATCATAGATTAAATGATTACAGTCTTTGTTCTGGTTGTTTTCGTAAAATTACTACAAAATAATAAAATATGAACTAACTGGGGATGTGATGTAACGGTAACATAATACACCTGCAATGTATTTCTAAGAGTTCGATTCTCTTCATCTCCACCATTTAATTTGCCCTCGTAATTCAACTGAATAGAATATTCGGCTACGAACCGAACGATACGGGTTTGACTCCTGTCGAGGGTACCAAATAAATTAGAAACTTAAATTATGGAGAGTACCGACAAGGTGTCAAACTGGATTCGAAATTCAGGGACGTTACGGCGTAAGTTTCGATTACTTTACTCTCCTCCAGAATTTTATAAAAAAGCATACAATAAAAGAAAAGGAGAATTATTATGCCAAGAAGAGACGGAACTGGACCTGATGGACAGGGATCAAAAACAGGTAGAAAATTAGGAAATTGCGAAAAAAAAGAAAATCCACAATCAAATAGACTTAAAAGAGGACTTCGAGATATGGGTATAGGTCGCTGGAAAATTGTAAATAAACCAAAATAAATTATTTCATTCTTGACAATTTCAGATATATTTACTTTAATTGATTTAAATCAGTGGAAGAGTCGACAGTGGGGCAGTCAAGCAGTTTTGAAAACTGTGGCGTTACGGCGTTGGGGGTTCGAGTCCCTCCTCTTCCGCCATTTATATTGTATTAAATTAAACGAAGTCAAGGAGACAGAAATGAAAGAACAGATTTCGGATTTGAAGAAGATAAGAACTATTAGCGAAATACTTGGCGAAATTTTAAGTCTTTCAAGTAATGAGACTAGAACAGTTATTGCGAGAATTGGTACACAGCGATATGAAGAAATGTTATATTTATTACTTATTTAATAAAAATGGAGAAATACGTTAACTGGTAAACGGCTCGGTTGCTAACCGTGTGGCCTACGGGCTTCAGAGTTCGAGTCTCTGTTTCTCCGATTTTTGAATAAAACAAACAATTAGTCTCGAACTTTTTTATTTTTCATATATACTAATATAAAGAATGATTAAGGAGAATAATTATGAAGTTTAATTTTGTTTATAAAATTACAAATATAGTTAATAATAAAATTTATATTGGCAAACATTCAACTGATAATATTAAAGATGGATATATGGGTTCTGGATTATGTTTAGGTAGAGCTATTAAAAAATATGGCATTGATAAATTTAAAAGAGAAATATTATATGAATTTGATACAAAAAAAGAGGCTTACTTAATGGAAGCAAAAATAGTTAATAAAGAATTTATTAAAAGAAAAGATACCTATAATATTAAACTTGGCGGAGAAGGTGGTTGAGACCACACAAGAAAAATGGTTACAATTAAAGATTCTACTGGAAATTGCTTTAATATTCCCATTAATGATCCTAGATATTTATCTGGAGAGTTAATCGGTGTAACAAAGGGGTTTATCCCAGTTAAAGATGAAAATGGCAATACTAGTCAAGTATCAGTAAACGACCATAGATATTTGTCAGGAGAACTAGTTGGCATAGCAAAAGGTTTGGTTATGGTTAAAGATGAAAATGGCAATACTAGTCAAGTATCAGTAAATGATCATAGATATTTGTCAGGAGAACTAGTTCATATAGCAAAAGGTTTGGTTATGGTTAAAGATGAAAATAATAACATTTATAAGGTATCAAAAAATGATTCAAGATATTTGTCAGGTGAATTAGTTGGAATTTGAAAAGGCAGAAATCATTCAGAAGAAACAAAAAGAAAAATATCAAAATCTAACAAAAACAATCATATTGGAAAGTTAAATTCTCAATATGGAACATGTTGAATTATGAATGAAAAATTACAAAAAAGTAAAAAAATAAAAAAAGAAGACTTACAATATTGACTAAATATAGGCTGAAGTAGAGGAAGAAAAATGTCAATATAAATGTAATGATGATGAAATTGAGACATCCGAAGTGGTAGTAGAGTATCGTGGGGCGGAATGCAAATAACCAAGCAGAGGGGTTCGACTCCCTGATGCGTAGGACCAAGCGATAATGCAAGTATCAAATCTTGCTCATTATATTTAATACAAGGAGTAACAAATGACAAATCGTAAAGTAATGATTCAAACACAAAATAACAATTTTTTAGCAGTCAATCAATATCTATCTCATGTCGAAATAGATGAATTTATGAAAAAGATTTACAATAATTAAAAAATATGGGATAGTTCATGTTAGTATTTATCATCATTATACTGCTTTTACTCACTTAATGTTAGTAAAAATCGTCATACACTTTTTTGTTAATAAAATATTAACTTGACAGATTTGAGTATAACTGATAAGTTACATATAAGAATAAAAAAGGAGTTAATAATGAAATTAAAAATATCTAGTGTGAAAAGCTCTTACAGTAAGTTAACCATAACTGCTGACGAAGTACGATTGAAACTTATGAATCAAATATCAGAAGCAAGTAAAATTAGAACTATCGATTTAACAAAGACAATTATGAATACAATAGATAAAAATTTACTAACAATGACATTGCGTGGCAACTTTATTTTTGATAAATTTGATAATGACAATCTGTATATAGCACTAAAATATAATACCAAACCCAGAAAATGTGAAGCGTATTTTAGCGAAAAATAACGATAGAGAGCATCAGATATAAGAAATTATATGGGCATACGAAGGAAAGAAATAGGGAATAGTTTTTTGAGAAATGCTATTAGCACTTAGAACGCCACACTACCCTTGTGGAACCTGTTCGGTCGGAGAACAAAAGGTATAGATCTATTCGCCTCTGGGTGCTCTTTATTAATAAAGAAAGGAGTCTTTGTTTATGAAAAAAAATATGAGATTAACATTTAAAGAAAAAGGGTTTCCAATGGGAAGATTAATATCTGGAAGTAAATTCATGTATCGTGATATTCACCCAAATAATTTAGTAATATTTAATGCTAATATTATTGATGTTAAGACAAGAGATAATGTTTGGTGTGGAGATTTAGATATTACATTTGACGCCGAGAAATTAATAGAATTATCAGATGAAGTTGATACAGAATATTTAATACTAACTGAACATGATTCTATTGATAATTATGTTTGGTCAACAAAAACTGGAGTTAGTGAAAAATACAAAGAATATTTCAATGATAATTTACTGAAGAAAACTAAGTAGAGGAAAGTATGGCGAAGAAAAGAGAAATTTCAGCATTTATGTGTATGATATATTATATAATATTATCAGTTAGTCTTATAATATTGAAGTTTGCGAATATAATAAAGACAGATTGGTTAATGGTTCTTATACCCATTTATGTTCCTATTGTGACAATAATTATAATTATACTTTTTTTGGTATTTTTGAGATTTCTCTGTAATGATTAAATAAGAAAAATTTATAACACAAAACAAATAAAAAAGGAAGATAGAAAATGGAAAAGGAAACAGTTGCAAATGGAGGAGTCGGATTTTTTGGATGGTTAGCTCTTATTTTTATAGTATTAAAATTAACTAAAGTTATAACTTGGAGTTGGTGGTTGGTTACGTTACCTCTTTGGGGGCCTATTGCAATAATTATACTTATTGTAATAATAATAGGAACGGTTAGTCTATCAAGCAAATAACATATTCAAATAAAGCAGATTGAATTACAATACAAAATGAGGAGTATGAGAATGAATAAGAATAATGGAATGGGATTTGGAGGATGGTTAACGCTTACCTTTATTGTATTAAAATTAACGAAGGTTATAACTTGGAGTTGGTTATGGGTTTTGTCACCAGTTTGGATAGCCTTAGCTTTATTACTATCTCTTTATATAATTCTTTATTTTGTCGAAGGAATATCAGTAAATAAACGAGTCAGACGATTTAAATGGTATGAAAGAAATAAATAAAACGAGCAGATAACTACTCAATAATATCTGCTCGTTTTTGTATAAATATACAAAAAATGATTGACAGAATTTGATGACTATTATATTGTAATGTAAAAGATAATAAAGGAGACTTTAATGATAAAAGACAAGAGTCGTAAATGTTCTTTCTGCGGACGTACCGAAGATGAGGTTGAATTTCTCATAGCGGGAATTGATGGTAATGCTTGTAATGATTGTATCGAGATAATTCAAACTGTATTTGAGAATATTCAAAAAAGAAAAGATGATGTAGAGAACGGGTTTGAAATTCCTAAACCAAAAGAAATTCACAAATTTTTAGATGAATATGTAATTGGGCAAGAAAGTGCAAAAAAGACAATATGTGTCGCCGTTTATAATCATTATAAACGAATACTTCAGCAAATCGAAGATGATGACGTTGAAATAGAGAAAAGTAATATTTTAATGGTAGGACCAACAGGTTCGGGCAAAACATTTATTGCCAAAACATTAGCAAAATTTTTAAAAGTGCCTTTCGCAATTGCCGATGCTACCACTCTAACAGAAGCAGGATATGTAGGCGATGATGTCGAGAATATTTTAGTTCGTTTACTACAAAATGCAGATTATGATGTAAAGAAAGCAGAGAGGGGAATTGTATATATTGACGAGATTGATAAAATAGCTCGTACATCCGAAGCTCGCTCTATAACTCGTGACGTTTCAGGGGAAGGTGTTCAGCAAGCTATATTAAAGATGTTAGAAGGTGCAAAAGTAAATATACCACCAAAAGGTGGACGAAAACATCCACAACAGGAAATGATTGAAATAGATACGAAAAATATTTTATTTATCTCTGGCGGAGCATTTACTGGGTTGAAAACTATAATTAAGGGTCCTGATAAAGAAAAAACTATTGGATTTAATAGTGTACTCAGAGTCGAGAATGATTCTACTGATGATGTCGATATGCTCTCAAAATGTACTTCTGATGATTTAGTTAAATATGGACTTATTCCAGAATTGGTGGGTCGCATTCCTATTGTTTCATTTTTGGAAGAATTAAATAAAAAGGCATTAATAGAAATACTTACCGAACCTAAGAATGCAATTTGCAAACAATTTAAAAAACTTTTTGAGATGGAAGGGGTTGAATTAAAATTTAATTCAGCAGCCTTAAACGAAATTGCAGAAATTGCCTCTAATCAAAAAACGGGCGCCCGCAGCTTAAGAGCTATTATGGAAAAATTTATGCTTGATATAATGTATGATATACCAGATATGAATGCAAAGGAATGTAAGATTACCAAAGGTGTAGTGTCCGGAAAAACAAAACCAAAATATATCTTAAATGAAGATGAAAAATATGTATGTTCTCAGTCTACGCCGAAGTTGAAGTATGAAATTTCTGAATCCCCGATTGAGTTTGAAATTAAAGTTTGTCAAAAATAGGAGATAATTATGTCAACAAACTATACACGAATGATTGAAGAAGAGAAAGAGACTAGTTTTGAAAGGTTTATATTAACTTGTGCAAAAGCTTTTGGTGCATGTATTGATATGAGAGATGAACCATTAGACAAAAAAATTCCAATTTTTACTCCAGATAACTACTATACCGAAAAATTAGTAAGGAATATAAAGAGATTAAAAGAATTTAATTCTTTTACAGAAACTGATTTTAAGAGAATGACTGTCGAAAAATTCAATAACAGAATGAAAATTCACAAAGAATATATTAAAGAGGCATTAGAATTAAAAAATAAATATGACAATATGTTAAAAAAAGTTGAAGAATGGACACCGCCTACAGAAGATCATGTTGACTTAAAGCAGTTTATGATTGAACAAATAAAAATGTCTGTCTCAGCAATTTATGAGTCATCACATTATCCAGTTTTATTAACTGTTAATGAATTTAAATCGAATGAATTAACTAAAATTTCACGTAATATTAAATATTGCATAGAAGAAAATGAAAAAGAAATTAAAAGAGCAAATGAAAGAAATTTATGGATCAAACAATTACGAGAAAGTTTGCTCCCAACAGAAAATATCGTAAAATTAGATCGTAGTGATTTGATTAAAGGCAAACACGACACTCCAGTTGAAAAAATCGATATATCTCACTTCAAAAACAAGTCAGTAAATTTGCACGATATTATGAGAGCAGATAAGATTTTTTTCATTGACGGTAATATAACAAAAACACTTAAAGATAGGTTTTAAAAAGAGGCAAATTATGAGAGAAGTATGGAAAGAGTTTTTTAGATTAAAGAGTAATGAAATTAAACTTTGGATTAAGTATGATTTCAGACAAACTATTTTACCGGCAATATTTATACTTTTGGGTGTTACTCACTTAATCACATCACTTTTGTTCTTGGGAGTAATTATGCTTGAACAAGAAAATATAAATATGTTTTTTGGTTATTATAGTATATCATTTTTAATTTGGCCATGTGTCGGTCTTATTTGGATAACAAATAAAGTTATGAACTGGCTAATAGATGATTGGGAATTATCAAAATTAAGGAAAAATAATGTTACAAGAAAAGAATTACTGAAGTATTATTTAAAATTAAAATATACGGAAATCAGTCATTGGTTTACCAATGAATTTATTAAACCATTTGCTACGGCAATTGCTATTTTATATTTTATATGGTCATTTGCCTGTATGTTTCTTTGGATAGTTTTTCCTCGTGATATGAATCAGTATTTATTCTTTATGGCGGTATCATTTTTAATTTGGGTGTGTATTTTTCTTATTATTATGGCAAATAAAACTATGTCTTGGCTATCAGATAACTGGAAACTGGCAAGGAAAAATATTAATTATGAGGAAAGAAGAAATGAAAAGTAATAACACTTTAAGCGGACGTATGAAGTTATACGAGAGTGTCAATAGAGATTATCTAGTACCTAATATGTCAACAATTATTAGACTATACGGCAAGGCATTTCATAGTTTTACGAAGGGAATGAAAAGACCATTCGATGTAAAACTTATGGATGCAATGAGTGATACTGCAAAATATTTATGCAAAAACATCATGGGATGTAAAATTGCCTATATTCAGTCAGATGAGATTACACTGTTATTGACAGATTTTGATACTATCAATACAGAACCTTGGTTTAATGGGAATATTCAGAAGATGGTATCTATTGCGGCTAGTATGGCAACTGCAAAATTCAATGAGTTAATTGATTCTCAAAAACTTGCAATGTTTGATGCGAGAGTGTTTCAATTACCAATATGCGAGGTAGTAAACAATTTTATTTGGCGACAACAAGATGCAGTAAGAAATAGTGTTCAATCAGTTGGACAAGCTTATTTTTCACACAAGGATTTACACAGGAAGTCTTGTTCTGATATTCAAGATATGTTAATGACAACATATAATGTAAATTGGAATGATTATCCAACTTCTCAGAGAAGAGGTCGTTGCGTTATTAAAGAAAAATTTCAACATAATGGAGTTGAAAGAACTCACTGGATTACGGATAATGAAATTCCAATTTTTACAAAAGATAGAAATTATATTGACAAATTAATGAAGTTTAATAAAATGTAATTAAATAAAAAAGGAAAGAGAATGATAAAAGAACAGATGATAGAGATAGTTAAATCCGGATTGTCTTGGACGGCTCAGCAAGCACCCGAAATTATGGGACAGTTAATATTATGGAGAACATGTGATTATATTCTCGGAATTATTTTCAGTTTAATAATATTAATAATTGTATATCGTATTTTTTTAAATACAGAACATAAGATTGAAAGTGATGAATTCGCAGATTGGGGAGATTATATCGTTACGGCCGTTATACTAGCAATGGTGGGATTATTTTTTGTAATAGTTTTGATATGTAATATTTACTTTTTGTTGCAGATATCAATAGCTCCCAAGGTATGGCTGATTGAATATATTTCTGATGCGATGCGTTGTATTAATTAAGATTAAAAATTGGAGACTAAATGATAAAAAAAAGTTTATTACCCTGTATAATATGTGGTAGACACTATGACGAATTTGACCCGAAGAGAGCAGAAATGCCTTTCGATGCTGATAATTTTTGTTCGCAAAATTGTTATAATAAATACAAAACTATACAGGAAGAATATTATAATCGGCAAAGAGCTAATAAGGAGAATCTTAATTCCAAACTAAAACGATGTCCTTGTTGTGGCTCAAATGCAGAGATACTCAATCACGAGCGTGATGACCCAGAAATTGGTATGGACTTTGGCGTATATAATATTAAATGTATTAATTGCAATATACAGACAGAGAAGGTAGAAAAAAATGAAATTGAAAAGGCTATAAAACAATGGAATACAAGAACTTAATGTGGGACATATGCTATTAATCAAACCTAGAAATCTAATCAAGGCATTAAAGCAACAAGGACCTTTAAAACGAGCTTTTAGAAACTTCTTTGTGACAGGCAATGCTTGGGGTATGTTCCACAAACGAAGTCATATTAGAGATTCTGGTAAGGAAAAAATTATGTATAATACAGAAGCGTCCGCCACAAAAGGTGCGAACGCTATGAAAAGAAAATATAACAAACACTTTAGTGTGTATAAATGTATATTTTGTAATGGTTATCATATAGGAAAGAACAGAGAAAATAAATAATAGGTACAAGTATGAGAAAAGATGAATTGATGAAGATTATTGACTAGTGTTTCTAAGGAGTATACCATGAAAAAAAGCGAATTAAAGCGTATAATAAAAGAAGAGATGGAAAAGGAAGAACGTCAATTCGCTCAAAACCGATCTATGAATGAAAACCTGAGATATAATATTTATGGAGAAGTTGTAGTGTCTATAAAAGTCGTAACCGAAAGTATAGATAGTATACTTGAATTTTAAAAACATTTCGAAGACAACATTTTTAAAGGAGAATAATGATGAATAACTTTGCCGAAATGAATAGAGTTGGGTGCAGAAGAAGAACAGGCGCACAAATGTTTACACCAAAGTTTACATCAAAACAAAGATATGATATTTACGGAAATATTATAATGTCATCTAGTAAAAGTTCGTGGGAAGAATATGTCAAAAATTACAAAATCTCTTTAAAAAATTGGATAGAAAATTGGAAATCAGATATGTAAAAAATAAAAAATCTTGATAGTTTTTCGTCATATATATACTAAAGCATAGAGGTGTAAGCGTCACTTACATTTTCTTATATGTCTCTGTAGCATAACTGGATAATGCTTTGGTTTTCTAAACCAAGAATCGCAGATTCGAGTCCTGTCAGAGATATCAAAAATTTAATATTGGAGTAATAATGATTAAAGAAGGAAATATCAGATTTCTAAAGACCGCCGGAAATAAATTTAAGTATATAGATGTAATTAGAAAAGAGATCGACAAGATCGAAAAGCCTTACGTATATGTGGAGCCATTTTTAGGTTCTGGCTCTATATTAATTAACTGTATTGATGATGATATTATATCTTATGGATTTGATTCTAACGAAAATATAATTAATATATTTAAACATTTCAAAGATATTAATTACGAGGAATTAGAACATTTTTACAATACTTACGTTTTAAAATTTGGCAACATAGGAAAAGAAAAGGAAGCATATTATTCATATAGAAATGAAATATATAACAAATTATACTACAAAAATAATAACAAATATTCATCTATGGCATTATATTATTTAATACGAAGTTGCATAAATTCAATGATAAGATTTGGTCCTAATGGTTTCAATCAGTCATTTGGAAATCGTGGGAGAGATATATATTTAACAAAAGAAAGTCTTGATTTCTATAAAGAAAAAACAAAAAGTGCAAAATTTAGCTGTATTAATTTCTTTGATATACCAACAAAGCTGTTCGATAATAAAAATATATTATGGTTTCTGGATCCTCCATATGTGGGAATGGGTCATGTTTCTTATCAAGATAACTTTTCAAAAGATAATTTTGAAAAATTTATTGACATAATCACAAATAAAATAAAGGGAAAGATTTTATATACAGATACCTGGAATGAGATTCATGATATAAAATTAAAGAATTGGAGAAGAATAGTTTTAAATAAAAGACTATTAACAATATCCCCTCAATTGAAAAAAAAGAATGTAGCTGGTAAAGTAGAATATTTATACTGTAATTTTTAATAAGTTGACAAAATAAGACAAAAGAATAGAGTTGTATCATAAAGAAACAAGCTCGATGTGATTAACATAAAACTTGCATAGTAATATAGAGCTTGTTACTATGCAAATAAAAAGTTAAGGAGAATGATATGAGTAGAAGTTTTAAGAAAACAGCAGGATTTACCTATGAAAGTTCAACCCACATTAATTTTGAAAAAAGACAAGCAAATAAGAAAGTAAGAAGAGCAAATGAAGTTCCGAGTGGAAGAGCATACAAAAAATTATTTGATACGTGGAATATTAGAGATACGAATCATCGCTACTACTCTGAAGCTCAGGTCAGAGAATACGTTGAAAAGTATAATGGCAAAAAATACAAAATGCTTATAAAATAATTTGATAATAAATACAAAGGTTTTTTATCATTTTTAGCGAAAGACACATTAGAAATAATGTGTCTTTTTTTGTATTTAAATAATCTTGACAAAATAAGATAAAAGAATATTGTTGAATTATAGAGTGAAAAAGAAAAGGAGAGATAAAGATGGAAAAGGGAAAAGTTATTTATTTTTCGGATGTGTCTGATAGTGGTGCTTATCAGGTAATAGCGGAGAAAATCGTAGTTGAAGATAGATATGAAAAGAAGACAGTTTATTCCGGTAGAGAGTGCCATTGTTTTGAAGATTCGAGAGGTCATTATCGAGAACTTCCGACTTATTTATGTTTTGAGAATTTAAATGATTTATTTAAAGAGATAGAAAATTCGTTTAATGGAAATTTGACTACATCTCCCTATATGTGGTAATTAAAATGCAAACATTTTTAATTAGTGAAAATCCAGAAGAAACGGCAAAAATATTAGATTATCGTAGATTAGGGAAACAGAGAGTTGAGACAATTCAAATATTAAATTCATTACTTAATCTTAATGAAAACAAGAAAGGTTGGAAAAATCACCCAGCAGTTAAAATGTGGAAAGGTTACGAATCTTATTTACTCAAAGTGTATTTAAAGGCCATTATTAATGAATGGATTAGCCGTGGCTATAAAAACGATAAATGTGCCATTAGATACAAACAATTATATAAAATATTAAAAGATAAAAAAATAATTAAGCCTAAATGGTTTAGTGAAGATTTTTTTAATTCGCACAAATCAAATTTGATTAGAAAGAAGCCAGAATATTACAGACAATATTGGTCAGATATACCGGATAATATAGAGTATATTTGGCCAACAAAGCAATCCGAGGTGTTATAAATGACAAAAAAAGAGCAAATTACTTTATTAGAAGAGAAGTATAAACAGATTAGAATTAATGATGAAGCTGGTAATTATGATACGTTACAAGACATCAATCCAATAATATATGGAGGCAATATTAATGCTGATATAATGGTAATAGCCAGAGATTTGGGTGCTGATGAAGTTAAGCAAAATCAACCTCTTATAGGTAGAGCTGGACAGTTGTTTAGAACTGTCGCTAAATATTATAATATATTTGATGATATGTATCTAACAAATTTAATTCCATACAAACCATTTAAAAATGTAGTATTTGAAAAAGAAATTAGAGAAAAATATTTAGATTTGTTGAGAGAACAAATAAGAATAATACAACCAAAAATAATAATGACACTTGGAAAGGAATCATTAGAAACGATAAGAAATGAAAATATTAGTTCTGTTTTGAACAGAATTAAATATCTTTACTCAAATAGATTAATTTGTGTAGATAATGTTTTGAATACTGGAATAGATGTTAAATGTTTACCTATGGCTCATCCATCATTTTTGATAAGAAAGGGTATAACTTCTTCAAATGTGATAAGTAATAATTCTGAATATTCTCAGTTATATTTAAAACTACCCATGCGTATGGGAAGAGCGATATTAAATAAAAAGTTGACAAAATAAGATAAAAAGATATTATTGAATCATAAAGTGAAAAGGAGATAAAGATGAAGAGTAATGCAAGAGTTTATACACGAAAAAGACCGGCACACTCTGATGATGCACATACGAAAAATAAGCGTTGGTTCAAGCAGAAGGGAAGAAAAAGTGCGAGACGTTTTTTTAAGACAGAAATGCAAAAACAGGAGATATAAGATGATTAAGATTAGACTTGATAAAAATATAGAATCAGTAATTTACAGTAAAAGCGGAAATGAAAAAATAATCAAAGATAGAGATTTTAAACTGGTTGGAGATATTTTTAGTGTTATTAATCAATTTGTCGGAATGGCTACGGCAATAGAATTTATAAACGGAGAGATTATTCTTATTAGCAAAGGTATGTTTGATAATGTAATCTCTAATACATTATTCATACACGAATTATAAAAATAGGAGTTCCAAAGGTGAATAAAAAGTCAAAAAAATGGGTCAAATTTATTGGCAGTTACAAAGATTTAACTCAAAAATATGGATATGTATTTCAGAAACTTTGCGCCGAAAACTATGAAACGTATAGTAAAGAAGCGTCAAGACATTCCACTAATACTGTATGGATTTGGTCTGCCGAAAATGAAGTTGAATGGAGCAGTTTTTTTGGTTTATCATACCTTGTCTTTGAAACAGCTAAGAACTTTGTTATGCCTATTGATAAAAGCTTTGTTAGATTTATAATTGATGAAAAAGAAGAAACAATTGATAGAGTTGATATGAACAATATTACACATAAATCAATAGATGTGTGGGGCACACTTTTACCAGGATTTAAACTATTATTATTAGACGACAAGACAATTAAATTGATAAATGAACTCTGGGATAATAATCTTATCGAAATAATTTCAAATAAATAAATTGACAAAATAAGATAAAAAGATATTATTGAATCATAAAGTGAAAGAGAAAAGAAGGAGATTTAAAAGATGGCGTTTATAACAATAGAGACTCTTGATAGTGAAGAAACTTACAATGGTGTTAGTGTAGAGACATATAATCACAAAAAGAAAACCTGGAATAGTGGTGATTTTACAAAAGATTGGTATAGACTTAATCGACATATTTATCAAAAAACTGATATATGGAAAGAGGGAGTAATGCTGTCTTCCTCTGTCGACCATTTTATTATGGATTCAGAAGACTATGAATCGAGATGGTTAAAAACAGAAAATGATGTTGCTGTTTTCGCAGAAAATTACGATTATAATGACCCAGGATTACAATTTTTTATTCCAAAAGGAACAAATCCAACCTGGGATGAACATTGCAATAGATGCCGGTAAGTATAAAGGAGGGTAAATGATTTTAGCACATTTTGATGCACAAGATTATGATATTGACAGAAGAATGTTTCAGGCATTAATGAATGATTATCAAATTACTGCCTATTCCGTAAGAAAGGAACTCCCAGCGGTTATCACTGCTTTTGATATTATTTTTCTTGATTTTGGTGGTACACCACACGATGAGTATCCAAATTGGATAAATAAAATGTCGGAAGATTACCCAAACATTAAGTTCGTAATTATTACATCTTATAACAAAGAAGATTGGGAATGTGAAAGAGCATTTTATTCAATAGTGGAAAGACATAATGTAAAAATAATGAATAGAGCTAGCGAGAATATTATACGAGAACTTGAATATGCTGGATACAATCCAAAAGAGAAAAAATTAAACGTTACAATAAAAGATCCGAGAAGAGGATAATAAAAATGAAAAACTTCAAAATGTTTTACGATGCATTAGAAGGACTAATGTGGAGTTGGGGCGGAAACCCGCCACCAGAAGCGGTCTGGGCATTCAATGACTTTATTGATTGGTACGAAAAGGAAACTGGAAATATTATTGGAATACGTATTGAAGATGAAGAAGAAATTCTTGAATATAAAGAAATCATGAATAGACTTTGTGATTTTGAAAAATAAATTAACAGTGATTCTTTGGTAAGAATAATATTGACAAAAAACGATGAATTATTATAGTAGTAATATAAAGTGAATAAAAAAAGAAGGAGCGAGTAATGAGTTGTTTTTGTGCTAGCACGATATCAATTGATAAATATGCCAAAACATTTAGATTGAAAGGCGACGATAATAATGTAACTCCTCGCTCCAATGGTTGGACAGAGTGTGAAGATATTTCTCTGTTAATTCCACTTATTGATGGTGGTATGATAAAATTTACAAGAAGAAGTGACAAAAATATTACAGTCGAAAATATTATTAAGGAATATGCAAGAAAAATAAAAGAATTTTGCGATCTAGAGGCTTTTCATTCCAGTAATTTAACAAAAAATTCGAAAAAGAAAATTGAAATGTATGCCGAGATAAACGAACTTCAATATGCATATCCACTTGCTCAGAATAAATTGCGTATTTTAACAAATCAATCTCTTTTAATGGGAATTAAAAAATTACAAGATGAATTTGTTGAAAAAATTATTTCTTTTAAAATCGACAACACGATTGTTGTAATTGTGTTATTATCTACACACACTTATGTTCGTAAAAACTTAAAGTATCGCTTGTTTACCACAGTAAATATTAACGATGCAAAAAGATATACCAGAGTTAGAGCAAACGACATAATGAAGGGTTACAGAAAAAGTTCGTGGGATATTATTATTGATACATAATACTGAAAGAATAATTTGTGCGACTACTATTGTCTTTAATGCTGATCAAACAAGAGCGAATGTTTATATTAAAAACTAAGGAGATATTATGGGAAATTCGGTTTCTTTTTGCACGAGAAAGGAGGAGAAGTGTTCTCATTGTGGTGAAATAATAAATACGATATTGGAAGACGAAATTGCTTTCTGAAATAAATATAATGATTTAACAATTTATATTTTTGATAATTATTATTCTAGCGATGATAACGCATGGCAAGAATGTTTTGAAATTACAGAGGAAATAATACTTGATATAATAGACAAAGTTGAGAAAGGATTAATACCAAATGAATACGGAAGTTCATTAGAGAAATTAAATAAGGCAAAAGATATTATACTTGATGGCGAAAAAGTTTATATATATATAAGATAAAGGAGTATTTTATGGAAGACAAGAAAGTTGTAATTAAGTTGACGCTCGAAATTAAGGCAAAAGATTATATTAAGGGATTTGCCTGTGATTTATTTGATAATTTAAATGAAATTGGTAATGTAACACTTAACGATATTAAGTTAGTAACTAACGAAACTGACAAGAAGTAATAATGGAAAAGACACTCAATAGAGACGACCCAGTCCTTGTAGAATTTAGTACTCGATTAATATCCGGCGAACCAATGAGAAAACTGTTTGAGTTTGGATATTACAATAAGGATTGGTGTATTGTTTATAAACGTGGCGAAAGAAATATGCAAGATGCTCTTGCCTTTGATCACAAAAGAGTCAGACTTGCAACAAAAGAAGATTTGGAAGAATATTGGTGGGGATAAGAAATAAAAAGATAAATAATTTGACAAAATCATCAGAAAAACTATAGTAGTTTTATAAGAGAGAGAGAGAGATAATATGATGAGTTAGAGATAAAACTAAAAGGAGATGATGATGAAAAAGATTCTTGTTAGCTGTTGTAAGGACTGCCCGTATTACAGATGGAATAGTGGAATGGGTTTTGATGAGGATTGGGATTCTTGTGCTAATACTGGCAAGGATATATCTGATTATCTTAACACGATACCTCCTTTCTGTAAATTGAATGATAGTGATGAAAGATAATAAGGAGTAAATTATGAAATTTGTAAAATACAGAAGTATGGAAAACTCTTATCGAGAAGGGTTTATGAATAAGATTGCTGAACAGGGATATACACGTTCTGCAATAGTATGGGTGGGTACCGAAAAGGTTCATGGTGCTAATGGTGGATTATGGACGGACGGCGTTGAAGTAAAAATTTCAAAGAAGTCTCAATTTATAAGTGAATCAGAAAATTTTTATAAAGCTAATGAAATACGTGCAAGATATGAAAGTGACATTTTATTCATACGTAACACGCTTAAAGCATGTGACCAGAATATTGTATCTATATGTGTTTGTGGTGAGATATTTGGCGGGATGTATCCCCATCCAGATGTCGAAAGAATTCCTAATGCAAGTAAAATTCAGAAAGGTATATATTACATACCTCATAATGACTTTATAGTATTTGATATAATCACAACTGATGCTGACGGAAATGAAAAATTTCTTACCTGGAATGAAGTCAAGGAAGTTATTGCACTCACTGGATTAAAAACCGTACCTGAACTTATTGTTGGAACATTTGACGAAGTTATGGGTTACACCAACGAGGGTCAGAGCGAAGTTCACAAGCTGTATGGTCTTCCAACAATAGAAGATAACATAATGGAAGGCGTTGTAGCAAAGCCAATTAAGACTGAATTTCTTAGAGATGATTCGAGAGTTATTGTAAAAAACAAAAACGATAAGTGGACAGAGAAAGCTCATGCACCAAAGCGAATACGTGAAGAAGAAGAAGTAAACGAAGCAATCGGTCCTATTATCGAGGAAATTAGTACCTATGTTACTGAAAATAGATTGCGTAATGTTTTATCTCATATTGGGGAGGTTACTAGTAAAGATTTCGGAATAATAAATAAAGAATTTGTCGGTGACATTATGAAGGATTATATCATCGAAAACGGAAGCGAAGATTTGAACTCTCTTGAAAAAAGTGACAAGAAACTTATTAGTAAAAGTCTAAATAGACAAACAACTACTATGATTAGAAGTAACTTTCTAAATATCATAGACAATGAGTTTTAATGAAAAAAATCAATGTTTGAGCAATTATAATGCCTGAAAATTATGAACTTCGTGAAAAGGTGATTATTGCATTACTAACTGGGGGAGTAGATTGGTGTGATGGAGATAGTAATTGGGACTATTTTACTGGTACTGATTGTACGATTATTTATGTGAACTATGACGACAAAAATCAAATATGCACCGATGGTAGTGAGAAACTTAGCGAAATAGTTGCAGTAAATAGTAGAATGAGAAAGAGAACTTTTGAGTATATAAAATATCAAAAGTTCTTAGACAATCCTTCAATCATAAAGGCGTGCAAACCTAATACGAGAAAATACAAAATAGTCTCAAACAAATCGTACATTGGTAAAAGTTTAGTTTTAGATAATTAAAAAATGAGCGATATATATGTGTAGTTGCGGATGTAGTGAAAACGGTAATATCATAAGAATATTAAAAATAAATGGAAACAACTCTGAGAGGTTGTAAAGAGCGATTACAACCTTGAGAGGTTGTAAAATATGTTTATCAAGAAGAAACACCCTATTTCAGTAGGGTGTTATCTTTGAGTAGTCACTTCAAATTTGAACAAATTACGTTTGCAACCGCATTGTTCGACTAATTCCCGTCTTGTTTGAGCTTGCATCAGAGGCTTACCGGGTCTTTGCCAACATCGTCTGAACGAGGTCCGAACTCCTTCTACACTTGGCAGATGAGTCATTAAAAAAGCCATTCTCATCGTAATGAGAATTTAACTCTTTGTACATCTTGGTACATGAGCTTTATATATATATGAGTGAGTTCACTTTTGTATTGACAAATTTTTGATTAATAATATTGTTGAAACATAAAAGAAATAGGAGACAATATGACGGATTATAATGATAACAAAGAGTTTTGAACGCAAGTTTACAATTGGGTGGCAGAGTGGTTTTATGTGTATGAAAACGCCGCATTTACTACGGAATCAATATACGAAGCTCTTATAAGGGCCGAGATGATAGCCGAAGATTTTGAAATACCAACTTTTGAACAATTTGAGAATAACTTTCATGACTGGATAGGAAATTATAGAGATTATGACTTTGCAGACAAGTATTTTGTTGAAACGAGTATTGGTTGGGTATATACTTCAAAGTCTCATTTATTAATGGAAAGTATAAAATTTCTTGAAGATAAATTAACAGAAATGGTATATTAAGAGAAGGAATATAAATAGGAGTTATAATGATAGTTTATGGAATCGTTGAAGGTTGTGAATGGGAGGGAGAAGAGATTGGAAACGAACTTTATGTTTGTAAAAGTGATGCTATTGATGTAATAAAATCGAACACCTCGATAAACGAATGTTATGGTGGTAACGAAGATTATTGGAAAAAAGGTGGAGGTTATATTGGTGTCAGAGAATTTGAAATTCAAGACAAAACAATTAAAAATTTTGCAAAAGATAAGATTAAGGAAATTTTAACTAAGATGGGCGAATTGCAAATTAATCTTCAGAGTAAATCTGCAATTGAGTTTTATGCTAACGAAATAAATCAAAAGATAAATCAAAAGGAGAAGTAAGAATGACAGTAGGAGATTTAAAGATTGACGAACATTACAAGCTAACTTATCCGAATGGCGCTGAATGTGTGGCAATTTTTAGAAGAATAATTACTTATCCCGCAGCCTGTTTACCGAGTGATTATGTATTTGAATGGATATCGGGAGAAGATACTCTTCCTAAAACCTCAGGCATTCCAGGAATGTTTTTTCCACTAACGGCCGGAATTTTAAATTATGTAACTATAACAAAGGTTTAATTAAAAATGATTAAAATATTTATATTAGAGGATGATGATAATAGAATAAGACAGTTTCGTAAGAATTTTACAAATGCTGAACTTACTATTACAAAAAATAGCAAAGATGCTATAAAAATATTACGGAAACAACTTCCGTATGACTATTTATTCTTAGATCACGACTTGGGTGATAAACGGATGACTCGAAGTGATGAAAATACGGGATATGAAGTGGCTCAATGGTTAAGCAAAAACGCATTGAAAAAACCGAAATTAGGATTATACATTCATTCTTTAAACACGCCTGGTGCCAAAAACATGCGTGGAGTACTTGGGTATGGATCACTTGTTCCATTTGTTTGGCAAAAAGTTATAAGATTTTAAAAATTAATTTGGGAGTGAAAAGGTATCGACAGTGAGTCTTTCCTTAAACAATTCACATCATGTCTGCAACAAACATGTAAAACTATGTTGTAATTTTTCAAATGGCGAAAGTCTATTAATGGCGGCGTAAGCCTCTCCTAATGTAATGGCTATTCTTTCTCTATTATAAATTAGGTCAGTATGAAGGATAATCCGTAATCACTTAATGGATGACAAGATAAAGCGTGAGAACGTAATGCAATCGACTAGGATGCTGTGTTTTGTTTGTATGTTTATTTATCACATGATATAATAAAATATACTAAGTGTGTAAAAAAGATTGTGGTAGGTTACTTGTTGGACGTGGGTTCGACTCCCACCACTTCCACCAAATTAAAAAAACAAGAAAATGAGAGAAGAATGGAAACCAAACCTAACAAATGACTGTATAGGCCTTATTATGATATTTATGGTAATATTATAAGATATGCTTATACTGGTTCAAATATTATAAGATATGCTTATACTGGTTCAAATTTTGAAACATTCATCATTCAAGTAAGTTAAGAGGTATCATGGGACATAAAAAATCAAACATAACTTTTGATTTAGACAAAATAAAGAAAAGACTTTACGAAATGAGAAATGAAAAGTCTTTAAAATCGAGACCTTACTATGATATTTATGGCAATGTTATTAGAAAAGGGATTCACTCACAATGACTAAAACAAAAGTAACATATATTTACTCATCTCTTCGTGACTATACTACGATTGAACATTTATTGCATTGCTATGATATTTATGGTAATAATATAATTACAATATTTAAAAATATTCCAACGAGTTATTGTGCTCAAATAGATTTGAACGAATGAACTATATCAGATAAAGACGAAAGTGATATGTAAACGACATTATTTTAAAAGAGAAGGAGAAAAATAAATATGGGTACAGGCTGGCAATACGATGAAAGAAGAAAGCTATTAAAAAAAGATCACATATTTAAACATAAATATCCTAGCCATCCTAGCTATGATATTTATGACAATGTTATGAACATTTATCGTGAGAGAGACATTTATTGTAAGGTGGAATATCTTAATGATAAATGTCAATAATTATCACAAAGAAAATGAAAAATTGTAATGATTGTGCAATAGACATTCGTGATGAAATATTCACAAAAAATTTATACAAAAAAGGAGATATAAATATGGTTACACAGTCAAGAAGTCTTGCTGATTATTGCATATGTCAGCCAACTACACCCACAACAATTATACAGAAGTTTCGATTACTTTTCAAAAAGAAACAATCAATAGATACAGTGGTATATAAAAATGAATTGACAGAAACAACTCATCACATTAATTATAAGATGTTAAATAACAAGAAATTTATACTTATGGATTACTATGGCGAAACAATTACATTACCTGATATTCAAATCATATGTAAGAAGAAATAAATGAAAACAATTTTTTAGATTTTGATGGTGTACTAAATAATGGGAAGTTTTTGGCGACTAATTTTTATAATTTCCCAGATTTGATTATGAGAGAAAAGGTTGAGATATTGAATTATATCATAGACAAAACAAACGCTAACATTGTATTTTCAACATCCTGAAGGGAAGAGTTTTCTCAGCATGAACTGATTGCAATACTAGAGAGTAGGATTTAAGTATGAAGACAAATGTGTTGGAGTTACACCCATAACCTTTAATAACGAAAGAAGCTCAGAAATAAGACAATATATTGCTGAGAACTCTATTGACTACTATGTTATCTTAGATGATAATGGTGAAGAGTTATTAGAGCTTGGTGACGAAAATCAGAAGCTTTTAGTCAATTCAAACAGCGGACTCACCATGATAGATGCAGAAAATGTAATTAAAATGTTTAAAAAACAAGCTGAGTAAGAAATAAAAAATATTGACAAAAATACAGAAAATACTACTATAGTAATATGAATAACAAAGGGAGATAAGAAATGAAAAATTATAAAGTTATAGCAGATTTTGATGAAGTAAAGAAAATGATAGATTTATTCCCAGAATTACTTCCTAGCGAAGTGTTTTTCCTTTCATTATCTGCAAGAAAGAAGTATTTAACTGAATCTGAGAGAGAAATATATAATGTTAATCGTGCCGAAATGTTTGATCGAGTTATTGTTAGAGAAAAATCCTACGAGAAATTTCATAAGATTATGAGCAGAATGGAAACAAATGTTGAAGGTTTTACAACCAAATCTGGAATGAGTTATCCAGAGTCCTGCGTTGTTACTTATATTAATATAAATCCATCAAGTATGTTAAAGGCTAATGCTGAATATATGGCTAAGATTAATCACTATACATTTGAAATGACTCAGGCTCTTTTGAATGGGAAACGATGTGATTCAATAATGAAAAAATTCAGCAAATTAGATGTTGAGTTAATGAATTGTATTCAAAGATGTCGTGGACAAAAAAAGTTTATTGATATTGATTTTGATATTGATAAGACAAAAGAATTTGAAGTTCTCGAAAATTTTATAAATTTTATGAAAGAAAATGACATTACCTATCATGTTATAGAAACAAAAAGTGGTTATCATGTATTAATGGAACGTTCAACAATTAATTGCAATTTTTACAAGAAAGTTGCAGAATTACATGAACTTGTAAATGATGAAGTTATTGTCAACAAGAATGAAATGATACCTTGTCCAGGAACATTACAGGGTGGACATTTAGTTCGTTTCTTGGATATGTAAAAAGTAACATGAATGATTTGAAAATTGGCGATGTTGTTTATATTAAACAATCCAAAGGTCATAGCAACTGGGTTAAAGATTTATATAACAAGAGATTAACTATTAAAGAAATAACTCAAGACAATACTGAACGATATTCATTGTATGAGGACGTGATACCGCCGGCTTATTTGCCCATTACCTGGAGACGTGATGAATTAATTGCTAAAGCAGAAATCCCGTTCGCATACAATATCTGGGGAGAATTATGCATAAAGTAATATTAAATCACGGAGAAGATTGGACAAAATATATAGGAACAAAAGTTCGTATCATTAGTGGAGGTATGGGAGCGTTGGGATCAAACGATAAGATTGGATATTTAGTAAGTTCAAACAGTATAGTAAGATCAGGCTCTGGACGAAACATGGATTACCCAAGAGTAAAAGTTAAAGGTGTTGTTTGGGGTTTATGTCACGGATGGAAAATAGAAATTCAAAAAAGAGAAAAGATATATGACATTTATGGAAATGTCGCAATAACAAAGAGGAAGTAAAAATGAGAGAAGAGTTACAAAATAAATTATACGAAAAATGGCCAAAGTTATTGTCAAATCTTAAAAAAAATAGAAAAGCGAATGGCTCACCATTATCTTGGGATGGAATTGACGTTGGTGATGGTTGGTATGATATTGTTGATACATTATGTAAAAATATAGTATTATATTCACGTGAATATAATAGATCAAACGTTGATAAGTTTGACTGTAAAGTTCAGCAAATTAAAGAAAAGTTTGGCGGATTAAGATTTTACATAGATGGCGGAGACAATCACATTCATGATTTAATTAGTAAGGCAGAAAATACTTCTGAAATAGTCTGTGAATTATGTGGTACATTCGATGATGTCGGTAAAACAGATGGTTGGATAACTACAATATGTCAAGAGTGTCATAGCAGAATAAATGACAATAGACATTGGAGAAAAATAGGAGATTAATAAAATGATTATAGAAAAAGTAGAATCAACAATTATTACAAAATGTTTTAAATGACAAACAGATGATTTTATTGAATGACTCGAAAAAATATCTAAAAGACTAAATATTGATACGACATATTTTATTAAAAAGAAATGGTTTAGTAATCAAATAAGAATTGTAATGATTGGTCTTGATAAAGATGTTGAGAAATTAGAGCATAAAATTAAAGTTAAATTATTGTATGGGTAAAAATAGCTTGGCAAGAATTCTAACATAATTAAATTTAGATTTAATGAAAGCATGTTAGAGATACGAAGTGAAAAAGAAAAACAAAGGAGATTGTAATGAGATATGGTTAGGTTTATATCCCAGAACGAACTAGGGAAAGAGATCCGCCCCTTATTTTGTAATTGTTTCGATACAGTTACGAAAAGAAAGAATAACTAAAAAACAAAATAAGGAGATTCAAAATGAATCATGCATATCAGAAAATTAAGGAAGAGTTAAAGACGTTAGGACTAAAGATTAGAAAGCAGAAATTAGAAAGAAAGGAAATGTGCAGAAAATATCAGGATACTTGGAAAATAGATATGGATATTGTCCATAACAAATTTGAATTTAGACATAAACATATTGCTCGTTGTTTACTAAGTGGTCGTAGTTATGAGCAAATTGAACAACCTCGTGAGAGCAGAAAACCTAGTTGGAGAAGCATTAATGAATACAAAAGGCAATTTATCGAAAAATACGAAGCCTATACCGCAGCACAACTCTCAAAAGCAGAAGCGGAAATTCTAACTGTTTTAGGATACTAATATTACACAAAAATGCCGGGCACTTTGATGTCCGGCATTTACTTAAAAATACAAAAAAGGAGAGGATATGCATGAACTAACAATGTATGTAATGGTTCGTAATGATTTACCAAAATCATATCAGGCTGTACAAGCTGGACATTCAGTTGCCCAATTTATGCTTGAGCACAATGATACAGCAAAAGCCTGGAACAATCAAAGACTTATCTATTTAAATGTTGATACCTAGAGTGATATAGATAAAATGATTTATAAGATAAAAAAGTTAAATATTGAATATTCATATTTTAAAGAGTCTGATATTAATAATGAAATAACTGCGATAGCAGTTATTGTTGACGAAAGCAAAAGACGCTACTTTAAAAAACTAAGATTAATATAGAATAATCTTTCGCAGTATAGTTCAGTGGTAGAACAATGAATTCTAAACTCATGTGTCGTAGGTTCGATTCCTACTACTGCGACCATTTTATTTTTGTATAAAAGTATCTTTTTATAAACGATGTTAAAGTTATAGAACTCGATATTTATATAAGAATGTCATTGACGAAATAAGGTTACGAAAATAATCAAAAAGGTAGGAACACAAATGAATCAAAATACTTTCGGTTCAACAAAGGCCGCAAATGATTTGGTATTACATTTAGAAACAGAGAAGATAGAAAAAAAAACAATTGCAAAAATCAGTCGAAAAATTACAGATTACAATCGAGGACTGAATGTTATTAGTAGAATTGAGGATGGCAAAATCAAAGCGTCATTATTAAAACTATGAGCAGAAATGAATTTAAATGCCGTAGATAATATGAATGTTTCAGAGAATATTATCAGTCATTTAAAAAATGTACAATTAGCATATTTAAAAAGAAAAACTTATAAGAAATAAATTTATTATATAGGAGGTTACGTGCTATTTCTAGTTAAAAAAGGCACTAATGTAATTGTTGCAAAAGATATTAGCGACAAAAGTTTTCAACAAGATAGTTTAAAAAAGACAAAAGCGAAATCAGATATGGCCTTTTCAAGAGACCTTATCGTGTTGGATCCTTTTGGGCTAAAAGAAGGTGCAATAAATCAACTAACATCCAGTAACGATGACATTAACGAGTTATTAGCAAAAGGATATTATGGCTTTAAAAACAAAAATACTGACCACATTTTTCTAATTCGTTCAGAAAATCTCAAACTATTTTAAAAAATATTGACAAAAAAGACAAAAGAATTATAATAGTATTATAAATAAAGGGGAGATTTTATGAGAGATTTGGTTCAAAAGATTTTAAATAGTAAGTATGGTAGATTAGTAATACTTTTCGATATGCTTTTGCAACTATCAATGCTTTTGGGAGCTGAATATTTAATTGATACTAAGCAGTATATACTACTGTCGATGATAGTTGTCATATTTGCGGTAAAATGTTATTATATTTCATATGTAATTATTAATGATTATAATATAAGACTTATCAAAGCAATAAATAATGAATCTCTAACGTGGCCACAGTGTCATAAAGAAACGTTAGAGTTTCACGATTATAATGAGTATGGCTGCGAAATTGTTTGTACAAATTGTAATTATTCAAAAGAGAGACAATAAAATGAAGATAGCATTTGATGTTCACGGTGTTATTGCTGATAGATCAGATTTATTTAAACCCTTATTAAAGATGCTTAAAGAAAACGACATTAATGTTGTAATTATGTCAGGACCAACAAAGAAAAGAATTATTGCTGAACTAGACAAGCTCGGTTATACAAAAGAGCATTATGATGATATTCTCTCTGTCGTTGATTACTTAAAAGGCAAAGATGTGAAGATGTGGCTTGATTACAAAAATGACTGGTGGGCTAGTGATGTAGATTGGTGGAAATCCAAGGGCGAAATGTGCAAACAAAACAAAGTTGACGTGTTGTTTGATGATAGTGAACAGTATAAATCTGGAATGCCTCCCGAAACCTTGTTTATTTTATTCAAAGATAAAATAAAATAAATTGACAAAATTGGTTACTCATTATAAATTGTCTTTGTTGTATGAGAAGTTTCATTAGTGGTATGGATGAATTAGATTAAATAAAAAGTAATAATAAATTATGGAGGACATAGTGGACAAGAAACAAAAAATTAAATTTGTTGATGAATTATTGGTCGAGGTTGTTGAGCAGATAGAAAAACGTAGTGACGTTTATATTTCGTCAAACTTTGATTTAAAGACAGGCATTTTAGAGAACGAATGTCTGAATGAACATATTGAGAAATCAATAAATAAAATGCTTCAAAAACGTAACGAAAACGCAATTGCTAACTCTGTTATAGATGACGAGTTATACAAAAGATTAATGAAGGGTAGGACCATTGTTTGGTCAGATGTTACGGGTTCTGTTATGGAGTCTGGATTTGATGTAGCTCTTAGTGTAATTAAAGATAAAGAAGGGAAAATTGTTTGCAAAATGAATGACGAAATTGTTGAGCTAATTATGAGTAAACTCGCAGTAAAAAATGATATTATTAATGGTTACTTAATTTCATCCGCCGGAGAGCGTCAAATCTTACTTCCATCTGAAATTAAAAATCTAAAATTTTATGAGGCGGAAGATGTGTATGATTATATGGGTATTGAAATTATCGATCGTATTAAAAATTTATTCGTTTGTATTTCAAATGAAGGTGCGAAAGTAATATCAGACACCCATAATAAAAAATATATTGGAACATTGATCGATGCTAACAACAAAGATTTGATTGGTATTATAGAATCAAATCGAGATCGGAAAGAATTTCAAGCCGAATTACTAATACAAGAGAGTCAAATCGGAAAATAGATAATGAATTAAATTTAAAACGGTATCGCCCAAAAGCCTTACCGTTTTTTTTGTAGGAGAGATTATGATGAAAACTGGTAAAAAAATTTATTTAAAACAATTAGCGGCAATATTTAATGATATGCCAGAAGCGGTATACGTAGTTGAACTTTCCAGTTATAAAATTTTATATTTAAACAAATTTCTTTTAAAAGCACTAAATATTGATGAGTGCAATTATAAGGGAAAGCAATGTTATGAGTTGTTGCAAGGTCTGTTAAAGCCATGCTCATTTTGTACAAACAAATCTTTGGACAATCAAACAATTACATGGTCACACAGAAATTGCATTAATAACAATATATATCGTTGTATTGACAGAAAGGTATATATTGGCGATGCAGCAACGCCAGCGAAATTAGAGATTGCAATTGATATTACTGATGTTATTGGATATCAGGATGAAATTTTAAAAAATCAAAAAACATTAAAGAATAAATTAAAAGAAAAGGAAATTTTAATAAAAGAAATACATCATCGTGTAAAAAATAATACTCAATTATTAGTTAGCTTATTACATCTACAAAGTATGAAAACAAGATCAAAGCCAATCAAAAATGTATTACTTAAAATAATAGAAAGAGTAAAGGCCATTTCTGCAACATATAACTCTTTATACTTAAATGATGATTTGGGTAAGATTAACTTGTCAAAACATATTGAAGAAATTATCTCAAGTATTTCATTATCAATACTTGAGCCATATAACATTATAATTGAAAAGAATATTGAAAAAGATATAATAGTGGAAAACATAAATAAAGTAACTCCATTAGGCATAATCATAAACGAATTGTTATCCAACTCTGTAAAGCATGCTTTCGTTGAAATTTCAAACAAAGAAACAAAAAATATAATAATTAGTTTGACAAAAAATGAGGATACAATTCTACTTACAGTAGAAGATAACGGACTAGGGTTACCACCTGATTACAGTCTAAAACGGCAAATGACAATGGGCTCACTTTTAGTTAGTACTTTAGCATCACAATTAGGTGCAAGAATAAAATATAATTCGGAAAACGGTACAAAGGTTACGTTAAGTTTTAAAATAAAATAGGAGAATCAATGTTAGATAAAATCAGAAAAGATTTAGTGAAAGCTATCAAGAACAAAGAGAATGCAAAACGAGACGCTTTGAGATTGATAATAAACGCCATTAATATCTACAAAAAAGATAATAACAAAACAGACAAAGATATTAAAGATGCATTAATTCATTCTTTAATACGAACAGAAATTAAACAAATTAGAGATTTACTCATACATGCTTTAAATGAGAGACGAATTGAAATGTTAGAAGAGTTAAACGAAAGATTAAATATTTTTGATAGTTATATGCCTTCACAAATGCATGACGATGATATAGAACGAGCATTACTTGTTATCGCAAATGACTTTAATATAAAATCAATAACAAACAGAGATAGAGGCACTATAATAAAGAAGGCAATTAGTGTATTTCAGGGAAGAGCAGATGGTCCTAGAATTAATCGAATATTGACGCAAATCATTAAAAGAAATGAGGAGGAGCAAAGTGAGCAAGAGATACACTTTATATAACTTATCAGAAGAAGATATGGAGCAGTTATTAACGACAATTACTACCGAAAGATCATACAGTAGAACTGCCGAACAAACAGAGCTGATTTCTGTTGATTTCGCTGATGAATCATTTTTAGATGGTACACCAAAGTATAAAATTGAAATAAGCTCAGACAATGACGAATTAAAAAAACGTTTTGGGCACAAAAAATAGGAGGTTTAGTTGATTTATATTGTAATTATATTACACTTTTTGTCAGACTGGGTTTTTCAGCCTAGAAATGTTGCGAAACGAAAATCAAGCTCATTAAAGTGAATGGCAAAGCATTTAATTGTAGTACATCTCATGTTTACTGTATTGGCTATGTACTTACATATTTCTCACTATTGAGTTATTTTAAATACGATTTCTCATTTTATCATTGACAAAAATATATGGACTTTATATAAGAAGATAAGAGTTGGTGATGATTATCCGAAAGAGTATCTTGAAAAAAATAAGTATGCAGAGGATTATTGATATTTTTTCACAATAGCAATTGACCAGATGATACATTTATCAATATTAATGTTCATTTTTGTAAGGTAGAAGATTATGAGCTACAATATATATGGCGAGCATTTAGAATTTGAGAGAGAGATTATTCGATCTGACGACATCGTAAGTGTAGTTTCAGTACTTCACATGAAGCTTAAAGAGAGGGATACGAACTGGTTAACGGCGGAGAATTTGGGAATATCTCTTGGTGATAAATTCACAGTAAGCAAGGTTAGTAAGGACTACAGAGGACTTTGGTTGCATTTAAATAATTTACGTTACGCTCGCCCAATAGAAAAATTTTCAAAAGTAGATAAGAAATAATGAACGCCCGTACAACCATGGTGAAAAACTAGAAGGTAAAATATGGATAAGGTTTATGTTGGAGTTAAATGCTTTAATACAAAAAAGGAGTAAGAAATGAAAAAGGTTGTGATAATTACATTAATGTTTTTAATGTTTGGTATGATGTATGCAGAAGGCGGAATGGAAATGAAAAAAAGTGATTGGATTCACATGCTTGCACCAGGAATCGGTGATGTTGTAGGCGAGCAAGCGTTACTAACTTTGGGTGTTAACAAAGATGTTGCTGAGTTTGGAACTCTTGCATTGGGATGTACATGCGTTATATTGCATGAATATTATATCGGCGTTGGAACGAAAGAAGATATTGAATTAGGACTTATGTCATTGGCTACTGGTTGGATTTTTAATAGAGCCATAAATGCAATATTTAGAAAAGATAATAAGAAATAATTTGACAAAATTATCTATCAACAATACACTGACAAGGTAAATTAAAAAAGGAGGTATGCATTTAGTTGTAAAGGCAGATGTTAATGATGGAGATTATATTAACGAAACAACCCCAATAAGCGATCAGAAAGAGCTTGATGAAATAATTGAGATAATCAAAGAGATACCGAAAACTGATCATAATTATGAAGATTGGGAATGGTCCGAACTTAAAGAAAATTTCGAGGAGTATATGCCTTCTCTGAATAATGAGAAGATTCATACAATAACGTCAATAGATATTAATGTTATAGATATTAATGTTATTGAGCATATAAAAAGTTTACTTTAGCAAAAAATACTTGACAAAATATCACAACAAGAATATATTAACAAAGTAATTTAATAAACAAAGTAAGGAGGAAATAATGAAATGGAATAAAGAATCAGAAACAAATTGGACAAAAGAGTTTAGTTTTGGTGATGAATTTATTGAAATTAAAATTAATCATTACAAGACAATGAAGAATGGTTTTTATTTATCGCTCTCTTATGAGGGCAAGAGAAAACAATATCTTTCGACATCTAAAGGTTTGAAATCATTTGATGAGGCCGAAAGTTTAGTGATACCTTCTATTAAAAGTCTTATTTCTGAATTGCAAGTGATATTGAATGATTTAAAAAACGAGTAGGAATATTACACTGTCTTGATGATCTAACGCTCATAATTTTCAAGATATAAGTTACAGGTTGTAACGCTATTAAAAACGATGATGGGCTATTTGTAGGGCATCAAAACCTTGGTGAATGACTTGGCCAATGGGGTTAATAATAAAATTAAAATTAAGATCAAATCCTAAGACAAGTCAATTAGGTAGTAAATAGAGCAAGATAACTGAAGCATTACACAATGCTGGTTTGTAAGACTGAGGGTTTATTAACTCATGTGTATCATCTTTAAATTATATGAGAAAAAAGATGATGAAATTAGGGTTTGAGAGTGCGGGAACCTCAATCAGTTTTTTTGCTCTATTTATTTTTTTATATAAAGTATTTGACAAAATCAGAGAAAATAATATTATAGTAACATAAATAGAAAAGGGAGAGAAAATGTTTAAAATTAAAGGCAAGTATACTACGGCAACAGTACATATAGATAATATTGACGAAACTGCAATAGCGCAAATAACTAAAATGGTCAATAACTCATATTTTACGAATCCAATACACATTATGCCTGATACACATGCGGGGAAGGGCAGTGTTATTGGTTTTACTATGCCATTAAAAGGATTAGAAATAATACCTAACATAATTGGCGTTGATGTAAATTGCGGTATGGTTTCCATAAGATTAGGTAATATGTCAGATAAGAAAAAAGATAAATTCAATGCAAAAAACGAAAAGTTTATGGCAAAATTAGATACAAGAATAAGAGAGTTAATTCCTATGGGATTTAACATACACGAAGCTAACGACTTAAACTCAAAAATAGAACCTGAAAAGATTTTAAAGAAGATAGCTTGTGATGCTCAACTCGAAGCGATTAAGTTCGCACATAAATTTTATAATGAATTTGGAACAAAAATAATCGACAAAATGCCTGACTATTCATCTGATGAATATTTCAAGACAATTATGAAACGTACAGAAATAGATAACTCACGTTTTTTCAATAGCCTAGGAAGTCTTGGCGGTGGTAGAATGATTGCTTCCGGGCCAAGACAATAATATAAATATACCGAAATTTCTTCTGATTGACTTGGAATCCCAATTACTGGGAGACAGGGCGCAAGGGTAATGCTAGCGTGAGAGACTAAGTGAAGAAACATCCAAAAGATGAAGCGATAGTCCGAACTTAGGTATAAGTAATTTTAAAAACCTAAGAGATAAGCAGAAATGACTTATCCTGCTCTTTATAATCGAATAGTTAGTGGTAATTGTGGGAACTTTAGGAGAAGAAAATCACTATATTTTTTAGATTTCTAATACTTATATATAAAAGTTAGGAGATTAAAAAATAATGGAATGTTTAATTTGTGGGCGTAAATGTAAAACACAGAGGGGTTTAAGTAATCACGTCAGTTCAAAACATGGCATGAATAGAAAAGAATATAGCGATAAATTTAATCTTAATTTAGTAAGATATTGTAAAACTTGTGGCAAAATTCTTTCAAAAACATGTTTAGGAGATTATTGTAATGTTCACAGAAAACGAAGTGGGAAAGATAACCCTTTTTTCGGAAAATCTCATTCGAGAAAGACAAAATTGCTTATAAAAGAAAAATGTGCAATTGCATCAAAAAAACTATGAGAACAAGAATCTTATCGTAAAAGTGTTATAGATGGTGCAACTGGGAAAAAAAGAAGTCAAAAATTTAAAGATACCCAAAGGCTCAATGCGCTCAAACAATTTGAAAACAAAGCACAAAGAAAACTCCGAAGTGATATTATGAAAGAAAACTGAAGAAATGGCAAAGTTGCTTGTCAACCTCATGTTTCTTTTAATAAAT
>Ga0307928_10000073_pt1 | contig 55746 bp, 72 predicted proteins | sample AceLakmetagen232_FD_201815 | JGI IMG/M metagenome (GOLD analysis project Ga0307928, IMG submission 201815) | Saline water microbial communities from Ace Lake, Antarctica - #232 | ecosystem: Environmental > Aquatic > Non-marine Saline and Alkaline > Saline | place: Antarctica: Ace Lake...
CCATTAGATCCTCCTGTTTTTTGTTTGTTATACAACTACAAAATAACAGATTTTTTCGGATCTGTGGAGCTTTATTTTTCTGCTCCTATTTGTTGCACTTTAAATTACAATCTTCATATTAATTGTGCTTTGCTGGGGTAAGGTTTACAGGAGATGTGTTATCATTAACAGATTGGGCTTCTTTATCATTAAGCAGCTGCTCTATCTCATCTTCTGTGATAGGATCCGGGGTGAGTTTTTCACTTTTTATTTCTTCTGTTATCTTGGCTCTTTTTTTTGAATCACTATAATCTTTAATAGTAGAGCCAATGTCCTGGCCTACTGGTATCTGTGAAGCAAATGCCACCTTACATAATAATAAACTTAAAATGCAAAGGTGGCAAATTGTTTTCATTTAAAGTCTAATCCATTGATTTTAAAGCTTCTTGAATCAATGGTAAAACTGACGAAAGTTCTTCTTTGCTCATTCTTCCGAGTTTGGCAAATTTATAATTACCAACATCGTCTTTATTTTCTCTGCTAATCTGTAATTTTTTGACTCCACCATTATAAGAGTAAACACTTACTGTTAAGCGTGCTGTCTCTGTTTCTGAAGATTTTGCAAATAAACTTTCATCCAGACTACGATCATATGGCATTTTTTCCTCCTTAAGGGATTTTAGAATGCACGTGTTAAATTTTGTGTATCCTACTATATTAATATAATATTGTCAAGCGCTTTATTGAGCTTAAAGAGGTAATACTCTAAAACGCAATAGACACACCGCCTATTGCACCATATTCTGTCTTTTGATTATTGCAAATGCCTGCTTTAAAAGCAGCATCGAGGGTAACCTTCTCAGTTGCTTGATAGGTTAAACCTATAAGAGGGTTTATGGCGTGTGAATCTTTATTAAAATCATCATCACTTTCTACATATACCTCACTTACAAATGATAATGCATCTGTAATAGAATATTCTAGGGCAATTCCATAAATTAGGATATCTTTTAATGCATCATCAAAATCGTTCCCTACAAATGAATAACCTATGTTTGCATGAATTGTACTTTGCCCAACAGACTTTGTTGCCGCAAAAATAAAACTTACATCTTCATCGCCGTTTCCAAGGCCTTTGTCTTCATCGCCGGTCTTTAATTTCACTGCTGTCTTTAATAAAAACGACGGAGTTTTTTCTTTTTCTGGAAATATTAAAGTTTTCCCAACAAGAGTTATATCGCCTAACCCCTCTTGGCTTACACCGTCTTTAGGCCTTATTATGTCAAATGGGATTTCAATGCCAAGCTGTATATTGTCTGTTAAGCCATAGCAAGGAACAACTGTGATATTGTAATTATTGTCACTGTTATTTTGCCTTGTATATTCAAAACCTGTTTCTAATTCTATTGCGCCTTTATCAGCTACAGTAGCATCTTCTGTAGAAAATGGCCTCTTTGCATAAGCTGTGTGGCAACAAAAAGTAAATAAAAAAGTAATACAAACATAGATAAACAAAATTTTTTTTCTCATTGCCAACTCCTTTTTTGTTCTAATAAAATATTTATCATCTCTCAAAAATTTCCCATTATATAGATATTGTGCGTGTATTTTTTAAAAAATTTCCAATTAAAAATGTAGAGCTAAAAACTAAAACCGCACCAATAATACCTGCTGATATTGTTGTGATAGCAGAATTAGCTATAAATGCAACCTGATAATCCGGAAACATTGCTGGAAATTCAATACCTGAAAACTTTGCAAATGATAACTTGGCTGCAACCCATTCAAGGCCATCTGGAAAACTGCTGGCAAGGGGGCTTAGAAAAGCTGCAATAATAGCTAAGGCAGAAGCTCCTGCAACAAAACTATATTCGTTTTCTTTGCTAAAATATCCACATGCATTAAGAGCATAAACCACAACAACTGTCAAAACTGCTTCTCCCAAACCAATCAAAACATGAACAGACAACATCGCAGGCATAACCTTATTAAATGTAACAGCTCCAGAAATCGCAACTTCCATAGAACAAGCAAATGCACCTACCAATACTGAAATAAATGCAGCTGCGGCCAAGGAAACTTTTTCATTTAGCCCTTTTTCTTTAATATAATTATATGCAAAACCTAACACTCCTGCGCCAATTAATGCCATATTAAGTATATTTGCTCCTAAAGCATTAATCCCGCCGTCACCAAAAAAGAATGCCTGAATAGCCAAAACTACAGACATAGATAAAACGGCAAAAGGTATCCCTAAAAGCGCAACACCTAACATTGCTCCTAATAAATGTCCGGATGTCCCATTTTGAACCGGATAATTAAGCATTTGTAACGCAAAAATCAAAGCTGTAATTGCTGCAAATTTAGCTGAAGAAGGCTTATTCTTAGTCTTTTTTGCTGCTACAACAGCTGCTGTAATCCCTACAGCTGAAACTGCAATTGTTACAGGACATACTGCACCATTCAACATAGCCGCTGGTATATGCATTTGTTTCCTCCTTTTTGTGTTTTTGTTGTATTTTGTGTTACAATTTATAATATCGTGTTACTAATGAACAAAAAAATATTACCATTCCTTTGCTATAGTAGCCATGGTTAGTGTTCCATATTTTACCCCCTTTTGTGATTTCATTGCATTTGCCAATTTTTGTATCTCTCTTGCTTTACCTTTTACAACAACCGTCTCTAAGCAATTATTATGGTCCAGGTGGATGTGCTGATTGGAAATTACAAAATTATGAAAATCATGTTGAATATCAGTAAGTTTATTTACAAGCTCTCTTTTATGATGGTCATAAACAAGAACAACGGCTCCTGCAACTTCTTTGTTCTCTGACCATTCCTTTTTAACAAATCCTTCTCTGATAAGATCTCTTATAGCTTCAGAGCGGTTTTCGTAATTTTTTTCTTTGATATGCTTATCAAAATCTTTTAAAAGATTGCCTTCTAAAGATACTCCGAATCTAACTAATTTTGACATTATACAATCCTTTTGTTGTGTTATTTTTTAAAAAATAGTAACACAACTATTCAGACGTGTCAATACAAATCCAAATTGCCTATCCACCCATCATAAAATCTCTTCAGATGCTTATAAAATTCTCTATCCATTGTATTTCTTTTTACATCTTTCTCTTTAAATGAATATTTATACCCGGCACAATAACTCATTAAAATATCGTTTGCGTGGTTTATCTTTTTGAATGTTTTCTCGCACTCCTTTTTCTTCTCATCTTTACATTTATCTGGATGATATTTAAGCGCTAAAGCACGATAGCTTTTTTTTATCTCCTCCAAACTTGCATCTTCTTCCAATCCTAAAAGGCGCCTTGCGTTATCAATTTGTTTAAAATTTGTCATTTTAATACTTCTCCTAAATGTTGCTTTCAATTTTGAAAGCAATTTCTGGTTTGGGAACTACACCAACAATTTTATCTCTATTTCTATTACTTCCCTTTTCTTCTAAGTTTTTTCTTATGGTTCTTTAGAGAGCTTATGAAATTTGTTTAACTTTTCCCATTTTTGTCAAATGTTACAGACTTAGACTCTTCAAGTAACTGGGTCGGTGCAACAATTTTCTCCAATTGATTCTCACGGTATTTTTCAATAATTTCCTTTACCGATGAATCTTCATCTATTTTATAAATATCAACAAAATTATCTTTAAGCATATAAAACGATAATTCTCCTATACGAGAGGTAAACAATAAATCTAATTTATGTTTAATAACTGTTTTAATGACCTTGATTCCTATGTGTTTAAGCTCGTTAAGAAATTCATTGTAATAAAAATCTTCTATTTCTATGCCTTGATCAGTCAATTTTACGATAATATAATACGGAGCTCGTCCAAAATGGTCATGAACTTTTGAATCTAACCCGTTAATATCTTTTACTGGTATAATTGCTGATATAAGATTCTGTCGTGAGGGTTCAACGTGTATAAAAACAGATTCGACTTCTTCATAAGTTTTTGTTATTAAATCTTCTGTTTTATCTGCGAGTTCATGCGCCCGATATAAAGGCAGAGAAGGGGATGTCTGAATCTTACATTCAACCATTTTAAATGGCCCTGACTGACGAATTTTAACTTCGCTTATCCCTTTAACACCATATATTTCATTAATCTGTTTTTCAATTGCTGATTTTAGAACAGGATCTAAATTAGCATCCAAGAGCGCCAAAAGAGACATCCATACATTTTCAATACCTAATTTAAAAATAAGTAAAGATATTAAAATTATTACAATTCCTTCTACAAATGGAACCCGCAAAAAAGCCACCCATATCCCCACCAAAACAACCATTGAGGCAATAATATCCAAAAAAGACTCCTGCGCATTAGCGATAAGAGATTGGGAATTAATTTCCCTACCTATTGCTTTTTCTTTTTTAGCTATAAAAAAAGCAGCAATAGCTGATATCCCACTCACTATAAGAGGTAATAAAGGAAATTCTGCCATTTGAGTAACGTAGAAAAGTTTGTGATAACCCTCTTTTAATAGGCCTGTGCCTGCCCATATTATAAATAGCCCAATCGAAAGAGTAACCAGTGTTTCTGCTTTGTATAATCCATAGGGAAATCTGGCACTCTTTTTCTTACCCGCTAACCAAAGTCCAAATCCTGAAGCAAAAATTGCTATAAAATCCGCTCCACTATGAAAAGCATCTGCTAGTAAAATCTTCGAATCAAAAAAATAACCTATAATGCCTTTGGTAATAGCCAAAATCAAAGTAAGAAATGTCGCTATAAAAGCTATTTTTTGACCTTTTTTTAGTTTTTCTATCTTGCTATTTTTAACTTTCATTTACATCTTTCGATTTTAACTTATTCTTGAAAAAATTGTCGGATCATAAACGTACCACAATTAGGGCACTTTGTTTGAAAACAGGGTAAACCTCTCCTATGAGGAACAGCTGCGTCACATTTTGGACAAATGCAAGTTTCAGGTGGCTCAGTCAAGCCCCGCAGTCTAAACCAACCCAAGCCTCTGGGGGCCCTAAGTCTTTTACCTCGGCCACCGCCGCCTCTTCCTTTACCTCTTCCAAACCTAAATGGCATTTTTATACTCCTTTTCTAAACTTCTATTTCTGATCCTACTTTAATTGGCAAAAAATCCTTTTTGTATCTATGTTTAAAAATTGCTTCAGCAATTGAACCCGAACAATGAGTAGCTCCGGATTTTTTAACACCTATCTTTTTAAACTCATCAACAACAATTTTAATAAAAGGCTCCTTTTTATCCATAAGATGAAACCCGCCTATAACCGCGTAAATATCATGCTTGGGAAAACTATTCTTCACATTATTTAACATTTTAATTATTCCAGGATGAGCACAACCTGTAATAACGGATATACCCCTATTAGTTTTAATAACCAAAGCTTGTTCTGGCATATGCTCACCTTTATACTCACCGGCAATCTCACCAGTAACAAAAATATCTTTACATATTTCGGTAATCTTTTTTGTTTCGTTAAATTTGCCTTTTAAGCTTTTAACTTTATCTTTAAATTCCGAGCTAAAATTAGAACACGCATAAACTTTAAGATTCTTCCTCTTTCTCAATAATTCCCATAAACCTCCGTGGTGATCCCAATGGTCATGTGAGATAACCACTGCCTCTATTTTATCGATATCCACCTTTAAAGTTCGCATATTTCGAATAAGCCAAGAACCATTTTCTCCCGTGTCAAACAAAATTCTATTATCAACCAGGCAAGAAAATCCCCAGCCTACCAAAAACTTTTTATTTATAGTAGTACTATCAAAAAGTATTTTAATATCCATACCTGCTAATCCTCCCTCACACCAATCTTCTTCTGCAATAATTGCCAAGCCTTCTCTATTGCTTTTTTAGCTTGTCCTGATTTATACTCTATAATGGTCTTGCCTAAAACCATCGCTTCCACGACACCTTTATCAAAAGGTATTTTCCCGATTACGTCTATGTTATTATCTTTGCAGTATTGATCAATTTTTTTAGTCATATCCAAGTTAAGATCATATTTATTCACAATCAGTTTTGCTAAAATCCCGAAATGTTTGGCAACGCTTATAACCCTATCAGCATCATGAAGGCCTGAAAGTGTCGGCTCTGTTACAACCACCGCACAGTCTATGCCTGAAAGGGACGCTATAACAGGACAACCTATACCAGGCGCACCGTCAATGATTATCCAATCAGCTCTATTTTTATTTGCCAACTCTTCAGCCTGTTTCCTTACCAAACTTACAAGTTTGCCTGAATTCTCTTCAGCTATACCAAGCTTAGCGTGAACCATCGGACCAAAGCGCGTATCAGAGATAAACCATTCGCCCGAAACATTCTCCTCCATCTTGATAGCGCCTACCGGGCAGACAAAGCTACAGAAGGCACACCCTTCACAGGAAACCCCATCTATAAAAAAATCTTTACTTACCCCGTTAGAGACTTTGTCTCTAACGGGGCTTATAGCAGCAAAACGGCAAATCTCAACACACTTACCGCATTTAATGCATTTTTCTTTGTCAATAACCGCGGTTTTACCGCTTTTAAACTCATGCCTTTCTTTTATTGATGGCTCTAATAAAAGATGTAAATCAGCCGCGTCCACATCGCAATCAGCCATAACTTTGTTTTTTGCCAATGCTACGAACGCACCCGTAATTACGGTTTTACCTGTGCCACCCTTTCCACTTATAATGACAATCTGTCGCATGCTAGCCTCTTTTACATTTTATCTGACGCGTTTTGAGCTGCTAATACAACCGGATATATAGTTGGAGCGGATGTTAAATACGGATGAGTTGCCATTTGCAATGTCTCCAGCTCTGTTACGGAAACTCTCTGCTGAATAGCCATGCCGATAATATTAATTACTTCTCCCGCGGATATGCCCCCTGCTACCTGCCCACCCATAAGAATGCCTGACTGTTTTGAAAAAATCAGTTTTATCTTTGTTTTGTTCGCTCCTGGAAGGCTTCCTGGATGTTTATCAATGCTTTCGGTAGTTCCCGAAATAATTTCAAATCCTTCTTTTTTGGCGCTTATTTCTGTTAGGCCCGCTGAGCCCAAAACAAGGCCATCCACATACGTTGAATAAATCGCTATTGTCCCCTTGTTCTCACGCACAACCTTTAACTGATAAAGATTCGCTCCGGCAATCCTTGCTTCAGCAGTAGCGGTAGATGCAAGCATAACAGGAGTATCCTTTCTCGTATAAAAATCTCGTTTTCCGGCACAGTCACCTACAGCAAAAATATCAGGATCTGCGGTGCGCATATACTCATCTGCCCATATGCCCTTGCCTCTTCCTAAATCCAAACCCGCTTCAGTCGCTAAAGTTGTGTTGGGATGAGCGCCTATCCCTAAAATAACGCTGTCTATCTTCAGCTCTTTCCCGTTCTCGAACCGAGCGCCTTCTATCCTTTCTTTCCCTAAAAGCTCAATAACCTTAGTGTTAGTTAAAAGAGTAACTCCTCTGAACTTTAACTTTTCTTCAACCAATAAAGAAAATTCATCATCAAAAGAATTCGCAAGTAAACGCGGGAGAACTTCCGCTAAATAAACATTGATACCGTTTATTTTTGAGATCTCATCGGCAAACTCAACACCTATAAAGCCTCCTCCGAGAACCAATACATTCTTGGCTTTCTTTAATTCAGTCACTGCTGTTTTTAAATAATCCATATCTTTATATATGGGGTAAACGCCTTTTTTATCAATTCCAATTATAGAAGGCTTGATAGGTATTGATCCCTGAGCAAGAACTAATTTCTCGTATTCATATTCTTTGCCGCTTTTAGAGATTACTTTTTTCCCGCTACGATCCACCCTTATTGCTTCATCAATAACGACTTCTATGTTATTCTTTTTAAGAGCATCAAGTCCCAGTTTATTGTCATCAGGATTTTTAAGACTCCAAAACATGTAGGGAATCCCACACGGAATACAGCCATTAACCACATTTTTCATAACTAAAACATTTTTATCAGGATAATACCTTTTTGCCGTTGTCGCACACACAATTCCGGCTGGCCCGCCACCTATAATAAAAACATCTACTTTTTTAACCATACAACTCCTTTGTTTTATTAAACATCCTTAATTAAGTTTTCCATCTTTAATTTTATTAAAAAGCTCCTCAAAATCTTTTCTGTATTTGGGAAATGTTTTTACGATAGGCTCACCTTTAGAATAAGCAATCGCTATCTCCTTTTTAAAGGGTATGCGCATAAGAATAGGGATGTTCTCTTTTTTGCAATACTCATCTGTTTTTTCATTGCCCAAATCCGAGCGGTTAATTACGACTCCAAAAGGCACTTTGAGCTTTCGTAAGACTTCTACAGCCAACGTTAAATCGTTCAAACCAAACGGCGTCGGTTCGGTAACGAGCAGGCAAAAATCGCTTCTCTTTATAGTTTCAACTACAGGGCATGACGTACCGGGAGGGGCATCGATAACGACTGTCCGCGTTGGGTTAATATATTTTTTTATTTGCCTTATAATAGGTGGGGCCATCGCTTCGCCTATATTCAATCGCCCGTGTATAAATTGAATGGCTCCAGAGGTGCCTATTTCAATTTCGCCAATCTCTTTATTCACTTCCCTTATAGCACCTTCAGGACAAAAATAAGAACAACTCCCGCAACCATGACAAAGATTTGAAAAAACTAAAATGCTTCCCTTTTTGCCCTCAGTTTCTTTTATGACCGCGATAGCATTGTAGGCACAGACCTCACGGCACCTGCCGCAATAAGTACATTTTTCCTCATCGATTTCCGGAACAGGAATAAAAACCTTTTTGGTTTGTTTTATTTCTGGTTTTAAAAAAATGTGCGCGTTGGGTTCCTCAACATCACAGTCTAAAAACTGTACCCCGCCATTTATAGACAACGCTAAATTAACCGATATTGTAGTTTTGCCTGTTCCACCTTTTCCGCTTGCTACTGAAATAATCATAATTTTATATAACTTATTTATATACTGTTAATGTTTCTTGAAACTTACTTTTGTATTGATTCACCTTAAATTTTTTACTTTTGAAATATTCTTTAATATCATTTAAGGTAATGTTTGCCTTTTCATGCCTCCTGCCATCGGCAGCATGAATCTTATCAAGTATCTCAAAGCCCTCATTAGTAAAATCACTTATGATAATCTTTCCTTCAAAAGATATAACTCTTATAAGTTCATCCACCACCTTAAACGAATTCTTGAGATGATGAATTGTATTTATTGAAAAGATAATATCAAAACTTTTATTCTCAAAATTTAAATTCTCAGCATTTTCTATCCTAAAATCAACGGAATTTTCCAGCCCATAATATCGCAAATTTAATCTCGCGATATCTTGCTCTTCTTTGGAAACATCAACACTTATGAATTTATACCCTTCTTTGGCTAACGTAAGAGCAAAATGTCCTTTGCCGGTACCAACCTCTAAGATATCACCATATAATGGCTTTGCCTTACCAAAAACAAACTTACGCTCGCCATCTATGTCAAATCCATAAGTTTGGTATAGTTTCTTCCGCTCTGAATACCGCTGATGATTTTCTAAGACTTCTTTTTCCAAAATTAACCTTTCGCCATCTTTGTCCCGCATTTCGGACAATTTGCTGAATAACACGGTACTCTCTGCTGATGAGAAATTCTCTGTCCACAACTTGGACAAACACAGTCACCTACGGGTCCTGACCCTGGACGATTTCCACCCATGCGACCCCTGCCGCCGCCTCTTCCAAAGCCTCCGCCTGTTCCCGACCCTTGACCAAAAGGGCCTGTTCCGTCACCACCTGGCATATTAATCACCTCCTATTTTTGAAGCAATATCGCTTCATTCGGACATTCGCTTATACATACTCCGCATTCCATGCACTCATCACTCACAACAGCCTTCTCTTGTTCAATTTTTACAGCATTCACAGGACAAACATCCACACATGCTCCGCATCCGTTACATTTAACTTTATTAATAGTAACTGCCATTTCTTTACTCTCCCTATTTTTTTGGCGGTATACCAAATTTAGAACCTACACTTGGGCCTTCTGTAGATTTAAATTCACCTTTTTTATATTTTTCTATTGCGTCTTTTACAGAACCAGAAACTCCTGTTATAATCTCAAGGCCGGCTGCTTGCAGCGTTTGAAACGCATTAGGCCCTACGTTTCCGGTTAAAACTACCTTTACTTCTTTGCTTGCAATAAGTTGGCCCGATTGAACTCCAGCACCACCCATAGCAGACATGCTGGGATTTTCTACAACTTCAAATTTTAATGTATCAATATCTGCTATAATAAAATACTGGCATCTGCCAAATCGAGGGTCAACTTGTGCATCCAAACTATCCCCCTGGGAAGTTATGCAAATTTTCATAATATTACTCCTCATGTTCACATTCAGTTTTATCTATTCCATATCCTCTACCTAAACCCGGTTTACAAAGGCTCTCTCCACCTTCAAGGGTCCCAGTGACTATTTTATCTATTATCTCCTCTACTGTGCCATTAATCCCTACTATCACCTGGATATTTTGTTCATTAAATAAACCAACGGCTCTCTGGCCCATCCCTCCGGCCACAATTGCGCCAACACTTCTTTCGTGCAAAAATTGAGGTAGAAAGCCCGGATGATGTCCCGGATTGTCAATGGTCTCTTTTTTTATCAGCTTTCCATCCTCAATTTCTACAATGGTAAAAGAAGGGCAACGGCCAAAGTGAGCTGATACATCGTCTCTATCAGTGGAAATTGCTATCTTCAATGTCACCTCCTATTTCTTTTCTTTCTTAGTTGCAGACTCAAGTTCCTTTATGCGTTCGTTTATGGCCTTCATTTCATTCTGCATTGCTTTGGCTTCATCTTTCAGCATATCTGCTTCCTGCTGTGGTGCTACCTGCTGTGGGGGTATTATTCCCCAACCAAAACCACGGCCACGACCACGGCCCCAGCCGCGGCCAAAACCAAATCCACGGCCGTAACCGAATCCTCTACCGGAAACCGGATTCGCATAGCCCGGTGTGGAATAACCTACACAAAAACCTGCGGCTCTTCCTGTCATTGAACCTTGACCCATCGGTCCTGTTCCATCTCCTCCTGGCATTTTAATCACCTCCCTTTCACTTTTTAATGATAATCATTTTCATTAATAGAGAAAAAACTACTTCTGTTTACATTTATCGCATAAACCATAAAATTGAATAAGATGATTTGTAATTTTAAAATTATATTTTTTTAAAAGCCCTTTTTCGGTTTGATTCAATAATTCTATCTCCTCATCAATAAAATCTGTATAATCTATTACTCTCCCGCAATTAGTACATACTAAATGATGATGATGCCTTTCGCCTTTAGGACCTTTTGACAGCTCATAGCGTGCTCTGCCATCACCAAAATCAAACTTAAATACTAGGCCCATATGCACTAATAGTTCCAAAGTACGATATACTGTGGTTAGCCCAACGTTTGGATAAACCTTATGCACAGATATATAGACATCTTCTGCGCTTAAATGTTCTATTGTCTTACTCAGAACATCCAATATAGCTTGTCTTGGCACAGTCATTCTATAACCGCAACCTCTAAATCGTCCGTGCCACCAGGATGGCCCAATTCCCTGCCTACCGGCAGGCATGGCATCTCGCCTTGACATTGCTATCTCCTATTGATAATGGTTTCCATTATCAAGTATATACCATGCCTTTACTTTTGTCAAGGTCTTTATGAAAATAAGTCTTCAATACCCTAAGACATAAAAATAGCTATGATCACGTTAAATAATCATAGCTATTTCCCTCTTCTATCTATATAAGAGAAAATTTACTGGGGTCCCTCTACTATCAGCTGAGGCGGAACCTCTCTTAATTCAATAGGGTAATTATATATGGATTACTTTGATATAGCAAGAATTTTTTGGATTTAAAGATAAATCCCCTCGCCAATGGTGAGCAAATGAGCAAAGCGAATGTGTCGAACCATGTCTGCCCTTCGAAGCTCAAGAGCGAAAGCATCTTGAGCGAAGGAGGGTCCATTTTGTACGGTAATCTTTTGGAGGTTCCTTTCTAGTTTTCGAGTCCGCAAGCGGTATAGTAGAGGAATCCACTGTACCTTTTAATTTAACCAAAATTGCTTTATCGTCAACGACAATATCTTTTATAAAGGACAATTTCTTTCCTTTTCTTATCAAGTCCTGTGTATTTTGCAACTCAAATGCTTTTCGTTTATTTTGAATAATATACTCTATCTTTTTTATAAAATCTGATTTTAACAGGATCGCTTTCATATTTTTTATGCTGCCTCACTGATTAACCTATAGCAACTATCAATTATAGGTTGTGGGGTGGAGCCGTTATCCTGTTCGATTCTTTTTACCTCGCTAGTAACAATTACATGCATGCATTGAGTGAAAAAATATTGACTTATCTCTATTAATTCTCCTTTGACGCCTTCTGCGGCGCATTCTCCTTGTAAAGCGGAGTATTTACTGCTGATCACTATCCCTGCTATTCTTTGGGCTCTTTCGCGAACTTCAGTACGGTTTCCGCTCATTACAGCCTCTTTATCATAAATAGCACTTCCTAATCCTGTAGTTGCTACACCACCTACATTAAGGATGTCAGTTAAGTTTTCCGGTTTGATACCTGCTGTAGGGCTAAATGCTACACCTGGGAACTCATCACTTACTCTCTTAAGTAAAGCTGTGCCTTTTTCCTCTGGTGGAATAATATATATTGTATCATTACTTTTCGTCTTATGTATTATCTCTAGGATTTCATTAGGTGTTGTACCTACGTATGCTCCTTCGGGTACCTCACTAACATCTGTCACAAGTTTAACATCGCGGTCCTCTAATTCAGGAAGGGGCGGTAGAATTGCATTTAGGTAATCTTGGGGAGTATCTCCATAATCTGTTGGGAAAATCTTTATAAAATCTACTCCTAATTTAATGGCTCTTTGGATTTCTGCATTAGAGCGGGTACCAGGCGCTACTAAGAGGCCTCTTCTTTGCGCTTCTTCTACTACCTTTTCATCTAAGACAGGACTGAAGATTATCTGTGCTCCATTATCTGCTGCTTTGTTTACATCCTCTGATGTCTTTACTGTGCCAGCAGCTATTACTACATCACCTCTGTCTGCATATTCTTGGCTTAAGGCCTTTATTATATCAAATGCACCAGGTGTAGGTAAGGTTATCTCCAACAACCTTATTCCTCCTTCTACTGCTGCCTTTGCTGCCTCGATTACTTTTTTAGGGTCTGTTAAAGAGCGAGTTGCTACTGCGAAGGTTTTATGTTTTTTTATTAACTCAAGTGGTGAAGTCTGGGTTCTAGATGCTTGCTTGATTAAACGTTCACCCTGTGGATGTAGACGGTACAAATCCTTAAGCTGATAACCAGTTATTATAGCTAATGCAGTTGCAAGGGCATCTCCTGCTGCTAATGCAGCAGTCGAGCTGGCTGTAGGCGCAAGGCCTAAGGGATCTGCTTCACCTTTTTCACTGGGTACTTGCAATACAACTTTACTTGCTTTTGCTAAACTAGATTCAGGATTTTGTGTCATGGCTATAAGCTTTTTTATGTGCCTTATGTGAAGCCATGGCATTAATGAGGTAATTTCTCTGGACTCACCGCTGTTAGATATTGCCAAACCAGTATCAACATCTTCAATCATACCAGCATCACCATGCAAAGCTTCGTCTGCATGCATAAATATAGAAGGAATACCCATATAGCCCAAGGTAAGGGCTGTTTTCTCTCCTATGTGGCCTGTCTTGCCTAAACCAATGACTACTGTTTTCGCATAGCTATGACATGAGTAAAGACACATATTAACAGCAGTCTTAAAATCATCCCCTGCTATCATACCTTCTATTTTAGCTACAGTATCTGCTTCAATTTCCAGTGCTCGTTTAGCCTCCTCTATAGCTTTTTCAAGCGGTCTTTCTTCTCTACTTTCTTCAGCATATCCATCTAATTTGCCGCTCCTCCTAAGTTCTTCCCCCAGGCTCCCCCCAGGGTGACGCAGACCAAAATCCAATCTTCCAAAACCTATCCTGTTTGAAGCTGCAATTGCTAAAGCATCTGCGAATGCCAGAGTTGCAGTAGTGCTGGTTGTAGGTACCAATCCAAAAGGTCCTGCTTCTTTTTTTATGCCTATATTCAATACAATATCTTCTTCTTCTGCCTTTCCCGCCAATGAAGAATCGGGTTTTCCCGTTAATATAATTACATCTTTGGACTGACCCTTTAGCCATGGGTATTGCTCAATAAGTTGTCTTTGTTCGCCGCTATACGACACGATCATAACAACATCATTTTCATGTATAGTAGCTTGCGTATTGTTAGGGTCGCAGAAATTAGCAGATATACCCAAGCTTGCTAAGCTTGCTGCAATTTTCTCTGCAATAGGCCTTTCATCATCCACTGCTGTTATAATAACCTTTCCTTTTTCATGAGAAACCTTACACAATCTCTCTACTGCATTTTTAAAATTATCATCAACCTTATCGACTAATCGCCTGATTGCCTCTGCCTCAGTCCTTATAAGTTCTCTTGCAGATTCAAAGGCATTTTGGTGTCTGGCTGCATTCTGAAGCGCAAGTACTGCCATACCAGTAGCTCCTGCATATTGACCAAGTTTAGCCTGGTGAATGTTAATATCTTCTACGTTGTATCTTCCCTTTAGTTTTTCACTTAAGAGTTTCACAAACAATGCTCCTGCATCTGCCTCTGAAACACCACCTGCTATAATAAAATCTTTAACCTCTTTTTTGGAATAAACATACATTTTGAATATTCCGAAGGTTAAATAATCAGTAACCTTATTAAATACTTCTAAGGCTAATACATCCCCTCTCACTGCTGCTTCTCCCACATCTTTTGCTGTCATGCTTTCTAAATCATCTCTGAATCTATCTGCGAGGACTCCTTTTCCGCCACTCTCTATTGCTAAGCTGGCATAGTGTGTAATGCCTGAAGCAGAGGCATGCCTATTTATGACACCTCTTCGAGTAGCAACTTTGCGGTGCGGTAAACCAACACCTGGATCCTTTTCTACTATTAGATGGCCAAGTGTAGCTGCGTTGGTGTTTTCACCTCTTATTAATTGTCCATTTATTATAAGAGCTCCTCCTACACCCGTTCCTACTGCTAACATCATGCTATTTGTAAGCTCGTGCACATAATGCTCACCTGCTGCTGAACCATTACCGTCTTTTGAAAAACAGAAAGTAGCATTTACCCCTTCAGGAGCAGCTTCCTTTAATGAGACTTTTTTCCATTCATTAGGAAAACCCGGCATAAAAGTGGGATAACCCTGCCAATCCTGAATTCCCGGAGCGCACACCCCTACACCCATAATATCTGTTGGATTAATATCAGTATTGCGCAACAGTACCACTGCTTTACTGCGTATTTCTCTTAAGGTATCTACAGGTTTTCGCTCATTTGCTAAGGTAGGCAATTCTGCTCTGCCTATCTCCTTTCCGTTTTTAGCAAGCACAATTTTCGTAAAAGTTCCGCCAATATCCACACCTAGGGTATATCCCTCTAAAGAAACCTCTTGTTTTGCAGCTGGTCTGGTTAGAACAGATGGATATGCTGGCCTTAAATCTATACTGTGAATGGTAATTTTTCTGTTAGTGCTTTGCTTCTGCACGTCAAACTCTTTCTCCAAATACCGTTTGATTCTTTTAAGTAATAAATGTTCTAACCTTTTATCAGTAACACCAAAAAATAAGGCTCGTGCACCATACATGGTAGCCGAGTCATACATAACTATGGCAATCTCTCTGGCAAGTTTTTCAATTACAGCAACTGCAACTTCATCACCAGCATAAGCTGCTTGAGTAACAATATCTTTAGTAATATTTGTAGCATCATCATTTGCTAGCTGCAACATATATTCGCTTATCTGACCTTCTTCTATTATTAATTGCCTCGTCCTTGTAGCAATATCTAACTCTTGCGGCATAAGAATAGGGGAGAGTTCAGATTCATCAAAGTTTTGTAATCCATCTAAGCTTATTTGCAAGCCTAGCTGTCCCAAAGGAGGCATAACTTGATCCTTTTTTGCCAGCGCCTTTTGCAGCTGAGTTATCATGCCCTCTATTTCGCTGATACTGTTTCCAGGGGACACATACACTCTTATAGCTTCTAATCTCCTAAGGTATGACTCGATATCTCCACGAGACAACAAAAGGGTTTTATCTTTAAGGGATGCCATTACATCTTGAGCGAATGGTCCCGGCCTGCTTGCAACTGGTCTTAGTGTAGAAAATCTTACTTCCTGTGGCGTAGTATACAAAACAGGATAAACTATTTGCTCCACATTAAAGACAAACACAACCATTATCAATATAATCTTAATCACTCTTTTCATATTTTTATAACCTCTATAAGCTACACTGTCTATTTAAGATAGGGGTTAGACAATATATCAAGACTCAACGTCATTATCATCATGCTTTACTTAAATAGTTATAATAATATACTTTTTAAAATATACTTAACTTAAATCTTTATATATTATAATATAAAGTATTAAATAATACAAGAAAAATAATTTGTATAAATATAAAATCCTGTCAGTAGTACTAGTAACAGGAAATGGTTAAAGGGAACCATTTACTACGCATAGCGCCAATCAGAGATAAATAGCGCCCTTTTGGAGAATTAATGGCTTACTTTGGAGAGATTTTAGACACTAAAAGGGAACGATAGATAGAAGTAATAACTCCGATCTTTCAAGCTTTGTAGAATATAGACGTAGTACATGATGATTTGCCCTTCTACGCCTACGGGCTTTGGTTATACTTGCACTTCGAAGCCCTCTCTTGTTTTTGCTTAGAGAGGGCGAAGAAGTGGGGTCCCCGAAGAGATACAAACAAAGGCTAGAACTTAAAATGCTTCTGGGGATTATCCTTTTTAATCTCTTCTTTAATAATATCTATAAATTCACGTGCTGATTTTAAGGCGCTTTTGGCATCGGTCATGGAAATATGGAACTTCCATGGTTCATAAATGAACTTGTTGCGATTTTTACGCATATAGTCGAATTTCTCAATTAGAACCTTATAGTTATCTCCCAAAAAATGAGCGGCGAAATTAACGACTGTTTTATGCTGAAAACTTGTAGTTGGTCTATAACCTTTAACAAATACGAATGCCCTACCCGCATGAAGCATTGCCGTATAAGCCGTTTCATAGGCGTGGCCTTCGTCTATCGATAGAAGCTTCTCCGCAACCTTGAGATTTTTCTCCGCGGTTTTTATTACTTTCTCTATCTGGTCAATCCCTATCTTTTCCGTCTTAATAAGCTTCTTTTCGCTGTATTCATTTAAAAAACCGTTAGAGGTCACTCTTGCCTCCTTTGATAAATATTTTCTTACCTTTTATTACTTCCGAGACGAAAGAATTCTTTTTTTTCTTTTTGTTTTTGTACTCCTTTTCCGTATATATTGTATAATTAATTTCTTTAAACAGTTTATTTTCTATATCATTTATGACACTTATCAGTTTGCCCTCATCGATATTTTCCCCTATTAAAAATATATCAACATCGCTATCCTTCCTTTCGTCTCCTTTAGCGAAAGAGCCATATATGAAAGCGACTTTAACCCCTTTTATCGTGGGTACGGCATCTTTTATAAATTTTACTACACCTTCGGTTTTATAGATAATATTTTTTATTTCTTCATAAATCGGATTTTGTTTATTCAGGGAAAATAGTTTTATATTGCCGATTTTACGTGCTTTGAGTATCCCTGAGGAGTTAAGCTTAGTTAGTTCTCTATGAAGCGTGCCTACAGAAATGTGATGGAGGCTGGCCAGTTGGCGCGTGTAGTATTCGGTATCAGGCGATTCAACAAATGCCTTAAGTATAATTCGGCGGGTTTTTGAGCTTATTAGGTTCTTTAGCATATTGTCCTCATTATGAGAACAATTGTACTCATTTTAAGAACAAACGTCAAGGAAATAATCGAGATTAACATACGATCCTCATATGCTAATGTTCTATAGCATGGTTCAACAAATTGCCAAGGACATTCTTCTCTCTTTCTATCTTTCCTCACCTCTAGTTTAGGGCTCATTTTTTAAGATAAAAACTCAATAAAATCAACGATAATGCCATAAACTAGCATTCATAAACTACGAGAGGATTTACACTATTTTTGCAAAATTTGCTCTTAATATTGCTCTCTTTGCCGGCAGAGATCTTGTTATGAAATATCGCGAAATTCTCCAGGGAAAATAACGCCCTAACTCCTAGGGACATCGCCAGATACAAAATCCCCGATGGGAAGACCCGCCGAGGATTTGTCATATCTCATTGTGCTACAATGAGATAGAATATACTGGGGTCCCCCTACTATCAGCCGAGGCGGAACCTCTCTTAATTCAATAGGGTAATTATATATGGATTACTTTGATATAGCAAGAATTTTCTGGATTTAGAGATAAATCCCCTCGCCAATGGTGAGCAAATGAGCAAAGCGAATGCGTCAAACCATGCCTGCCCTCCGAAGCTCAAGAGCGAAAGCATCTTGAGCGAAAGAGGGTCCGTTTTGTCCGGTCATTTTTGGCTTCAAATTGCATAACTCTTTTAAAAACAAAGAGATACAAAATGTCCTATGCGCCTACATGGACATTTGATATTTGAGTACAGCAGGTTTAAAGAAATTGACAAGGAAGCATTCACAGAATATGAGGGTTTGTTAATAGAAACTATGGGTAGGAAATAAACTTTAAGAGCCTTTTCTTTTTTTAGTGTGTTTTTTAAGTTCTCTCTTTTCATCCTCAATAGGCATTTCGCATTTGCCTTTTAGCACAGCGCCTTCATTAACAATTAAAATTGGAGCTTTGATATTTCCTATTACCTTTGCAGGAAAGATAAGTTCAAGACGCTTGCTGCATACAATATTTCCTTTTACCTTTCCACTTATTACCACATCTTCACCTTTAATTATTTTAACTTTCACATCAGCCCTCTCACTTATAGCTAAAGTGCCTTTTACGTCTAATTCTCCTTCAAATTTACCGCTAATCCTTAAGTTAAGAGGGGTATTAAATCTGACGTTTCCTTCTAATCCTACCTCAATATCAACAACTTTCTCTTCTTTTTTTGTGTTATGTTTTGATTTAAACATATTAAGCCCCTGAGTTATTGACAAGCTATAAGGTTCTTACAATTGCGGCAATTCCAGCCAGTAAATACCTCATTAACTTTTACTTTTTTAGAAATTTCAATTCGCGGATCATAATCTGGACAATCTGGAATAAAAAAACCACCCCTTCTAACCTTATGTATGGTCCTGGGTATAATTGCCTTACCCTGTTGGTTTTTGCCAATGCACCTAAACGTATATAAGCTAAGTTTTGTCATTAGCTATATTTGACTGCACATAATTAGCAAGTTCTATTTTATCTTTATCTTCTAAAAAATCAAAATAAACTCCGTAATAACCCATTGGCTTTGTTTTCTTTTTCCAGATAATATGCGCCTGAATTTTCATCATAGGAATTTGGGCTCCATAGAAAAAGAGTCTTAATTTAAGCTGGTCTTTTTCATTAAAATCTTTTTTGCTTTCAAAGCATAGCCCTTCAGAGCTAATGTCCTTAGCAAAAGCCTTTACTACTTCTGTTTTTTCTTTGGATTCAATCTTTAAAATTATTGTCCTGTTAAAATCTTTTGCTAAGGGTAAGCGCGGCTCTGCCCTTCTTTCTTCTGATCCACTCGGAATCCAGGGCCTTTCTTTTTCTTCCTGTGATAGCTCTTTTCTTACTACGCCTTTTTTAACAAGCTCGTCTTTTAAGGACTCGAATGAATCCTTAAATTGCTCATATTCTTTTTCATTGCGTAATGAGCCTTTTTCTATTGCCTTACGAACAATCTTTTCTTGTTCTAGCTCTTTGGCCTTTTCCTCTAATCCTAACTTGAGTTTCCGCAATTTGCTATTTGCACTTAATTTATATCTACGCCAGATTAAAAAACCTAAACCAGAGATTAATCCCAGGCCAATAAGCCAAAGTATCAAGGTCAACATATGTCCTTTTTTGTTAATAATTTTTTCTTTTTCAAAAGATTTCGTGTCTGGCAAAATGTTTTTTTCTGATTTATCTAATTCTGGTGGGGTTTTATCATTAACTTCTATATTAAATTTTTCTAAGGGCTGCTGATTCTTTGTTGTCTCTGCAAGCACTGTCTCCATGGCTTCTAATCTTTTAACTGCTGCACCGGTAGTTTTCTTTTTTGCAAAAATCTCTTTTTCGCCAAACAATGAAATTGGTTGTGTTAAAAATCCTGTTTCTGGAGGTGTTTTTATATCTAATATAATAGTATCGCTCTCCTGCCAGATTTTATATGGTACCTTTTGGGTTAACTCAAAAGTTAGTGATTTAAGCGATCTTTTCTGCCCTCTCTCAAAATATGTACTTGTAACCTTTTTTATTATGCCTTGATTTACTGTGATCTCATTGTCTATTTTACTCAGGATATTTTTTGATCGAAACTTTATTTCTAATCTAGGTGGATTATCTAACCATCGGGAATTAAATTTAGCCGGGCCGGAAGTCAAAATCGCTATTCTTATGCCTCCCTCGCTCTTTTCTGGCGCAGTTTGTAAAGATTCTGCCAGCTCCTGGGCTATTGCCGTTGGCTGGCTAATATATACGAAAACAAACAGTAATATCCCAATTAAAATTTTCCGTTTCATAGTAATACCCTGACTTCATCATTTTCTTTAAATTTTTTATTCTGCCACTTAGGCAGAATAGTGGCTGCGCAAACATCTTCTTCTACGCTCTCTATCTGCACCCTGCCAATAAACTTGTCTTTGCGGTAAACCGATAAAAAATCGCCTAAATTCAAATTATTTATTTTTCCCAAATCTATTATAATGAAAGCATACTCGCTATTTACCGCTAAAACTTTTCCTGTTAATGTTGGTGTAGATTTAATAACAATTTTTTCTAACTCAAAAACCTTTGGCAGTTTATCAAGTTGCCTCACCTTAGTTTCCAAAGCTTCTTTATCCTTAATAACCGTGATTAAACGGACCTCAGCCTCGCGCCTCGCTGTTGTTTCCTTTTGCAATTTATTCAAAGCAACATTTATTTGCTGTTCTTTTTCCCTTAGATTTTTTTCTAACGTGGAGCTTTTTTCTCTTTCTTCATTAAGTTCTTCCTCCACTATTTTTTTAGCCCTAATTGTGCTTATAAGCCTGGTTTCAACTATGTTCTTTTCATTAGCAGTTTTATATAACTGCTCCTGCGCGAATATTTTTAAGTTTTTTTCTTTTTCTTTAAATGCAAATAAGGCAATGCTTACAATTAAAAGAAAAAGGATAATAGCGCATCCAAACACTCTGAATTTATCTAATGCCTCTAAATCTATTTTTTTCATTTCTGGCTTTATTTTAATCTATAGGCAAAGTAAGATAATTTGAGAGCTCTTTGAATCTTTCTTTATCTCTATTATAAAACGGTAACAACTTTTGATATTCTCTTACTTTTTGGAAATTTTTTATCTCTCTAATTAAGATATTCTTAGGGAGTCTCTTTTTTATATTATGTGAAGCTCCAATAAAAAGAACTCCTCTATCTCCATGGGCTAAGGTTTCATCTATCTTTTTTGCGATAAACTTATCTCTTTTATTTAAAAGTCTATTTTTGGTTAATTTATATTTCGCAAAACCAATTATTTTATTAACTATACCTTTAGCCTGGGTTATTTTTAGCAGCTTATCCCGCTCTTCTTTAACAAGATTAAAATCCTCGGTTTTAACTAAAGTGGCTCCTTTTTTAAGGAGCTTTGATATAATTTCATAATTTTTACTTCCTAATTTAGCTATTTCTGTAACGATTTCCTGACCCATGCCTGCCTCCGCGACCATGCCATCCTGGTATATTTTCATTCCGGTTACATCCATCATAGAATCAAAATAATTTGATATGGTATTCCAAAAAACTTCAACTGTTTTTCTATGTTTCTCCCAAAAGTCTTCACCTAAATCTGCAATGCCACGTTTAGTTACCTCTTTTGCCAAAGAACCGAGATCCGCACTTGTATGTATAATAGGGACATAGATAAGGGTTTTCATATTAATTTTTTAGTCTTTATGATTAATTCTGCCGTAGCCTTGCGTAAACCTGTTATGGTACGGCAATTCTTACAATCCAAATTTTCTTTTTTGTACGCAGGACACATTAATAGCACATTTGCCTCTTTTAGCAACTCTTCGGCACAGCAAATCTTCTGTCTTATTTCTTCTGTTTTATTAATTTTATCGGTCAGCTCTTTTATCGGTGGTTCTTGCTTTTGGAAAATCGAACAAATTATTCTTTCTTTTTCTTTACGCATACCCTCTCCCTTTTTTTACATAAGGTCCCCTAAGGGGCCTAAATTAATATTTAGGTTTTCATCCTTAAGACCAAATACTTCCTTTAACTCTTTCATTTTATTTTCCAGTTTCATTAAGGTTTGGCCAATGTTTTCTATTTCCTCATCGGTTAGAGAGCCTGCGTCTATTCTCCTCATAGACTGTTTTTCCATAAGCTTCCTGATTAATTCTACAAGCGTAAGGACTAATTTCGCTAAGCCTTTCTCTACATTTTTAGGATTAGCGTTAATTCTTTTCGGAAGAGCACCTTGTATCTTCTCTATCTCCTCAATAAAAGCTTCTGGTGCATCCGTTTTTATCACTTTATCCATTGCGATACTTTATTCTCCATGGTAATAAAATTATAAGGCGGCCAGGGGCCGCTGAATAAGTATTTGGGGCTGCTCTGGGCGTTTTTTAAACGCTCGAACGCCTCCTCAAAATCATTTTGCTTTTCTTTTTCAACCAGATAAGAAGCGTTTAAAAGTAAATTTTTACTCTGTAATTTTTGCAGTTTCTTTTCTATGGCGATTTTATTAAAATAATCATCCACGAGCGCTATATATTTATCCGCTTCTTCTGCAAATTTTTTTTCTATCGTGTGCTCTTTGAACTTCTTATCAAGAAAATTTTTCACTGGCCGGTTATTTGAGGCAATTGGATTCTGAATGATTTCACCATAGGTTTTGGTTATACGTTCTTTCACCATATCCCCGGACCAGATAACTTTTACTCCAAACTCTACCTTATTGTGCAAGACATCTAAATTCTTTCTAAAATCGCCGTAATAATCTTTCATCATAGAAAGAATATCTTTTGTTGTCTTAAAAAGTGTAAAAAACTTCATTGGCAATATGGTAAAACTCCCCATTAGTTTTTCTATTATTTCTTCATGCCTTAAAATATGGTTTTTAGTTACATCTTGAATATCCATGTCAAGATCACTGGCAACTATACCTATATCCTGATAGGAAATATTATAAACATGGGCTTTTTCTAATCCGATAATAGACTTATTTATGATGTCATTGGAATCTATTATGCCGTATGTATATATCTTTTTCAAGTTGGCTCCTGCCTTGGGCTCTCAATAGGCGCTCCTCTTAAACGCCCCATAGTCTCTACTGAACTAAGCAATACCTTTAATCCTAAATACACAAGATCAACATCAGCCACTGAGATAACTATATCTCCGGATATAACCACCCCTTTATCTAAAACTCTATCCAGAATTTCTAAAAGTGTCACATCTTTTGATTTTACAATAACATTATCCATTGAGGTTACTTTCCTGCTCACAGAAATTATAAGGGGGCCAGGGGCCGGTACAATCAAAAAAAAGCCCAAACGCGTATTTTGCTTTAAGGGCATTTACTGTATTAATAAAAATGTTTACCTTGTTTTTCTCAAGTAAAAAGGCCGCATTTAAAATCATATCGTCCTCCCGCTCGGTTACTTCTTTTGGTAACAGCTTGTTAATGCGCCTTCGCTCGCTCTGCTTGCTTAAAACATCAAAAGCATTCTCGCCATAGTCGTTAATTTTTTCACTTATTATTGTATTCAGTAGTTCTTCTTTCTTCTTTTTTAGAAAAAATGCCTTGCCTGCCGAAGAAGAGCTAATTTCTTCATCAATCTTTATAAGTTGTTCATCTTTTTGAATGAAGCTTTTCTTTAATTTCTTCATGTCACAGTATACCTTAACCCCCCATTCTTCCTTATCTTCTATGCTTTTTAGAACGGCCTTAAATTTATTCATATGCACTTTGAGCATTGTTTTCAGGCTATCCTCACCATTAAACAAAGTCGCAAACTTAAAAGGCATTACACAAGCATGCTTCATAATTCCTTCTATTATCTTCTCATGTATGTTCGCTTTTGTTTTAATCCACTCTAAATCGGCTAAATTCTTCTTCAGGCTCTTTTCGCCAAATTCACTCTCTTTAACTCTGCTGGCTATCGCGTAAAGGCCCTGCTTGCAAACAAAATAAATGCTATTGGCCAAACTCTCCACTTCTTTTAGTTTTGGCACTCTATTTGTAAGGCAATATAAATAGATAAGGTCCTTTTTTGCCGCTTTCATTTCCATGTCCACGCCTCAATTTAAAATATTACTCAGTTAACCTCGCCTGGCCTTTTCTTTCATAAGATTTAGCTTCTAAGCTATCATTTAATTTTACCATATAGATATTTCTGTCTTGCACCCTTGTTGAAAGCCCAAGTGCTTTTATAAATGAGCTTTCCTCATATACCTCTGCCTCGGTTTCCCAACCGTCTTCAACCTTTATCGCTTTAATAACCTTTATATCTTTTACATTAAGAGTTTTTTTCAAAAACTCAGCAACCGCTCCTCTGGCATCGTCTATATTAGCCATTTCATACCTCCCCTTCTTTCATTTTTTTAATAGCGTCTAATCGCGCTAAAAGTTCCTTCTCTTGCTTATTATATTCTTCCTCGGCTACTTCATCTAATTCAAACTTGAGCTGTAATTCCATAAGTTTTTCTTTTATGCGCCCCTCATCTGATAGTTCCGTTTCCGCTACCTCATTAATCTTCTTTGCTATCCAAATTACGCCTTTTAGAGGGGCAAGCGCTATATCATCAATTAAAAACATTAGTATTGCCCTGTCTCTATTGAAAGATTAACAAAATTAAATGGCGGAATAACGCCTATGTACTTGAACTTTACCATATCGCTATAGGCTCCATGTAGTTGTTGAACTTTTTGGTCAAATTCTGCTTCTTTTTCTTCATCCACCAAAAATGCGGCGTTTATAATCATTCTTTCGCCATAAGAGGCATTTATTTTTACATCTTCTGCGAGAGGGTGTAGGGTATTTAATATGCTTTCTTTACAAATTTCCTTTTCTTTTTCCAAAGCATCCTCAACCATCCTTCCTATTTCCATGCGGTGGAAATAAGTCTTATCAACAGGTAAAGCCGCAATTTTTTCTTTTAATTCTTTTATGTTTTCGTATCTTTTCAATATATCCTGATATATAAGGGTTTCCTTGAATATTGCCTTTAGGCCCAACTCCTTCTTGCCGTTAAATTTATCTAATAAATCTCTAAATTTGCCGCCCTCTTTCCTCAGTATCTGCTTAACCTTTTCTTCATCTTTTGCAATTGTAGCGAATCTTACCGGTAAAACCGTATATTCCTTCATTACCTCTTCGATTGCTTTTTCATGAGAGATCATGTTCTCCCTTGACACTGAATAGGTTATAATTGGAGAATTACTAACCACAGCCGCAATGCCATCATAGCAAATTGCATGCAACTCATCTGCCCGCCCGCCTATTCCCAGCGGGCCAAAGTTTCTGGGCTCTTTGATTTTTATTATGCAATAAATATATTTACCTTCTTTTGTAGCTGTTTCCATTTATTTTTCCCATTCCTCCGGATATATAGTTATATTAACAAAATTAAATACAGGCAAAGGGCCCGCATACATAAACTTTACCCTATTTTTATATTCATCGTTTAAATCATCCATTATATTGTCAAATTCTTTTTCTCTTCCCTTGTATACCAAAAATGCGGCATTCATAAACATCTCATCGCCAATGGCCTTATTAAGTTTATGATCATAGGCCGTTCTTCTTAAAGCATCTATAATGTCTTGAGCTTCTTTTTTCTTTTTCTCTGCCAAGGCCTGCTCAACCATTTTTCCTATTCGCATTTTGGCCTGGATATTTTTTTTACCTGTATCGCTCTGGATTTCATTCTTTGCCTTTTTAATTTCCCTGTTTCCTTCTGCAATGTCTTTAAAAATAGTATCCATATCTCTCCATGTACCCTTAACCCCTAATTCCACTTTATGATCCATGTCCTTTAAAGCATTTTTAAATTCCCTGTATCTTCTATCTAAAAGGTTTCTTATCTCATCGGCACTTGAGGCAATAGTGCCAAATCTGACTGGAAGTACACTGTCAAATTCCTTCATTACTTTTTCAATTACTTTTTCATGGGCCAGCATATTTTCGCTATTTGCAGCAAGTTTAGCCATAGGATAATTACTTACAACCATACTCAGGTCATCATAACCAATAGTTAGAACTTCATTACTCCTGTTACCTATGCCGATAGGGCCAAAATTCCTCTCCTGCTTTGTGCCAATAACACAATATATATATTTTCCTTGTTTTTCCATGTTAACTTCCCGCTTTTAGCAATAACGCACTATTACTAAATATGGATTCATTAAAAGAACAAACATCTCCCCGGCCCGTTTGTTCCGCAACCATGCAATAGTCAAGGAGTATCTTATAGGCTCTGTTTACCTCATCAAATCGCTTTTCCATGTCTGGGGCACCAGGATTTTTATCAGGATGGCAAGAAAAAGCTTTCATCTGATATGCTTTCTTGATCCCTTCTTTAGCTATGGCATCATCCACAAGCCCTAGCTTTTTTCTCGCCCAATCTACTTCCTTAAATTCTATTTTTTTTATCTCAAGCGTATAAAAGCTATAGGGAGGAAGCGGCCCTACACACCTAAAGTTTAATTTATCATCAAATTCAGCATTTAGCTCTTCTATCTTTTTATTAAAATCTTCCTGCTTGGATTTATCCATTAAAAAGGCTATATTCATAACCATTTTCTCATCCATAAGCTCATGCTGCTTAAAATCAGGAGCTATAGCTCTTATAGCGTTTTCTATCTGAAACGCTGCCTTCTCTCTTTTTTCTTCCAATACCCTTTTAACCACAAGCCCTATTTTCATCTGGTCATTTACAGTTATTCCTTCAGGGCTGGCTAAGAGCTTCTCTTTCAATTCCTTGATTTCTTTTTCTTCTCCAACATCCTTAAGGGTCAAAGTAAAATCACCCCAGGTAACCGCTACATCAATTTCTATTTTATCTTTTATCTTGTTAAATATATCTTTAATTGTCGGATAACCATTTACCAAAATATGCCTGATTTCTTCCTCATTTACAGCAAATGTTCCTAATCGCATTGGAATAATCGTAAAGTTCTCCATAACCTTCTCGATAACTTGCTGATGCCTGATTAGGCGCCTGGCTACTATATCCTTTGGCTCACGGGTAAAATCTACTATCTCTGAGTCACTTATCACAGCTGAAACATCCTGGTGTGAAATAGTATAAACTCCATTAGAGGGGGTGCCTCTTTGTGTTATCTTATTTGAAATAATTCCGTATATATATATTCCCATTTTACTTTATTCCTCTTTTCGCTTTAGGGGAAAAGGATGGCATACCTTCCCCCTAAAGCATGGCAACGATGTCCAGCAAAGAAAACCCTATTTTTGTTCTGTTGTTTTTTCTTCTGTTTCAGATTCTTTCTGCGGCGGTTCTTGTCCTTCTGGTTTCTTCTTAGGCGTAAATAAGCCCTTACTACAGAAAATATCTTTTATTTTCTCTAAAACCTTAAACATCTTTTACCTCCTTTTGCTTAAGCGCCAATTTAAGCGCTTGCTCAAAATGTCTTTGTGAAATCACCAGCTCTGATTTCTTGCTAATATGCTCCCTCACAGCAAACATACTGGCTTTTCTGCAGATAAACTCAATATCAGAGCCTACCATGCCTTCACTTTCTCTTAAAAAAATTTTTAAATCCACTTCCCTAGCCAAAGGCTTGTTTCTTGTATGGATTTTAAATATCTCTTCTCTTGTTTTATTGTCCGGCTTAGGCACATCAAGTAAAAGGTCAAACCTGCCGCTTCTTAAAAGCGCGGGATCAATTAAATCTAATCTATTGGTAGCTGCTAAGACCATAACCCCTTTTAACTCTTCAATTCCATCCATTTCTGTCAAAAATTGGCTTATAACCCTTTCTGTTACATGAGCATCTGTAGAGCTTGAGCCCCTCTTTGGCAATAAGCTATCAATTTCATCTACAAAAAGTATGGTCGGGGATACCTGTTTTGCCTTTTTGAATATCTCCCTTACCCCTCGCTCTGATTCGCCAACATAACGGCTTATAAGCTGCGGGCCTTTAATAGATATAAAATTAACACCGCTTTCATTAGCCACTGCTTTAGCCAAAAGTGTTTTTCCGGTGCCCGGTAGCCCATAAAGCAGGATGCCTTTAGGCGCGTTGGTATTAATTTTTTTAAATATATCCGCATATGTAAGAGGCCATACTACAGCCTCTTTTAATTCTTCTTTTATATTCTCAAGCCCTCCGACATCCTTCCATTTAACATCAGGCACCTCGACGAAAACCTCTCTTATTGCCGAAGGTTCAACCTCTTTCATCCCTTCCATGAAATTATCCATACTTACTTCTAATTTAAGCAGAGTATCATAAGGAATTTCTTTCATTTCAAAATCAATTTTTGGTAAAATCTTTCGAAGAGCGCTCATAGCGGCTTCCCTTGCTAAGGCCTCTAAATCCGCTCCAACAAAGCCATGTGTGATTTCAGCTAACTTTTCTAGACTAACATCCTTGGCAAGAGGCATGCCTCTTGTGTGAATTTCCAATATTTCTAATCTTCCATTTTTATCAGGGATAGAAATTGATATTTCCCGGTCAAACCTTCCCGGCCTTCTTAGGGCAGGGTCTATGGTATTGGGTATATTTGTCGCTCCTATAACTATTACCTGTCCTCGTGATTCTAAGCCATCTAATAAAGATAAAAGCTGGGCTACAACGCGCCTTTCAACCTGTTTTTCACCACCCATGTCTTCTCTTTTGGGGGCAATCGCGTCAATCTCATCAATAAAAATTATAGCTGGCGCATGATTTTGCGCATCCTCAAATACGCCTCTTAAACGGCCCTCGCTCTCTCCATAGAATTTACCCATAATCTCAGGGCCTGAGATATGTGTAAAATAAGCATCTGTCTCATTAGCTACCGCACGGGCAATTAATGTTTTTCCAGTGCCCGGCGGGCCATAAAGAAAAACGCCTTTTGGCGCGCCAATGCCTAATCTTTCAAACACCTGAGGGTAGCGCAGGGGCAGCTCCACCATTTCCCTTATCCGCTGTATTTGAGTGCCAAGGCCTCCTATATCTTCATAGGAAATTTTAATCGTGGAACCTTCGCCCTTAGTTTTTGATTCGGTTCTTATTAAAGTAGTTGGATTTATTAATACCACCCCATCCGGAATAGTATCTACTACCTTAAAATCACACGACCTCGAACCAAAAAGCGCGGCCCTAACCTTATCACCTTTTTTAACCGGAAGCCCCGATATAAGCGAACCTATATATTTGTTATCTTTGTCTCTTTGGGCTGTGCCTGAAATCGTTAATGGCGCAAGTATAATTTTACTGGCAGCCTTACATTCAATTTTGCAAATTTTTACTTTCTCATCCAGGCCTGCCTGGGAATTTTCGCGTAATATGCCGTCTATTTGGATTATTTTCCTGCCTCTGTCTTCCGCGTAGCAGGGCATAATTTTAGCAGGGGCTTTTCTTTTACCCTGAATTTCTACAATTTCACCTACCTCTAATCCTAAAGCCTTCATATCTTCGGGATCTATTCTCCCGATGGCTCTGCCAACATCTTTTGGCAAGGCCTCTTTTATTTTTAAGATAAGTGTCTTGTTATTTTTTTTTGAGACTTTCAAAATAATAAATCCTTAAAATTATTTAATGTGGCTATACCTTTAACTTCTCGAGGCTGCAAAGGTATAATTGTTATTCTTAAGCTGCTGAATTTCTTTTTTATCAGGCTTAAATATTTCTCCTGCTCTTTTTTTCTTTCTCTCCAAAATTCACTGACACCTGACTCTAAAACATTGTTCACCACTAATTGCCTTACCTTTATGCCATAATTGCTCAAACTATTTATCATCCTTTCGGTCTCTGAAATTGCCATGCCCTCCGGGATGGTAACCGCGATAAACTCGCATTTGTCTTGATCCTTTAGGAGATTTTCAATTCTTTTTACGGTTTTTTTCATCTCAATAAGAAAATCATCGCCTTCATCAGGCCTATAGGTGCCTGAAAATGTTTCTACCATATACCTATACTTCCATCGCATTTTTGCCATTACCTTTATCCACTCATCCAAAAGATGCGGCAATGTCAAAAGCCTTAAGGCATGACCGGTAGGGGCGGTATCCACAATATATTTATCAAATTTTGCCTGGTCAATTAAATCAATTATTGCTTTAAAACCCATTACTTCATCCATGCCTGGAATTGGTAAATCAAAAACAGCTTCTATATCCTCATTATCCATGTAGGTAGAAGTGTCTAAGATTTTTTTTATCTGGGTATCGTATTCAACTTTAAATTTAGAAAGAACCTTTTCCGCGTTTATCTCAAGGGCGCTTAACCCAACCCCTGCGCGCAGGGGTTGGGTTAAATTATTTATCTGTTTTACTTGTTTTATTTCACTACCTATTTCCTCATCTAAGATATCTGAAACCGAATGCGCGGGATCTGTAGAAATCAACGCTGTTTTAAAATCTCCTGCTAAGTAAAGGCCTGTGCTTGAGGCGCAAGTTGTCTTGCCAACACCGCCTTTTCCACCAAACAAAATCAGCTTCAGCGCATTTTTTTTAAATCCTATTAACGCCATTTATTGCTTCTTAAGATTAATTTCCAGGATGCCATTTTTATAATTTGATATTAGGGTTTCAGCTTTAACTTTAGCTGGCAGCAAAATCTCTTTATGAAACTTTTTATCCGCACCCTTAGCGGAAATATCAAGGATATCTCCGCGTAAATCTATCTTTATATCTTCCTCGCTGACACCCGGTATTTCAGCATAAACCTTGATTTCTTGTTTTTCATTAAAAATATCTATAATAGGTTCTCTTTCCTCATCAACCTTAGGCCCCTTAGGAGTTTTTTTGATATTGCCGAAAGGCTCTACAATTGGCTTGCCGCCTCCCATTGTTTTTACAGAAAACCCGAATACACCCTTTGCGCCTTTTTTAAGGTGGCTTAGGTCAATTTCGCCTTCTTTTCTTATTTCACCACCTGCCTCTTTTACCTCCGCGGCAAGATCCACCAACTTCTCAATACCTTTAAATAAACCCCCAAGGCTTAATTTCCCTATACCAAAATCTATGTCCGGTCCTTCTTCCTTTTTTCCTTTTGTCATTACATGCTCTCCTTCTATTAATTACACATAATTATCTTTTATCTATGCAATCTGTGTAATCATTATTATTTCTTTGTTGCTTTTTTACTTTTTCTCAATTACACCTTTTCCTTTACAAACCATGCAGGGAAGGCTGCTCCCTCTTTCCCTGCCCTTTCCTTTACAGGCAGGGCATACATCCACCTCTGCAACAGCTACGCCTACCACTCCCTTTCCTTTGCAGACACTGCAAGTGAGATCGGTGTTTATATGTGATTTTCCTGAGCCATTACAATAGGCGCATATTACAGCCGGCGGTTGAACCTTTACAGTCCCCTCGCCTAAACAAACAGGGCATTTTATGGCCCCTTTAGACGGCGCAAGCCCTTTTCCATTACAAAAGGCGCATCCATATATGTGTTTATTTAGGACCTTGCCCTTTTTGCCGAGCTTTTTACTCTTGTGGTTATACGTATTCCATTCCATCTATTTTACCTTCTCTTTCAATATCCTAAGGACATCATCTTCAAGTCTTTTCCTAGAGGCTTCTTAAGCTCATGTGAAACCTTTTTCTTTGTCCTAGTTTCTGTCTTTTGCAATTTATCCATTTTTTTATTAACACCATCGAGCTTTTTCTGGAGATTCTTTTTTCTTTTATCCAAAATATAAATCTCTTTTTCTATCCTATCTTTTTCCTTGCCTAACATATACAGATCAAGATAGGCTGAAGTTTGTGTCCGAGGTATGGCTCTCTTGCTGGTTGTATGCATACTTTTTATGCTTTGCAATCCGCTAATCTCTGATACGCTTTTCACTCTTCGGCTCCTTTATTTTACCCGGCTCTTTCCCTTTACAGTTATTCTGCAAGAGGACGAACTAAAAAACCCGATACAGCTTTGTCTTTCTAATGACTTACACAGCATATATGTATAGCCGATTTCAAATCCTGCTTTGCTACTTAGCTCCTTCATTGACATCAGGCTGTTTTTCTCTTTTAGAATCTTTAATACCTCTAATTCCGTCGCTGTTATACTCATAGCTTTTAATAATTTATGATTTCAACATTCTTTAAAATTTTCTTCTTGTCCGCTTTTCTTCTTCTCTGAATATGCTCTTTTTGTCTTTTAAGTTTAAAAAGCCAATTTTTTTCTATTTTATCTTTGCCTTTTTCCGTCAGGCTGCACATGCCCTTAAAAGTATCAAAATCAACATAGCCGTTTCTTTCTAGGCCCTTACAAATTACATAGGCATAGTGAGCGCTTATCTTTAAACTTTCAGCTATTAAATAATAATGGAGCATGTCATCGTTTTTAGCGATAGCATCTAATGTTTCTTCTTCGGTGCCGGTCATTCTTTACTCTACTCCGACAATCTTCTCAAAAAGTTTTCCATTTGTCACGATCTTCTAAATATCTTTTTAAGCCGTTAGAGGCTACTTGAGATTTTTTGCCTAATGTTGCCCAACCACTGCCTGCAATCCTAATCTTTCCGGAGCTGGAAATATCCACAATGTCGTTTTTTCCCATAGAGTGAAGGATTACTCTGGCATAATTTGGCTCTAATCGCATTTTAGCGGCGATCTTTCTTACAGTACATTCACCGCCCTCAGCATCAATTATATTAAGGATTTTAGTTTCATCTGGTGTTGGCATCCTTTATTCCTCCTCTATTTCGAACAACCTTTCCAGCTGGTTAACTTTTTTGCGTAATTCCATGCTCTCTTTTCTAAGTCATCATCTCTTTAGAAAACTCTCGTTTCCTTTAAGCCTGATACTATCTTTTGAGCACGTATCTTTTCCCTTAATTACTTTATCTTAGCTTCCAAGCGCTCTAGTCTTTTCTTAAGCGATGTATTTTCCTTCTCAACCTTTGACTCTTTTGCCTCTGAAGAAAGATAGGGATCCTGCTGCCACCAGTTTATGCCCATTTCCATAGCTTTATCTACAGAAGCGACCAAGAGCCTGATTTTGATATTAAGAAGCTCAACATCAGCAAGTTGAATCTTGATATCTCCGGCAATCACAATCCCCTTATCCAGCACTCTCTCTAAAATATCAGCAAGGTTGGTAGTATTAATCCCATGTGTTATTTTATCAGACATTTTTAATACTCCTTAATAATTTAAGGACATCGTTTTCCACTCTTTATTAACCCCATTTTTGGGGGTGCACATTGAAGAACGCAAGCTTTTACGGGGTTTAGCAATGGTTTTACGCCCCTGCCTTTTATTCATCTCCATACCTATTTCTTCCAGGCGCTTTTTTATACCAACATTCCTCATGCCCAGCCTTTCATCCTCTTTTGTAAGCCTTTCTTTTTCTTTATTAAGCATATACAAATCTAAATAGGATGAACTTTGAACTCTTGGTATGGAACGCTTCTTTCCACTATACATAGTCCTTAATGCATGGAGCCCTTTTAAGCCCTTAGCGTCTCTCATTATCGTCTCCTGTTTATACAAAAATCGCAGGCCTATTTGGCGTTGCGACTGGCTGAAAGCAAGACATTCTTTTTTCTACTTGCTCCTACAATTTTCAGCTCAATCAATTGGCCTGCTTTAAGCTCTGCCGCGCGTTGAATATTGGCGGGAAGCTTAATCCTGCCCTCTTTATCTACCCTGGAAAATGCTCTCATTAGAGTCATTTTATTATGCCTCCAAATTTTGCCTCGGCCTTGCCTTAAGAACTCACCCTTAAGCAGGGTCGAAAAGGTTTACAAAGCAAATTTGATGCTCAAGCAATCAAACTGCAATCTGTCCGTAATTAAATTCAAGTAAGTATTTCAGCCGGTGAAGGACTTTCTTGCTTCTTGCCGCTATTCCTAACCAAATCCTCGATTACTTTTTTTACTCTGTCTTGATTTGTTTTTGAGCCAACCCTGCTCGTTTCAGAAGCTAATATATCCTGGCAAATCTGTGTAAAATCACCATTAGAGTTCGCGGGAGTAATGCCTATGGCTTTGAGGGTCTTGGCAATCATAATACAGCCACGGACTGTTGGCATAAACTCGCACTTTCCGGACTCCCTTAGGCCTCTGACAATATTCACTATTAACTCTGCGTTTGGTTTTGAGAGTTTAGATTTGGCTTGAGTTATAGCAACCTCTGTTTCTTGATCAAAGTGGTCTACATCCAGAGTTATCATCCTGTCCCTTAAAGCATCTTGGCTTCTGTGAACCCCCGCATATTCCTCAGGATTTGATGTAAATATAGCTGTAAATTCCGGGTCAACCTTTAAATATGGCTCCTCGCCACCTCTTCCAACCGGCAAATCCATCATTTTCTCCTGCAAAATAGAAAGAAGAATATTATTTGCCTCTGGGCGTGAACGCGTAAACTCATCATATATTAAAGTAAACCCATATTTACAGGCAACAGTTAAGCGGTTATCCACCCAACGCTTCACCATATCCTCTTCTGTCTTTAGGACACTTGAGATAAAGCGGTCCACAACTTTTCTAATCCTGTAGCCGTATTCTCCGCCGACTAAATCAGAGGTTGTAAACTCCTCATCCCCATGAATCATCACTACCGGCCTTTTAATTTTATTTGCTATGTGCATAGCAAGCGTGGTCTTGCCGGTACCTGAAACCCCCCTAAAATGAACGGGAAAACCTGCCTTGACATAGGAAAGGGCCCTGCTGGTAATATCTTTTATATGCTTTGTTTCTACAAAGTCCGCCAAAGGACTTGGTTCAAGCACTGTGGTCATCTCATCAATCATTTTGCCTCACTCCTTTCTTTATGGTAATGTTTGCCACCATCTGAATCTTTTGCTTACTTCACTCCAGACTCTATTCGCTTCTTTTAAATCCGCTTTTATTTGGTTTTGTTTTTTTTCAAAAGCCCTTTTCGCGGAATTAAATTTAGTCATCGATTCTTTCTTTTTGCTAATAATGTTTTTTTTAAATTCTGTAGTCATTTCTTTTTTTTAAATAACTCCTTTGCCTCTGCATTTAATACAAGGTAGGCCGCTATCTATTGTAGCGCCGCTGCCTTCGCAGACAGGGCATTCTTCTTTTGCGCTCCTGCATGTCACGCTTCCTTTACCCTGGCACGCGGAACAACTGATCCTGCTGTGCGGATGAACGCCTCTGCCTTTGCAATAGGCGCATTTGATCACTGGCTCTGTAATGTCAACCTTCCCTGTGCCATTGCATACCTGGCAGGTAGCAAGCTCGGATAGCAGATCAAATGGGTCTTTCCCCGTTCCTTTGCAGAATGCGCACTTTATCTCGCCCATAAGCTCACCCCCTCTTTCAATTTTATGCACATCTTTAGCTCCTTGCTAAACAAAGCGGTGAGTTTACTTCTTCTTCTTACTTTTTTTCTTTTTAGGCTTTTTTACTGCTTCTTCAACTGTCTTTACCTCTGTGCTAGCTGAAACAGCGAGCTTTCCACTTTTTCTAGATTTATTCAAGGCAGAAGCTATGCCCTCCCATGCTGATTTAGCCTTAACCATTTCTGCATTATATCCGTTTAAGAGGCTCTTTACTTCACTTGCTACTCCTTCTACATAACTGGCTAGGTCTTTTTTCTGCTGTTCGCTCATATCAGCGTGAGCATCGGAAAATTCCTTGAGTCTCTTTGCAATATAATTCTCGATGTCCTTAATTTCCTTCTTGATGTTTCCTATCATAGCCTTAAAGTCTTTAAGCCTGTCTGCTTCTCCCTTCTCAAGAGTATCTTCAAGGTCTGCGGCCATTTTCTTATGAGCACTCGCAATTACCTTCATCATGGCCCCAACGTTTTTGGTGAGGTCTTTAACAAACTCTGAGAGGCTCTTTGATAATGCCTCACTCATATCTTTATGCTCACCTTGAAATTTCTTAAGCATATCTGCTACATTCTTGGTTAAATCCTTAACAAAACCAGCCAAGTCTTTAGCTTGCTCATCAGCCATCTTCTTCCTATCAGACGCAAACCCTTCTAATGTTTTGTGGATATTAGCCACCAAATCACCTAGGGCCTTTACTCGCGTATCGTAAGAGGCAACAATGTCATTACCGAGTCTCTTAATATCATCAGCTATTCCCATCTTTATTTCCCCTCTCAAATTTAGCCTAATAAATTTGGCAGCTACATTGTAGTTTGCCGATTTATCGGCTTTTTTAAAATTCCTAAGCACTAAAATTAAACATTAGCAACCTTTTGTTTCTCCCCGGTCTCACCCCCTTCCAATCCACTGGTTCTTTTTTCAGCCATAGCAACAGTTAAATTATGCCATTGAGAAGCCGTATTCTGGCGTTCTTTCTTGGATTCATCCATCCTTGTCTTAACTTCATTTGCTCGCCCTATCTGCCGTATACGGATATTTTTTATTGTGTCTTTAAAATCCTTAATCCGTATGGCTTCTCCTTTATCTAAAAGGCTACGCAGAGACTCGGCCATTTCTTTATATTCTTTCTGAAATTCCCTCAAAGTTGTGTTTACTTCATTTTCTCTAGCCTTTTGCTTAACCTGAATATCCTGCAGTATTTTTTTAAATTCATCTATCCTTACCCTTTGCCCTTCTGATAAATTCTTCCTGATGGTTTCCGCTATTTCCCTCTGTTCTTGGAAAAAAGTCTTTAGCAAGTTCTTTACCTGCTTTTCTCTCTCATCCTGAGCAACAAGTATGTCATTTATCATGTTATCAAAATCTTTTCTTCTCAAAGATTCTTCTCTGGCAAGGGTTTCTTTAAGCTGACTGCTCATTTCATTTCTTCTGTTTCTAAAATCTTCAAGAAGCAGGTGAGTATCATCTATAATTGCGGCTACTGTAGAAATTCTCGCTTGGTAGGAATATGTGATTTCCTGGGCAACCTTCTTCATGTCCTTAGCAATACCCATTAGTTTGTGCCTTTCGCTTCATAGATTGTTTTGTTCTTTAAGGAGGAGTTTCTTGGCGGGACATACTTTTTGACCCATATGTTCTGGGGCGCAAGGATATCCCGGCAAGAATCCCTTTTTAGCTGTTACTTTATCCCTTATGCAGCTGATGCTGTTAGACCAATCGCTTCAGCATACTTCAGGTAGGTCTCAACTGATGCCACTACTACTCTGGCTTCAACAGCGAGTAATTCAATGCCAACTAAAGAGACTCTTACCCAAGCATCTACGACCACGCCCTTGTCCAGGATTCGGTCAATAACCTCAACCAAACTGGAAGAACCAATTGCTTTTTCTACTGCCATGTTATTCACCCCCTCTCGTTTTGAAGATTTTATCCCTTAAATATACTATCCAAAAACTTTCCTGCCTTATCCTTTGCGCCTAAGCCAAATGCAAGTGCAAGGCCTAATGCCAAAGCGCCAAGGATTATATCGTTAGATTTATCAGTTAGGATAATCCCAAGCCCTAACTCTTTTAAAGCAACTAATCCCGCGACTACGATAATGGCATATTTGGCAATATTAGCAAGTGTGTCTGCCTGAGCAATTTTAACATTTCCTCCCACCAGCCTAATTATCCCGGAAATGAGTATTGCTAAAAGAATTCCTAAAATCAATATAAACACAGCGGCAATTACATGTGGAATATAGGAAAGTATTAGGCCCGTAAACGCGCCTGTAACCAAGCCGTAATATTCTAAAGCTGTGATTAAGGTAGTAATAATAACCAAAAAGAATGTAATCTCAATAATAAGCTCGCTCAATGATAGACTAATGCCACCTTTTTTGAGAATTTCTGGAATTTTTATTGCTTTGGCGCCTTTTTCCAATTTAACTGTTTCAAGAATTACTTTAATCAAAGTCGCAATTCCCACCGCAGCTAAAGAACCTATAACAAGTATTAACAAAAGCCCGCCAAGTTTAGGCAAATATCCACCTAACTTAATAAGCGAAGCCGTAACAGGCTCCAATACAGTCAGCTGGATACCAGCTCCCCCGGTTGCCTCTGCTTCTGCCTTAGCTGCAAAGGCCGGAATAGCCAATACAGTCACAAGGAAAAAGAAAAGCATTCCTGCTGCGCATATTTTCTTCATCATGCCAACCTCCTTTGTTTTTTAAACATACCTGCTCTTAAGCCCTTTTTATTAAGAATTGCTGCTGATTATATCTAACAACCTATCTACTTTCAATGGCTTATGCAAAAAATGATGAACTCCCAAATGCCTTGCTTTTCTTTCAATGTCCGGTGTTCCAAAAGCAGAGATCATGATAAAATCTACCTTTTTATTAGCCACTTCTTTTGCTTTTTTTATAAATGCCAGGCCGTCTTCATCTTCCAGTTTTAAGTCAACTATAGCTATGTTTAGATTTTTCAAACGTTTAAACTTTTCCATGCCCTCTTTAACTGTAGTAGCACAAATAAGCATGTGGCCCGCATCTCTGACAACCTTTTTCATAATCCAACCCAGGTCCTTTTCATCATCAACAAGGAGAACTTTTTTCGATTTAAACGGGCGATATTTAAAATGGTCTTTTAGCATGATCATCTACATATTATATATAGCAATAATCGTGCCAAACCCCCATTTAAAATAAAAATGCCACTTAAACTTTTATATAAGCGGCTTTATTGTAAGAAGTTATGAAATAATAAAAATTTATTTTTTATTTATTTTTTGTTTATTTACCTCTTATTTTTACATCCAAAACTATGGAATTTTTTCCATAGATATGGAATTGGTTCCATATCTATTTATTATCGGGTAATATTATATTTTTTAATTTTTGTAAACAGGCTCTTATAATCAATATCTAATATCCTAGCTGTTTTTTTCTTATTCCAGCTTGTTTCTTTTAATGTTTTTTCTATGAAATATTTTTCTGCGTTCTTTGTTAGGGTTTTTTTTGCCTCTTTCATAGATGTTTTATCAAAATCCTTACTCAAACCTGAAAGCCCCATAACTCCTAAATTATTGGTTTTAATATTATCCCCAATTCCTGTTTTTATACAAGGGGGGAGATGGCGCGGAGCAATTTCCTCCTTAGCCAAAACAACTCCGGATTTAATAACATTTTCCAGTTCTCTCACATTTCCCGGCCAATGATAGCTTCTAAGCATGCCCAGGACCTCATCCGAGAATCCATTCACCTTTTTATTCTGCTCCTTATTGAACTTATCCAAAAAATACTGTGAAAGAATAATTATATCTTCTTTTCTTTCGCGTAAAGGCGGGAGCATTATTTCAAATACATTAAGCCTGTGATAAAGGTCATTCCGAAAATCACCGCTCTTAATAGCCTCTTCCAGATTTCTGTTTGTAGCGGTTATTATCCGAACATCTATCTTTATGGGCTCTTTGCCTCCCAAACGCTCTATTTTTCTTTCCTGGAGAACCCGTAACAATTTTACCTGAATATGCGTTGTAAGGTTTCCAATCTCATCTAAGAATATTGTCCCCTCATTAGCTAATTCAAACTTGCCTATTTTAATAGTATCTGCCCCTGTAAAAGCGCCTTTCTCATAACCAAAAAGTTCACTCTCTACCAGCGCATCAGGTAAAGTAGCGCAGTCAAGAGGAATAAAAGGCTTATCTTTTCTTTTGCTTAAGTTATGAATTGCGCGAGCTGTCAACTCTTTGCCGGTTCCGCTTTCCCCTTTCAATATAACACTAATATCATGAGAGGCTATCTTTCTTATTAACCCGAAAAACTCCTGCATGGGTTGAGATTGGCCTATTATTTCACCGAGCGGTGTATCTGCCTTAGTTAAAAAATCCACGCGCTTTGCCAGCATTTGGTGTTTCAAAGCATTATCAACAATTATCTTTAATCTCTCGTTTGGAATTGGCTTTGGAATATAATCATATGCGCCCTGTTTTGTAGCAGATACAGCTGTCTGTATTGTTTCATGAGCAGTAATCATAATTATCATGATATCAGGATAAAGTTTTCTTATTTCCTTTAAAATAGACATTCCGTTTTTATCAGGTATTTTTAAATCTAAGAAGACCAAATTCGGCATAAATTCTCGCACTCTCTTTAATCCATCACTTCCTGTCTGGCTGGAAATTACCTCGTATCCATCATCACCTAATATCTTAGAAAATATCCAGCCAACTTCAGGCTCATCATCTATTATGAGAATTCTGCCTTTATATGTATTAATATTTTTGTTTAATATTTTTTTCATAATGATAATACCTGGTATAATCCCTGCTGAAGTTTTTTAGAGCTTTCGCGTGTATGCGCTCTTGGGGGGGCAAAGGCAAATAGATAATAAAAACTACCCCTTTGTTCGTCCTAATTCCTTCATTTTTAGCAATAATTTGGCCATTATGCCTTAAAACCACGCCTTGTGCAATGGCCAGGCCCAAGCCTGTTCCTTTATCGTTACCTTTTTTTGTTACTGTGTAAAAAGGTTCAAATATATGCGGCAGGTGCTTCTTTGTTATCAGAGAACCTGTATTATGTATTTTAATAACAGCCGTATTTTCCTGCTCATCAAACTCAGTAGATACAGTTAATACGTCCCCCTTATTCATAACCTTTACAGCATTATCCATAATATTTAAAAAGGCCTTATCCATCTGCTCATCATCCATTGCAACCAAGGGTAGCTTTGCGTATTGCTTTTTTATTTTAATCCCTCCAATTCTGCATCTTGGCTTGATTAAAGCTAAATTTAGGTTTAGGCACCTTGAGAGCCTGTGTTTTTTAATATTTAGCTTCATTGTTCGGCCATAGTTTGAAAGTTCTCTGGTTACCCTGTCAAGCCTTTCTACCTTTTTAATTATAGCATCAGTAAGCTCTCTTTTAGGGTCATTTTCCGCAAGCTTGCTTTGCAAATACTGGATAGTCATACCAATAATAGCCAAAGGGTTCCTTATCTCATGGGCTACACCTGCGGCAAGGGCTCCGGTCGTAGCTATCTTTTCACGCTTTAAGAGTTCGCTTTGCGCTTGTTTTAATTTTTTATAGGCACTACTTAATTCAGCTAATAACTTTTCTGTCTTTCTCTTTTTTTGTTTTAGCTTTTTCTCAGCCCTTTTGCGTGCGGTCACGTCTAATCCATACATGTTGATATAGCCCGCATCGGTTATTGGTGTCATTACCCATAAAAAGATTTTGTCTTTGTGCAGCATTTCAATATTCTGTTTTACTGAACCGGAAGTAAAAACATCATCTATTAATTGATGCCAGTGCTTGGGTACAACTTGATTGACTTCACAGTTTTCATTAGATAGAAACGGTTCAGCAGCTGCATTGGCATATAAAACAGTCTTATCTTTTGCGATACGCAGCACAGGGTAGGGGTTTCCCGAAGGAAATTTGGCGAGATTTATTATCTTCTCCTCCGCCTTCCTGCGCTCGGTGATGTCTCTATCTATCCCTCGGTATCCTTTCAATTGACCTTTTTCATCAAAGGTGGGGATCCCACTAGTTTCTAAGACAACTAAATGTCCGTCCTTATGGCGATTTATATTTTCCAGTCTATAAAATGGTTTTTTCTTAACGATTTTCTCTTTGAAAAATTTACCTATTTTTTCTGCTTCTTCTTTGGGCATAAGATCAAAGGGGGTTTTGCCTAACACTTCGCTAATTTCATAGCCTAAAAGTTCCTTAATTTTAGGGTTGGTGTAGGTATATACCCCGTTTTTATCAATCTCCCATACCCAGTCAGTAGTAGTTTCGGTTAACTCTTTAAACTTCTGTTTCGATTCTCGCAATGCCTCCTCCGCCTTCTTACGTTCGGTGACGTCACGAGTCACTACTATAATCCCGGTAAGGCTCCCTGGCTGGTCTTTAATAGGTGAGATTCTTGCATTGGACCACTTTTTTTCGCCTTTTATTTCTAGGGTATAATCGAATTGTTGAGCCTTTCCAGAGGTTTCAATTTCCTTTATAGCAGCTTGTAGTAATCCAGCCACACTCGGTGGAAGTACATCCTTGAAATGCTTTCCTAGAAACTCACTTGGAGAAACATATAAATCATCTATATGTGAAAGTTGGTAAAAATTCTTAAATCTACTGTCTTCACCAATAACAAAAACATGGTCATCTATTGAATTAAGCAGGGAACGTAGATATGCCTCGCTTCCCTGCAGCGCTTCCTCCACCTTCTTGCGCTCGGTGATGTCTTTGGCAATATGGACGCTACCGACAAGATCGCCTTTATCATCAAAAATTGGTGAGGTAGTGCATAAAAGTGGTAGGCCTAAATTGGGATCATTTACTTCTTCTGTGTGTGGTCTTTTATCTTTAAAAGTTTTTGCTAATGGGCAATTTGGCCAGGGTTTGTCAGACTTATGCAAAACTTCGTAACACTTTTCCCCAATCAAATCCTCAGGCTCTACTTTAAGTAAATCACAAAAGGCCCTGTTAACTCTTATGAATCTAAAATCTTTATCCTGCACAAAGACTAAATCTGCTATAGCGTCGAATGTCTTTGCCCACTCTTCAGCTGTCTGCTTTATCTTCTCCTGTGCCTTCTTGCTTTCAGCGCTTTCAATAATTTCCCATTCGCCTTTTCGCCTAATAATAGCGGCTTTATGGTTACTAATTACGTCTATAATCTCTGATGCATTGCATTTATCAAGGGAATAAGGGCAAATAGCAATCATCTTATGGCCTTGAATTATATCATCTACCTCTTTTTCATACTTGACGAAATCTTTCCATTCATTGCGCTGGAGCCAATAAGTGTTTCCGGCAAGACGAAGCCCCTCAAACCCTCTTTTAAAAGCCAGTTTCTCTTTTTCAATCCAGAACTGATTCATATTATTAAATCCTGAATCTCCCAGAACAGTATGTTGCTTGCTATAATCTACTATCTCTATTTGGCCTTTTTTAATGTAATCGTCTATATTCAATGGTATTTTATTTAACGCAAGTCTTGCTTCTTCCGCTCGTAGCGGATCCCAGCAAATCCACACGCAGAATTCATTATTCTCCAGCCCTGCTTTAAAATAGGGTATTAAAATATCAAGCAAATCTTCTTTGGTCTGGTAAAATTGGCAAAGGTGCGTGCCCCAGGGAACATTGCCTATAATATCAATTCCTGTTTTTCTAATTTTTTCTTCCGCCTTAATTGTCTCTTCCAGCCTGCCCTTAATGGTGCTGGAAATATTTGTTTTAATATTATTTGACGCTATGGACGCATCCATTATTTATTCATCTTTTCTTTTTAACTTTTTCTTCTTTAAATCACTAGCCTGAAATGTTAAATCATCACTTATCATTAGGTCTATCGGGATTTCAAAAATTTTTGATACCTCTGCAAGCCTGTCTATCTTTGGTATCCTTTTATTTTTCTCCCACATGCAAACAGCCTGGCGTGAAACTGCCAGGCTATCAGCTAATTCTTCTTGTGTTAAATTGTTTTTGACTCGGAGTTCTTTTAGATTCTTTGCGAACATTAACGCTCCTCATGGTAGGGCTTTACATTTTGCTACATTTTGTTAACATTGTCAACCCTTTTTTGTTTAAAAACTATTATGCCTTTGGTTGGCATAATAGTTGCTTGCCAAAAATAAAAAACGGTGTATAATATTCTATGATTTATCCTCCAACTGTTACTAAAGAAGGAAAATATGCCACTACAACTAAAGCCCATCAATAAATTAACCTATAAATTGAGGTTGACTCCTCAAGTTAGGCTTGGTATTAATCTCTTACAGATGCCTATTGTCAAACTTAAGGAATTTATAGAACGGCAGATCGAGGAAAATCCTTTATTAGATGCGGAAAAAGACAGAGAGCCAGAACCAAGTTTGAGCTATAATCTTGATGATAAAGAAAAACAAAATTATAGAGAAAGCCTTATAATTAAACCCGCCACACTTCAGGAACATCTTTTAAGTCAATTGTGCTTGTTCGCCGGTTCTGATGATGCGCGAAAAATCGGAGAATTAATTATAGGCAATATAGACGATGATGGTTATTTTAAATATTCTATAGAAGATATAGCTGAATCTACCGAAACAGATGTCGCTAAGGCTAAAAACGTATTATCTTTAATTCAGACCTTCGACCCCATTGGCGTGGGCGCAAAAAACTTAAGGGAATGTCTTCTGCTGCAACTAAAAACAAAAGGGGAAGAAAACTCTTTTGTTTATCAAATTGTAGATATATATTTATCCTATCTTGAGAAGAAAAGATTTAATTATATTGCCAAGAAACTAAAAACCCCCGTTGAAAAAATCAAAGAAGCAATGAGAGAAATAGCCCAATTAGAGCCTAAGCCGGGTCGCTCCTTTAGCACAGAAAAAGCTGTGTACTTAATACCAGATGCTATAGTAAGGAGAAATAATAATAAGTATGAAGTAATACCTAATGATTGGCAATTACCTCGCCTTATCCTTAATGATAGATATAAGCAGATGATTAAACAAAAAGATACTCCACAAGATGCAAAAGAATATTTAAGGGAAAGGCTTAGGTCCGCCTGTTCAGTGGTTGGTGCCATAAACAAACGAAGGCAGACAATTAAAAAGGTAATGGAAGATATAGTTAATGCCCAGAAGGATTTCTTTGACAGCGGCGTATCTGGCTTTAAACCAATGACCTTAGAACAGATTGCCAGAAGAACAGGAAAACATAAATCTACAATAAGCAGAGCGGTAACTGGCAAATATCTTCATACGTCATATGGCATTTTTGAGCTGCGATATTTTCTAAATTCCGGGATTAAGCAAGAAAACGGTGAGTTTCTTTCATCCAAGACAATCAAATCAAAAATAGCAAATTTAATAGCAAAGGAAGATAAAGAGAAACCTTTAAGCGATCGGGAAACAGTCAAGCGCCTTAAGCAAAACGGGATCTTTGCTGCCCGCCGAACCATAGCCAAATACAGAAACCAGCTCAAAATCCTTTCCTCTAAATCAAGGCGAGAATAAAAAATCTGCAGACAAAATTTTACCCGTTAGAAATTTTGCTATGTCCTTTTGTGGAGGCAATATTCTAGCGGGTTTATTTTTTAAGGGTAGTAAAACTTATAATTTTCCCTTGAGCAATCATATTTTTTATCTTGTGCTTAAGCCACCCTTTAAACCAATTTCGTGTAATTGGAATCAGCCCCATAAAGCCTATCAGATCAGTTATAAGGCCAGGGGTCAAAAGTAATATACCACTACATAAAATCAAAACGCCGTCGAACAACTTGTCTGCCGGCATCCTGCCATTGTTTATATCTTCCTGAATTCTGCGCAGAGTAATAAGGCCCTGTAACTTGGCTAAATATGCACCTGCAACACCGGTAAGGACTACAATTCCAAGCGTATAACCTACTCCTATATACTGCCCGATTTTTATCAAAAGAGCCAGTTCTGCGATTGGGGCCACAGTAAATAATAAAATCAAATATCCTAACATAGGCTCTTTTCCTTAAAATTCGTTACAACTATAAACACCTTGTAATGGGGGACCAATACAAGCAGTATTAGATAATTTCATATGCAACGGCGGTTACCAGGTTCTAACTCTCCTATAATGCCTTACTCCCAAAGCAGGCGCCTTAAGCCAAACTAGGCTACGCCCCGAAGTTTCGGGGCTGAAAGACCTAAGGTAGTATAATTATATACCTCGTTATCTAAATTGTCAAAAAGATTTCCTTTTTATGTGGCGGCCGTATAATCGCAACCACTCTTTGATTTGGGATTGTTTATCCATCATTTTCTACGGCTTTTTGGCATTCTTCCTTATACATCCTAAGTGCTACATCTGCCAATATACCTGCAAACTGCTGCATGCTAGAAGCCTTGTCTTTAAACATAAGTAGGACATATTGTTTTGGGACTCTTACTGTGCAATTATAAGTAATGTCTTTTTTTGGCTTCTTTCCTTCAACAGGAGGTGCTTGTTTCTTTTTTCTGCGGCCATCCAGCGACTTATCAAGCTTAATGCTCATAGAATGCAGAAAGGTTACATCTACATCATTTTTGGTCAACTTATTTAGGTATTTCTCTGCCTTATCCTGTTCTTCTTCCGAACAAGAAAATTTCTTACCAGCAACAATCAGATCCCAAAATGAAAGCTCATCGGTTTCCTTACCAGCTATTGATAATTTACCCTTCAATCCATTTTCAAATACTACTTCTCGTTCTTTACCTAGTTTTGGAATTGGCTTCGCTTTGTGAGCTTCTTCCCTTTCTTTATCCAGACAAGAAATGCATTTAGCTTTAACCTCGGATGAATCGTTAAAAGGTTTTTGTTCTCCTATGACTTGTTTGCAACTAGAACAAATTATTTTCATTTAGAAAATCTTTGGGCAAAGTTTGCCCAAATAACATTCATTGCATTCTGGGTTATTTGGCCTGCACCAATTTCTTCCGATCTCCCAACATGACAGATCGAAAACACCTGGATATTCTGGATTTAATTCTCTAGCACAATAAATGAGCTCATCATTACTAGCCTCAACTGGAATAAACCCTAATCTTTTAAACACTCTCTTTACATGCGTATCTGGAGAGATATCTATGCAAATATGATCTTTCATCGAAATTTTAAAGTCCCTGGCCAAAATATTAACAGCTATAGTCGCAATCTTTACACCAACTCCCCTAAATTCAAGGAACCTTCTGACAATCGCCGCGCTTGGAGGACTATTGCTCCAGATTCGCGAAACATCATCGCCATAACCGTTGTGTATTTTTTGTATAGCTAAATAAAAGTTATTAGCCATTTCTTCATTAAAACGATGCATATTATGTGTTTTGAATATTAGATTAACCTTATCAGGAGTCAAGCTGCGCAATTTAGAAAACTCAAAACCTCCTATTTCTTTGGAGACCTTATATGGTATTGCCCAAGCCCTTTCAGCTTTAATCTGCCGATCCATTATGCAAGCTAAAACGTAAGCATGCGGATAATCTTTTATATCGTTCAGTAAATTATCAGCATCTTTATCGCCCGTAAACAACGTTCTTTGGCGAGGTTTGTCAAGAAGGTTTTCGCCTTTTTTAATTAAGACAGAAATGGCTTTTTCCTGATTATTAGTCATATGTCTATTCTATCGCAAAACTGGAATTTACAACAGCCATAACTTTTTTCTCATAGGATGAAGTATCGTTTTCGCCATACCACGATACATCGTATGAATTAACAGGAGTTATTTGGAAAGTCCCCATCTTTGCTGACCTAATTGCCCCTATCTTGTTACCAGTCGACTGAGCCATGGTGATGGCGCGTTTCTTGGCATCTTCTGTTGCGCTAGCTAACATCTCAATCTTTAGCTCTGCAAGCTTGGTATAGAAGTATTCAGGAGCATTAGAAATAAATTGAATATCCTGTTCTATTAATTCCGTCGACTGCCTAGAGACATCTTCAACCTTCTTAACATCATAGGATTTTACCTCTATGCCCTGTGATAACCTGTAACCCTCGACTTCGTTAGTGTCATTGCCTTTTTCGTTCTTCTTATAGAGGACTCTGGTATTAACCTGAGAAACTATTAATTCATCTTCTTTTATGCCTTTAGGGGTAAGGTAAACTTTGACCTTATTTAAATCATCCTGCAGCTTTTTGTATCCTACCTTTAAGTCTACCTCCTGCCTTGAAAACTCGGCATTCCAGACAATGTAATCCGAAAGTATCTTCTTTTCGGCTGAACCGGTAACAGTTACTACCTCGCTTGAGAACTTCTTGATCTGCAAAAGCCCTTTTGATAAAATTACTGTTGAAACTATTGTGGCAATCACAAAACAAACTCCCAGTACGATTATCTGGGTACTGCGCAAAACTTTTAAGCCTTCCATCCTGTCCTCCTTTCATTAAAATACAAAAACCCTCGCCGGCCTTTTGACCAACGAAGGTTTTACTTTTTTTTCAGCCTGAAGCTGATCCGCTTTGGCGAAAACGTCCGGGATTTACCCCTTCTAAACTCGGGACGAAATTTAACTACATTCTTATTGTACCACACCTTTTCACCTTGTCAATGTATTCCGTTGCAGAGGTCTACGTTTCAACTTGTGGAGCATATTCGCTTTTTTTGACGCCAAATGTCCAAGCAATAGCCTGCTTAACTGTTTTTGTACGTGGCGGTACTTTTAAAGCGTAAAAAGCACCCGTTGACGGGCACTTGACTTTAATCAGATATATTGGCTCTTCGTCTTTTCGCCAGTCAATCCTTACAAGCTCGTTTTCGCCGTCAACATCGAGAACCGAGTGTTCCATCTGTGCTAAGAACCTTGCGTAGCCAAATTTCTCCAAGCATATTCTTCTAACTGCAGTATTTTTCATGCGTAATATATCTTGTGCTTTCAGACTTCCTGTTTTTATGCTGCTAATAATATTTTGAATCTCAGCTAACTGCTGTACACCACTCACATATATTATCTCGCTGATACATTTGCCTTCTGTGTTCCATATTCGCTTAACACCATGTAAAAACCCATGTACATAGGGTGACTGTGTGTAAACTTTGCCTTCGGGGTACCACTCTGTCTTTAGACCATCCAGAACATCTTTTCGGTAAAAGCATCGCATTTTTAAGTTACCGTTCTCGTGCCATTCCTGGTGAGCACCTTCAAGAAAACCTGACCTATAATTTGATAGGCTAATTTTACGGCCAAAGCAATCCCAAGTCATCATTGCCCCTGAAAGAAAACCTTTTTCAAATTGTTTCTTTAAGTGAAGTCTACCGTTCTTATCCCATGCGGTAACAATGCCTTCAAGGCAGCCTTTTACATAAAAACCCTCCAGCTGCAGTTGGCCGTTTTCATGCCATTTTCTAACAGCGCCTTCTAAGCCACCAGGGCCATAGTATGCACCGGACTCCAGCTTACCGCAAGGATGCCATGTCTTTTTTATGCCGATAAGTTTTCCCTTATCAAAAACCTCTTTTATAGCAAGGACACTGTTTTCATGCCAAGTCTTGCATACGCCATGAAATTTACCGTTATGCATAGGATATCTGAAATGAAGATTACCGTTTTTATGATATCCCATCACACCTGAAAAACCCTTTTTCTTGCGTGTGGCGTATATCAGTCTGCCGTCAAGCAATGTATCTTCATGGTTTTGCCTAATCTCTAACAATTCTTCTTCCTCCATTCACTTAGCACGCATTCACGCTGGCTTACCCCTTTCTTAACCCCCTTTTCTGTCTTTTAAAAACTTGGTTATTTTATCTTCTCTATAACCAAATAACCTTCCGATATTCCTTATGTCATCATTTTCTTTATGCGTTTTTTGAAGCAATTTTTTAAGCTTTAATGCTTTATTTTCTGCTCCTTTAGCAAAAATTATCTTTTGATAGCTAAAAAACATCTTCTTACTCCTTTTAACAGTCCGTTTATATTTAACAGTTAGGGTACAAAAATTATTGCTTTTAGCTTCTCTATCAACAAAATCCAAATCATTTTTGGAAGATAATCCCCAATTAGGCATGCAAACATCTCTAATACCTGTTTTTAGAAGCTCTATATAAACCTCCAGCATCCCTTTATAAGAATAATAAATCCACTTTTTCATACATTAAAATCAGAAATGTTACTTTAATATGCACTGGCTATATCCTTCGGCTTTTTATGTCTCCTCCAGCGGGCTGTATTCATTCTTTTTCATATGAAAAGTCCACGCCACTGCCTGTTTTACTGTTTTCATATGAGGGGGCACTCTCAATGTATAGTATGCCCCTGTTGAAGAACATTTGACCTTTACAAGACACATTGGCTCTTCCCGCTTATGCCAATCTACCCTTATAAGCTCGTATTCGCCATCTTTATCTATTATTTCATGCTCGATTTGTAAAAGAAACCTGGCATATCCCAACCCTTCCAGACATATCCTTCTTACAGCCGAATTCTTGATTTTGAGTATATCTTGTACCGTCAGTTCCTTATCCTTCATAAGCACATAGAGACGGTTGCTTATTTTCGTATTTCTGACATATATGAGCTTCAAGATAAGCTTTCCTTCTGTGTCCCATTTCTTATAAAAGCCATGTCTTAAGCCATTGGAAAAATTCATTTGCATCTTCATGGCGCCATTTTCATACCACTCTGTCCATGCGCCATGAAGTCTGTCATTGATATAAGGCTTTAGCGACTTCAATTCTCCGTTCCTATGCCACTCTTTCTTCGGGCCGTGATATAAACCATTTCTATAATTACTCTCTGAAAACAGCCACCCGTCAGGGCAGTACTGCCTTGATACACCATGGAGTTGACCGTTATAATACTGCTCTTCGCCCTGAAGAGTTCCATCCTCATACCAAATCTGCCCCATGCCATGAAAATTACTATTGGATGTCGGGTATTTAAATCTCAAACGCCCATTTTCATAATAACCGGCTGCTTCGCCACTCTTTTTGTCTGGTTCAGTATATATGCATTTGAGCCTGCCCCGCAGCCAGACATGGCCTAATAACGCTTCGACTTTTGGATTAGTCACCAACCTGTTTCCATCCGCTTGGTTCATACTCTCTTTGACGTATTACTTTGTACGCACCTGGCTTAAACGTTATCGCATTGTGTTCTGGGTGATTAAGCGTGGTTGTCTTATTCAAAACGGAAAAATATAATGTACCGTTACTCTCATAAAGAACCCCTGAATCCAATTCATGCATATGCCCTGTCGCTTCCCCTTCTGCCAGAACACGGTGGTTCTGTTTTACAGCATCCTTTGGGATCGCTCCGGCCTTTATTATAAGCAAATCTCCCTGTCTCCACATAATGGCCTCCTTTCGTTAGGCTCTGTTTGAAAATCCAATAACAGTTCTTTTACCTTTCTTACCGAACATGCCCTGTTTTTCAGTCTCAGCACCAAAGATAAGATCATCTAATGTCAATATATTCGAATTTCTATAAGCAACTCTGCGGATAGCGGTTACTACCGCATTCTTAATATAACCTCCTGAGAGTTTATATCGCGATCCATAAATACCTTTCTCCATCACTTAAACCACACTCCAGCACAACCCATATATCCATACAACAAGCTAATAGTCAAGTTATATAGACCGAATACAAAACAAAAGATGTTTGTGCCTGAACAAGCGTGGACATACTAACATAAAGGCGCGACAGCATTCTGTCGTCTGGTAGGTTAAATTATATAATGGTAGGAGCTAATATATCAAGGGGTATTTTTTGTCTATTTTACTTTGAGAAGACGAAATGGATTAGAAATAAACTTGCCTCCATGGATAAAGAAGACATTAGGATCTTTTTCCGGACTTAGTCCATTAACTGCCTCTATCATCTTCTTTGCCTTTTCAACATCGAGCCTCGAAAAATTCTCTGCAATATCAATTAACATGGACAAAGCGTCGATGGCGTCATCATGTGCACCGTTCGGATATTGTTCCAGCTGCCGGTTAAATTCGATAAGTCTTCGTGAAAGCTTCACCTTGCCTTGTTCTATCAGCACCATGAGTCTCATAATCCGCGAGTCCTTTGGTGTATTATTGGTAATCGGTTTTAAAGGTATAGTTGTCGGTGCTTTCTTAATTATATCACCTAACCATGCTTGCGCTGCATTTGCTTCATAGAGAAAGGTAACGAAATTACGCGTCTTATGGTGTATGCAAATTCGCTCAACCAACGTATGCACATCCCACCGTCCCACGTCAGCATCGACAACGTAAATATCCTTACTGGTGTAATCCATAAACACATTAACAATAGCGGAATAATCACTCTTTTTGCCTTTACCAATACTGGGATCGCAGGCGCCAAGCACCACCTTACGAGTCCCTAAGAACGCTTGAAGTTCTTCCAATGCTTGATGCTTATCTTCCCAAAATATGACCTTCTTCATATCGACTGACTGGCCGCTTGTATCCTTGGGCTCATTCTGTTTCTCGGAATCAAAACTAAGGTTGCCCTTTTGGGCCTTCATCAACATGAGCTCATAATAGGGTTCTTTTTCAGGCCATAAAACCTCGGTACCTTCAAGCATCTTATCCTTATTATCCTCAAAGAACTTCTTCGCAACATCAGGCCCTGAATCTTCATTATAGAGATCCTTGCCCCGATAAATCTGTTCCCACTTATCCCAGAGGAGCGGATTGGCCGAAAAACTTTTAACCGACTTATAAATCTTTTTCTCCCATCCAGGAAACTCCTCATCTGAGATAATCTTTGCAAGCAAAGAATCAAAATGAAGAATTGTCCCCACAACAATGTAATTGCTCTTCTCTGAGCCGAGGTTCAACACCATTTTCGTAAACCAGTCATAAATCTTTTCTCTTTGCTCCTGGCTACGGATACTTTCAGTAGCCTCAACATCATCAAGAATAATGAGACCTGGGCGGCTTTCCTTATGCCGGATCCCCCTTATACCGTGTTCTACGCTTGATGACGTAACATTAACTCTATTTTTGGTAATAATCTCATCGTTTCTCCAACGCGGATTCGGCGGCTCGCAAACTTCAGGAAAGTCTCTTTTAAGCTCCATGTTAGAGTTCAACTCATCCTTAATGTGACCGAGCAGCTTCCCTGATTGCTTCCGGGTGCTTGAAAAAAGCACAACACACTTCTCATACCCATAACAAATACACCAGAGCGCATACATGAGGCTTACTATACTACTTTTAGCGTTTGCTCGGGGTGCGGCAATTGCAAGCTGCCTACCTCGTTTTAAGGTAATTTCGCTCAGATAATCAAATAACTCAAGGTGAAAATCTGCAAAGCTGCATTTAATATAATGCTTGAAATAGGTAGTCGCAAAAACCTTAAGGCTCTTACGCGCTACTTCCTTTTGTAATTCTCTGATACTGCTATTTATGTCCTTCTTCATGGTTTTCCTCTCTTTCTTTTAAGGTTTTATCTTCTAACTGTTTTATATCTACTACAATCTCCGACTGAGCAATGCGTGCTTTTAATAGCTCTATCTTTGCAACCATCTCTTTATTTAAAACACCTGCATCTTTTGCTGCCTCTTCAATACCAAGAAGCATCTTGCGCATTGCTTCCGGAGAATTATTTTCTTCATTATCGGTGTGGTGATAAAAGCTACCGGCAATCTCGGTGGGCTTTGATGGCAGATATCCTAAAGACTGAAGTTTCTCTATAAGTTCTTTTAGCACCTTCCATGCTGCAAACTCCGCTTGTATCTTTTCGGAATTAGACGCGTCTTTTGAGCGTGCCACACGCATAAGATACGCATGATGGTTTAAGCCCTGCCGGAATAGATCGCCGATCGTCTCTTTAGCAAATTCAATATTTGGCACAAGTTCATTGCGTGCGCGTATCTCCTTCATGTCGCGGGAAACGGTCTTCTCGGAAATCTTTAGCACCTGACTTATATGTTGATAGTTATACCCTTCGGCGATTAGGAGTTCAACACAGCGCTGTCGGGTTAATTTGTCAAGTGTTCTGGGGTTGAGCAAGCCACTACTGATTTCCTGGATCAGCTCTACAGCAGAACGCTCAGGATTATTGGTGTTATTCGTAGTCATTGTTAGTCCTCCTTCAAATAACGTTTCACAATGTCTCTTGAGACCTTATCTTTACCCACATAAGCAATATATCTAAATACAAGCGCATCAATAAACTTTGCATCTAGCTCAAGGCCAAAACATCTTCTACCTAAACTTGCGCAGGCAATTAGGGTTGAGCCAGATCCTAAAAAGGTATCCAAAACTATAGAATTGCGCTGGGAGCTGTTGCGAATTGCGCGTTGAGCAAGTTCAACCGGCTTTTGGGTTGGATGAATATAGGTTGAGGTAGCATCTCGTCTTACCTCCCAAACATTACCTTCACCAGGCTTCCCTGCGAAATAGTGTGCTGCACCCTCCAGCCACCCATAAAGCGCATGTTCCGTCCTAAATGAATAGTCGCCGTATGAAATAGCAGCGGATTCCTTAAGCCAGCATATGATCGAGGAAATGTGAAATCCAAGCTCTATTAATATTTGATACATTGGCGGTATTTGCCGATGACCTTGCCAAATATATACCGCAGCCCCCTGCTTTAGATACCCCTTAATGTTTCTGAGCACTTTATGCATCCATGCCTCATATTCATCCTGTTGCATATTGTCAGAGTAAATTCGTTCCCACTGGCGACTTTGTTTAGGCCGGCCGTTTGCATGAGGACGATTGCCTCCATAGTAATCGACGTTATATGGAAAATCAGTATTCAGAAGCTCTGCTTTGTATTCACCCATAAGGGTTTTTACGTCTTCCGGGTTTGATGAGTCTCCACATAAAATCCGGTGAGGGCCGAGCTGAATTAAATCACCTTTCCTTGTGACCGGCTCTTTTATGGCCGCAAGCGCAGCGTCAAAATCAAAGTCGTCGTCTCCTTTTACCAGAGAGTACTTATCAAACAACTCGCTTATCTCGGGTGCTTCAAAACCCGTTAAACCAACGTCAAAATCGGGCATTTTGGTTAATTCAAATAAAATGCCGGATAGCTTTTTCTCATCCCAGCGGCCTTTGATCTTGTTAAGCGCGATATTTAGAACTTTTTCTTTCTCAGCTGAAAGATCGACTACGCTAACCTCGACTTCCTTTACGCCTTGAGCTTTAAGAACCTTTAAACGCTGGTGCCCCGAAATAAGCGTTCCTGAGCGCTTATTCCAGACCAATGGTTCGACATAACCAAACTCCTCTATGCTCTTTTGTAGCTGTTCATACTCACTATCTCCCGGTTGCAAATCCTTGCGCGGATTGTATGGGGCCGGGTTAATCTCTGTAACCGGTATTTTTTTTATTTCCATGATAGCATCCATAATAACCTCCATTTTTAGGCCTATTAAAATCGTGAACGAGAATGTTTAACAATTTCATGATACTTGCCCAGTGCACATTTTTTGAAAAACTCACAGATGGCGTCTACCATGGGCTCTGAATCCTGATAGGTAACCATCGCCAAGACACCACTCCTATATGGCTTTATTAAAATTATGTAGTTTTCAAGTTTTCTGCACTCGTGTTTACTATACAGCGTAAAACAACTAACCCAGCGCCGTTGCTCGGGAGTCTCCAAGTCAAAAAATATTTCGCCGCACTTAATACACATTTCGAGCTTCCCCTTTGGTAAATTTTTGATTCTTTCTTCAATCGTCATGCCCATAAGCCAATCATTGAACATGCGTATCCATAAAGGTAGTTCATCGTAATCCATATGCGTATTCCTTTCTATGACAGTACATTATATTTTGCGCTGGCATTGTAGGTTAAAAAAAATTACCTGTGTCTGTCCTCTTTCTCTATTTCCCGAACTGCCTCCAACCAATGTTTCATATATCCACTCTCCTCTGGATATCTTGCTTTAAGAAAACCTAAAACGTGCCTTATAACTGTCTCCATAACTACGTGGATAAAATCAAGCTTCACCCCAAATCTATTTTTCTCTTCCTCGGCATCCCTATATGGTTCCGGGTAATTGCGCTTACTAAATTGCCGCATTTTTTTAACAGCGGCGTAATATTTTTTACCCAGCTTCGTTCTGTCCTCAAGAAGATTTTCCCATTGTTTTGATATTAGTTGATTTTTTCCCAAAAGATCAAATTTCTTGCAGATTCTTATTGCCGCGCGGTAATTATAAATGAACCCAGCTTCTTTTACCCTCTTATCTCCTATA
>Ga0307928_10000075_pt1 | contig 54876 bp, 130 predicted proteins | sample AceLakmetagen232_FD_201815 | JGI IMG/M metagenome (GOLD analysis project Ga0307928, IMG submission 201815) | Saline water microbial communities from Ace Lake, Antarctica - #232 | ecosystem: Environmental > Aquatic > Non-marine Saline and Alkaline > Saline | place: Antarctica: Ace Lake...
ATGCAGGTAAATTTGTTGAATATAAAACTCTTATGCTTGAGTGGAATGCCAATGACATACTTGAAGGAAGGGGTCTTCCTAATTTTGGAAATATTGACCAGATTAAAATGTATTCCCTTATGACAGTTGTTATTGATGAGATTCTGAAAAGAATGAGAAGAGGTCAATCAATTGACAAAGTTCATATTGAAAGTACTAAGAAAGTACTTGAAGGAATCACCCAACACTGTAGACCAATTGTACCACTTGGTTTAAAGGTTTTATTGAAAGGTGACAAGAAAAATGGATCTGCCAAACTAGCCAGACAGTTAGTAGATTCATCTGATATTATTAAACAAATTACAGAAGTAGTATAAGGAGGGGAAGAGGGGGGCAAAAGAGGGGAGAAGAGCTAATTACTTTTCTCCCCTTTTTTAATTTTAAACAGTGAAAATAGTTTATCTATAAATTTTAAAATAGGCATATCATCTTTAATTATGCAAGGAGGTTTAACATGAAGACTATCATCAGATTCTGTCTTAACTTGTGTGTCATTTTGAGTATCATTTTCATTATTATCTTTCTGATTTGCGGTATCATCAACGGAATGTTCTTCCTCTTTAAACTCTTGCTCATCTGTTTCTTTATTCTTTTCATCGTGGATTACTTGACTTAATACTTTACCATTTTTCCATTGAACATGAGGATTATCAGGTTTTTTCCAATCGCCACCCCATTCAATATTTATAGGATCAACTTCTTTACATATCTCACCAAATTCCTTATAATCAGGAATATCATTATTATTTACATCTGCTTTAATATCCCAGCAAGTTTTATTATTTTCATATTTAATAGCGAAATCAATTGCCATTGATAAAGGCTCAAGTGTGTGGTATGAGGAAAGAGTCCAAGTAACTTTCCTTTTATTTTCAGCTTCTCGAATTAACCAAAGACCACACTCTTTTCTCATCGCATTAACTTTTTCAAGGGGTTCTCTTCCTTGAGCATATAAAGCTTTTTGTTCAGCAGCATCTCTTTTAGTACATGTAAGAAAAACTAATAATCCTCGTTGTTTAGCAATATCTAATGCTTTTTCGATAACATCTCGTAATGGCGGATATACAAGTTCTAAATCTCGACTAGCCATAATAATCTCCTTTTTATAATTTGTTCAGAAAGGGTACATTAATGAATCCGATAATTCAAAAACTCGAAAAATATGTAGGTAAATATATAACACTAAGTACTATATCACTGGTTGGAGAAAGAGAAGATTACATAGGTATATATAATGGCGTACTTCAAGCTATAGCTGGAGATTCTGACTATGATGAGGAAATTGTAGGAACAATGACAACTGAGTTGGGAGATGAAATGTTTATGTTAACCAAAGATAATTTTATAGATTTAAAAATTGGCACTGAAGTTGATGAAGCATTATTCAAAATTGAACATGATATTGCATAGGGGAATGTAATGGAAACAATATATGAACAATTAGAAAAATGTATTGGTAAAGTATCAACAGTAAAATTAAAATGGTCTCCTCCAAGTAAAGGTATAATGTTTGTATTTAAAGGGATAATTACATTTATAGATGATGAAAAAGTTTTAGATGATGATGAAGTTTTTTCAGTAGTAGTAACAATGAATTCAGATGAAGGCGAAAGATTATTTTTAGTAAACGAAATAAATTTAATGAGTATCCATTATGGAAATGAAATTGAAACAGCATTATTTAAAATCGAATATGATATTGCATAGGAGAAGATATGAATAGTAATACATATATCGGGTTTGATATTGAATCAATTTATGAAATATTGGAAAAGAATATGAATAAATTGATAACACTTGATAAAGGTGGATTTGCAACTGTAACAGGAATTCTTATTAAATGTGATTTGGTAATTGCTGAAGGTGGGGATTATGAAACTTATGTCAAATATACTACAAAGAAAAGTTATCTAAATAGTGATGACCATGACCATGATGTTGACTATAATGATTATGTTAGTTATATCTCTTATTCATTACGATGTAAACATGAATATATAAATACTTCAATTTTACAAAAAAAATGTAAAATAATAACTTACTCAGATGTCGATTCAGCATTATTTAAAATCGAATATGATATCGCATAGGAGAATAATATGTCTATATACATAAGTACTACTGCTCAAGATCAATTCGAAGAGTTTGTTAAGATGGCAAAATTACATATCGGAGAATTAATATCTTTCATAAGTCGTATAAAAAATACTTCAATTACGACGAAAGGTATTTTAAATAGAATTGAAAGACAAAAAGATAGTGATACAATGAAATATTTTAGAATTGTATTATATATTCAAATGTCAAATGAAGAAGTTCGACAGATGATAGTTTGGTATTATGAGATTGATAATAAACATCTTAAAATATACAAACATGATGATGTTGGTAAAAGTCTATTTAAAATCGAACATGATATTGCATAAGAGGATATTATGAAAAAAATGAATGCTTTAGAGAATCTTACTGCGAGGGAGGTATGTAAAATTTTAAGTGCTAATTTACATAAATTAATAAAAATTTACAATTGGAAAAATGAGCTTGTGTTTAATGGTATTATCAATGAATGTATACTTCAAGAAGGAATTATACCTTGTGTAAGATGTTATGTATCTACGAAATATAAACCAAATACTATCTGGTTTAGTGAATATGCAATTGTTGGTTGGGGAATAAAAGTTATGCCTGAGATTGATTTAATGTTATTTAAAATCGAACATGATATTGCATGAAAGGGTATTATGGAAACTAGAATGAAAGATATTACTTCAATTACTTTATATATAAATAAATTAATAACTATAATAGGACCTGGATATTCTACAATAAAAGGTATCTTGAAAGATTATAGATATTATCATGAAACTGTTAACACATTTTCTACATCATGTTCACTAGAATTTAAACCAGATAAAATGAGACATGTTAGAATAATATATAAAATAGATGAACATAAATATCAAGAAAAAATAATTGAGCATGATGAAACTGAAAAATTATTATTCAAACTTGAAAATGATATATAAGGAGTTGATATGTATCCGACAGTATATGAAAAAATTAGTAAATGCTACGGTAAATATATAACAATAATGATATGGTGTACATATAATATACAAGAATCGCCAGTAAATCACATATATAAAGGTATACTCTGGATGATGGCTGGAAGTATGAAAAATCCCGATAAAATAACATTGACTATAATTACTGATATTGGAAATGAAACAATTTTAGTTACTAAACAAAATTTAGTAAGTATGACAATCGGAAGTGATGTAGAGGCGGCAATGTTTAAAATTGAGCATGATATTGCATAGGGAGATAATATGGACGATCAGGAAATTGAAGAAATGATTTTATCACTTAAACATTATGATGATCAGTTAATACGTGTTAGTGTTAGATGGGATGACCCGTTACCATTATTAAATTCTAATATACGAGTATCAGTAGGAATTTTATATGATGCTGTTAGATATATTGATGGTGTAATTATTATGTTACAAGGTATTAAAGGAGTTATTAGAATGTTGATTACGAGACCATCTGAGCTTATAGACGTAAAACAATATTCTGATACTAGTAGAATTTTATTTAAACTTAAATATGATATTTAAAGGGATTATTATGAGATTGACTAATCGCTGTTTACATACATTTGTAAATGAATTAGTACATATAATTCTTATTAGAAATAATGATGATAATAATACTTTAGAAGCTACAGGTATTATTACAGAAGTATTTACTAATAAGGATACGAATATGACATTTGTTGTTGTTCAGACTCATTCAGATAAAGTGACTAGAATAAAATTAGGACCTACTAATAACCTTGCGATGAAGATGATAACTATAAAAAGCGATAATGCAAAAATGTTATTTAAAATTGAACATGATATTGCATAAGGGGAGATGATATGGATGATGTTTCAACTGATCATTATATGAATAAATTGATAACTATAATTGATCCAGGACATAAGACTACAAAAGGTATCTTGAAAAGTCGCAATTTCATTCAATCTTCCCGTACTAGCAAATTGTTAGTTGTATGTCAACTTGAATGTGGGCAAGGTAATGGTGTAGTTATTAATTTACATTATAGGGCTAGCTTAGGTAAATATAGAGAAAAAATAATCGAACATGATGAAACTGAAAAAATATTATTTAAAATCGAACATGATATTGATTAAGAGGATATTATGATTACTAACTTATTTATAAATAGTTTGGAACCTTATGTAGATCAATTGGTAATTATTACAACAAAAAAATGCTATTCAGGAGGGAGTACATATACACTTTACAAACATAAAGGTATACTTACTGATATAACACAATGGTGGCCTAATGATAGACTTGGTTGTGAATCTATAAAATTAGAAATACATACCTCTGAACGTCATCATAATATAACATTATATAGAAATGATGAATTATTTGGTATAAAAGCATTTGGTAATATTGCTCGAATGATGTTTAAAATTGAACATGACATTGGATAGGGAGAAATCATGAAAGATAAATGGTCATTGAAAAAAGCCCTCAGTCGGGATAAAAGGGTACTAAGACACATTGGGGGACGATTTGACGAATGGTTTAATCCTAAGACATTCCCATATAAAACCAAATCAAGAGTTCTAGCTGAGTATTGTCATTATAGGTTTGATGATTGGTTTATCGCTTCAAAAGTAAATTGGAAAGAAATCAGCAGATTATTAATTTCAGACTATTCACATTATTTTGATAAGTGGTGGACTCCTAGTAGATTTGACTGGACTAATAATAGCGGAACATTGTGTAGAGTTTACCCTGAAAAATTTGATAAGTGGTGGACTCCTAAAAAATTTAATTATCCTAATGGTATAATGGAATTAGCTGAACATTGTCCTGAACATTTTCATGATTGGTGGGATGTTGAAAAAATTAAAAAACTAAGAGATTTTGATTGGTTTATGGATAATCTCATGACACAATGTCCAAACCATTTCAATGATTGGTGGCCTGTTATAAAAGATGAATTAACTCCACATCATTATGAATGGGATTGTCTTATTGAACATCATCCTCAGAGATTTTCTGAATGGTGGGATGCTGATAAATTTAATTGGGATGATTGTCTTAGTGAATTAATTAACAGTTGTTCAGGAGATTTTGATAAGTGGTATGATAAAGAAAAAGTAACAATACTTCATACTTGGAGGTTAGCTCGTTGTTGTTCATCTCATTTTGATAAGTGGTGGGATTCAGAGAATTATGATTGGGATTATTGTGAAGTGTTGGCTCAGTATTGTCCTATGCATTTTGATAAATGGTGGGATCCAAATAAATTTGATAGTCAATATATTCATATACTTATAACTAAATGTTCAGATAAGTTTAAAACTTGGTGGCCTTTTGTATTTGAAAAAGTTGGATTTAAATATACTAATTTACTATCTGATCATTGTCCTAAATATTTTCCTGATTGGTATAAATCAGGAATATGGGAAGGATATGATGCCGAAGGATTGCAATGTCTGTTTGAAAAGAATAATTCAGAATTTAAAGATTTGTGGGTAAGTGACGCTATACTTACTAAATTAGATAGGGAGGATGGGTGTGGTTGACATTAATAAATTTATACGGGATTATATAGATACATTATCTCCTGCTGATGTTGAAAATGTAAAAGATTGTCCTTGGAAAGAAGTAATAGCTGAATTTATTAAATTTTCATTTACTTCTAAAGATGCAAATTTTTGGAGAATGAAAAATGCGATAACTGCAGTATTTGAAGAAGAAGGTTATAGTGATTCCGGCAGGGCATTACTATATGAAATGGCAGGGTTTTTAAAAAATCAAGTAATTGATACTTTATTCACTTCTACTAAATTAAAAGATTATTATATTTTTAATGAAAAAGTATTTAAAGTAGAAAGTAATAGTAATACTGAACCATATAATGGAACATATTCAGATATAATATGTAGAGGAACAATTGATGAACATTGTTTTCAAATACTAAGTGTTTTACTTGAATTTGGATCTTATAAAAAGGAAAAAATAGACATTGACAATTTAAAAACTTTTTATATCTTACAAAAACTTGATACGGAGGATAGTAATCTTAATGAATGATAATAAAGTATTTTTCATATTTATAACTTCATTCTTTATTGGAGTTATAACATCAAATGTAATGATATATTATAGGGGACTTGGAATTTGGGATATCACTCTAGCATGTATCATTTTATATTCACTTTATTGTGTATACTTATTATTATTATTATTTCTATCATTGTGGAAATCGTCATGCAAAAAGAAGAAAGAGCTAAAGAATACAATAAAGTATGAACATACAAAAGACAATGTATTATATCTGCCGAACACAAGATAAACATAATTATTTTGAACATAGGGAATTATGGGAGGTGGAAGCGATCATATGGAGGTTAAAAAATGATCATGTTATATGAAAGGGTAAGTTATAGGAGGAGAGTAAGGGGCGAAATTCCCCTCCTATAACTTCTTGTCGGGAGTAACCAGCGGGATAGTTTATTTTTTGTTTTTCTTTTTATCTTTTATTTTTTTGATTGCTACTGCTGTACCAGCACCTGCTACTGCAGTTGTACTAGCTATAGTCTTTGCAAGTTTAGATTTTGCTTGTGTCAATTTGTCTTTTCTGGATGTTAATACTTCAATTCGTTTTTTATAAGTTTGGAGCATCTTTTTATATGCTTCAGGACTTTGGTTTTTCAATTTTTCAAAAAATGATTTCTTGGTTTTTAAAATATCATTTATTGCATCCAGTTCATTTTTAATACTTTGTAATCCAATCTTAATTTTCTTATATCTTGCAATAGGTAATACTTTTTTAATAATGTTACGAGGCATATTAATCTCCATTTTAAAATTTGTTCTTGAATCTTGAATAGCATTTTTTTGTTACATATATAAATAAAAGATGGTAGGTATATTTAACTAAATTTTTATAAGGGATATAATTAATGAATAGCCAAAACGTGATGACAAAACATGATGAAAAAATTTGTAATGATGTTGTAGATATTAAATGTAAAGTATGTGGAGAAATTACATATCGAAAAGATGATACATGTATGCCTTGTCAAATTGAAGTAAATCGTATTAAGAACTTCATAAAAAGACTTGGAAAAAGAGCAATAATTATTTTGATAGATGAAGTTATAAATTGGACCAGAATTAATGATAAGGAGAGAATAATGAATATTACCATTACACCACACGAATTAATGGAAAAAGGTAAATGGGATGAAGTTTGTGAAATGAAAGGTTATAGTCTTTATTGTGTAAATGAAGGAACAATGCCTACAGATGAACCAATCACTTTAACCCAAGAACAAGCCAAAGTATTAGGTTTGATATAAGTTATAAAAGGAACTCATCGCTTGTTGCGGTGGGTTTCTTTTTTGTAGGTGATGATCCTGATGGTCTTGGTTTATTTAATGTGACATCTCCAGATGCATCCTTTTCTTCTTTAGTAATTAAATAAAGTCCTGATACAAATAATGATAAAATGACAGCAACATATCCTATAGAATCACTATTACGTAATTTCATTAACAATCCCCATAATATCACAACTATTATAGACGCAATTGCATATTGTTGTTTTGTACTCGATGTGGATTTTTTTATCACTTTCTTGAAATTTTGTAACTTTTTTGTCATCTCTTCTCGTGAACCATCAGAGTCAATTGTTATAGCTGATGCCAGTACTACCTGAAAACGTTTATTTTTTGTATAATCCGAAAAGAAAGGAATTAATTTTTTAATTTTCATTTGATCAGTAGTAGAAAATGCTTTCATATATTTCTTAGCATCTATTTTTTTGACATTTGTTATAGTACGAGGTAATGATGTCAAAGGAGGAATCACATTACTCTTCAATTTAAACTTACTAAGCATTAAAAAATTTTGAATTTGTTTGATATCTTTAGCTGATAATTTGAAGTTCATAACCGTTTTTTCCTTTACTTTGTTTGGAATAAAATTAGTATATATATAAATTCCCGAAACCTAAGAGATACAGTCAACTTTATGATATATCTTTTAGTATTTGTTATGGTGGCAAATATTTGAATCGTACGTTTCTGGCCTGGAAGTAAATTTTAACTAATGAATTGAATTATTGTAAACACTCATATTAATCAATTTGTATCTGTAAAATGAGTCAATTCCCAATTGACTTGTAGTAACATCTTACCATAGACATGATATATCCTACCGTCTACTCACTTTCTTTTAGTTTTTATGTGATTACCAAATGAATTAAATACGTAAGGAATACCACCAAACAAAAGTTTCAAATGCAGCTTTATAATTCTACTGTCTGCTGTCTATCCGGCAGGATAGGTATGCGGATCATTTCTTACTTTATTTTTTTATTGATTTCATTTTATCATTGAATGTCATAATATTAATTTTATCATTTCGTTTATGAATAGGTGCAAGTGATGCTAAATTTTCTTTATATACGAATTTCAATGCAGAATATACATGCTTATCAAAACCAGTAACTTCAAATGGATTTTTTACTTTAGGAGGTAGTCTAAGCATTATACGAGGATACAATTCTGGAAAAAGAAGACTTTTTTGTTTATTGAACAAATATGAGTATGAGAAACCAAAATTAGGACTATTTGAAAATACTTTGAATTTAGTTGTTTGTGTGATTCTATTTTTTGTAAAAAAAAGGAAATCTACATCATAATGCCTATTCCTATCATTTTGTGAAGGAACTATCATATAAACAATAAAACCTTCTTTGACAGGTTCTATTTTTAATATTTTAATACCTGACTTAAGACCTTTATATACCATATCAAGTTGATTAAATATCAATCGTGTAGGGATTCCACTTTGACCAGACGATATATTTTTCAGAAGATCGGATATTTGAATCATGAATTTCCTTTCACTTTATCTTTAATATTTGTTCTTATTGATTAAAAGGCAATCTATCATTGTTTCTTTAATGGTAATATCAAAGTATATATATTTATACTTGATTATTAACTATATAAAATTTTTCAGGAGGAAATATTGAATGATTAAAAAAATATTTTATTGGATAGCATGTCATATATTTGATTACCATGAATGGACTAGTGCTCCGTTAGAAGGTAAACAACTTAGTCAAGAACAAAAAGTAAAAGGTGACCAGTCACATGAAGAATTCCTTAATAAGTTCTTCGATTATGTAAAAATGAATTGTAAATATTGTGGAAAAGAAAGTAAACAGTCAATTGATTTCAGAAAATCATTTGAAAAAGATTATTATAAAGATAACAAAAAACTTTAACCAATGCTAAATGCATTGTTAAAATGGTCCTAGAAATATAGGATCTATATGTGAGATCTTCCTAATAACGGGGGGGTTATTATTATCATTAATCAACAAAAGAGGAGTAGAAACATGGCAACAGAATCAAAAGGTAAGGTAAAGTGGTTTAATGACAAAAAAGGTTTTGGATTCATCGAAAGTCCTGACGGTGATGTATTTGTTCATTTTTCTCAAATAACAGGAGATGGATTTAAATCTCTAAGTGAAGGGGATGATGTATCATTTATCCCTGAAAAAGGACCGAAAGGTATGCAGGCTACGGTTGTAACAAAAATCTAATTTGAATTGAATCGGGGTATGGCGAGTTTTGTTTTTATCTACAGAAAAATTATTAGGCAGAATTTGTAAACTGTAGGGTATCAGGGTGTTCGCCATAATCCATGCTGTTATAATTGCATCCTGATTTTTCATGATTTTTTCACGAGTCGACTTCTTTCTGCTTTTTTCAATACTACTTGTGAAAAGGGTAACCAAGGGATTACCTATCTAAAATTCTGCATCCCTTTAGTTTAAAAATAAAAAAAGGAGACTTTTATGAATGAAAAAGATCCTAAAGAAAATGTAGATGATATGCATTGGAGAGATGCAACAAAAGATGAAATTGTAGAACTCAAAAAAATGTTTGATATTGATGATAAGATTGCAGATCATATTCGAATAATAGTAGATAAAGACGATAATATAACAGAGGACACAAAAAAATTTATGAAAGTTTTAAAATGTAATCAAAAAGCTCATATACATCGACTTGAATTATTAAATCAACAAAAAACAGTTATTATATTTTCAGCAATATTATCAGTATACGCAGGATTATCACTTTTGATCGCAGTATCAAGACAAACAGTTGATATATTTAATTTTTATAATGTTACAATGTGGATAGCGTTTATAATTACATTTTATCTTAAACGAGTAACAAGACTTATAGGTATTCGAATTGATGAAATAAAAATTTAAACAAAAAAAGAGGTTATAAATGTACCTCTTTTTTTTATTTTTTTTATCCTGTTAATTCTTTAGCCATTTTAATTTGTTTATCATTATAAGCGCTTGGATTTTCCAAAACGTTATATAAGCATTGATGATGACACGAATGAGCAAGTACTAATTTCCTCGAATCAAGTTTAGAATCATTCTTATAAATAATCCTCTTAACTCCCCCGTTTGATTTCCCACAAAATACACAAGTCCTTTCCACTACTATCTTCTTCCTTGACATTTATTTTCCCCTATAAATTGGTGATACATTATAATCAATATGCTCCGCCATTGTCTTGATCACATTAATCAGATAGTGCTTTCCTCCTTTCTTTGCCCTATCAATACAAGTCTTTTCACTCGCTTTAAATACTTTGTATTTAACCTGCCACTTTTCAGATATCCATTCCTTTCTTCTCGCTACAGTTAAATTAGTAGCATCAAGTATCACATGATCATGACCAGCTAAAAATAATGAGCCCACCATGTAATAAGATATTGTCCAAATCATCCTTTCAGCAGATCCAATAAATGCTTCTCCATGTAATGCTAATCTTACTGAATCAGGATTCACTATGGGGAAACCCTTGTTTTTTCGACCAAGTTGATTTTCCAGATCGAGGTAATCCTATTGTCGGTATCAATATTTTATGCCCCATTATTTTTTCCTTTAAAAAATTAACAGTTATAATTATATTCCAAAAATAAATATATATAATAATCACGCCATATTAATGGTATTATTTATGGTCATTTTGGGTTATATATATTTAGGGATGATAGCAGGTAAAATACATATAATTTTTAAGGAGAAAGAAATGGGAATAGGAATAAAGATATTTAAAAAAAAGAAATCTAAAGCTGATCAAGAAAAATTAGACAAAATTATGGTTCATATTTCTGATATTATTAAACCTGTTAAAAGGGCATTTGTGGAAATACCTATTGAATCTAAACCAGGTTCAGAAGGTATGATCATGCATAAATTCAGCCAGAAATCTAAAAGAAATATGGAGACATTATATATCGACTAAATTTGAACCTAAATGAAATAAAATAGAAATAGGAGGTGTTATCGAAAATAACGAACAAGATTTAACTTAACTAAAGTACAGCTAACAAAACGAAGAAACAAAAGGAAAGCAAAAGGAGATTAGAAACATGGCTAAAAAAGAAAAATCAACATTGGATATTTTAAATATAGAAATCGAGAAAAACCAAAAGTTAAAGATTGGTATCCCTGTCCAATCTTTATCTGGATTACTTATGCATAATTTCTCTAATAAAGCTAAGAGTAATATGCTGGGTGATCATACCGGATTAGCTCCAAAACTTAAAGTAAAAGATAAACCACCAAAAGATTTGATCCAGGAATTTGTAGGATCAATATATTTTATTAATCCTGAAGATAAAAAGAAAGTGTATAAGAGGGTCGAAGCAACTCCTTGGTGGAAGAAAATGGTAAAGGTTCTTGAAAAAGGTGAAGCTGGTACCGGTGAATGGGAAGATGGAGATGTAACTAAATGTTTCAAAAATGTCCCTATTGGATTTCCGGCAATGGGTTTTAAATTGTCTGCTGTTCAAGTAGCAAGAACAATAAAGGGATTACCAATGAAACTTGTTAATCAGTTAATTTTCGTTGAACCTGATTATGATCAATTGGTACTTATCACACCGAAGAAAATTGTTATGAAAAATGATTATGTTCGGTTACAAGGAACGACAGCTGATCAGAGAATCAGAGCATTGATTCTTGACTGGAAAGCTGTTTTAAGAATATCATTTAATCAATCAAATATGAGTGCTGATATAGCTGCACATTTATTTGAAACAGCAGGCGATGAAGTAGGAATTGGTGACTGGAGACCGCAAAGAAATGGTATTTATGGAAAATATGAAATAACCAAAACCAGAACCAGAAAAAAGAAGAAAAAATAATAAATTAAATATAAATGAGGATCTAGATGTTTAGGTCCTCATTTTTTAATAATTTGTCGTGGTGATGTGATGCTATGTAAAGTGTGGCGGGTTAAGTCTTGGTTAGGCTGTCCTGGTGAGGTGGTGTACGGCGGTGTGAGGTAGTGTCTGGTATGGCTGTCTAGGCAGGGTAAGTTCGGGTCATGCATGGTATTGTATGTCGAGGCTGTCTTGGCGTGGCAATAAATAGCTGACTGGTAGGGTGTGATTAATTCCTTTTGGTCACATCCTACCCTTTTATTAATTTTTAAAATGAAAGGAATGAAATGGCAAAAAAGAAGAAATTAAAAGTAGGTGATTATATTCCGGGACCGGGAGTAAGTTTCGGAAGGAAATTTACTAAACAGGTTGCTGAACATGTAATAGATCTTAAAAAGAAAGGTGTTACAGTAACTACAGAATATCTTGTTGAAAAAGCTACTAATCCTAAAAATATTCTTCATAAATATTTTGAATGGGATGATAAAGCTGCGGGTCATCAATATCGACTTCATCAAGCAGGAGTCTTGATGCAGAATATAAAAGTCGAGCTCATAAGTAAACCTGATAATAAGGTATATCAGGTTAGAGCAATTGTTAATATTCCAGATGAGGATTCTCCATCCAGAAGAAGTTATCAGCCGATAACGAATATCAAATATGATCAATTAGCACAGGCACAAATAATTCAGCAGGCATTAACTGAATTAAATATTTGGAAACGAAAATATAAAATGTATACTGAGTTAATGCCTCTTCTGAAGTATATGGATGATTTCGAAGATGAAATTAAAGCTAAGAAGAAAGCTCCGGCAAAGAAAAAAGTAGTAGCTAAAAAGAAAGTTGTGAAGAAGAAACCGGCTACTAAGAAGAAAGTTATGAAAAAGAAACCGGTTAAGAAGAAAAAGTAATAATTAAAAAGGGGTAGTTTCCCTTTTTTTGTACCGATTAGTTATGGAAGTAATTTGGTTATATATATAAATTCCTGATAGGTCAATTACAAGCTAAATTTTTAATGTTTATGGGAGTAAAAATGAATTTAATATCAATAAATGAAATAACTAAAAATATTCAATCAGTAGTAGAATTTTATTATCTTATAGATAGTTTAAAACCAGATGAAACATATGGTTGGTATATTGATGATCATGATAATGAGTTAGAATACATGTGTGCATGTGATATATTTAAATATTATACTGCATGGGGATATACAAAACGATTTTGTGAAAAATATCTATATCATTTAGGAATTACAAAAATTGGAATTTTAGATGATAATGATAAAGCAAATATTGATGATGAAAGAACTCTAGCTATATCCTTTAAAACTTCATTGAATCATAATAATATTAAAATAATTTTTGATAATTATGATATTGAGTATGAAATTAAAGGAAGAAGTATATATTGTATGCTTGGTGCTTGGCCATTAGTAATCACTCCGAGAAGAATTAAAACTTACTACCATAATGGGATTTATGCAATAGATATGTTTCAGGAATTGTTAAATAAAAGTAAAGTAATTTAACAACAGGAGATTAAAAATGTGGGATGATATAAAAATAGGAGAAGGAGAATTTGGAAATTCTTGGGGTGGAGTATCAGGTGATATTCCAACAAATGAAACTATCATGGGTAATAAATTGAGTTATTCAATATCTGATGTTATATTAGATACTTCTTTATATATCACAAGAAATTCAACTGAAGGTGAGATATTAGCAGTGATGATTGATGATATTAGAAAAACAACAAATAGAAAATCAATCAACAAACAAAAAATAAAAATAAGTAAATATTTAACTTATCTAGTTATTGATAATGCTCCAACAAGACAATTAATTGAACTTATTAAATACGCTATTGATGAAGCTTTTGAAAATGGGAAGCAATCAATAATTGATGAATATAAAAAACTTTTTCAAATAGGGAGATAGAAATGGATTATAGTGAAAAAAGAAAATTGGTGATGGAAACACATAAAGACGGTAAAGATGTTAAAATCGATGGGTGGCCTAAAAGACTTGATCGAAGTACTCGGAATTCATATCTACTTATTAAAACTATTTATAGTGAAAATCTTTTTCCTGAATTCTGGAAATTACTTACAATTGATGAAAATCTTGTCTTATTAAAAAGATGCGGAGAAGACCAGACATACATGTATGTTAGAGGTATAGCTAAATTTTACGGTTTTACAGTATCACATGTTAATAAAGTTGAACTAGCATATCTAGCAAAAGCTGAAACATATAGAGATAGGATTAAAGAGATCCGGAAAGAACGCGAAGTAAACATTAATACTCTTGTAAATGCTATAAAAAATCTTGAAAAGGTTGTAATCAAAAGTAAAGATTTTTGGGAAAATGAAAAAATAAAATCTGAAGTAAAATTTAGATTGCCATTTAGTGAACTCGGAAAAATAGTCATGCACTCTCTTGACAAATATGTCGAAGACAAACATAAAAAAGACAAGAAACAAGGGTGATATAATGTGGATACGAATAAACGGTAAAGGAGTTAGAGTAAAAGAAAAAGAAAAAGAAAAAATAGAAAATAATACTGTGATAAAGACTATTACATATCAATGTGGTAGGTTGGATAAAGAGTATACAGTTCCAATAAATGAAAATGATTTTGATTGTTGGAATTCAGAATGTGAATTATGTGGAGAACACGGGGGATTATCAGTTACAATCCTCAAATGTCCATGTGGAATGCTACATGAAATCAAAATCAAATCTTGGTGAGAGGAAAATAAAATGATACCATTCAAATATCCAGCTAGTAGAGGTGATAGTTATTTAGAATTTTATGATGAATATGTTAAACCATTATTTGAGCATGATTTGATTGATGGTAATCTTCATTTAAAAGAACCTAGAATAATGACAAAGATGGAAGAAGAAATTGTAAGGGGACGATTCGGAGTAGTAGATGACATGGATACTTATGCTAAATTAGGAAAACATTACAAATTGTCTCCTGAAAGAATCAGACAATATGAAATGAAATTGTATCGTAGATTAAGACATCCTATGAGGAAAAAAATAGTTAGTGAAATGATTAGCGGAAAAATTATTCCTAAAATCGTTTATAATGATGAGGATGTAATGAAACAACATGTATGTGATAATCCATTATTTGATTACCATTGCAGAAGTTGTTTCAATAAAGGAAACATCAATACAATTAGAGATATCATTCAACATGGACAAAGTGGTATCAGGAGAAAATTGTTTGGTGGAAAACATGTCCAAAGTAAAGTAAGAGAGGTATTAAAAAATTTAGGAATTGAATTACCATATCATGAAGCATCAAATGATATAAATTTTAATAAAGCTATGAATTATATTTCTAAAATAGATGATATACAAAAGTTATGTGATTTGCGTCTTGAAATTAGTAATATTCTAGCTGAAAAAATAAAATAGTCGGGAGACATGAAATGAATATGTCGAATTTAAAATATACTGACAAGTATGATGATAAAGTCAAAGAAAGATTTGCATCTAATCATACAGCTCCTATGGATGGATCATGTTGGGAGTGGACAGGTAAAAATCTCGTAGATAATCGAAGACACTCTTCTTTAATGATTGATGGGAAATATTCTCCTATTGCAATATTAAGTTATCAAATGTATATAGGTCCTGTTGATATGAAAGAAGAAGATGTATTTCGTAAATGTGAAAATGTAAAATGTGTAAATCCTACTCATCTTCATTTGGTTAAAAAATCTACACCTAGATACAATGAATTCGTGAGAAAGGAACAACATTTAGCTGTTGTAGAAAAAGATAAAAAAATAGAAGAATATAGAAAAAGGCAGGAATTAATACTTAACACAGAAGGAGAAGAACAAGATAAGCATATTGCATATTGTGATAGAATGTTTAAATTCTTTTTAGATAAAGAAGCAGAAGAAATGAAGTTGAATCCAACTATCACAAAAATATGTAATAATGTATATTATAAGTTAGGTGTAAAAGAAAAAGATAAACTCAATGATTTATTGATGTTTAATATACCTAGAGTAATAATTGTATTAATTAATATTCATTTAAATACACAGACACAAAAGTCGGTAGATAACAAGGAGACATGAAATGCATGTGAAACAGATACTTAATTGGCTTGACATGATGATTATGTTAGAATCACATGTAAGAAATAAAGAAAAGCTTCAATTTAAATATCACAGCATACATGAATTTGTACGTATGCTGGGTAAGGAATATGCACCAAGACCTGAGCATGTTCATGTGAAAGAAAAAGAATATGACTCATTCTTTAACACTTTCCTGTTATTGTTGAGTAAGGATGTAGATCCTAGCTGGTTGTATTGTGAAGGCTTCTCGTGTGTGGATGATGAAGTCATCCATTCAGCCTGGTTAGTTGATAGTCAATATGTTATTGATAATACTAGGGATAAACCAGCTGATTGGTATGCAGGAGTACCTTTCCCACATCATTACTTGAAGACTCTAGGAGTCAAAATAGATATGAATCTTGGGATAATCAACAACCCAGAAATGGATTATCCTCTTCTAACTGGGGAACATGAATATGTCAATCAACAAATTGTAAAGGAAAGAATATAATTATTAGAAAGGAATATGAAATGACAAAAAAGATTTTTAAATTTAAATTGTTTGACGGTGGAATGAGACATCCAGTTGTTAAATTGTTAAAGGGTTTTAAAATTCTCAAGATAGGTTCATTACCAGAATCTGGAACGTTTGACATCATTTACATATGGGCTGAAGTTAATCCCAATGCAGATGATGAGTTTGTTAAGTTTGATGTGTATGGTACAGGAGAAGAAATTGATCCTGATACCGAAGCGGAATATATTGATTCTACAATACAACCAAGTAGTGGAGATGTATTTCATGTCTATAAAAGAAAATAAAGGAGAATTGAATGGGGTATGGAGCGCGAAGATTTGGAGCAATGTCAATTGTTGAAAGACTCAAGATTGGCAAGAATATAACAAAACTTAGGGAAGAAGAAGGACTTTCTTGGCCTGACATCAGATCCAATTATCGGGATATAAGTATTAACACGGCAAAGAAATTTATAGCTGAATATAAAGCTACTTTGCCTGAAGCTAAAATAGTAGAAAAAGTGGAGGCATAATGAACACAGAGAAAAAGAAAATGCCTATAATTGTCATAGGAGATCCACATCTGAGAGATTCAAATCTAAAAGATATAACTGAAAAACTTAAAGATTTTCCTGATATAAAAGTAATTGGTACACAGGAAATGTCAGAAGAAGATATCAGGACAGCAATATATAATGGGTATGAAGAAGATGTTATACCCATGATGGTACTTACAGCTAATAAGCATGAACCACCTCCATTCTTCAGTGAGAAACAAAAACAATCCTGGCAGAAGGGATTTAAAAAATATTTTTAGGAGAAATGAACATGCAAAGACAAAAGGAAAAAATAATGAGACAGCTACAAGAGGGGGATATAATATACATTGATAAAGGGCATACAGTTTATATGGATGTCCCTGGAAAATTCATTTATGATAATGTAACTGAACGTTCCAAAGAATCTAACAAACTCAGCAGGACAAATGTTGAAATAGGTATTACATTCAAAACTACCAAAAACATTTTCGATACTGCTAAGTACATTGGCTGGTATGTTGTAACCAAGACATTATCAGAAGGTGGTGGTACGGGTCACGGACCTCATGATATATATCCTGATGGACATCATGTATATACTCAAAAGTTGAAATTAATAAGAAAGGTCTTGTAATAACATTTTACCAGTCTGGTTGCTTTAACGCAACAATCCTACCAGGAGCGATTGAAGTCCTTGTAGGTAAAACTCTGAAGAAGAAGGAGTCGTGGGCATGAATGAAAATTGGCTGCAGCAAGACTGGAAGGACAAACCAGGATATTTAAGGAAGCAGAATGTGAATACATCAATAATGCCAAACTTAGCTAAGGGTGTTATTCTTACAATCGTAGTAGGGTTTGGAATATTTGTTTTAATGGTGTATGGTACATTCATACATAGCTTATGAGTACTATAACGAATATATCCCAAACAAATATACAAAGTGATATAACTGTTTATGTATATACTGAAAACCATCGGTATGTATATTTTCATGTCAAGAAAAATATCGCACAACAGGTTCAGATCTTATTTCGTAAAGGATTCTCAGATAAGATCTGGAGTGTATTAAAACTACTTGAACATGGTAAAGTGGATTTAAACACAACTGAAAAATTTATTGGTAAAACTCAAATAAAAGGAAAGGAGTAGTAAATGGACCATTTGTTAAATGGGGATGATTATCTCTCAGGATTTGATAGAAAGATGTGGTCATTGTGTTACGCTACGCTAGAGAAATTCCAATGTCCAACAATGTTTAAAATTTCGGGTCCCGACGCTCGAAATAAAATTGATCAGCATATAAAATTCTTTGTGCCTGCTGGTCATCCGAGATGTAATGAAGTCGTTGAGTTTTTGAAGTATGAACTCAAAGATGAAGAAAAAGAAGCAGAAGACAATGAAACAGTCCATATGTATTTCTGGGGGATTCATGTGACTATCTGTGAATATGGTGGATTAGAAGGATATCTTGATAAAGACATATGTGACGAGATGTCTAAAGATGCGGCAAAAGAATTTTTCAGAAGGTGTGAAGAATTAAAACAAACACTTAATAAAGATAAAAAGAAAATACTTCAATAGGAGGGAAAATGAAACCCCGAGAAGATGGATGGGAAAAAGAAAAAGCTCATTGTGGGCATGTAAATGTAGATAAATGTGAATGTTATAATAAAGGTTATCAATGGCAATTCATATCTTGGATATGTTATAAATGTGAACACTACCGAGATGATTTATTTACATTATTCCCAGAGGCTGATGATGGGGACATATTAGAATTTAATGGTCAGCAATTTACTAAAGGAAAGAAAGATTATTTCTTCTGGGATGAAGGAGGAAATATAACTCAACTAAGAGCCAAAAGAAAAACTTGGCGAATAATTAAAAACAAATCCCGAGGTCAAAATGGATCTACTGAAATTAGCTGACAATTTAACTATTAGTTGTTCAATGTATGTATCTGATTTCCTTCTGAAAAATGGAGGTCTCCATAATGGTTACAGTACAACTGTTGATGGAGAAATAATTGATAAATATAATCATTATGTTCGTTGGGTTACTCCGACATTCATAAACTTGACAGGAAAAGAAGTAGCCTGTCTTTCTGCAGAGTTGTGTGACAAACTACTTATATTAAAAATAAAAAGTGGTTTGGAGAATTGTATCATAAATTTAACTAATACCCATATTGAAAACGGATGTTATGTTAACAACGTTGAGGTAACAATCTCGACATCACGGGAAGTCAAATTAAACTAGGGGAAATATCATGGGACATACAATAAAAAGCAATTACATGCAAAATTTACATGCGGCAGTAGACAAAGATGCCAAACGTCTTGGAAAGATTGCTGGATCAATAGTACCAACCTCTGTAGAAACCCGGAATGAAAAAGTGAACCGAGTCAAGGTAGAACCCCGAATATCAAAAGTGTACCAACTGTAATAAGAAATCCTGAAGGGAGGAAGTGTACCAAAAAATGAATAAATTAGCTGGTCACATTTATTTAAGTTTTTGTATTGCAACAGATTATCCTGAACAATACCCTGAACATAAATTTGCAAAATGGTATGATTTACTTTGGTTATTAATTCCAATTTGTGGTATAATTCCATTTAGCTTAGCAATCAAGGTGAGGTATGAAATGAAGAAACCGTAGTGTACCACATACTATTAGAAATCCGCTATCAGAAAGTGTACCAGAACAAATAAGAAATTCGATAATTTATAGTGTACCGTCAAGAAAAAGAAATCCGATGTGCAGAAGTGTACCAGTCCAATAAAGAAATCCAGCGCAATACAGTGTATCATGAGGAAAGAGTAAACCGCTCATCTCCAGTAAAAAAAGAGGTCTTAATTGATCTCTTTTTTTATACTTATTTATCTTCATTTTCTAATTTTATAAATATAAGAGTAGTATCATAATTTAAAACTTGGCATGATTTAATATTGAAGGTTGCTATTTCGATAACCCCTTTTTGACCATAAGTTTCATCATATGAAGTTCCTCCTATACTAGTCCTCATTGATTTTACAGTAATGACATTTTCAATTCTGGATATTTTTATTATTTTTTTCTTGCCAGTTGCTTCGAATTCCAATAAGCAATACTTGGACATTAATGATCTCCAGTAGTTAACATCATTCTTTTCATCTGGTGTAAGTATATGTGTCATATTATTTACTCAATATAATTTTACAAATTATATCTGAAACATTATCTTGCATATATTCATCAGGACAATCACACATGCTATTATTATCAATTACATATTTAACTGCTGTATATATTCTAGATAAATTACATCCAGCAATAATACATGTGCCATATTCTTGGCATTCAAATCTCTCATGATATTCTCTAAGAATAACACAAGGAGTACCATATATTGCACATTCTTCCATTACAGTTCCTGAGTCAGTCAATACACATTTAGCAAACCTTTCCATATTAATGAAATGTTTAAATCCAAATGGTTCTACAAATTTTACTAAATGATTGATATCAAATTCTTCATTGACTTTGAAATCTATTAGTCTTTGTCTTAACCTTGGATGTGTAGAAACAATAATAGGAATTTTATATTTCTTAGCTAATTGAGAAAAGGAAAAAATAAATTTATCAAGTCGTTCTTTATCATCAACATTTTCTTGTCGGTGCATTGTTACTAACATATATCCATGAGGAATAAGTTCTTCATCAAGTCCTGTATGTTCTTTTGTTAAATTTCCTGGTTTATTTATCTGCATTTGAAATTCATCAAGTACCTCTTTAATAGGATTCCCAGTCACAAAAATTCGATTCAGATCAGTTCCACCCTTAACCAAGTTGGCTTTGGAATCCTGCGTATATGGCATCAAAATATCACTTGAGCAATCAATAATCCTCCGGTTGACTTCTTCAGGAGACCTATCGTCGTAACAGCGATTACCAGCTTCACAATGATAAACTTTTATCCCCATTCGCTTAGCAATGATTGCACCTATACTTGAATTGGTATCACCCAATACTAAAAACTTATCAGGTTTCTCTTGTTCAATTACATTCTCGAGTCCAACCAAAATAGTTGCAATTTGTTTAGCAGGACTTCCAGTTGCCTCAAGAAAATAATCAGGTTGTCTTACACCTAATTCCTGGAAAAATATATCACTTAATTTATGATCATAATTTTGACCAGTGTGAACAATAACCTGTTCACAATACTTATCTAGTTTTGGTATGACTAAACTCAACCTGATTATCTCAGGTCGAGTTCCTAATATTGTTAATACTTTCATATCATTCTCCATTACTTACATCTTTAAACTCCATTAGTGGTTTAGCATGAATACATTTAAGTTTTCCATCAAACATACCATAAAAATCTTTCCAGTCATGTTTTTTTCCACAATCAAAACATAAAAAAGTTTGATGTGTATATCTTTTTCGAAATTTTTGTTTTGCTTTAGTTGCACTAATATTCAATTTACTAGCCAATTGATCATATTCTTCTGTAGTAATATTTACATTAAAACATTTACTACATACACATCTAGCTCTATTACTATGTTGATATGGTTGCCATAATGTAGTATGAGTAAAATCTTTATCATATTCAGCACCACATAATAAACAATATTCTTCACGATGATCTTCGTCATGTTTATATTTTTTCATTGAACATTTATCACATTCCATATCACCTGTATGAAAATCATGTATTGGGAATATTTTATCACATGTATCACACATATAATAATCAACATGTGATAGTGGTTTCTTGTCAATTTTTAATTTAATACAAGAATCACATATTACAGTTGTCGTACTTTTGTTATCAGGAGAATGTTTTTTTGATAAATGTATGTGATATAAATCACCATTTTCAACATCGTCTAATCCTTCTTTTCCACAAGCATAACAATGATCACCATACATATCATCATTCATAAATGTAACTGGTCCATTACCTTTAATAATTTCTTTAACTTCATCTCTAAAAAAATGATTAACTTTTGTATCTTTTATTCTGATTAAATTTTCAAAATTTCTTTCAGCTCCATTTGTAAAATTATATGAACCAGTCCATACAATATCTTCATCTATAATTATAAATTTATGATGCATGATTCCTTCTTGCCATTTATCAGAACCAATAAAATGCACATCTACAGGAAAATGATTATAGGATGTTCCCCATTGTAAATTATCAAATAAGTTTTGTTGTCTTTTTCTTTGTTGCCAGGTTCCATCTTGATCATGCTTACCTAAAACTAATACTCTTGTTTTTGCATGACTTTCAATTAAAGCACTTAAAATTCCACGACGAGTAAACCACGCAGCTGCTATAAAAACTGAATTTTTAGCTTGTTTAATATCTTTTATAAGTCCATTTATTGATAAAGCTTTATTTGGACGATTAAAAAATACTTTGACTTCACAATTATAACTTTTTTTAGTAGGTTTTTGAATTTTCATTGTTTTTCTCCTTTCCTTTACAAAAAAAAAAAGACCCCTAAATAAATAGGAGTCTTCATTATTATTATGCTTTATAATTAATACCTTTTAGAAAATAAACATTTTCAATTGAATTCTCAGCAAATTCTCTGAATGCTTTATCACTCACTTTATCATTCTTGATATTAGCATGTAATGTTCCTAAAAAGTTTGATGCTGGAACGGTACCTTTTGTAAACGTACTATTGTATGGACATCTTGAATTGATTGGGTTTCTGTGATTAATTTCTTCCAACAATTCCTTTTCTGGATGATACAATATAATCATTAATTTTTCACAAACATTATAATCTGGATCACCAGGGAATTCAGTTCGAGTTCCCCAATGAGGACACTTCTCACAACTAGTTACATTAATTGAAAACGACATACTATTTTTCCTTCCTTCCTGTTTTTATTTTTCATTAACTCTTCCGATTATTTCATTTAACTTTTCTACCATACCCTTTTTAAATTCTTTTATGTCACCTGTTTTATTTATGAGTTCATTTACCTCATTTATAATTTCATTGACCTTATCTAAAAGAATACCTTCTCCTGTTTCATATGTATCAATATTAATACACTCGATACCGTCTTTCTGAGAAAGACTTCCAAGAGTTCCTGTGTCAAGTCCTATTACTGATTCAAGTTTAAGAACTTGAGTATTGATTAATATAATTACAGCTTTTAAATCTGATGATGGACATGAAAGAATTCCTCTTATGTTTTTAATTATATCAATTAATACTTTTTGAGTATTCTTAAGATTCTCCATCAGTTCTTTAGCAACTTCATCTTTATCAATTCGTGTATGTATGGGTGTTTTAACATTAGTAGGTTCTTCATCTACTTCTTCTGGTGCATTAGTAACCATAATATTAAGTACATCCCCAGCAAAATCTTCATCCTGATTGCATACATGATATGTCTGATCCATTTTTTTGCCAACTTTGGCTTCATATGTATCATTCAAACATTTCAATGCAGTAAGAAAATTTTCAATAGCATCATTGTTTTTTGTACTAAATGCACTTGGAGCTGCTGCATTTAATTCATCAAACCTCTTTGTGTTTATAACAATAAACTCTTTTTTATTGCTAGTCATCAATTACCCTCTCTTTTTTAAATATGGGTTAATTACATCTTGATTAATTTTTGCAATACCTCTTAAAGCAGATGAAGATATATGATCAAATTCACTATCACAAGCTATGAATATAACTCGCAATTTTTCATATGCATCTTTCATAAACTTAATATTCTTCAAATCTGCATCCGCATCATAACCTGATCTAAATCCTCTGATCAAAGTTACATCACAATTAATTTCTTGTTCAATTATTTCATTATGTAAAAATCCATCACAAAATATAACCTGGTTGTAAGGTAATGCTTCAGTAACAGCGTCGAATTTATCTTGATCAATTTGACTTCGTTTATCAGGATTGATTCCTACTGCTATTATTACCTTATCAAACATTCTTTCAGCTTGCTCTAAAATGTTGTTATGCCCAATATGGAAAGGGTCAAAACTACCAGCATACACTCCCACCTTTGGTCTATGGGTCAATATATACTTGTTTAAGTCATCAATAACTCTTTCCGAAATAAGGGCTGGTATTTTAGAAGCAATTGTATTTAAGAATGTCAACCTCATTGCTTTGTATTTTTCATAATCAACAAATTGAAATTCCTTTAAAATAAGAAGCTCATTTCTATACAATGTTAGAAATGACCCATTTCTTAATTGGTTAAAATCAATACCAAGAAAGGTTACTGATAAATCACTTCTTGGTTTAAGACTTTTAGTATCAAGAATACAATCTCCAATTTCCTTTACCCTTGGATCATCTAACATATCATGTTGTATACAATCTACCCAGTAAGACATTGAATGCTCTTCATTTGTATTTGCTTTTGGATCATATATTGCATCATGAAACCAAGCAATTATTTCAAGTTTCTCAAGATATTCAACATCATCAGTATTTATATTATCAATGTCATTTAATATATGATTCAAATGATTTTCTTGATTATGATAATACCGATGGGGTTCATTCCATTTATCTGATAGTTCAAGTGTAAGACCTAATACTCTTTCTACACCAACTAATTCAGCAAATATTTTATTAGATGTTAGTGCCATTTCATTTATCTCCTTTATCTTACAGTTGTTGCTGCTGTTCTCCACCAAGTTACCATTCTTGTAACTTCAGTTTCAATTGCTGCAATAGTAGCAGTTGAGTCTATCCGGTAATCACTAATTTCAAATCTATCTTTATCAGTTACCTGAGCCTCAATTCTTTCTCTTACTTTTGCAGTCTCGCATTTATCTCGAACAGCTACTCTTTCAATTCGTACATTTAAAGGAGCATGAACTGTAACTACATGATCGAAGAAATGATGCATTCCTGTTTCAACAAGTAAAGGTGCTTCTACTAATACTACTTGTGAAGGTGCTCGGGTTATCTTTTTCAACATTACACTTAAAACAAAAGGATGGATAATTTCTTCAAGAAGTGCTTTTTGACCTTTATTTTTGAATACTATATCAGCCAATGCAGATCTGTTTATCTCATGATTGTTATTAATTATTCCATTACCAAATGTTTTCTTTATTAACATCCAGGCAAATGTATTAGGTTTCATTACAACATGACATATTTCATCTAGGTTGATAACTGTTATTCCTTTAGATTCAAATATTTTACTTACAGTACTTTTACCACTTCCGATTCCACCAGTCAGTGCTGCTTTAATCTTTTTCATTATTTATTTCCTCTCAAAAATTAGTATTAATTAAGCTATTCGGAAATAAATATATATAATATAAGTTTACCATTAATATCTAGATTAATCGCCTTGTGATAATGTAACACTTGACTCTGAGATTACTTCCTCATCAAAAAGTATTTTTACATCTAGATCATTGTTTGTGCATCCTACACCCCAACTAGTACTCTCACTTATCTCAATTGATAAATGTTCTTTCAATACTTTTTTAAGTTCCTCGATATCCATCACGTCTCCTTAAAATAAATAGGGGCAGAAATTAATCTACCCCTATTATTACCAATAAATCAGATTTTAATTTCCATTCCATAATCATATTCAGATAATTCCTCAAGCATTTGTTTAACAGTTGGTGGAGTATCATATCCAGCATTTTTCCACAAGTATAAATTATTAACTTCTGAAATTGTTGATAATGTTCTGTCAACAACAACTGGAGCATCTACTTTATTTATTTTAATATCCTTACGACCAAATAAATTTCCAAATGCTTCAAGCATATCATGTTTTGCCATTTTACTTGATGGTACAATGTGTTGCATATTTTGCATTGTACTAACATCATTGAGAACAATACCTTCACATATTTTTGCAAAATGAAGAGTTGTTATTCCATTCCAAAAATGATTTGCATAACCGTCGCATTCAGACTCACCCGGTTGAGTAAGAAACCATTCCATCAAATAACTTGTAGGAGTTTTAGGTTCAGGTCCAATGATTGAACATCTTAAATTCCATACATTATCAGATATTACTTCACCCAATGATTTAGTCTTACCATATACATCTAATGCGTCAGATTTTGATTTTTCTGAGTAATCTCCAGTCAAACCTGAGTATACACAATCAGTTGCAATCTGAATTACTTTGACATTATGTTCTGTAGCAACCTCTTCCAAGATATGAGGGAACGTACTGTTGTTACGTATTGCTCTTGTAATTTCATCTCGGTTATCATCATGAGTAAAAGGTTTTGTCATACCTATACAATTAATAACATAATGTTTATCTTTAACCAATTCTTCTATATCTACAGATAGCTCTTCCACATCCTGATTATTGATATCAAGATAAACCCATTCGAGATTTCCAATTCTTTGCTTTAATACTTTTGAGTTCCTTGCTGTTGCATATAATTCAATATTTTTATTCTTTCTTAATACATCAGCTACCATTGATCCAAGCATTCCGGACCCGCCTAATACCAATACTTTTGTTTCATTGATATCTACTTCATTCATAATAAAACTCCTTTTTTCTATCGATAGTTATGGTTAAAAATGGTTATATATATTTATTCCCGAAATAGGAATTTACAATCAGAATTTTTAATAAATTGGAGAAATAAAATGGAAGAAAAACGAACGATACCAGCTAATCATTTTATAGCTGAATTGGCAATGAATTATGATAATCCAGATATATCTGAAACTGAATTCAGAGATTTATTCAGAGAGAAAATCAACAAAATTATTTATCTACCTGGTCATGAAGAAGAATTAGTTACTGAGTGTTATGTATGTACTCTTGTAAAACCAACAAAACTTTTACCATTACCTGATAGAGGTATACCAGTCTGTGGTGAATGTAGAATGAGTTTAATGATGTATATTGCCAGTATTAAATTGATGATAAGTGGTTCACGCTCAATTGGACGAGAAATTGAAAAAGAATCACTACGCGAGCAAATAGAAAAATTAATCGCAAAACATTCATTACTGTCAGGTATATCAGATGAACTTTATTCGCTAACTTTATAGAGAAACTAAGAGGACTGTAACCTAAACAGGAGTATATGGAATGGAATTATATCCAGGAGCAGTAAAATGTGTAGGGTGTGGCTATTGTTGTATAACTACACCTTGTCCGTTAGCCCAAAGATTGTACAATGGGATTAGAGAATGTCCTTCTTTGAAATGGAGTAAAGAAGAAAGTCGTTATCGGTGTGGTATTATTGATAATGCTCGAGGTGCTCTCCAGATGGAATACATGAATGAATTGTCCATCGGAGCAGGTTGCTGTAGTAATCTCAATTCTTGGAGAAAGGATGTCAAAAAGAGAAGAGATGATGTAATCATGTTTGATATTCGTTTAGATCCTATGTTCGCCATATGGGTTAGAACAATGGCTAGTGAACATATGAATGGAGATGTAATGTCTTTAATGATAGGAAGATACAAAAGTTACCTTGAAGATGCTGGATATGAAAATACTTATATCCAAGAAATTTTAAAGGAATTTGCATATCATTACAACAACAATAGGAATAATAGCCCAATGGCTCAATTCTTTTGTAGTAGTGATATTAAATTACCTAAACAAAAAATCAAGGAAAAGGTCTAATGGCAAAAATGAATTTAGAACATCTCGGTAAATTTCTAGCTCTGATATTGAGACACAAGCCAGAAACACTCGGTATGAAATTAGATGAATTCTTAAACGGATAAGGAAAGGGAACAAAATGGCAACTAGATTATTAAACCCTGTCACATTACATTTACTACTACATTATTATATTGGTTGGAATTGCGAGACATGTATTGTTAATTCTGAATCAATAAATGAAGCAAGACAATTCCTTATTACTAATGATTTGATTAAAGAACAAACAGGAAATCAAATAAAATATACAACAACTGATAAAGGTAGTGTTTATATTAATGGTATTATGAACATGCAATTACCTATTCAAAAATGGTCAATGGAAAGTCAATTATGAAAGATAAACAATTCTTGAACTGGTTACATGACTGGTTGATGGAAAAGCACGGCGAAAATCCTGATGTAGATTACATGAGGAAACTAAGAAACATTGCAGAAGCAACACCTGAGAATAAGTTAACTCCTTCAGTTAACATTCCTAAATAAAAAAGGGTAGTAGTTGCAATCTGACGAGATTGAGGGTGAACTATCTGGGGACTTATCCGCAAGGTTAAGTACTGCGCGAAGACGACCCGTCAACTACTATACAAAAAAAGAAAGGGGTTAAATTAATAACCCCTTTTTTTGTACATCATTTTTCTAAATCTTCTTTTCGTAATTCATATAATATTTTATCAGTATCACCCAACCCAGAAGTAAGTTCCATCAACAATATTTCCTTTGCTCTTTTATCTGGAGTATCATAATGATAAAGATAATCAGGTTCACTCATTTGCATATTAATAAGAAACGGAACAGCAACTGCAGGATTAACTTCAGTAACTGCTTTTACTAAGGATATAATCATTTGCCTATTAATATTAATAGCTTCATTAATTTCTTCAAGATCATCTTGGAGATTAACAGCTCCTGATGGAACTTGTTTCACCATACTACCAATCTCATTTGGAGTTATATCAACAGTTATCATTTTCTTATATCCTCGGTCTCTAATTTATATATGATTTTATCAGTACCCTCAAGAGAATCAATCATATCCTTAAACATTGTTTCACTAGGGTTTTGATCTTTCAAATTAAGAAGGAATTGAAGTTTAAATTCTGGACTAGCATCCATCATTGTTTTAATTAATGCTTTAATTACAGTAGAAGTTTGATATTTATGATCTGCATCAGCATGATTCTGGTTAGACAATTTAGCTTTGGCTAATTCAAATTTAATTTTATTAGCTGATACTTTATGACTCATGTTATCTCATTTCTACTTTCCACATATCATCCCAGTAGTCAAGTGGGAATCTGTAATCATCTCCCTGACTTTCTCCGAGACCTTTAGTAGAGTAATATATTATTCTTGTGTCATCTTCAAGATTCATTGCTCCATTTACAAAACCTGGAGGTATCCAAATAACTGTAGGTTTCTTTGCTGAAATTACATACCTATGTTGCTGAGCATCAAAGAATGCCTGCATCTCGTCATCCTGCTGACCAGTCATTTCTTCACCTTTGATAAGTGTCTCGTCAACACTATCAATAAGCTCCTGATAGTAATTCCAGTTGTCAAACTTTCTCAAGTCAACCAAACCTATTATAGCGGAACCTGTTAAGACAGTCACATACTTACCTTCTTCTTTATGACCATGCCAAGCTCTTATAAAATGGTTATTGAAATTCTCGACCATGTAAAATCGTTTAACATCCTCTAAGTTGAAATCATTACAAAAAGTCAATGACCCTCTATCATCTACAGCAATCCCACCAGATAATACCTTTACTTCGTTATCCATTTTAAATCTCCTTTTTAAATTTTATTTCTGTATAAAAATAATTCCAATGTAAATTTTGTTTCTTTATGTAATTTCATCATCATTTTATTTTTTTCGTAAAAATCTACATCAGTATCTCCAAACTTTCTTGACATTGCCCTCCAGTCAATAATCATTTGTATGATATATTTTTTAGGCATAGGAACAGGTATACCTTCCGAGTTTACCCAATAATTCCAATGGTGTTTATTTCTCCTTTGATGTTTAAGCCAAGCTATATCAAAGTCATCTTCAATCCTATCTGACCTTATAAAAGGATTACCCTGAAATTTATTAGCATATGCAAAGAATTCAGAAGGAAGAAATTTAGATAAGTCATGAGTAATAGCGTGTAAAAAATATCCTTCTTTTAATGATTCGATAAACACATTCCACTTATGTTCTACTACATATAAAAAATGATTTATATATGATATCATTTAAAATCCCTCAAATTTAGTATGATCAGGTTTCAATTTATAATTATAAATATAATAAGGGATTCCCACGATACACCAAACTATAAGTATCACAGGTAATATGATGAATATAAAATAAGCCATTATCAATCCTATCACTATTTTTCCATATACATCACAATCATTATTATTTTTCATCTGTAGGTTCAGGTTTAGCTTCACCATCAATGTCTTTGTCAATCATTCTTTTCAATTCTTCAATATGCTCAGTTACAGCATCAGTAATGAATTTTTCATCCTGCATTTTTTTAGCTAGAGCACTAAGAATTAAAACTGCTTGAGGAATAGGTTTCTTTGGATCATCTGGTTGGTGAAGTAAAAGATGACACATTCCTTCATTATTGATAATCAAAGCAGATTCATTCTTTGTATCAATAGTATGTATACTATTTACTCCCTGTTCAACTATTTTTTCATCAGTCATTTCATCAGTCATTTTGTAATTCCTCTCGTAATTTCATTAATATTTTACCCATTTTATTACTTTCCTTTTTTAGTATTATTAATATGGTTCTTTAAACTAATAGGTCCACCTATAATACTTAATATAAATATAATAAGTTTGCCAACAATTTCAATTTCTGGTTCTTCCATTATTACATTATAATCAATAATGCCTGTGAAAATCCAAGTATATATAAATGCGGCTATTAAAAAATCACACATCATCTGCTCTTATTTTATTGATTATTAATATACTACCAAGTAATCCGAAGATACCACAACAACCAGAAAACGTTATTACAAATATATCTTCAAATCTTACTTTCCTACCTTTATCTTCTATTAGATATTCTGTAAATATTCTAAGAGGAAGACATGCACCTAATGAAAACCACATCAGGAATATCATTATTGAAATAAAAATAATCATTTTGGATTACCATTTGTAAGAACTGTTTTAATTGCATTATCAAATTCATTAGTTACATAAGCCATAAATTTAGGACTTGTTTTTAAAAGGTAAGATAATGCAGCTACCAATGCAGTACTGACAGTTGCTTCTTTCTCTTTCTGATTAGTAACTTCAGTATTAACATATGCTTTGACATCCCCATTATCTGATATTACTAAAGCAGATTGATTAGGTTGTATTTCAATGTTCATTCTTCATTCTCCCTATATCTGATTTGACTTTTCGTTTAGTACAATGAAGCAATTCAGGATAACCATTAATATCAAATTTTACTTTGTTACTTAACTTATTATACATGTCAGGATGAAGTAAACATTCTGACATAGTAATTTCTTCGCTTTTACTTTTTAATTTATTTATCCTTACTCCAACAATTCGCATATTATAAATACAAGCTACACATAGTGGTTCATCCATTATTCTATCTCCAATATTTTCAATAATTCATGTTTTGGAATATTACCTACTCTCCTACATATTATTTCTTCGCCATCAAGTACAAGAGTAGTAGGGACACTTGTTACTGTCCATTTTTCCATAAGTTTATCTTTATCCAAATTAGCATCAATAATTTTAATATCAACATCTGGATTTTCAGTCATGACTTCCTCAAGTGTAAACTTATATACTTTGCAAGGTGCACACCAAGTCGCAGTAAATACTAATGTTTTCATTTAATATCTCCTATTAAATTTCCAATTCGTATCATCATTAATCTTTCAGTAATCAATACTAAACTTGATGACGGTCTACTTAAAACTTTCTGACCCCATATTTTAAGTCCCATATCAATATTGAATGAATAATCATCGTGATACTTAAGTTCCATATTTATCCCATAACAAAGCTGCCAAAGATTTTTCCTATGCATGCTTTACATACTGTAATTTTAATAGGAATGTTTAATGTCCTCCAGCCTCCTTTTTTATAAAACGTTACAACTTCATCTACACATTTACAACATTCACATTTACCAATGTATCTGTCTATCTCATAGACTACTTCATTAGCCATAATACCCTCTTTTAATATTTATTCATAAGTATGCAATTTTATATCTTTCTTTTTGAATATCTTTATTATGAGCTTGTTGTCGGCGTTTACATAATGTTTTATAATATTTATCTCTTTGTTTTGAATTCATATACATTATAGCTTCACAATCAATATTATAAGAATGATGAAATTCATCTGGACCATTATATTTATTATTCCGCCAAACCCTTAATCTAGTTTTGATTATATGATAAGTAATGCCTATTGTGGATTGATGTTCCCACCAGTATTTTAATCTCGCTTTAGTATGCATTACCTATCAGCTCCCCATTAAGATTATTTGCTTTACTATCTTTTTCCCATTGAGCTAAATCATTAAAGTATTTTCTTTCTTCATCAGTTATTTCAACCTTTAAACTTATTACCCTAAGTTTGGATTCAATTTCTCTTTCCTCATCTAACTTATGAAGACTAAGACAGTTTATATGAGTTCTTGTATTTCTAAATTGAGATCTTAATATAAATTGAGTACTATTTTCCAATATATACTTTCCGCATATCCAACAATAATTACCTCTCATTACATCAAACATCATATTCCCCTTTATAAGTCATGTTCCAATCTTATCATTAACATATCAGTATCCGTTATTTGATGGAAAGAATTAATAAGAAACCCATTATTAGAACAATAAAGATTTAAAATCATTTCTTCATCATTTGTTATTTTTTTGCCACTATATTTTATTATTGCAATAGGCTTCCTATTCTCATATCGAGTATTGAATATATCATCTTTGCTTATAATTAAAAATTCATCTATCCCTATTTTATCAAATAAGAAATATTTTATAAATAATACAGATTGTTTATTTCTAGAATAAGTAGAGTCGATATCGTGTTTTGAGTAGTGATATAATTTATTATTCATTTTATTTTAAATATTGCTCCAAGTAAGCGTGATTAGAGTATCTGTTACTACCGATATCAACAATTCGTTCTTCATTAATTAACTTTTTAATTTGTTCAATCCCATGATCAATTGACCATTCAGGTTTGTATTTAAGTATCTTCTCAGCCATCTCAGCAGACGCCCTATAATTACGAGAATCCTCAAATTTCATTTCAGTTACTTCCATCTCACAGTCAGGGAAATGATTCCTTACCTGATATGCTAAATCTACAATTCTAACATTCTGAGAACATAAATTGAAATGTCCTGAATATCCAGGTTTCTTAATGTTATTAGCAATGGTATTTGCTACATCTCTAACATGTATAAGTGGTCTGAATTGATCTCCACCAAACACAGTTAACTTCCCAGTTGTAGCAGCTTTCATTGTGAGTACGTTTACAACTAAGTCGAGACGTATACGAGAATACCTATCACCCACCCCATACACAGTACCAAGCCTAAATATAAGGGAAGTACGAGGACGTTCCTTTAAAAGATATTGTTCAGCTTCATATTTAGTAGTACCATATACTGATAAAGGTTTGATTGGAGATTGTTCATCAAGTATACCATCCTGAGCACCATATACTGAACACGTACTCATGAAAATCATTCTAGTACTTAATGATGGTGACCCCATCATTTTACCATTTAGATAATCAGTTACCCACTTAACAGAATCACAATTAATTTCTTGTGATAGAACAGGATCAATTGCACATGCTCCATCTCCAACAATTGCAGCAAGCCATACGATTGTATCTGCCCACTCAACATGAGGAATTAGTTTATCATGATCTCGGATATCCCCACGAAAAAAGTTGATATCTTTCAAATAAGCATCTTCATATACCAATGAGTCATATACTCTAATTTCATTATCAGTATCTTTAAGTATATCAGTTAGTGCGCCACCTATATAACCAGCACCGCCTACGATTAAAATATTCATTTCAGTTTCTCCTTATAACTTCATTTTAGTTCCTTCATTTAATTGATTGAAGAATTCATCCGGTGTTGTAATGGTTCTGGATATACCAGTACGTTTTGTTTCTACTTTATAAACACCGGGAGTATCTGTCATTTGGAATTCTGTTATCTCTGTTTCTTTAATATAAAATTTTCCACCGTGTTCTTTAATTGACTTGAACTCTACATACCCGTGTCTCATTTATAATCTCCTATATCTCGTTTAAGAATGTCTCGTTAGATATGATTCCTAGTAAAAGTTTTTTATTCAACTTATAATTTCTCCAACTTAAATTGCCTGGTAATGTAACAAGATCCATTTGACCTCGAGATATGATTGTACATCCCGCATCAGCTGTATCAATTGTATGTATAATAAGATCATCTCTTGTTCCTTTAAGTTTAGCAATAGCTTTCCACACAGTCCCATTCCAAATAGGAGTTTGTGTTCTTAAATGCTTATAGAAATCATCAATGTCATCAAAAGTATTGAAATCATATTCTTTCTGATGTGATTCTTCTAAAGGTAGTGAGTCATGTACTACAATTGTCCCACCAAATGATAATGCTTCTAATGAATTCAGAATATCTTTAGTTACCTGTTCTTCGACATGTAACCCATCAATAAATATAATATTAAATGTCTTACCATTTTGTTTAAAGAAGTCATCAGATGTCATTTTATATTCACAATCACACCTAGGATCTACATCAATTTTAAAAGGAGCTTTAATCTGATTGAAATTTAAATCCCTATCTGCGATTCCTATTTCTAGGTAAGTTTTATATTTATATTTCTCAATCAAATGATTTATAACATCAGTCCTTATTAACATCTTTATCCTCCGTATATGTTACTACTACATTGACAGTCCCTTTAAATTTACAACCTAATTTATCAATTGCACAAGATATATCTTCTTCTACATCCCAAATATTTTCCCAACAATAATCTTTATTATATATCTCTCCCATGATTATTCCTCGATATCATAAGTTCTCATTTCCTCAACACACTCATAAAATCCTTTATTATCAATCTCAACAAGTTTCTTTTTCAAATGCTTTTCAACTCTTTTAGTCCACTCGAATGATTGATTAATTTTATTATTCAATTTATCACAATCTTCCTGTGATGCTACTGTCTCAATAGGTCGACTAATAAAATCAGCTCGTTTAATGAATTCAATTGTTAATCTATCAATCATCTCACCTATACTATAAACAACATCATCAGTAAGCCATACTGTATTAGGTTTCTTATCATCAATATTCAATCCCTTTGTTTCTTTTATTTCCGAGATATATTTATTAAGTTTAGCCTTTGTGTTTACTCTCATTTCTCCAACAGTCCTTGCAGACAATTCACAATCTGATACTGTTCGTAGATTGACACAGTCATTTTTTCTTTCTGCAATAACTGTCATATTAGCTTGATAACATCTAAAGTTAGCATTTGAAATTATTTCAATATATGTTAGTATATTAGCTAAAACTTCTTTTTCAAAATGTGGATTGAATATTGTTTTTGTTTTTTCAATTAAATCATTAAAATTAACATCTTCTAAGATGAATTCTTTGGTTTCCATATTACCCTATCCTCGCGATATGTATAATTTAATTCATTATCTAATTGATCTATCTCTGGATCAAAATTTAGTATTCTATTTAAATAATCTACATTCTTAACTTTTGACCATTTATTAATTGATTTAGTATCAATAGGTCGAAGTTTTCCTAATGATTTATTTTTATCTAATTTAGCACTATCACTATTATAAAAATCATTAAAAGTTTTATCACATGTACACCCTAAGAATTTAGATATCTTATCCATAACACATTGGGAATCAGTAACTAAATCTTCATATTTTATAATACATACTTCCTTTGAATTTTTATGTTTAATTACTTGTTCTGCTGCTCGTTTCCATATCTTTACAGGTACCCAATATTTACTCGGATCTAAAGAATGTCGGGATACCAATACATCCCTAGCATTTCTGATTAATGATATTATTTTAAATCCTTTATCAATTAATTCTTGATAATCATACTTAGGCGGGAAATCTTCAAAGTACCCATATGGATGTTTATATACTATATATTTGTTCTTTATACCTGTGAACTTATTCGGGTGTAATGGATGTCTCTCATGATCAGAATACACACTGCAATCATTTACACTGTGCATCATTAGTATTAACATTGTAGTTCCTGATCTCGGAGGTCCAGTTACTATTACATGTCTCGACATTGCACAATTTCAATTCTTCTCATTTGAGTTTCACACATACTATTTCTATCAATATTAATAACTTCCATAAAATAAGCTACATCTTCTCCTTCATGATGTTTCATTTCATTAGGACAAAATCTAAAACCTACATAAGGATCTTCTATTATACAAGAAGGTAATCTTAGAAACTCAAATACCGTCATCTCACTCATTAGGATCCTCTCTTGAAATTGGAGCATCTAAAACAGGACCTGTGTATTGTTCTCCATCATCAACTGAACAAACAGGAAAATCTAAATCATTAAATTCAATCAATGTAGTTGAATCATTTGATACATATTCATCATGTCCACCATTAGGATGAGTTTCTGCATATTCTCTTACTCCTTCATGATCAATACACAATATAGCATTATTCCACTCATGAAAGTCTTCACGACTATCTTGAAAATGTGTTTTATTACATAATTGACAATGTCCAGCTATATCTCTTAATTCAACTCGTGATGTAGAATCAAGCCTAGGCATATCCCTGATGTCTATTATAGTTGTACTATCACCACCTATAATATGTGCATCCCAGTCTATTTTAGTAGTACTATCACTCATAATATATTCCTCTCATAATGTTTCTTTATATAATAAGCCATAAAAATATAGGCTATTGTTTTAGGTATCATTAACATACCTATCATTGGATAGGATTCTAATAATACAATAGTAAATATAACTTCGAATATTGATACGTCCATGATTATCCCTTATGTTGAATTGTTATCATGTCACCTTCAATTGCAGTTACTTCAAGTCTAGCATTATCAGCTATAGATTTATAGAAGTCTTCTGTCCTATATACAAGGTCCCATTCACAAGGATATTTCATAGTAGAATAACTTGTTTTATTTTCATCCGCAATATTAGCAGTGATATAACATTTACCATCATCAGCAAGTACTTTACTAATAAAATGAAATACTTCTTGTGCTACTTCATCTAGCATATGAATGATTACTTGATGGAACCAAACGTAATCAAATTTTATTCCTTCTTTTTTAATCTCATCATAACCTAAACGTAATTTAGGTTTAGGTTGTTTCCATATGAGTCCACTATCACCAACTTCCTTCATAGCTTCCTCAAGACGTTTATCAGAATTATCAAGACCCCAATAATTACCTGTATCTAAGTATTCCATTAAGGCAATTCCCCCAACAAGAACACCACACCCAAGGTCAAGTAATTTATGTTCAGGTTTAAGTCCTTTAGCTTTAAGTATTGATATTTGACTAGCTCTACATTTTTCCCAATTAGCCGGGTCGACTACTAAACTGGCTCTCTGTTCATCCATTATATTATTCCTTTATTTATCAGAATTAAATGACCTAAATAATCTTGATACACATCCTTGACAAATGTTAATTTTATTAACCCATATACAGAAGAACCATTTCTTCTCTATTATAACTTGAGCAACTTCAGAATTTGTTTCATCACAAATATCACAAAGACCTTCACTAACTTTTATATCAGGTTTAGACATAATATTCCCTTTCCTTTTCATTATTATTTGTATTCACAATATTCACTCTCGCACCAGCTTGATATAATACACTAATATCATTTCTTAATTTACATTTGATTTGTGTAGTTTTATCAAACGATTTAGACCGAGACAATGTAATAAATTGATAATCAGACATATCCCATTCAATAGTACCATTAGGATCATATTGAAATCTATTTTCTGATAATATTAATTTAAGATTAGATAGTCTATATCCTTTATTATCTCTTCCAACCCAGACATCCATCCACTCTTCATTATCATCAACGACTTCGATATCTTTTATTACATCAGTCATCTATTAATTCTTCCTTTATTTCTTCAGCGGTAAACTTACACTTCTCGTCCATTCTATTTTCATCAAATTCTGTTCTGCCATCCCAGACCATATGCTTAGGACATGTTGCATTTATACAAGTAGTTGCACATTTCATCTGATATCTCCATTTTATCAAGTTAAGTATTACCTTAATATATGTTCTAGATTATTTTTTAATCCATTTGACAACTTGTTGTGTACCCTCAATACCAAAGTCAAGACAGACTACTTCGATATTGCGTTCCCCATTACACATAGGACACTTTGCTTTACTATAATCCCTACCATTCATTATTCCATCTACTAATGGATGTTTACATTCTTGGCATTCTACCCTTTTAGTATCACCTTTAATATAAGGAAGCATCTTCAAAATCCAATTATCATTCTTTTCATAATCATATTGATTAGTTTTGTGTGTGAATTTAACTTCATCATCATCTATCTCAACACAAATATAATCTTTCGGAACTTCTAATTCAAGTCTTTCAATTAATATATCATCTGTTGATTTCATGCTGGCTCCTTAATGGTTAAACTGCCTTCCCCTTTACATGTCGGGCAAACCCATCTAACATGTATTCCAAATAATTTATCATGATGGATTATATACTTCCTACCCTTACATTGTGGACATTTCATTTCTCTTCCAATTCTTTCTCAAGCAATTGAATGTATTTTTCATACTTCCATCTGCTTGGATTACAATTCTCTTCAGCACAATGTTCAAAGTGTTTTCTCATATCTCGAACAATATTTTTAATTTCATCAATGTTTTCCACTAAATATTTCCTTTATAGCTACTATGTCATATCCAATTAATTCAGAATATTTAGTTAGCTCTTCTAAAGTCTTATTAGATTTTGAATACTTATCATGTTTGATATCATCTCTTAATCTTAAACAACAACTTTCAATTACACCTATTCTCTTTTTAGCTTCTTCTTTTAAGATGTAATCAACATTTATAAAATATAATATATATTCATCAGTATTTAAATCAGCTTCACCTTTAACACATATAAGGTTTAATATTTTATCATTTTTATCTTTCCACTTAATTCTATCACCAAGTCTATAAAGATTTTCCTTATTAGGATTGATATCAATTCGTTTTTCATATACATATCCAGCAGTTTTACATGTAGGACAATCTGGATATATAGACTTACCATATCCGTGATGGAATACTGAAATGTATTTATCACCATAACATTCAGGGCATTTTATTTTTTTCATTTTAAATTACCATATTATGTTTTTTAATAAAGTCAGCTAATGTTTCAGTTCCGCTATGCTCCATTCTGAAACCAAAGTTAGGTTTAATATCTTTTTTATCTTGCCAGTCAGAATATTCATGTGTAGCCTGTCTTGCTTTACTAGGATCTAGTTTACCCATATCCTTTTCATAATTACCTTTAATGACTTCCCATTCTTTACGAGTTTTCGAATAACCCCAAGCTGAATTACTTTCAAAATAAAACGGTACCCAATTATCTTTATTGCTCATTTCCTCATCTCCTGTTTGCAGTTAACGTATTCACGGTCTACCCATTTCCAGATATCAAGTTTAATACCTCCGACAGATCGTGAGAAAGTTTGTTTTACTTGATATATAAAAGCCCATTCCCAAAATCTTGTATCTTCCTTTATTGTTCTAGGAATTATAAGAAACCTGTGAATGGTTCTACTTTTAATATCTTTTTTAGGTTTAGTTATCCATCTCATAGTCTAGTCAGGCTCCCACCGTTGTCAGATTTTTCATCAACATCAATAGGTTTATCACCTTGTTGTAGCATTATCTTTTGTAACATTTCTTTTCTTGATTGATAACTAGATAAATCATCAATCTCTTCTGCCATAAGTGTTTCTTTCAATAAACCAACTAACCAAAATACTTGTCGTCCTGTAATTTTCATTGAAAAAATCTCCTTTAAGTTTATCTCTTTTTTGGATGTCCTCTAAACCAAATAGTTAGTGCATTTAATGTAAGTCGTGGCAATTCAATAAATAAAACATCTATCATTTTCATTAGAAGAGTGAATATACCAGTACCCAATGCTCCTAATAAAACAATTTCGAAGAATACCATTTCATTAGACTGAGTATTAGTAATCTTCACTACACTATCTATAAACGTAATGATTTCATTCAACATAATACTTCCTTTTTAATATTTATTCCAATACCTAGTATTAGTATTCTTTAATCTACTCCAATTATATCTACAATAGCTTGTGTAGGATCAAACACATATCCATTTGGTTTAGGTATTACTGTATACTTACCATCATCAAGCATTAAGAATTCATAATATCCTTCACCATCAGTTGTAGCTTCTCCTATTAATTTACTATCAGAATCAAAAAGATCTACTGCTATATTAGGAGTTGGATTTTGTACTTGACCATCATCCTTTACTGAAGAACCAATCAATCCAAATATTTTTCTAGATTCATTATCTACTACAGGTGGTGGTATAACAAGGACTTCGATTACTTCCACTCTAATCATTTTAGGATCAACACCTTCTAACACAGGAATTACAATGTATTTCCCTTTTTCAACATTTATAAATTTATAATTACCAGCATTATTTGATATAGAAGTACTAACCAATACTTCATCTGAGCACATCACATTATAAAGATTGATTGAAATATTAGCTAATGGATTACCCATACTAGTTATCTGTCCAGATACAACATTCTTATCAACTGTAACTGTGAATATACTAGGACTAGCAACAGAAGCTGACATCATCATTATTCCACTTCGACTAGTAGATGGTATCATAGTAGTGATGCCAGTCTTATTATCAGTAGGTTTCGGTGAGTCATTCATGAAGCTTTCATCACATGATGTTAACATTACACATAATACAAAAAACATTATAAAGTATTTCATTCCACTTCTCCTTTAGTAGTCTATGCACTCCCCGCATTCAGGGCATGCGTGATATTGATATTCGGGCATCTCCCAACCTTCTTGATCTGTTTCTGTCTCACAATCCTTTACTTCACCTTTCCAATCACACCTATTACATTCGACTGGATGGTCTTCCGGTATAACGAAATCAGAGTCCTTCTTCTTTTCACAATTATCAATTAGTTCTTTTAATTCATTGTAATTAAATCTTAGTGCTTCCATATTATTTACTTCCCTCTAATTTTTTACGCCATTTCTTTTCATCAGCATGAGTTGAATTCCACTGTTTACTCTCTCGAAGGAATTTCTCCATTTTATCATCTTCTTTACCCCACGGAGTATTCATCCTTTTTTTAGTTTCTTTTTCATCTTGTTTATAATACCAATCACTAATATCTTCAGGCATCAGTATCTCCTTAGTAAATAAATTGTTTAGAGTATTTGTGATCACCTATCTTTTCAATATAAACAATATTACTACTACAAGTTTGAATTTTACCTTTAAGCCATTTAAGCGCTTTATACCTTAATATATGTTCGGGACACTTTACCCAATAATAAAAATCAATTGTTTGATTCTTATCAGTAGTTATTAAGCTATTATATTCAATGTCATATTTCTTCATTAAACCTAGCTTGAATAATATAATGTCAAGCATCATTCTGCTCTAGGAGTTCCATAGCATATCCATAACCGTCCCAGTTATCTACGCCAGCTTGTTCAAGAGCCTGGAGTTTAGCTTCTGCTTCTAATAATTCTTCAATTCTCTTTTCATCTAATTTAGCCATTGCATTATCCCTTTTTATTTATTCATTATCTCTGACATTCCTAAAGTAAATGTTATAATCAAAGAAGCTGCCCATACTATAATCATCATATCATTAAGCAATCGAGCTTTCCTGTGACCTGTAATCTTTTTTCCAAAAATTCTCATTATATTATCTCGGTGGATTAGATGATGGCCCTGTACTAGCAGGAGCATTTGACTTTGGTGTCTTATCTACAGGTGGATTAGATGATGATGGTTGTTTTTTACTCATTGTTATCCTCTAATTTATAAAGTATTGATTGAAGTATCTTTAAGTTAGGTCTTTCTTTGGTATGTATTCTTGCTACTAAGATTTGCTTTAATAACATAGGTTTTAATAAATCTAATTCTCCTTTAGTAAACATTATCTTCCAACTCATTTATAGTATCAACAGGTATTTCTTTATGAGATATGACAGTTTTAATTAAATTATTAACACATCCTTTTTGAGTTTTAAATCCTTCCCATTCACATTGTAACTTTTTACTTGTACTAAAGTTACTTGCTTTCCAGAAGTATCTAAAATGCCAATCCCTACCTTCATCATTTACTTCCATACGTTTACTACAACCATCAAATTTAACACTCCAGTTTTCCAATATATTCAATAATTTAGTCATTTTTAATAGCTTATTCATATCATTTCCCCAATTTCATTTCAAATTCTTTCCAAATATTATCATCATCTCGAATTTCTACTTTAAGATTTTCAGGAGCCATTTGTTTTTCAACTCGTTCTTCGATTGTTTCTTCTTCAATTAATGATCCAACCTTTAATCTCATCCACGATTTAAAATGAGATGATGCTGCTAGTCGTCTAAATGCTTCTCTTTTATTTTGTAACTGAGACCTATTATTTCTACATTCTCCAACAGATCCTGATTCAGGATGTTTTATTCTCACGCCACTATCAGTTGTATTCTGATGTTGTCCACCCTTACCACCAGACCTGAATGTCTCAATCTTAAAGTCTTTTTTAGTTAGTGAAAATAATAATTCTTTAGTCATCCTATTTACCTAAATCTGCTTTTTGTTTTCTCATTGATTGCCCATTAGGACATATACAGTAGTTAAGTTTACCAACAACTAAACCAGTAGGAGTTTTAGCACCTCTAGTATCAAGTATACCAGTATTACCACATAGATCACAATATTGTTTATCACAATAATATTCTAACCAATAATCAGTTATATCTTTAGTCGCCATAAAACTCCCATTCACCTTCACTTAGTCTTTCAGTTTTGGTTTCTTTGCATTTAGAACATGTTTTAGTTTTCCACTCCACTTGGCGCTTATGTTTTTTAATTCCACCTTCACCGCCTTCATATTCATATCCTATACTGTATTTCCACTCACCATCACATTTGTGTAAGTTTCTAAGTTTAGCTAAAGCACCAAGACCAATACTAACAGCTAATGCTTTACCTTGCTTTATTATCATTTTCTTGAACTTCTCTGACTTCACAAACTTTGTGAGCGAACGAGACAGGAATTCCAGGGATTTCATATATGTTATCTCCTTCCCATACTATTTCTTTACATTTAGGACATACTCCCCATGCAAATTTTGGTCTAGTAGGTGGTGCCGGAGGAGGGTCAGGTTTATTGGAAATATCAGGAGGACTCGGGTTAGATTCCTTTTTCATAATTATCCTCCGCATTTAGGACATAAATCAAATAAATATTTGTTTTCTTCTTTTTTCTTTAAAAGATTTCTTAAGGAATCATATTTATATACTTCTCCGCATTTAGGACATGCAGCTAATGTATCTTTTTTCATTATATCTCCTTTAAAGTTAGTATTTATATATTAATATGTTCTAATATAATTACTTAGTAATCTTTATATAATTAATAAAATAACCACCCTACAATTCCGCACACTATTATAGCAGTACATAAAATCATTGCTATAATAAGACTTACTACATCGAGTATCTTTTTTAAACATTTCAATACACTACTCATTTTTAACATATTATTCTTCTTTCATATCCTCAACACCTTCAGGTCGTTTACCTCTCCGTTCGGCAGCTTCATAATGATAACAAATACTACTCCTAGACATTGTGAATTTAACTCCAGCATTATGACATCTCTCAAAGAATCTAACATCAGGAGATGAATCTTTTCCTAACTCTAATTCCCAAGGACCACATGACTCCCAATACTTTCTGTGAAATAAATAAGGCATTGTGTTAGTAGCTACTCTCCCACCACGATCCTCTTCCGTTAATAGGATATCCTCATATAATTCCTCGTACAACTCATTAAACCTAGTCATATTGAATGTATCTTTCTCTGGCAACCCTAAGTCTACATTGATATGAGCAGGGTGGTCAAGTGGTTGTATGCTAGTACAATTGACTATTGTATCTTCAGTCATATACTTAACTAGATTAACTAACCAGTCTCTACCAAAGTATTGATCTGTATTAACTAATCCACAGTATTCATTCAAATTAAAACCTTCAGTAAATCCCTTATTCATCATTCCTCTAAGGTTAGGAACATATTCTACATTAGGATTAGTTGTATATTTCTCAATGAATATTCCTATGGTACTATCTCTATATGATAATTCTAGTTGTTTTAAATATTCTTCAACTTCAGGAGATGGTAACCAAGTCACTACAACATAATCAAAATTATCATATCCAGCATTATTCAATATAGACTCGGATGAAAACTTTAACATTTCGATTGCAGTAGATACACAATTCATTATTGATACTCTTGGTCTCAATTCCCTTGTCATATCCTATATCCCCTTTATCGTATATCATTTTTAATTATATGGCATATTGTATTTTGATAATTCATATAAGTTTCTTCAGTTATCATATTATTCCACTCTTGACTAATAGGAGTACCTGCATACCAATGTATACCTACATGAGCAGGATTTAAAAATTTAATCCTATTCCCTATAAAACAAAACTTAGCCCAATTCCCATCTAATTGTTCATGAAAAGGAAATACAACTGAATCAATAAGTTTAGTATATGTTAAATCAGGATATACTTCTTTTATTTCTTCACTTGATTTAAAAGGTATACAATTACTACCAGCTGATTGATATACGGTAGGATCATAATTATCCTTAGCTCTTAGAAATGTATCTCTATAAAAAGCATTATCATTACCATCACCAGCCATAAATGATACAGGCATATAATTATCAAATCTACTAAACATTACCATAGCCATATTAGTAGCAGGATTAAGTGAAACTAATAAGTTATCAAGCGGTTTAGTAAACAATATATCCATGTCAGCAATGAATCCACCTTCTTTCCACATCAACCACCAACCTAGGAAATCTGATATATGGACATCAGACATCTGAGGATCAATCTCATTTACAAACAAGTCATAATCTAATGGGATTATATTAACATTTAGATCTTGTATTTTAGAAAAGTAATCAATCCCTTTATAACCAACCTTATCTTGTTTTTCTAAAGTAGTCCACTTCATAAAGTTCTCACTAGACTTATCATTAGTAATTAAGTTGATTTCCCAATCAGGATTGAAATATCTGAATGACTTTAAAGTCATGTAGCGAAGAAATGACATCTTATCATTTCCCCAATAAAAATGGATTCTTTTAGGGATCATTTTCTTAGTAACTTCCCATCAAAGGTTATGAATTTTTCCATCGCATTACAAATAGTATTATTATAATCTCTCCAATTACCTTGTGTCAAAGATCTATTGAACATTTGGGATGCTTCACTGCCACCATACCAATGCAATCCAATAGTTTCTCTTGGAATACTACCTACATTATTCTTAACATATAATTCATGTAAGTCTCTCCATGTATAAGGATATACTGTATTCATTTCAAAATTAAACATTCTAGAATATGGATACTTGTATTTAATTATCTTTTCTAAATTATTAGTAGCAAGCCATAATTCTTGTGATGAAGAATTGGTTGTCCTTTGTGTTATCTTACCATCACTCAATAAACAATATAAAACAAATGCTCCTGTTGATTGATACTTAGTTGGATCATAGTGAGTTATAGCCCATTTATAAATATCGTCATAAAATTTATTAACAACATTACTACATAAAAATCCTATTGAAAAATATTTAGTTCCTTTTTCTTCTAAATTCTGATAACAAAATCCTGTTTGAATGTTTCGTCTTTTTAAATCATTGAATAACTTATCCATAGGTCGAATGAATAATATGTCAAAGTCAGCAAAGAATCCACCTTCTTCAGCTAGTATCTTCCACTCTAATATATCACACTTATGTACAGGTGCAAGATTATCCCATTTGATTGATTTGTTATAAGGAATACCTTCTCTTATTAATGACCAATCTTCAATTACTTCGACATTAGGTAATCTTGCAACTAGATGAAAATAATCATCATCCATGTCAGGATATAAGAAGTCTTGCATGTTAGGACAAGTCCATGACCTCTGAGTAGGGTCAGCAGTACCGTGATATAATATTACTTCCCACTCAGGATTAAGTGTTGAGAATGAATATATTGTCATAAACCTTAACCAAGACATTGTCTTGCCAGCCCAAAAGAATGACATCTTCTTAGGAATATTATTACTTGGTTTAAATACCTTCTTAGGAACTGTTATTATTGGCTTAATTGCAATATTAGAAGTTATTTTAGTATCAGTATATGGTGATTGATTTGTTGCTCTTGGTTTACGTACATGTTCCACGGTAGGTTTTCCCTTATTTTTTAATATCGTAGATACCCTAGAAGTTTTTAGATTATCACTATTGATTGTAATTGGTTGTCTTCGTTTTCTCGTTTGTTTATACATCATACCCTTTCATATGAAATAGACTAATTCTTTTTAAATCGTCTACGGATACCAAAAAACAATTTCTTAATTGTAGTAGGCGCTTTTATAATAGCTTTCACAAGAGTTATGGGATTAACACTTATACCAATGACCCCTGAAGTCATATTTTTAATTCTTTGTTGTCTTCGTTGTTCACTTCTTGATTGGAATACCATATCTCAATCCTCTACTCTATGAAGACCATGATCGTTTCCAATCTGATCTAAAATATTTCTTACTGAATTTAATACTTTATCATAATCATCTTTAGTGTTTCGTCTTCCCATAAAATAAATTTCCTATAACCAACTTCTTAACTCAGATAATATCACAAATTGCCTAATGAGTTGAGCTTGTTTCTCCGGCGCTGTTTTAATTAACAACTGTGAATAATTTAATATAATCACAACAGGTTTTAATTCAATGTGATCATCATTTTCCCATAATTCAATATCAATATATGAATTATTTTCATCATCTCTTAAGAATAAAGTCATTGTATTATCCTTTAAAACATACAAAATGGTTAGAATAAGTTATTTTACCTTCTGGAACTAATCTAGTATGTATCCACTCAATGAAAATATCAATATCATCAAATGTATTATATATTTCTTTTTCAGTATATCCATTGTTGAACATACCCCCTTTTTTCTCGCCAGAGTAATGATCAAACCCATCACCTGCTTCAAATGCTCCACCGTAGAATTCAATCAATGCATAACCACTAGGGGATAATACTCTTGTGATATCTTTCATTAATTTTTTAGCATCTACTTTAGACATATGTTGAATAACAAAACATGAATACACAAAGTCGAACTTATCATCTGCATAAGGTATGTTAGTTCCATTATAAGCTTTACCTATTGCTGATGGAACATTTTCTTTTATTAAATCAATTGATGGTTGTGATATATCAATGACATATACTTTATCTGATAGTTTAGCAAATTGAGATGTCTCTCTTCCATAACCACCACCTATTTCTAGGATTGGTTTATTTTTAAGATCAAATTTATTAATCAATTGTGGTTGAGAAAATGCCCATACCTTATTAGTAAAATATCCATTAGCAACTTTATTTGTCCACCAGTCTTTACATTTTTCAGTGGAAAGAGCTTCATCGATAGGTAGTATTTCTCCGAGTTTATTAGTCATTGTCATATCAATAATCCTTCGCTATTATTATAAAAATCTAGTAGTTTAAGTTTAGGTGTTTCTAATTCATATCTCATGTTTGATATATTAGGTGTTGAATCACTATTTATTACATCCTTGACATGTTGAACATTCTTGAATACGAATGGTTGTGGTTTAACTACAATTTTATCAGGAACATTAACTATGGGGAATACTTCAGGATGAACCAACCTAGTAGCACATTGTGATTCATTCATTATCCAGGATACTTTAACTAAACTACTTTCATAATAAAGTTGATATCTTTTATCTCCATATGATTTAAAATCCCAATTCCAACAATGGTCAGGTATTTGATTATAATCAGAAAATCCATAATGGATGATCCTAAAGTTTAATTGACAATCCTCATTACCTATTGATAAGGGATGCATCCTCTTATGACAACCTCTACTAGTATCAAACCTCATATCAGGTTTATTTTTCCACAATCGTAAGAACCAACTGGAATTGAAATGACCATCAAGTCTTTGCCAGTTGTGTCCACGCCATAGGTTTAACTGATGGAAGCTAGCAGATGTTTTATTTCGGCTCTCCATTATTTCGATAGCCTTTTTTATATTATTCACTCCACGTCTATCTAATATTTCATCACAGTCAATCCAAAGAAACCAATCAGGATTAATTTCTTTCTTAGCATAATCCATTATCATTTGCTTATGGGCTCTTTCTTCTTGCCAGTCATTCTTTTCACCTACTATCACATGAGGAGTATATTGTTTAGCAAATTCAACACTACCGTCATCTGATGCATCATCATATATTACAATTGAATCACAAAACGACTTGACATTCTCTAGACATCTTTTTAAGTTTCCCTTTTTCACTTCATTGTGCATTTGAATGAATGCGCATAGATTCATAATCTTTCCTTCTTAAATTCATTCCAGTCCAACATTTCATCATGTGACCATTTAGTCTTTTTCAATTGCATGTTAGCCAATATAGGAGGAGGATTCCTGAATATAAAATCCACCCCGTATATCTGACCATCTCCATCTAAATCTTCATCATTATAATATTCTTGTGAACACACTGAAGCAAGAGATTTAAATCCCTTATCAGTTAATGCCCTAAGTATAAGGACATTCACATCATAAAGTCTTCTCTCGATACTGTCCATTGAATGATGTACTCCTTCATTCAACATCTCGTATATGTCATTGACATCCTGAGTTTTACTTATTCGTTTTAATAATTTATCAACAGCAAACTTGTTATCAGTATTCATTTAGTTTCTCTTTTATCTATGGCTCCTTAATGTCCCAGATGGGCAAAGAGCATAATAATGATTTGTGTCATATCCAAATTCTTCTTGAGCTGCAGCACCTCGTTCGACATCAATTTTGTCATCAGTCCACGAGTAGTCATTTTCTAATGGGTCAAGTGCATATGATTTACATCCAATATAAAATGACTTCCAGGGTGTAGTAATACTTAAAAACATTTTTCTCTTTTTAGTTTTAGACCTTTCAACACTTGTGTGTATTCCATACCAGGGATTATATACTCCATATTTACCACTGTATCCATTAGTTATTTCCAACACATGTTTCACTCTTATTGCAAGTTCTGGTCCAAATATTTCATCGAAGTCTTTTTCTTTAACATCTGCAATTATTTTCTTGCTTGACCAAAATCGTTGGACTTTAGCCATTGGTCTGATTACATATCCTTTAACAATATCAAATTTTATTCCCCAACCAGTCTGATCTTCAGGTGGGATATCAGGTAGTAGATCATTATCATCATGCCATAATCCTCTTACCCATTTACCTGAATAACTTATGTGTCTACCTTTCATATATGTAAAACCAGTCAGTCCTGTTTCTTCTTTTTTAGACATTCTTTTCACCCTTTTTCTTTTTGTTTTCTTTTTTAATTAATATGTTGGTATAAAGTTCACAACCAACCATAAGAAGTAATACAAAGAATAAAAGCATTATATCATAATTCATTATATTCCTGCTCCTAAATTTAAATACCTAGGCGTATTATAATAATCTGTAATCGAAGTTATTCCAATCTCACTTCCCCATACACGATTTTTGTTCACGATTAATGATGAGATATTACTATTGTATTTAAGTTTTTTCTTATTCCATATATCCCTACCTTTATAAACCCAAGAAGTATAATCAACTTGATATTGTCTATCATGATCAATGTGTACAGTTAATATATGATCATTGAAATTTTGTTTTAGTACTTGATTTAATCTATATCCAAAGTCATTATCTTCATAACCAACAGCTACCATATAATCTTCATCGAGTCCTTGAATTTCTCTTACTACTTTATTATGTACTACTCCATAAAAATAAGCTAATTCTTCTTTTCTTTCAATTGAATGACACAACCATCTTATTTGAGGTAAGTTAGATAAAAATTGATGTGAATATAATATAGGCTCAGGCAGATTCATTACTTCATATGAACATTCCTTGCATCCACAATATAAAAACATTTTATGATTCATTATTATTGATATATTGTTTAAGCCTTGGTTTTCCAATACTACTTCCGGACTAGTGAATATTAAGTATTCACCTTGGCTGTGTTTGATCCCTACATTTTGAGCATAGGCTGGATTTCTTAAATCTTTATAACCAGCTTTCTCCAAGTCAACTTTAATGTATTTAATATTCAATGCATAATTATTGAATACTTCCGGATCTATATCTGAGCCTTGATCTACTACTATCAATTCAAAATCATCCTTAGGAAATGATTGCTCTGCATATGCTTTCAATCCATAAAAAAATTGTTTCCATCTGGTTCCATATAAGGGTAGGATTATAGAGTATTTCATTATTGTACTTTCTAGTAATGTTTTATTTCTGACATATCATTATTATTCTTTCAGGTCTAGCTGAAGCATGACTACTCATAACATGACTGTATTTACTTACTACATCAACATCTTTACGCATTATTTCAAATATAATTTTCTTAGCTCTCATGTTTTTAATTGCTGGTATCATCTGGTCTCCATAATGATGGAAACAATTTAAACATAACATTATATCAGGTTCAGGTCCTTCGATTACTTCTCCTGCTTCCCATTTAACAAAGTTCGCTTCGCCGCCTCGTATATTGTTTATTAACCTAGATGTTTCTAATGCAGGTTCACATCTGTCATATCCTATTGAACCAGGATTAGCTCCAGTATCAATAACTTTAAATAAAAAGTATCCATGGAAGCTACTTAAATCATATACTAATTTATCTTTCCAGTCAACTAGTTCTTTAATATTATTCCAAGTTTGATATGATCGTGAATAACCTTTATAACTAATACATTCAATATCTTGATAGGTAGTATCATATCCTTCTGGCGGATTACTTAAAAGGTTTGCTAATTTTATTTTATCAGTACTCATAAAGTTAATCTCCCTTTCATTATTTCCATTGATGTATATTCATTTGAAATTGAATCCCAACATTTTGGAACATTTCTTAATTTATAAAGTTCATGAACATTTAAAGTATAAAAATCTTTATAATGTTTCTTCCACTCATTAACTTGATCTCCTGATGGATGTCCTATCCAATGCTTCTTCTTTGCCCATCTCTCAAGCCATATATTAATATCAGGAGTATAACAACATACAATTGAACATTTATTATTATCTTCCCATTTTCTAAATTTCTTCCATCCCATAACTCCATCGTCTACACTTATAGGTATAGCATCGATAGCGAAATTTGAATAACTTCCTAATCTTTTCATTACCTTATTAAAATCACATTTAGTTGAATAAGTATGCATATCATCATAATCTACAAATGCTCTTTTAGTATCTTTTGTCATACTTCTTGCTAGTGTAGTTTTTCCGCTTCCATAAATACCTGTGATGAATATCCGGTCGAACATTTAATTCTCCTTTTTAACCCATAACATTAGTGAACCTATATATCCAACAGATCCTCTCATGATGTTAGTTCCTATAACTTTATATTTATCTCCTGTAGGTTTACATGTTATTGTAGTTCCCATAAGAGATTTTCCACATTTAGTTATCTTCTCGACTGCCTCGGGACCGTATCTGTCACTACCGAATCTAGCTTTAAAACAAGGAGGTGTACCGATTGAAATAAACATCTTCTCTCCTTCAACTAACTCGGTTAATTCACCTTTAGTAGTATAATCATCTTTTAATATGTAATCCATGAGTTCTCCTGTAATCCATTTTCCCATTATCAATCCTCCTATAACACACGTTAACTACGTGCTCGATTTCTGTTACATCATCCAGGACCTCTAGCTTCTAATGATATTACTTTTGGACGTTGACTAAATTCTCTTGATATATTGAGTGTTAATTTCCTATGGTGTTCATTTGAATTACTTGGACATGTAACTACTGAGCCTTGGGCATATGTTCTACAACATAATCTAGACTTACATATTGGACATACTGCATGTAGTTTATGCAATTGGTCATTGATAACATTGTCACCTTGTTCAGTAAGTATGATAGCCCCTCTCGAAGATATCATCCAATAATCAGTATTAATGTTTAATCTTGCCATTATACAATATCCTTTTTTATGTAGTTCTTCTGTTTATTTCTGATAATTGTATATATGTACCTTTATGTTCCTTATTAACTTTTAAACAAGTTACGAAGTCTCCAATCCGAGCAGTATTATAAGGATCATATACATCCAAAGATATATTAGTCTTCCCTAGATATTTAGCTGCTACGATAGTAATAAGTAAGTCTTGTTTATCAGCAACTACTTTACCAACAATTTTTAATTGACTCATTGTTATATCCTTTAATGTTTCTTTTTAGAATCTACACCATCAGGTTTCGGAAGTATATCATCAGCTCCTGGAATAGGAATGTGTTGAGGAGTTAATGATTTAGTATCTCCTAATAAACCATTTTTAACTAATGCTTCAAAGAATACATTTTCTTGTGTAAATCCTACTTCGCCGTGGATTGCGATTAATACTAATTTAAGATCATCAATTGTTTTAATTTTTGACCAGTCGACCATACGATAATCTTGTTCATGTTTAACAGCCATAATCTCTATCTCCTTTGGGTATACCTCCATCAGCAGGAGGTTCATATATTGTTCCATCACTATTATAAATTGGATATGAATCTACTAATTCTAAAGCCACATCAGGTGGTCTTGGTTGATAAGTTTTACATGTCATGCCAGGTTTTATAAGTCCACCCCTAACATCAGGAGCTCCTTCAATAAGTATTCTCTCGTTTGGTATTATACATATACCTTTATTATTATTAAACCTGCAATCTTTACTTGTACATAAATCTACTTCAGGTTTAATAAGTGATGTGATCCAAGAAAAACCCATATTATTTATACCCCTTGAAGGAATTGTTGTATTGATTTCATTTGTCATTATTTTCCAATGGGAAGAATTTTTGTTATGTGTTTAAACATAAACATATCTGCTTTTTTAGATATGCTACTTATCCTGTTTAATAATTTCTTTTTACGATTTTTAATATTTGGATGAGTAGTCTCTCCGATAGTTGCTAGTAGATTCAATGGGTATAATAATACATCAAGAATCTTTAATAAGATATTCATATACTTTCTTGGTTTTATTATATTATCAAGAGCTAATACTAATTCTTTTCCGTATCCTAATTTTTTAACAAATCCATCAGCTTTATATTCATTTTGTCGTGATAATAAATTTATTTTTTCTATCTGAAATAAATTCAATATTGGAATATACATCTTCCAACTTAATGATTCTTTAAACATCTTTTTAATATCTTCAGTATATGCCCAATGCCCAATTTCATGAAGATATACAGCTATTCGTTCTTCTGGTTCTCGACTTTGAATAAATGCTTTAGTTACATATATTGTTATTACAAAACCAGTATTCGGTAATACCACTACGCCATTAGAATTTCTTTTAGCTTTCTGTAACCTTTCAGAAACACTAGTGAATTGATTTAATGTTTCTAAATAATCACGAATGACTTGAGGACCTATACCCGTTGGTATTTTTGATTTCATAGGGCACGTCATAGCGTTTTGAGAAATTTTACTAGGTAACATAACAATTTTAATATCATTACCTTTTATATATTTTTTGACAAATTTACTCTCGGGTTTATATTCGGGATAGTCTGCAATTAAATATTTAAAATCTTTAACAACTTGTACTAAATATGGAAATAAATTTTCGAGTTGCTTATCAAGTTCTTTATATTCTCCATGTCTTTCCAATAAATATTTTTCAAATATGTTCATTTTATCCTCGAATTGGTATTTTATTATTTGTTCAGAATATGTTTAATTACATTCCCAATTGAAGAATTAAAAGTCATGTAGTTTTTTTCATTTACACGGTTGTTAAATTCTTGGGCTCCGTGATAACCTGCATACCAATGTATGCCATATGTATTCTCAGGGATTACATTATAGTCATGTTGTTGGATAAATATATCTTTTAATTGATCATGATCCCAATGATACAAATTATGTTTATCTAAATTGAAAAACTTACTTGTATTATATCTATCAAGGATTTGTTTATAATAATTATTCCTTTTAATCTCGTTTAATAAATGTCCTGGATTTCTTAAATACCTATCTTTCATTCCCATCATCCCATATATTGAAAAAGCTCCACATGATTCATATTGTTTATCATTAGTTAATCTAAGAGCTGTATAAAATAAATCCTTATAAAATTTA
>Ga0307928_10000076_pt1 | contig 54840 bp, 80 predicted proteins | sample AceLakmetagen232_FD_201815 | JGI IMG/M metagenome (GOLD analysis project Ga0307928, IMG submission 201815) | Saline water microbial communities from Ace Lake, Antarctica - #232 | ecosystem: Environmental > Aquatic > Non-marine Saline and Alkaline > Saline | place: Antarctica: Ace Lake...
GAACGGTGTGATATGCGCGACCACTTGCACCACGCTCGGTCGGCATCATGCGACGGAGGCTCCGGCGTCGCGCCTGTCCTCATTAGCGACGATGCAGTCGGTGCAATTCCGGCCCGCCGTGAGTTTTTCAATTATGGGGAGTAGGGAAACGGTATCCCGCCAGGCCCATAACCTGGAGACAGTCGGTTCGACTCCGGCCTCCCCCACTCGCTTTTGCGATGGTGGCTTTACCCCGCGAATTCCCGGTGCGCATGGATGTGCGCCGGGGTTTTCTGCATTGCATGGGGTGGTCGGTCTCCAAAACCGAAGGTTGAGGGTTCGATTCCCTCACGGCGGCGACGCGCCTATGACGCGCAGCCGAGCCATGAACGGTGTGATATGCGCGACCACTTGCACCACGCTCGGTCGGCATCATGCGACGGAGGCTCCGGCGTCGCGCCTGTCCTCATTAGCGACGATGCAGTCGGTGCAATTCCGGCCCGCCGTGAGTTTTCACCTTCCTTTGGGTTGGCCTGCGCCGCCGGACGAAACTCGTTCCGTAATGCAAGTTACGACCTATATCCGGCGACGTGGGTTTTTTTAACACCTTATTAAGAGAAAGTGAATTATGAAAGTCAACGACATTGTGGAAGTACAGGATCGTTCATGGAGCCTGGCGCTCGTCAAAGGAAATATGCGCCATACCGAGCTCAATAGTTTACGCGGCCGTCGCTTTCGTCTACTGGCTGTAGGCGGCACGTACCCGACGGACGACTGCGATAGATGGATAGCGGTATCCCAAAACGACACTATGGCCGTCGATTGCAACGACCCCGATACCATCCTGTTCACCCAAGAGCGATTCTGCCACCTCGTGACTCCCGCGCCCCCCGAATGACACGGCCGAAGTCACCGTGCCGCGCGGGACACGCAAGGTTGTTGTGACAATACAGTAATACCACTAGGAGATTATCCGATGGACGATAAAGGATTTTGTTTTCACGACGGCAACGGATTTCGTTTAGCAACGTTCGTTGTCGGACGCGATGAGAATGCCAATGTTGCGTGCCGATTCTACGCTGAGGATTTTTGCCAGCATGACCTCGACGCTGGCGAGATTCTGCCGGTAACAATCGACGCAGCCGGCCATATCCAGCGCGATTTTTCCGGACTGATGTCACTCGCTGCTGAGTGAGGATTCACATGATAGCGGTAACACACAAGGAGAACTAACATGCGATTACTTGTAGAACTTGGCTACACAAAATTTCTATTCCAGGCCGATGCGCCTGCGGCAACCATCCTAGCTGCGTTTGCGACAGCAACGACCGTCGAAGAAAAGTGGGATGGGTCCAAATCGCGATACGCACTGCAATCAGGCGACACCACGCCGATTACCGCTCGCTACGTCCACGACTCCGAATTGATCGACGAAGAAAAGGCGGCTGAAATGGATGCCGATAAGCTGCGTGACAGCAATGCCGATCTGCAAACGAAACTAGCCGCAACGCGGAAAGAGTTCGACGACCTCAAGGTTCGCGTGGATGCTCTGACCGCCGACAAGGAGACCTAACATGCTGACTTTTGAAATCAAATCTGGCGAATCAAAGCCGACGCCAATCCAGGGCGAATTATCTGTGGACTTATGCGGCGATTTAGTTTTGTTGCTGAATGAAATCAGGGTTCTCAGAATAAGCGCTGCTTCAGGGGAAGTTGTTAAATGCAGACTCTCACCCCAGGGAGAGGCATTACTACAGGGAGTCGGTCTGTCCGTTTGTCACGGCCTTTTGGTGGTGAACGAAAACATAAGTTGCGTAGCGAAGGAGACCTTGATATGAGCGTTAGAATCGTACAAGACGCCAGCGAGGGGACTATCGCCAGCGACGAATTACGCGACGGGCAGATTGCAGAGATTGTGTCTGAGGCAGCTGGTTGTGGAGACGGCCGGATCATACAAAAGGACGGACCGAAGCGTATCAACCAGATTGGGCGACCGCACGTTGACGGTTTTTCAGATGGCCTGAGGACAACCATCCGAGTTCGCGTGCTGCCCAACGGAACATTGCTCGAAGTTACAGACAACGAATAGGAGACCTGACGTGCTAAATTTCACGCTCGAAACGCAGCCGGAAAAGCAGCCCATCAACGTTGCCCTGACAAAGGACGATGACGGGGACATGCTATTCTGGCTGCTCAATGCCGTGGTAGCCAGGCTCGACTGCAACATTGGGGTTCTCGTCATGCAGCACTTGACGGCGACCGAGATCGACCGCCTCAGGGCTGCTGACATCAGTCTCCACGGCGACAAACTGGAAGTAGGCTAATGTCTTACGCGGACCACGTCTGCGATAGGTGCGGGCACGTAGAGCCAGCGTGGGATAAGTACCATCGAAATTGCCCTGACTGCGGCGAACGGATGGTGTTGGAGTGGGACGAGTGGGACGACCATCACGCCAAACCTGAACCCAAGGAAGATGGTGAGTGACCTAACCGAGCGACTGCGGGCGGTAATCAAGTATGACGTTATCAATGACGATCCTGTCGAGCGTGAAATATTGCGAGCCCAGGTCTTCGAGGCTATCCCCGAAATCGACCGCCTGCAAGCCCTGGAGAAAGCAATCAACGAGCTACGTCGCGAGGAAGGCGACTCAGTTTCCATCCACTGCGACAATCCAGATTTTGACGGGTCGGCAAATAGCATTACCGCCTACGGCGATTGGTGCAATTATGAGCACGGCCTGACATTCGTTGGGGAAAGTGTGCTCGAAGCACTCGGGAAGGCCGTTGCTGCCCGGCGAAAAGCGGAAACCGTGAAGGAAAAACAATGACTGACGAGCATTATGAACATTGTGCGATTTGTGACGGCCTTACCGGAAAGGCCGGACCGGCAGACGATAGCATTTTCTGGCTCGACGGTGCCGTTGGCCCGCTGTGCGAACGATGCAGCGATACCCTGCAAGGCGAGGTACTTGATAATCTCGGGCTTGATCTCGTAAAAATAAACGAACTGCAGGCATCGTTGCGCGGTGCCGCAACGGTGCTGGAAATAGCCGCTGACCACAATAAGCCATACGAGGAATGCCCATGAACACTACGCCAGTCAACCACGAGTTCGCGCCCGGCAACATCGTAATGCTAGTGGCGCACAAACGTCTGATGACGGTTTATGGCCAACCGACGCTCTTAGTTGTAGGGGAGGTGGTGACGACAGTTGGCTATAGCGGCGAGCGCGTGAGTTGCCGATGTCGAGCGCTTGTATCCCAAAATCATAGTTGGTCCAGCCTCGGAAAAGAGGGATTTGGTAAACGCCAGAATTTCTGCCATGCGGACCCCAGCGAAGATGGCTATTTTGAGTTCCCCGCCGGCGAGTTGGTGCTGTACGAGGGCGAAGAAGTGAAACCATGATTCCATGTTTCGCAATGCTCGGCCTGGCGATTCTGTTCGCGGTCTGTTGGACTCGATGGGTGCTGAGTGAACGACGGACGCTGAAACCCAAAAGGAAAGGATGGATGCCATGAAGGACATAGTCATAGTTATTGACCAGAGCGGAAACGAAGCAATCTACGTCGATGAAAAATTGCATCCCGCCACAGGGGATATGTACTTCTATGCGACTGAGCTTGTTCCCATCGCAAGCGGCAGACCTATAACGCTACGGCAGGTAGAAGTAGAGGTAAACGATTTCCCGAGGAGTCATTGGCCGGAACAGTTGGCCGATCTGAAACCGTGCTGAAGGACAACCTAAACCCAAAAGAAAATCCAATGAGTCTACTAGCAAAAGCGGCTGACCTGCTACTCGGCAGAACCTACGCGGCCATGGAACCCGACCCGGAAGACCATCCCCGAAACGTGTGCAATCGTATCCGCGACCGACTGGAATACGCGACCGAGTTCGGACAGGCGAAAATCATTGTGATGGCATCGCTAAACGATGCGATCCATCTGATCGACAAGTTGGAAATGCCGGCCAGCCGCAGGAGCAAGGAAGCGTTCGACTGCTGGGAGTTGACCAAGCGGCTGATCGCCGACGCGCAGGACAGCGAGTGCTTTGAGGCTTTCGCCAACATGGCCCACGACAAACTCGGCCAGCTTCAGGAGCTATTGCGATGACAGACAAATGGATTCCCGTCGAAGAAGACCCGCCGGGACTCGAAGAAGCTGTCGTAGCCCGGCGCGGCAACCGCGTGTGGTTCGGCTGTCGAACCGAAGCCTGCGAAGACTGGGACGGGGAAGACGTGCCCGACAGCTTCCTCTGGGGAATCGTCGAAAAACTGGAGTGGGACGCAACTAAGCGGCGATGGACGGCCGTTGGCGCGGACCTCGATTTCCGTGACCCAACGCACTTTTATCGGCTGCCGGAACCCCCGGAGACATAACTGATGGATGCGGAAATCGAACGTGCATTTGCGGTCGCCATCATCCCGGACAACCTGCTCGATCAAGCCGTTGAGTGGATTAAGGAAAACCTGAATCCCGAGGATGTATTTTCGGAAGCAGTGCTGGAGAGCTGGGCACTGGATAACGAGTTTGTAGCGGAGTATGTCGAACCCCAACCTAAAGGAATCTGAAAGTGAGACTCACGCAACTGACGGCGAACAACGTAAAGCGGATCGAGGCGATCACGATCACGCCCGATGGCAACATGGTCGTCATCGGTGGAAAGAACAGACAAGGGAAATCGAGCGCGCTCGATTGCATACAGTACGCACTTAGCGGCAAGCGGGCAATCCCCGATAAGCCGCTCCGGCGAGGCGCGGAAAAGGGCTCCATCGAATTGCGGCTCGACGGAGACGACGCTAAGCAGTTGTCGCCGCTGATCGTAACTCGCACGTTCGAGAAAGACGGCAAGAGCGAACTGGAAATTCGCGAGGATAACGAATACCAATCCAAAGCACCATCGCCCCAGAAAATCCTCGACGGGCTATGGAGTCGAATCGCCTTCGACCCGCTGGGATTCACCCGGATGCCGCCCGCCGAACAACACGACTTACTCAGGAAAGTAGTGGGTGTGGACACTGACGCGCTCGACCTCAAGCGGGTGACGATCTATGACCTACGCAGGGAAATAAATCGCCATGTGCAAGACCTTAACGCTCAGATCGGCGAGCGATTCCCCAGCGCACCCGAAAAGCCCGTATCAGTGGCGGCCTTGATGGCTGATCTCAAGAGTGCCGAGGCTGTTATCGAATCCAATCGGCAGGCCCGCGACTCGCTGGACACGGCGGTATGGGCACACTCCAAAATGTGTGACCGGGCAACAGAAATTGAGAGTCAGATAGCCAGATTGCAAAGCGAGCTTGCCTCTCTGCAAAAAGAGATGCTGAGTGAACAAGCGGGCATCGACGCCTTGCAGGCTGACCTTGCCCTGCTGGTCGATCCCGACCTCAGCATCATCAGGGAGCGAATTACCGGCGCGGAGGAAACCAATCGGCAGGTCCGATGCAATGACGAGTACATAGCTTCTCGCAATTCGCGTGACAAGGCAAAGGAACAATCCGACTTATTCACAAAACAGATTGCGGAATGCGATGCCGAGAAAATCGCCGCGCTGGCCAGTGCCAAGTGGCCGGTCGAAGGGCTCGCATTTTCCGACGATGGTATCACGCTCAATGGCCTGCCGTTCGAGCAGGCGTCGCAATCGGAACAACTGCAAGTCAGTATCGCCATGGGAATTGCTACCAATCCCACCCTGCGAGTGCTGTTGATTCGCGACGGCTCCCACTTGGACGAGGACGCATTGCGCACCGTGGGCGAACTGGCCGACGAACACGATTGCCAAGTGTTCATTGAGCGTGTCGGCGAGGGCAAGGAGTGCTCTGTGATTATCGAGGATGGAAAGGTGAAATCGTGACCACCCTATATAAACTGACCGACCAGAACGGCCGGACCATGAACGGATGCGAGTGGGGCGAGGGCGTGGACTCCCCGGACGGGACCAAGTTTGGAGAAGAGTCGTTGTGTATCGGTGTCCATTACCACGCATATACCGATCCACTTATCGCGGTACTGCGCAATCCAGTAGATGAGAATATTGCCAATCCGCTGCTGTGGGAAGCCGAGGGCGTGATAGCAAACAATGGCAAGGGGCTGGAGGTCGGCTGCACGCGGCTGAAAACGATTCGGCAGATTCCGCTGCCTGAGATTTCCCCAGGGGCAACGATCCGCTGGGCGATCCTGTGTGCGATGGAAGTCTGCGCCAACGCGGAGTTTGTCGCGTGGACCAACGACTGGCTCAGCGGCGCGGATCGTAGTGGGGCGCGGGCGTGGGCGTCGGCGTGGGCGTCGGCGGTGGTGGTGGCGTGGGCGGCGGCATGGCCCGCGTGGGCGGCGTGGGCGGCGGCAAGGGTGTCGGTAGCGACGGTAGTGGCGGAGGCGGCGGCACAGGCGTCGATAGCGGCAGAGGCGGAAACAGACCACCCAATCGACTTTGCCGCACTTGCCCACCGTGCTGTCAAAGAAGAAAACGCAATGGAGCAGGCGTTGAAATGACCAAAACCGAACACCCAATCCTGTTCAACGGCGATATGGTCCGGGCCATCATCGACGGCCGCAAGACGCAGACGCGGCAGTTAATAAAGCCGCAACCGCACCCAGATTTTCTTGCCCGTGGTGTAGTGGAAATTCGTCCACAGTGGCCGTTACAGGACGGCGTTCGCTGGTTCATGGAAGACGGGTGCAGCGAATTGCGAGCCTGTCCCTACGGCGGTCCCGGCGACACGCTTTGGTTGCGGGAGACGTGGGCTCCCGACCGGCTATGGAAACCAGGGGAGACGATTACCGAACCTGAACGTGTTATTTATCGAGCCGATGAGTCGCGCCGGCGAGTGGACCACTGCTATGTAGGCCGCTGGCGACCGTCCATTCACATGCCGCGCTGGGCGTCGCGCCTCACGCTGGAGATTACCGGCGTTCGCGTGGAGCGCGTGCATGACATTGATGGGATGGATGCGCTAGCGGAAGGCGTGCTGATCCCGGATGGTGGGTCCTATGATGAGAGGCTACCGCAATACCGCGAGGCGTTCCGTGAATTGTGGGATTCCACCTATGCCAAAAAGGGCTTCGGCTGGGACACCAACCCGTGGGTATGGGTAATCGACTTCAAAAAACAGGACCAACAATGACCGCCGAACAAATATGGGCCGCACTCGTTGCGAAACGCCCGGCCCTGCAAAACCCCGACGCGACCGTGACGTTTACCTCGGAGAGATTGCGGCGACTCGTGTATCAAGTACACGGCAAGGGACAGGGCGAACAGCGCGGTGAGGATTTATTTGAGAAGCTATTTCGGAGGGTGAGAGGATGAGCGAAGAGGCGAGGGAATTGGCATTACGAGAGGGCGGTAGTCCGCCGGGAAGCGAGGGAACAAGCTCGCATGGAAGTTCCGCTGATGGGCACATCCGAAAAGGCGCACCCATCAGGCCCGTAATGCCACCTCGTCAACTGCAAGGCACGCCCGACTGGTTCGAAAAACGGCGCGGCAAGATAACCGCAAGCAAATTCAGCGACGTGATGACGCCACCGCGCGGCAAGAAGGACAGGGAAAACGGCGTCATGGGCGCGACGGCCCGGTCCTACATGCTCGAGATTATTGCCGAGATTTTGACCGGCCAAACGCAAGGCCACAAGACCACGACTGCCGAGCAGTGGGGCATTGACCACGAGCCGGGTGCGGCCGACGTGTACGCGGAGCGGATGGGCGTGGGGCCGCAAGAAGTTGGATTCATCGTCCATCCCGATGACGCAATGGTGGGCGGCTCACCTGATCGGCTTATTGGCGATGACGGCGGGCTGGAAATAAAGTGCCCGTTCAATTCGGCGATCCACATAAAAACAATCTATGACGGCGTAATGCCCAAAGAGCGTATCGCGCAGGTCCAAGGCTCGCTCTGGGTCACCGGACGTAAGTGGTGGGATTTCGTCTCCTACGATCCACGGCTTAAAGACCTTCGCCTTGCTCTTTTCTGTGTCAAGATTGCTCGGGACGAAGAATATATCGCCCGGCTCGCGCAGGCTGTGGGAGCCTTCCGCGAAACATTGCTATCAACCCTATGCACAATAAAACAAGGAGTCCAATCGTGAGTACAGACCTCGCTACAACCAATGGCCAGCAAGCCATGGTCGAAGTTGCCACCGGCCGCGTGACCCAGGAAGTCCAAGCGGCGATGACTGTTGCTAAGCAATGCCCGCGCGACCAGACGGCGGCTATCGAGCGCATCCGCCAATCATGTACGCGGATACGACTCGCCGAGCAGGCCCGCTATTCCTACCCGAAAGGAAACAAAAGGGTCGAAGGGCCGTCGATCCGGCTGGCTGAAGTCATGGCCCAAAACTGGGGCAACCTCGACTTTGGCATTATCGAACTGGAGCAGCGCAACGGCGAGTCCAGTGTAATGGCGTACTGTTGGGATTTGGAAACGAACACCCGGCAGACCAAGATATTCACCGTCAAGCACTGGCGGGACACACGAGAGGGCGGCCATGCACTGACCGACAGCCGCGACGTGTACGAGATCACCGCGAACATGGGGGCCCGCCGAATGCGAGCGTGCATCCTTGGTGTTATCCCCGGCGATGTCCAGGACGTTGCCATGGATCAATGCCGCAAGACCCTGGCCGGCGATTCCAAGGAACCGATTGTCGATCGCGTGCGCAAGATGGTCGAGGCGTTTTCGGAGTACGGCGTTACTTCTCGGATGATCGAAATGAAGCTCGGCTACAAGCTCGACGCTTGCGATGAATACAGCCTTGTCGATTTGCGGGCTATCTTCCAAAGCCTGCGCGACGGCATGAGTAAGCGCGAAGACTGGTTCGACGTGGAGACATCCGAGGCCGTCGAGAGTCACCGCGACCAGGCCCGCAAGCAACGCGAGGCGGCCAACAAACAGCCGAAGAGTCCACCGGAGGCGCCGCCCGAGACAGAGGAACCCGACGGCCCTGATACCGATGTCTCGGCCATGCACCTGCAAGAGTACCGGCAGATGATTGCCGACGCGACAACTATCAAGGACTGCCAGACGGCCAGCGACCATGCGAACGAGAACGCCGGGATGACCAGCAAGGACCGCGCCACGGTAATCCACGAGGCCGCTGAGAAGATCGAGGCCATCCGGAAGGCACGCGGGAGCCAGACCCAAAAGGACTTGCTGGACTAATGCAACACGCCGGACGGAGCCACACATCCCTGATAGAGACTGCCGCCTTCTTGCGGCGGTGTCGGTCCGCGCAGCTTGTGTTGCGTGCCCTGCGGTACTGTCCGCTTTCTACACCTGGACTATGCGTCGTGCTGCGTCGTTTCGCTGCCCCGTCAACCGTGCGAACGTCAATGCGTTACCTGCGGTTGGCGGGACTTGTTTCTTGGACCGGGCGTTGGGTGCGGGTTCCGGGCGGGGCGTATGCGAAGCAGTGGGGGGCGATGTGAAAAAAGCGGACCGGAAAGGACTGGTTTTTTACCACCCAAACAAAAGGAACCCCAATGCAAGTAACCACAACCGACGCCGGATGGAAAGTCAAACTCACGAAGCGCGAGCGCAAGCAGCTCGACAACGCAGCCGACGTGATTACGCTGCTGACCGAATTGCCGTGCGGGTTCAAGGGCCATGCCGATACCGCATTGGCTGGGCTTATCCAGCTACTAGCTGCCCTGGACGGAAAGGAGTCCGTCCGATGCTTGATTAGCTACGACCTACGAAAGGAAAAGCCCCGTGCCGATACACCCATTCAAGCCAAAACACAAGCTGACTAAAGAGCAGGCCGCCGACATTATTATCAACTGCCGGCTGCCGGGCCAGGACAAGGTGTTCGCGGAGAAGTACGGCGTGACAACGAGCCACGTCAGAAACATGCGATATGGCAATAAGTGGAGTGAGCTGAGGTTTGAATTGTGGGAACAAGGACGACTGCCGGAAAGGATTTAGCATGGCACGAATACGAACAATCAAGCCTGAGTTTTGGACATCTGAGCAAAACGCAGATTGCTCGCGTGATGCCCGCTTGCTATTCATCGGACTTTGGAACTTCTGTGACGATGCCGGGAGACACCCAGCAAGTCCAATGCGACTCAAAATGGAGGTACTCCCCGGTGACGCGCTGGGTACGCAGGAGGTGACGCGCTGGGTACGCGAGCTATTAGACGCGGGTTTGCTGGATGAGTACGAAATTGACGGGGAAACATATTGGGAAGTAACCGGGTGGCATCATCAAAGGATAGACCAACCAAACGTGCGGCACCCATCTAGGGATGGGAAGGTAGAGCCAGTTAGCCCCCGTCGCCTCGGTGGGAAGCAACGGAAACTAGCCTATAGCCATCTCGTGGAACGCGATGGGGAAAAATGCTGCAACTGTGGGGCAACAAACAACTTAGCGGTTGACCATATTGTCCCAATCTCACGCGGCGGCACGAACAAGATGGACAATCTAAGGTTGCTCTGTAAGCTCTGCAACAGCGAAAAAGGGGCTAAGATTCTCGCTGGTGACGCGCCGGGTACTCGCCAGGTACGCGATGGTGACTCACCCCCGGAAGGGAAGGGAAGGGAAGGGAAAGGAATGGAAGGGAAGGTAAGTACCAGGAAGCGCGCGCCCTACGAAACACACTTCGAGACATTCTGGGAAGCGTTCCCCAAAGTTCGGCGCCAAGGCAAGGAAGCTGCTGCCGCGGCATATAAGCGAGCCGTCATCCGGCTCCGTCTACAGCCGGACGCTCATGCCTACCTGCTGGAACGGCTGGCGTTGTTTGCTGAGTCGGATACTGCCAAGACCAAGTACTGCTGGGGACCGACGCCCTGGTTGAATCAAGGCCACTATGACGATGACCCGGCTGCCTGGGTACGTGGCGAGAACGAACCGGACGCCAAGCCGTTCCGTGCTGCTGACTTGAACTTGGATGGGGACGACGCATGAACGCCAATGAATTTACCGACTGGCTCGAATACCACACTGAACTACATCCGGCACTCAATAAGTGGGTACAAGCCGCGATTCACCGGCCGGCACTCAAGGGCTGGCGGAAGGTGCTTACTCACGCGGACCTGCCAGACTGCAAAGCGGCATCCGAAAACATGCTTGCGGGCGAACCGCGGCGGCCGTTCCTTGAGGACGACATCGCGGCCGTCATTGCCAAAGAGGCGCGCCGGCTGAAAACCGAACGGCTCAAGGACAAACCAATTCAGTACGCCGACGGCCAGCAGACATACGCTTGCCGGGAATGTCGCGACCAAGGCGTCCGATGCGTGTGGTCATCAAAAAGCATCAAGGCGGCACGGAAGGGCACGCTCGGGCAACCGTTCACCTTGTACTCGGCTGTTGTCGCGTGCCCTTGCGGTGCCGGCGAGCAGTGGCGAACTGCCGGACTGCCACGATTTACCGAGGAACGGTTCTGTGAGTTGGTGCATTGGAGGGACAGCCGTCGCAGCATCGGCAGCGTTGGCAATGCGGACGAGCAGGCACTATTGCAGGCGTGGGTGGATGAGCATTTCAAGGCAAAACAATTTGATGAATTCGCAGCGTTTGCGGGAGAAGGCCAATGACCAAGCTCCCTGCCTGTTACCGATGCGGAAAGCAACCCTGCGAATGCAAGGACGGCATTACGCTTTACAACTGCGATTGGCAGTTATTAGGGTCGATCGAGAGTTCTTTGGTAGCGACCATTTTCACCGATCCGCCGTATTCGAGCGGTGCCCGCCAGAGCGCTCAAATGCGGAGTCGTGGAAAGATGCGGCGCGAGAACGGAAAACACGAACAATGGATTGGCGGAGACAATCTGAGTGCCCATGGTTTTGCCATGATGGTTCGACTATTGGCCGTCGAGCTTTTTAGAGTCTCGGCTCGAGGGGGACATTTTTTCAGCTTCATCGACTGGAGGCAGTGGCCAGTTCTACATGGAGCAATTGAATCCGCAGGGTGGTCGGCTCGTTCGTGCTTAGTGTGGGACAAGATTCACTTCGGCATGGGAAACGGATTCAGGCAGCAGGCGGAATTTATACTTCATGCCTCGAAGGGGACTGCCGATAATTTCATCCGTCACGATCTGGGTACTGTGTTTCGACACCGGCGGGACGGCGATGATATTCACCCCACAATGAAGCCTTTGCCGCTTGTTCGTGACATACTAAGCGCCACACCAGACGGCCTCGTCCTCGACCCCTTCGCAGGCAGCGGCACGACCGGCAGAGCCTGCAAAGACCTCGGCCGCAAGTGCATCATGGTGGAAATCGAAGAGAAGTATTGCGAGATAGCCGCGAACCGGCTGAGGCAAGAGGTGTTATTTTGACCAAGACTAAACCGAAAGGGAAAAACCGTGAGTGAAAACGAACTCAAAAACGCAGTAGCTACGATTCGCGAGTACGTGGGCGCTACACTTGTGTTTCAGTGCGACGACCTCGAAGCGAAAGTTGGCAACCGTCTCCGGGCACTTGCCGGAGACTTGTCTGGGTACAACGCGAAACTCGACGCAGCATTCGCAGCTATCGAGGCTGGCGTTGTCGAGATCAAGCGGCTGCAAGCACTCACAAAGGAACTGCTCGACAATCGCGAGCGGCTGGAAACAATGGCGGAGGATTATCCAATGGGACTTCCCGAGAGGCGGATGGCGGATGATTTACTGGACGCGATTGGAACATACGAAGCCGCTGAAGCGGCGGGAGGTGAAGCATGAAACTCAAACAGCGATTCGACTGCGTAGAGGGTGATATCGACACCGATACCGACAAGTTAGTTTGTGTCGGCAATCGCAAATACGGCCGAGTTTCCTTGTGCTTTCAGGGAAGCATCAACATTACGTTCGCCAAAATCCAGTTGCACTCGCGAGACAGGGCGCAGGATGCGGAAGCCGTGTTCTGTGATGCTGTGCAACTTGGTCGCGAAATTGCACGGCGGTGGAATGAGTATCCAGAAGCCGCTGAGGCGGCAGGAGGAACCAATGGGCAAGACTAAAATCGAGTGGACTGAATCCACATGGAATCCGGTTACCGGCTGTACGAAGCTCAGCCCGGGCTGTGCACATTGCTACGCGGAACGGATGGCGAAACGGTTTGCCGGGCGATTCGGTTACCCGGCAGACGATCCGTTTCGTTTGACGTTACATCCCGACAAACTAGCCGCTCCGTTGCGATGGAAAAAGCCGCGCATGATTTTCGTCGGCTCAATGGGCGACCTGTTCCACGAAGACGTGCCGGATGCGTTCATCGACAGGGTTTTCACCGTGATGGCTCTTTGTCCGCAGCATACGTTTCAGGTGCTGACGAAACGGCCGGAGCGGATGGCCAATTATTTGCAAAAACAGTGGGAGGGCGCGGGCCGCTCGCACTTAACGGCATGGGGAGTGTGGTGCAGTCAGATGGCCACCGAGGCATGCAATCGTGGCTTCCGCGATTACCATGCTACGGATGAAGACGAGCTTAGCACCGACGACATCTACGACGAATTGATAAGGGCAACCTATCGGGGATACCTACAAAACGTCTGGCTCGGCACGTCCATCGAGAACCAGGAAACAGCCGACGAGCGAATCCCACACCTACTGGACTGTCCGGCTGCCGTGCGGTTCGTGTCGGCGGAGCCGCTGCTGGGTCCGCTGAATTTGGAACCTTACTTGCCACCGTCCTGGTCATGCATGGCTTGCGGATACGAAGGCAACGACAGCAAGGAGTTTTGTTCGAGTTGTCGGAAACCGTTCCCATCCGCGGACTCAGCAGGGAAAGATGTGCCCTGTGATTGCGGTTGCATCCATTACGAGTGCGGATGTCCTGAATGTGAGGCAATTGAGGAGTTTGGTACGTGGGGCAACGAGGCACCGGGCTGCAAATGTGCGCCGCGACTCGATTGGGTAATCGTCGGCGGCGAGTCGGGCCCCGGCGCGCGACCGATGAAGCCGGACTGGGTGCGGTCGATACGCGACCAGTGCCAGGCGGGCGTGCCTTGGTTTTTCAAGCAGTGGGGCGCGTGGATGCCGGGCGAAGACGCTGGGGAAATGCACGGCAAGAAGGCATTGTGGGTATGCCGGTGCGGTGTAACCACCGAAGTTCTAGACGATGACACGAAATGCAAATGCCACGACCTGTACGACCAGGACTGGCAACGCATGGTTCCCGTCGGCAAGAAAGCCGCCGGGCGCTTGCTCGACGGTCGAGAGTGGAATGAGTATCCAGAAGCCACAGACGCGGCGGGAGATGAGTAATGGCGGGACGTAAACGCGAAATACATCAGAGCGGCGACGAAGATTGCGAAAGCCATCGGGGTGATTTTGGGACGTGTCCGCATTGCGGTCATGCCATGAAATATGATCGGTGGAAACGGATAGCATACATTTTGTGTTTGCGTCCACGAATATACAAAGAGGGATGTGCGTCCATCATAAGTGAATGTCCAAAATGCTTTGAGTCTTCTTGGGTTCATCTCGAGCTAGATAGTGTTGCGTACATGTCTGTGCCGAACTCCTGGAAGGATGCAGCCAAGGAGGAATCAGCAGCACAAAAATTGGCAGCACTGCGACAATGGGGTGAATCGCTGTGCTATAAGTGCAAGTACCTAAAGACGGGTAGGATTGGACATTATGCGTTCTCTACATGCTGTTATCATACTGGGCCGGCCCAGACAGAGTGCTCAAGGTATAAGCCTTTATGAAGCGCGCCGGGTGCTTGCTCGACACGGTAGAGAGTGGAACGAGTATCCAGTAGCCGCAGGAGGAAAGCCATGGAACTGAAAGAGCTTATCGGGAAACGTTTGGTGGCCGTGCAAGGACCTTGGGAAGGTGAATTTGATGAGGGTGAGATGCGCCTGACGTTTGAAGGCGGGGTGATTGTCACTCTTTCGGCGGATACTGGTAACTGGCACACCTCGGCTGGTATCGAGATTGAGATTGAAGTCGCTGATTAGCGTTTGGGGACGACCAATGACACGCGATGAACGGGAAGTGAGTCAATGCAAAAACTGACTGTCGGCTCCCTCTTCGCTGGGATAGGCGGGCTGGAATTGGGCCTGGAGCGAACCGGCGGATTCAAAACAATATGGCAGGTAGAAAATGACGGATACGCAACACGAGTTCTGGAAAAGCACTGGCCCGACGCGCGGCGATGGGGAGACATAAAGGAATTCAATAAATGGATCGAATCGCTTGCGACATCATTACGGGTGGATTCCCCTGCCAAGACATCAGCAACGCCGGGAAACGCGCCGGCATTACCGGAGGCCGTTCGGGACTCTGGGGGGAAATGGTGCGAACCATTCGCCTGGTACGACCAAGGTACGCGCTCATGGAGAACGTGGCAGCGCTGTTGGGTCGAGGGATGGGAACGGTTCTCGGGGACTTGGCCGAGAGCGGGTATGACGCGGAATGGAGTTGCATACCAGCGGGTGCCTTTGGTGCTCATTTCCGAGGTGACCGCGTGTTTGTCCTCGCCGGTAGTGCCCCGTCCGGTATGCTGCGACGGCAAGGGGAGTGGGCGAATCCGTCTCGAGCGTTTGCAGGGGATGAATTTACGAGACTGGTGGAACGTGAATTATCGGTTTGTGTACCCGCCGGTAAGGGTAACCGAGTATCTGATGGGGTTCCCCGCCGAGTGGACCGACTTAGATGCCTCGGCAATGCCGTTGTGCCCCAAGTGACACAGTTCATAGGCGGAAGAATACTAGCAATGGAGTCGATGCCTTGACACGCGACGAGTGGAGCTTGAGCCAACCGATTTGCTGGATGTGTACGAGGCAAGCGTGCGATACCCACGAGATAGCGCGTGGACCTGCCAAGCAGGCGGCGATGCTGGAACCGGCTGCCTGGATTCGAGCCTGCCGGCGTTGCCACGATGAGCTAGATGATTACGCGATCTGGCCTATCGAGCGGCAGCTTGCGTTGAAACGATTGTGCGACCCGGTGAACTACAGTCGCCGGATAGTCAACCGGCTTCGGGGCCGGATGCCGAACGCCATTTCCAAGCGAGAAGTTGACCGGGCGTTGCCGAGTGTGATTTTACTGTTGGTGGAGCGGGGTGTTCCGCTTCATGTAATTCGGCATCAATTGGATTGGTGCGAGAACCAGGGAGGATAAGCGATGAAGATTACAAGTCCACGACTAACGCTCAGTGGCGTTGGAGATTACGGCTGGCTAATGGCAAATACAGATTGGTTTGTCTGCGTGGAGCCACTCCTTCGCCTGTTTGAGTTTCCAGATGCAAGATACTACTGGCTGGAATTGTCAACAGAACCCAGCAAAGACAGCCAGCCAATCGAAATCCACAGAATAGAATCTGTCTTCGATGTATTCAAGGTCCGGGGAAAAGTGAGCCCGATAAAAAAGGCCACTCCACTTTTCCCATTGGCCGACCGCTTATTGTATATGCATAGCGGGGAATTCGGCATCACGACCGAGTGGAAAACATTTTACCTTCGCTTACTTTATGAGGATTGAGCATGGCCTACAAGCTCATCACCAACAAGACGGCGAAGATTCGTAGGACGCCGAAGCCCGAACGAAAGCACAAGCACAAGTACAACGCGCAAGCAACTTTTGTCGATGGGATTCGGTTCGCATCGAAGGGTGAAGCGGCGCGGTATATGGAATTGAAGTTACTCGCCGAACACGGAATGATAACCGACCTGGAATTGCAGCCGCGATACGAACTGAAGTCAAAGGCCACAACCGCGAAAGGCATCAAGCTGCGAGCGATAACCTACGTTGCCGACTTCGCGTACATGGAAAACGGGGTCGAGGTAGTGGAGGATTTCAAGGGCCACGAGACAGATATGTTCAAGCTAAAGCGGAAGATGTTTTTGCAACGGTATCCAAACAAAGAACTTCGGATAATCAAGAGGAGCCGCTGAAGCGGCGGGAGGTGACAATGGACATTGAATTGGCAGCGATAGCCAGCGCGATAAAAAGCGGATGCGGCACTATTGCTACGGCAATTATTATGGCGGCAATTATCAGGGCACTGTTTAACGAGTAATAAAGCCGCGAACGCGGTGGGAGGAAAGGGATGAAAATTAGTGAATTGCAAATCGGGCAAACAGTTTTAGTCCAGACTATCAGCGGCCAATGGATTCCCTGCACAGTTTTGGAGCGCGAGGACGGGGAATTCGTCATGGCTTCGCGGACACATGGTTACGCCATTCGCCGACACGTGCGAGAAATCAAAGCCGCAGGGGCGGCAGGAGGTAGCAATGAAACCAACGATTGAACAGGTAGTCCACAGCGTCGTCAAGATCATCCGCAAAACAGACCTGCGACCGCTAACTGGCAACGACTCGCTGTTGCGGCAGATGCGGCACACGATTCTGTCGCAGGCCGACAAGATCAAGCGATTACAAACAGCACTCAAACCGTTCCTAGATGAGTGCGAAATGAAGACAACCTTTCGCGATCCATCATGGAATTCAGCCTACCATATCGAGATTACAGTAACGGTGGCCGAGGCAAGAGAAGCCGCAGAGGCGGCAGGAGGAAACGATGCTTAAACGATTCACGATTGACCAGGTGATGCCGTGGAGGCCGTGCTACAGCCGCGAAGAGGTCGCTGCCGTGTTCGGCCGTTACAAGTACATGACGCTTGCGAGACTTCTGGCGTCCAAACTTTCCGACGCAGACAAGCTCTGGTGCCTGCTTCGGCCGGAAGTTATCCCCGAGAAACAATTGCATTTACTAGCTTGCGAATATGCGGAACGTGCGTTGAAGCGTGAGCGTAAAGCCGGGCGGGAACCAGACCCTCGCAGTTGGGCTGCGGTAGAAACGAAGCGGCGATGGGTGGCGGGAGAGGCGAGCGACGAGGAATTATCAGCGGCACGGGCATCGGCACGGGCAGCGGCACGGGCATCGGCATCGGCACGGGCATGGGCAGCGGCATCGGCAGAGGCATCGGCATGGGCATCGGCATCGGCATCGGCATGGGCAGCGGCATCGGCATGGGCATCGGCACGGGCATGGGCAGCGGCATCGGCAGAGGCATCGGCATGGGCATCGGCATCGGCATCGGCATCGGCATCGGCATGGGCAGCGGCATCGGCATGGGTATCGGCATCGGCATCGGCAGAGCGCAAGTGGCAACTGCAGCAGGCAATCAAAGCCACTGAGGCGGCGGGAGGGGAGAATCAGTGAGCGGGCTAACTCTCGGTCCGCCAGTGGCCTTCCTGCCGCAACTGTTGTCACTGGCCGACTATCAGACTAATCCCGGCTTGCCGATAGTCTGGGACTATGAGCGGCGTGAAGAGGGCAGTGAGGAACAGTTTGCAACGCTCCGGCTGTCGGGGCGAAAGGTGGAAACGAAATAGCCCCAAGTCTCGCGGGGCTTTAATGCGAGGCGACAAAGGAGAAAACCATGGCCAAGGAAAAGAGTAATAAAAAGGGCGGCACCCAATTCCATGCCGAGGTGCTTGAAGGCTACGGCAAAATTCCCCGCTGGTGTTACAATTACCATATGGAGATGTTGGCGGACAACCGGGGCGAGGAGTGGCGGCAAACATGGGATAAGTACATGAATGGTAATTTTGACAGCAAATCGCCGTGGAGAATAGCGCCGGCCGTATGTAAGCACATGGGACACGAAAACTGCAACAAGCTGGTCAGTAACGGCACGGTTGGGATGCGCCGGGAGGCGAAGATTCGTGAAGGCGAGCGGGGGTTCGATGCCACGGTTGGGACTTTGCCGCGGAAGGTTGAGTATGGCGAGGAATTGGATTGGGTGGCCACGCATCCAAAAATATCAGCCAGTCGCCGTTCCCTGAACAAGAATATCATTTTGACCGACGCGGACATCACGGATTCACCGAACGGCGCGTGCCCGTCGCAGCGGGCGGCCCGGTTGCTACAGCAGTTCGTAGATTCCCCGGGACTGTTCTGGAAATTGGTGCAAGAGTATCAGCGGCGTCTCGGTAAGGGGGAGGGCAAGGACGACAGCGGCGGGAAGGCAAAGGAAATCCCGGCGCAAGACCTGTCACTGGATGAAGTCGAACGTATATTAAGGGAGGTAAGCTCGTGAGTGATGGAGCAAACGGCAAGGCAAAAAAACCACGGCCTCGTTGCGGGGCATTGGGCGCAAAGCGGTTGTACTGTTTCATTCCCAAGTCGGACATTACGACGTTTGAGTTGGCCGAAGCCCAGGAGATGCTTTTCTATGCCACGGGTGTGGCGATAGGGAAGGTGCCGCCGGCCGTCTGCGATCAGGTATGGGAGACGATGGGCGAATCAAGCAAACGCCATTGGGAAACGAAAGACTTTCCGAAGATTGTAACTGCGGAAGGAATGAACGCATTTCGGTTGCCGGAAGGGAGGGGGTAGACTAATGCCATGTCAAAGTGATTATCTAGCAGCCAGCGGTCAAGAATTCGAGTCAAAGCGAGTTTGCGGCCTGATCGTGTTCTTGCATAACTGCCTTGGCAAGGAGATTCCAGCATGGATTGCTGAGGCGGCTGAATACTATTACGGCAACGTGAATCGTCTCGATGAGGCGACGAAGATTCTCTGCGAGTTATGCCGTAGCCTAACGGAAAACGAAGTTGAGCAATACATTTACAACGGGCGAAATAAAGATTCTCGACGATTGGCGGGCTGGTGGGAGCGACACCAGGAGTGGGATCGTCGTCGCGTAGGGGAAGAAGAAGAATCTCGTCGCACAATTATGCTCAAAGATCGGGCCCTTCGGAAGTTGACCGTGGAGGAGCGTAAAGCTTTGGGCCTAGAATGAAAGGATATAGAATGAAGATGAAATAGCTTAACAATTCGACCCACGGAAGCGGGCGCGACGGCGTTCGTGGAAGTAATCCGAACCCCACTAGACTGCGCGCAGGTGGTCTAGTGGGGTTTTTTCGTGGGCTTTCATAAACCAGCAAGGATGCTGTGATGGATTATTACCAGGAATTGATCGTGGATCCGGGCCGCAAGGATTTGCAAAAGAATCTGGAGTACCGGGTTGAGATTCGCAAGCGATGCCTGAATGATTCTGCATTTCGGCAAGCGATAATCCGGGCCTGCCAGGACGATGTATTATTCTTCTTCAATGCTTTTTGCTTCCTCCAGGAGCCGCGACCCAGGCGCGATGCCAACGGCAAGTTGCTGCCGGGCATTGTGCCGTTCATAACGTGGCCGCACCAAGATCCCGTGATTCGCACGTTGCGGGAAAATCTCGGCACGCGCGATATTGGCTGTGAAAAGTCCAGGGGCGAAGGAATGTCCTGGATCGCCGTTCTTTTGGCCGTGCATGATTGGGTATTTGCGAAGCCCGGCGTGCATTCAGTGAACATCGGCCTGCTTAGCCGCAACCTGGAATTTGCCGATACGCCCGGCAAGATGGCCAGCCTGGGAGCCAAGATTGATTTCGAGCTAAAGCGGCTGCCAACTTGGATGATTGGCGAGCAGGGCGTGGACTGGAAGCGGAACATTACGAACCACACTTGGATCAATTGCCGCAACGACGCGCTGATTACTGCTTACGCTACTACAGGAGAAGCAGGGTCCGGCGATCGAGCTACCTACTTCATCCTTGACGAACTCTCGAAGTTTGCCGGGGAAGATGGACACAAGGCGATGGTCTCGATCCAATCGGTTACTGACAGCCGTTTGATTATCGGCACGCCCTACGGTTCGGAGGGTGCGTACTATGACGTGATGCATGAACCGAGTTCGATGATTAAGTTGATTTTGGATTGGAAGGCCAATATAACCCGGCGCAGTGGGTTGTATCGTCTTGTTCGCGGTCTCCCAGTTGCGGTCGATCCGGTAAACAATCCGTTGAACGCGGATTACAATCCGCCCAACGAAGCGACCCTGGAGATTTTCGACCGCCTGCGCAAAAAGGGCTTTCGCCTAGACAAGGGGCAGCGCAGCCCGTGGTATGACGCCGAATGCGATCGGCCGAATGCGACTCCGTACAGTATCGCGCAGGAGTTGGACCGCGATTACGGGGGCACTTTATACAAGCTGTTCACGAATGATTTCTTCGAGAAAGCGCAACCTGACATTCGCCAGCCGTTGTCGCGGGTTCAGGTAACATACGACGACCAGCTTACGCCGGTAATTGATCGAGCGGCAAATGGGTTGTTGCCCGGCCTTTTGAGTTTATGGATGCCGCTGGACACGCACAATCGCCCGCCAAAGCACGAATATGCGGTTGGGGTGGATGTATCGACCGGCCTTGGGGGAACTTATGTTTCCAATTCAGTGATTGAGATTATTGATCTGGTGAACATGGAACAGGTCGGGGAACTGGTTACGAACGTCGTCGAGCCAGACGATTTTGCCGACTTGAGCGTGGCGATTTGCAAGTGGTTGGGCAATGCCTATCTGGCGTGGGAGAAGAATGGCCCGGGAAATTTGTACCACTCCCGGATACTCAAGACGGGTTATTCCAATGTCTATTATCGCACCAAGATGTTCGAGCGCCGCCGCAAGAAGATCAAAGAACCCGGCTGGTGGACTGATGACAAAACGAAGGAAATCTTGATGGGCGACTTTCGGCGGATGGTGGTGACTGGTGAGTTGAAGATTCACGGCAGTGCGCTATTGAAGGAATGCCAGCAGTACATTCGTGTTGGCAAGCAGATTAAATGTGCCGCCAACGTGCGCGGCAAGCGGGAAGGAGATACGGATGCGGCACACGGGGACCGCGTGATTGCCTTTGGGATTGCCGTGCAGGCGCTGCGAGATCGACCGCTCAATCTGACTGTGGGGGAGGTGATGGCCGGGATCGAGCCGGGCTCCATTGAGGAGCGTGACTTGATGTGGCAGCGGAAGCAGCAACAGGAAGCAGACGATTGGGATGAACGCACGACTTGGGACTTAGCGCAAGGAGGGCGGCGAGGCTTCTAGGCCAATATTTTTTGTTTGGCTTGGGGGGTGGACGTGCTACAGTAAATATGCGTTTACAACAGAATTTAGAGGGAATTCGGTCTGCGAGTGACTTGGGGGAGGTGTTGATTTGCATATTGGGGCTGTGGGAAATGGGGTACACAGACGAGGTGATGATCGGCGACGTGCTGCAATGCAAGCCAGGGAAAATGCGGGCTTTTTGTCGCAAGATAGAGGACACGCGCAACCGCGTGCTGCGCAGGTTTTCGAGGCGCGGCTTGCCCGATGGGCTGTACGGCCGCCTTCCTTTCGGCGACAGCGTTTTGTGTACCAAGTGCGGCCGTTTGGTCCATTACGTCCCCTGCCCGGTGTGCAAGCAATTGACGCTGCGGGGTTTGATGCGTACCCCCGGCCAGTGCGAACCAGCCCTCTTGCCAGCATCCCCGACAATCGCTCGCCCCGGTTCACTGGCCAAGATTGAGATAATGGCAAAGCGTCTGGCGCGTGAAGAAGAATTATTTCACCCAGGCGATATTTTATTCCCCATGGAAGGGGGCGGCTATGAATCCAAACAAGGAAGTGGATCGCAATCGGCTTTTCCTTGCTCTTGAATGGTCTTATCGGGGCCTGGAGCCTTTCCGGCTGCTGGTTCATAATCTGGTCGCGGAATACGCGGGCAGCGGTTATGGCAAGGCGGGTACGCGCCCTCGATTCGAGACATTGTGTAACCTGATGGCGCAGACGGTGGACGCCTATACGATGTCGTTGGTAGCCAATCGGCCGCGGATCATGGCCAGCACCCCTCGCACTGAACTGCGGCACTTCGCGAATCGTTTCGCAACGGCAATGAATAATCTGATTGCCGAAATCCATTTGGAGTGGACGTTGCGGCAAAGTGTGCTGGATGCTTTCTTTTGCGTGGGGATTGTCAAGTGCCACATGGCCGAATCGGCAATGGTGCAATTGGAGCCGGACGTGTGGGCCGATCCGGGCACGCCGTTTGCCAGCAACATCTCGATCGACAACTGGGTCCACGACATGGGGGCCACGAAGTATTCGCGCGTGCAATTCGCCGGAGACTGGTATCGGATTCCCTATGCGGATTTGAAAAGCGACATCTTCGACCAGAAGGTTGTGAAGGAACTAGACCCGAAGCCGACATCCAAGCACGTATTCGCCGAGTCGGACGAAAGGCTTGAACGGATCGCTCGCAGTGAGGATACGGACGCGGATGAAGTCGAGCCGATGATCGACGTGCTTGACGTGTGGATTCCGCGAGACAAACAGATTTACACTTTTCCAGTCAATCCCCAGCATCCATTCTCGGCGGGTATGAAGCCGATTGCCGCGATTCCTCCCGACGATCCAGACATGGGGCCTTACGATTTGCTGTCTTTCGGCGACGTACCGGAGAACATCCTGCCGTCCTCGCCGGCATCCCACCTGTCTGCCATGTCCCGAATTATCAACAACGTAATGCGCAAGCAGGCTCGTCGCGCGCACAAGCAGAAGGACGTTACCACCTACACGCCCGCTGGGGCGAAGGATGCCGGGCGGGCGCAAAACTCCAGCGACCAGGCGATGATCCAGGTTCAGGAGCAGTCTGAGATAAAGGTAATGAAGTTTGGCGGGGTGGACCAGCAGCTTCAGGCATACCAGACTGGGATGATCCAACTTTACGACCGGATGGCCGGTAATCTTTCCGCCATGATGGGGCTTGGCAATCAGTCTCCGACTCTAGGCCAGGAGCAAATGATCCAAGGGGCCGTGTCCAAAAAGGAAGCGGCCATGCAATATCGCGTGGTGGATCATGCAAGGAGGATCGTCAAGCGGTTGGGCAAAATGCTCTGGGAAGACAAGGCCAAAGTGGTCCCCGGTTCGTTTACCCCTCCGGGATTGGAAAACTACGAGCCGCTGGACATGACTTGGACGCCGGATTATCGCGAGGGGGAGTATCCAGATTACGACCTGAACATCGACATTTTCTCGATGCCGTATCAATCGCCAGCGACGAAGTTCAACACGATGATACAACTCCTCCAGACGGTGTTCCTGCCCGCCGGTCCCGCATTGGCACAACAGGGTGGCTCGATCAATTACCGCAAGATAGCCGAAACGGCGGCGGAATTACTCAACTTGCCGCAACTGGAAGAGCTTATCGAATTCGGCAAGGTCATGCCGGAGGAACAGGCTGGAGGGCAGGGTGAAGGCGGGATGCCGTCGAGTACGAGCCGGGAGTATATCCGTCGCAATGTGCCGACTCAGGGGTCGCCGCAAAATCAGTCGTTGATGGAACAGCAGGCGTGGCTAGGTTCGCAATCGGAAGGCGAACCGCAAGCCGTGGCAATGGAGTAAGCCAATGGAAGAGAAATATGCGTTCAGACGCGAAGAGTCGGAAGAAATCGTGTGGGTCGATTTTGCCACGATGATGCAACAGGTGGGCGGATTTATCACGCTCCCCGATGGCACGGAGGCCCGCCGCTGCGTCCACCTGGAAAATCGCACATTGCCGCGAGGAAAGCGAGAAGAGAATATCACGGGCCCCAAGATGGTGAGCGATAGCTTGGGGTTCCCCGAGCAGGCGCTTGCGGAGAAAGAGCAGCAGCGGCAGCAATGGGGCTGTGCGGGCATTGAATTCCGCGACGACCCCGAGGTTCCGGGCTTTATTCAAGTACACGCAGGGTCGCGGGCGGCAATGGAAGAATACACAAAGAGGCGGGGATTGGTAAACCGCACCGGCAGCTTGGGCGGCGGCGTGCGGTTGAGTCAGGAGGACTTGGATCGGGCCGCCGAATTGGTTTCGCGGTAATAAGTTTTTCTTTGGCTACGGAGAACTGAGTGTTATAGTCAAAACTAACAAGGAGGGTACGTTATGAGCATCGGCACGGAAGCCGATCCGCAACTTGCGGATGAACAGGTCATGGAAGACCAGAATGTAGAGTCACCCGAGGAAAGCGGCATGGAAGCCGCCGGCAAAATCGCCGAGGGCACGGATGCCCCTTCGGGTGACACTCCCGAGCCTCTTGAGCAAGAGGCTGAACCTTCGGAGGATAGTCCACGAGAGGCCGCCGAAGAACCTTCTGAGTGGATGACCGACGATCTAGTGGAGTTGGGTTCCAGCTACGGACTCACTGGCGAGGATATCGAAGAGTTCGGCGATGCCGCCACGTTTCAGCGCGCCTGCCGAATGGTCGATCGCCACCTGACCGCTGCGGCCACGCCGGAAGAGGAAGCTGCGGAAGAGCCGTCCGCCGAGGAACCCACGGAAGAGCCGCCGCCCGACCAGCCATCCGCCGAGAATGATTTCACGCTCGATCCGAGCAAGTACGTCGAGTATGACGAAGAGACGCAGCGGCTCGTCAAGGTAGCAAACCATCTCCAGCAAGAGAACCGGCAGCTTCGTTCCGAGGTTACCGATGGGCTGTCCCAGTTTGATCGGGAGATTCGCACTCTGAAGCAGGAGCGGCAGGAAGAACGGCATCACGTCGAGATCACGACGTTCCACGAGTGCGTGGACAAGATGGACCCAAAGCTATTCGGCGGGACATCCAAACTGACTGAGGAAACCGACGGCCGACGCAAGAAATTATGGGAAGCCTACAATACGGTTCGCGATGCGGCGGTTCGATCGCCGGGCACGGGCGGTAGACCCGCCAGGATGCCGCTGACGAAGGCACTGGTTGATCGTGCGGCCCTGCTGGCCTTCGGCGACGAGATCATTGAACAGAATCGCCGCGACATCCACCGTTCGATTCACGAGCAATCACGCAAGGTGCGCCCGCGCCCAGGCAAGGGCAAGGCGCGATCTACTCCGCCGACCAAGGCGGAGCCCCAAACTGTCCACGAGGCATCTCAGGAGATTGCGAATGATCCCGAGATTGTCTCGCTTTTTGATAGGGTTTCTGAAAAAAGCGGAAACGCACCGCAGTAGGTGCAAGTTTATAGGAGTGCCGTGTAATGGCATATCTCACCCCAGACGGGATCGACGATCTCGTCACAAATACCACCAAACGATTCCACAAAGGAAAGTGGACCGATATTTCGCTGGACTACCAACGGTATGTCTCCGGCGATGTGATTACCAAAAAGCGTGTCGTCGAACAGGGCGGCACGGAAATCCAGTGGCAGCTTCAGGTCTCCAACACCGGCACGGCAATCAACAGCGGACTTTACGCTGAAGACGTGACGGCAGTTGATGACATCACCATCGACGCCTCGGTTCCGTGGAGTAAGCAGACAGTTTCGTGGTCTTACGACGTGGACGAAAAGGGCTTCCAGTCGGATCGGGAAACTATTGTGGAAATGCTCCTGGTGCGCGAACACGCGGCCATGAACAAGATGCACGAGTTGAACGAGGTTAATCTCTGGTCGGGTCCGTCGAGTACGACCGACAAGCGGCCGCAGGGCGTTCCCTTCTGGATGCAGAAGGATGCCTCGACGACGCCGGGCGGTGCCTTTAACGGAGGCAATCCGAGTACGCATTCGGGCGGGTGTGCGGGAGTTTCCAGCACCACCTATCCGAATTGGCGGAACTGGACGTTCGGTTATTCCAGCCCCGCCGACGGGGCGGTGACGGTGGATGATCTGGTACGGAAGCTGAAGAAGTCCTTGCGGTACACCAACTTCGTACCGCCGGACCCGCACCCGACGCTGGGCTTCGGTCAAGCGGCTCGCACCATCTACACCGTCTACGACGTGGTGGAAGGCTTGGAGCGGCTGGCGGAAAATCGCAACGACAACCTCGGTGCGGACGTGGCCCGGTACTTGAACCGCGTCACAGTGGGCGGCGTGCCGTTCCGCGACGTGCCGTACCTGACCGAGAACGACAGTTCGTATCCCCTTTACGGGATCGACTGGGATACGTTCCGGCCGTTCCTGAAAAAGGGTTGCGATCGGCGTCGTACCGGTCCGGTTCCGGCTCCCAAGCAGCATACGGTTCGCAATATGTTCATCGACACATGGATGGGCTATATGTGCATCGACCGGCGGCGAAACTTCGTTGGTAGCGTAGCGTAGTGTCCTCCTCGCGGCTCCCTTGCCCCAGTGGCGGATCTGGGGCGGGGGGCCTGCGGGAAGGCCTGTGGCCTGTTCGGGTTTTACAACAGGTGGTTTCACGGTTTTTTACGAAGGAGTTTCAGTAATGTTTGATTTTCTCTCCCACAACCTATACACCGGGCATAACGCACAGAATACGACCGGGCAATCGCCACGGCTCTGGGGCCAAGTGACCGGAACCATGATGTCCAGTTGCGGCGATAAGCGACTGGTCCTGTACGGCGACGACTTCGGCGCGATTCATCACTCCGGTACGATGACCGATTTGTATAGCGAAATACCCTACGTCTTGTACGCGGACGACACCAGCAACCATACTGCTGTCGGTGCGGCGGACGAAAAGGGCGGCGTTTTGCAACTGGGCATCGACGGCAGCGCTGCGGCAAACGAAGAGATTGGTATCGAGGCCGGCGACGGCACGGGCCAACTCTTGCAGATTTCCGATACCGCTGCGGACGCCCACTTGACGGCGTTCGAGTGCCGAATCAAGGCCAGCAGCATTACCACTGGCCAGCTTGGGCTGATTGCCGGTTTGGCCAGTCCGGGCACGATCGGCAACGGCGGTATTGTGGATACAAGCGGTATCCCGAAGGCGGCCAGTGCGTTCATCGGGTTCAACATTAAGGCCGACGACGGCAACGCGATCGACTTCTGCTATCAGGGCGCTGCCCAAACCAGGCAGGACACGATCGAGGGTGCTGGCGTGCCGACCGCCGACACATTCATCAAGCTGGGATTCATCTACGATCCCGGCGCGGCTGCCAGCAAGCGGATTACGACGTATGTGGACAATGTAGAGCAGTCCACCTACGTCACCAGCACCAATATCGCTGCGGCGACCTTCCCGGACGCCGAGGCGCTGACTTTTGTGTTCGGCATGAAGGGCATCGCGGGCAGCGTGGCCTTGGAGGATGCGATTGATTGGTGGGCGGCGGCTCAACTGTTTTAACATGGGGGCGTTGGACGCTGGGGCCTAGCCCCGCAAGCAGGCGATCGGCATGGGAGCCCCACCGTGCCGGTCGCCAATTTATTACGGAGGAACACTGTGATTATCAAGGCTGACGAAGATTCGCTCGTGCGGATGCTGGGCATTAGGGCAGACGAGATTCCGGCGTCAGTGATTGCGGAATATGAGTTGCGCCTGAGAATGTTCCACGGCGATGGAAATAGCGGGCCGATGGGCACGCTGGGGATCATCGACTTGCTGCGGAGTATGAAGCTTGGGCCGCCGGCACGGAAGCCGCAAGAGGCGGTGATGGACTGGGCGCGGGTGCCTATGGACGGCAGTGTGCGAGTCGAGGCGCGGAAGCATAATGACGGCGAAGCCAAGTGGTTCGCCGGAACTTACATGGGACAGGTCGGCGCGGGGACGCTAGCGGTACGCCTTGACGGCCGGGAATGGGTTGATGAGTTCAGCCGCAGGAATGTGCGGTTGGAGCGAGACAAACCGGCGGAAGCCTACGTTGAACCGCCGACCGAGCAAGAGGCGGAAGTGGACGTTTTGCTTCCCTTGGCAAAGCCGGGCGATCGTGTGTGGATTGACGAAGAGGGCGACTACAAGGCAGCCGAGTTTGGCGATTATGACGGAGCAATGGTTTCCATAAAAGTCGAAGGCGAATCGGCTTCTCGCTGCGTGCCGGCAAGCGTCGTAGCTTGCATGAACCGATCGACTAAAGAAGAGGTTTCGCAATGATCCAAAAATATACGGCGACAATTACGACAGACGGGAGCGGGGATGCCACGGTGTATCTCGGCAGCAGTATTCGCGGTCGGGTGTTGGCGATGAAGTACGCTCCGGGCAATATTGCTACCGGAGCCAAGTTGGTAATCAGCGGCGAGTCCAGCGAGGTGCCGGTCTTGACGAAGAACGGCGCGGGAACCAGTACCGTGTGGTATCACCCGTTGGCGCCGGCGACTAAGGTGGCCGACGGCGGCGCATCGGCGCTGATGGAAGTTCCCGTGCATCTATATCGAGAACGAGCCAAGCTGGTAGTTTCCGGCGGCGGCGATACCAAAAGTGGAGAGATCACGCTGTACGTAGACGAGTGATGGTCGCATGAATAAGACGCGAACAATACAGTACTCCGATGCACGGCCGGACATCCGCACTGGCGACCTGTTTCTCTATCGGCCGGCACGCTGGAACGAGCCGTTGAACAAGCTCATTGCACGCGGCGGGCCCATCGACCAACTCGAAGACTGGCAGCGCTATGCACATGCCGGCATGGCCGTGTGGAACGAGGGCGTGCTGCAACTGGTCGATGTGGTTCAGTGGATCGGCGGCAGGCATATCAAGCTCTCGCGAGAAGTTTCCCGCTACCCCGGCCAGTACGATGTGTACCGGGTTCAAAACTTGCGGCATATCCACGTCGCGGCAAACGTAATGGTTGGCCTTGCCGGGTCGCCTTACGGATGGAGCTCGCTTGCTTACGCCGCCGCTTCCCAGGCCGGTATCTTGCCGCCGATTGCCGACGATGACCTTAACGGCTGGGCTCCCCAGTGTGCCCAGGCCGTATCCCGTGCGTTGCGGACGGCTGGTTGCGACCCGTTGAAGGGGCTTGCTGATAGATGCACGACTCCGAACCACCTGGCGGTTCCGGGTTTCTCTAAATACCAGATGACGTTGGGGAAAGACTCATGCGACCAATAATCCTAACCCTGACGGCCGTCCTGATGCTTACCGGTTGCGACGGCACAATCACAATCGGCGAGCCGCCGCGATGCCCGAACGGGGAATGTCCGGCCGTGCCCGAATCGCAGTGCCCATACAAAAGCGTGCCGCCGATGGACCTGCCGGTGGAATTGCGGGAGCGGAACTATGGCGGCTCTTGCGTTCATGCTTCGATGGTTTCCATTCTCCGATGGCAACACTTATTCACGTTGGCCGATTGGTGGCGTGCAACATTCAGCGGCGGTGAGGGGCTTGGCGGGTTGGTCGCGAAGTGTGAGAAGATCGACCTGGAATTTGCCTACACGGGTGAAGGTGACCCGGCATTTCTCGAATGGTGTTCGAGGACGAAACGCGGCGCGGTTATTTTCTACTACAAAAATCATTCAATTTCATTTTGTGGTTTCGTCGGGTCCGATGCGGTCGTGATGGACAACAATCGCACAGACAAGCTAATACGGATTCCCAAGGCGGAATTCATCCAGCGTTGGAAAAGCTATGGCGGCGTTGCATTGACGCCGGTCTACGATCCTGCCCCTCCGAAACCGTGGTGGTAAATATTATGGAAGAATCGCTCCGCATAATCGCATCGGTGTTGGGCGGCATGTTTGTGCTTGTGATAGGTATTGGTCTTGCCTTAGCTCACATCGGTTACAACCTCGAACTGATCCGCAAAAAACACTGCAAGGACGATGACAAATGAATGCAATAGCCGTACAGCTATGCTTACTCGTCTTTGCGGTATTGCACATGACTTGGGTGTTTTCAAAGCTACTGGATATTATTGCCAAAGAATTACGATTGATCCGCAAGCACTTCTGCAAGGACGAGGACGAGTGATGGCAGGGTGTATGACCACGATTGTTATTTGTGTTGGAGTGATGTGCATGGTTGGACTGCTTACCATGATTCGCATCATACAACTTACGAAATAAAGTACAAAAACCAATACCCTTTTCTCTTTCTAAGGAGTCTCAAAATGGGAGACGACAAGTTACGCCTGGCCGGGTGGCTGGGGATGGCAACGCTGGGGTGCGTGCTGGTGGTCGGGCTGAAATACGCCATCGACACCGGCCAGAATGAGCAGGCCAATGTTGCTCACCTTCGCAGTACGATGGAAGCAGTTGCCCAGCGGGTGGAGGGCCGGGTTATCAACTTGCCGGAAGACGGCAAGGCATGGTATCTCAGCTTGTTTGTTCACACCGATTGGAAGGACCGGGCAAACGAACGCGAGATGGTGGCATGGTTCTATTCGGAACCGCGCCTGCAGTCGCTCAGGACTCAAACCCATTACGCTCTGTATTCGCAAAGCTCGCCGATGTACCAGTCGCGATGGCGGTCGCATATTCCCGCCGATAAGTTTCCGGCAATTCAATTACAGAGCCAGGACGGCAAGATTGTCTACAAGGTATCTGGCGACAACATGCCGACCCATGCCGACCAGGTTGCCGATGATGTAAGCCAGCTAATTCAAAAGGGCTGGCCTTGTCCGCACCCGCAACCCGAGCCGGACGTTACCCCGGACCCGACGCCGGATACGATCCCCGATGCCATCCCGGACATTACACCGATTCAAACGGAGACATCCAACGACTTTCCGTGGGCGTTACTCGTTATCAGTATCGTTGCCGCGTGTGGCGTCGTGCTGATTATCCACTTCAAGAAACCCGGCGGCCTTGCATAGGAGAATTACCATGCTATTTGCTTTCACTCTGACTACTCAAAATCTCACGATTGTCGTGCTATCGGCAGTGTGTGCCGCGCTTTTGGCCGGCTTGCTTTTGCGGAAAGATACGGCCCTGGAGAAGTACAAGAAGGGTGTTATGAAGCTGGTTTCAAGGTTGCGCCAGTTGAACCACATTCCCGGCGGGCTGATCGACCAGTTTTGCAACTTCTTTGCCGACATTGTTGTATCGGACGCGAGTGGGTTGTTCCAGTCTGCCGAAAAGCTGGCTGACAAATTCGACGAACCCGATGCTGTTATGCGGATGCTGCGCGAAGACTTCAAGGCGCAGTTTCCAACGATCTTAGATAAGCCTGAGGTCGGCCAGTGGATCGTGGACGAGGTCCATAGGTGGGAGGCTGGCAAGGCCGCTACTCCAGCCAAGTAAGGGAGTAGTCATGGCAAACGGTAACGGAAACGGCAAATTGCTCAGGGGCATCGCGGCGGTACTTGCCGTGGTGGTAGCAATGATCGGCAGCGGCTTCAGCGGTGCGTATCTGGCAGGCTCGCGTCGCTCTGCCACGGAGGCGGCAATTCAGCAGAACACGGAATGCCGCAAGGACCACGAGCAGCGAATCCGCCTGATTGAATCCACGCTATCGCGGATGGATGCGAACCTTGAATGGATTCGGCAATCTTTGGAGAAGTGATGGCAGAATACGCCCTGAAAATCGGCGATACTTCCACCTATGACGATGGGGATATTCTCTGTGCGTTCACGGATCGGCATATTCAAGCTACGCACATGCAGCACCTTACGCATAAGCGCCTTGCCGCGAAGGACGGCCACGGCTTGATTCCGCCCGACTCGCTTATCCAGGCTCGGTTGGAGCGTGTCAGTCAGTTTCGGTTTGAGCGATTAGACAAGCGGACGATTCAGCGCATTGTGATTGCCACAGAGCAGGCAGTGAAGCTAAGCCACACGCCGAACGCCGATGGTGAATATATTGACGTGCCAGAGTTCGTCGCCCGTCGATTGAAGGCCGGCACGCGGCCGATGTTCGGCCGCCCTGGTCGCGAAGTCTGGTACGGCGGCAACACAGACTACAGCCAGGCGGCCGTCGATGATGTCTGGCACCACATCGAAACGCATACCGAACACCGCAAGGCGAATTACGATCTATTCCCCGCCGGTACGCGAGACCTCATCGACCATTTCTTTGTTGTCACTGATTCTTTCGACGATGCAACGGCCAACGAATTGGTGGCTCCGTTGCTTAATGACAAGGGTGAGATGGTCAAGAAACGCAAGCACCAAGTCAAGTGGGGCGAGTTGCCGGGTATCTCAGCCAAGACGCGAGACGATATCCGCGACAAAAGCAGGAGCGTGGACGGCAGACGCAAGGGCAGTTTCCGGCGTGCTGACATCGTAGTTGCAAAATCCCTGACAGCGGTAATCGACTGATGGCAACCATCACAAAAAAGATTGGTTCGGATGGTGCCCCAACCAGGGACTATGCCACCGCTACGCTCCACGAAGCGGCCCTGGGCGGTGCGGCCGGCGGGGCGGGAAACGATGCTGTTGGCGACTGCTATGACGATAGCGATTTCGCGGAGGTGGTACGCTACGATGATGAGACGCCCGATGCCATTTTGATAAAGGCAGCCGACGGCGAGGAACACGACGGCACGGCGGGCACGGGTGTTACATTCACCGCTGGCAGCAATACGGCCGGCGTGTTTGAGGTGTCGGCATGCGCGAAGCCGTTCGAGGTGCGGGGCATCGTAATAAAGCCCACCGCAGCGGGCACGCTGGCCACGCGAAAAGGAATACACCTAGCCCGGAACGGTACGGATAGAGTTGTCCGCTGTATAGTCGATGGCGTGGGTTTGGAGGGCACAGGCACAGGCCACATCGGCATATGCGGTTATCGCGATGATGCAATAATTCTCGACTGCATCGTGCTGAACATCCCGCGTGCAAGCAGTCATGGCGTGCTGCTGGGTGGCTACGCCGAGGATTCCTACGTCCTGAACACGACCGTCTACAATGTTGCTGGCGAGGGCATTTCAGACGAGGACGAAACCGCGACAACCGTTCGCAATAATATAAGCGTCGGTAACGGTACTGATTTTGCCGGGGCTCCGAATGTCGCATCGAATAATCTATCGACCGACTTGACCGCACCGGGGGCCAATTCGCTCACGGGTAAGGCGGTTGCCGACCAATTTGTTTCGACTGTTGGCGGCAGCGAAGACCTCCACCTGAAAGCCGGAGCCGATGCGATTGGGGTTGGCGTGGACCTTGGGCAAGTGCCGGCTGATGTAGAGTTCGATATTGACAATTACGACAGGCACACGGCGGCTGTGGTCTGGGACATTGGAGCGGATCAGTATGTAGCTGTGGCAACCGGCAACCGTCGCCGCCGTTTTTTAGTATCCTGTGGGGCTTGATATGTACGCAAAATTAGCTACAGCAAAGACAATCCTTTTCGGTCCAATCCTGGATACGGACGGGGATGAATATACGGGTGCGGCGGTTGGCGACCTCAAAATCTGCAAGAACAACGGCACGCCCGCAGCCCTGAACGGATCGGCAACCCTGACTCACAAAGAGGTCGGGATGTATGAGTTGGTGCTGACGACCAGCGACATTTCAGCAGTAGGCGTTGCGACAATCCAGCTAAGCAAGACTACCTACGTTGCCGCACCGGTTCACCTGGACGTTCTGCCGGCTAAGATTTACGACTCGCTGGTAGGCGGAACTGATAACCTCGAAGTGGACCTGCTGCAAATTCTCGGTCACCTACTCACGCAGACTGGAACACAACTGGCCGACGGCTTCGAGCATTTCTTCGACGTGGGCACGCCTACTGGTACGGTGGATAGTTTGCCTGCCGCCGCCCCTGGAGCAACGGGCGGTCTTGCCGTTCGAGGTGGTGCAATTCCCGATGCCGCTGCCGACGCTGCTGGTGGCCTGCCGGTCAGCGATGCTGGCGGGTTGGATATGGACGCGATTTTGTCGAGTGTGAAGAAAATCGCAAGCGGTACGGCGGCGATCAGTACCACGGCGTTGGCTGCCGATGGTGGATTCGTAATCACCACAGGCACAAACGAAAACAACGACGAAGACTCTACGCATCAACTGAACGGCACGACGCACGACCTGGAACCTAATGGCGGAACGACCGACTGTTATTACATCTTCGATGTCGGTGGTAGCGGTGTACCTGTTACGGTGACGTGGCAGGGATACGTCAACGCTCAAGGCGACACTTATACCGTTCACGCCTACAACTTTGGCACGTCTGGCTGGGAACAAGTGGATTCGATAGACGGAGCCAGTGGTTCGACTGTGTTTCCCAAAGTTTTCGATTTGACAAATGCTCACGTCGGAACGGGTGCAAATCTCGGCTTGGTTCATTTACGATTCTACTCGACTGACGGAACAAAGCTCGCCACTGATAGAATCTTTTGCTCTTATTCCGTGGTTTCGGAGTCCTCCGGCTACCAAAACGGCGCTATTTGGGTCAAGGCCGCAGGCACCTCTGGGACAGAGTTCCTTGTCAACGGGACAGCAGGCAATCCGTGTCCATGGGCTGACGCTCTTGTCATCGGTTCCGCGAATGGTATGAGCCGCTTCCATATCATCAACGGGGAGACAATTACGCTAACTGCCGGACTCACGAATAGCACGTTGGAAGGCAACGAGTGGACTCTTGCATTAGGCGCACAGGCTATCTCTGGCTGTCACTTCGAGGACGCAAGGGTATCGGGAGTATCCAGCGGCACCGGCAATCACTTCTGTAGGTGTGAGATCGACACGGGCTCCTATGCTGAATGCACTTTCGAGCTGTGTGGATTTGATGGCGGCTCGACGATCACTTTGCTCAGTGCTGCAACATACCGGATGGTTGATTGTTATACCAAGGGTCCGGCTCCGGCTCCGATATTCGACTTCGGAGCGGCTGTTGCAAACACCACGGCGATGTTCGCTTATTGGGCTGGTGGCTTGGAGATTGCGAACTTCGGAGCGAACGGAACTGATAAGATTAACTTGCACGGGAGCGGCAGGCTAACCATTGCTGCCACTAGTACGGCTGGCACAATCGGGATGCACGGATTCTGGAACATAACGGATAACGTGGTTGGTGGATTCGTTGCGGGTGGCGGTACTATCAATGATGATGCCCGCTACACCGTGGACCAGATCAACGCCGAGTGTGATTCGGCTCTGAGTGATTGGGGCAAAACTGGGTTCAGTTTACTCTCAACTGGCATGAATTCAGTTGAGCTTCCCGCTGACATCATCACAGCCGCGTCGATCAAAACAGGGGCGTTCAGTGCGGATGCCTTTGCTGCGGATGCTCTAGTGGCAGCTACGTTTGCTGCAAGCTCGCTGGACGGCAAGGGTGATTGGAGCACGGTAGTTCCTGATGCTGCGGGCGTTGTAGCGACCGCGCTGGGCAACCTCGAAACACACGGCGATAGCACATGGGCAACGGCGACGGGGTTTAGCACCCATACTGCGGCCAACGTGGTAACGGAACTTGGAACTGGTAGCACGCTTACAGCCTGCATAACGGCTGTGGGTTTCAGCACTCACGATGCCGCTGCCGTGGTCACGGCCTTTGGGACCGGCGACTGGCTCACTGCTTGCCTTACCGCCACGGGCTTCTCGACACATGACGCTGCCGCTGTAGTGACGGCACTTGGGACCGGCTCGACGCTCACGGCTTGTCTCACTGCGACGGGCTTCAATACCACGGCTCCCGACAACGTCAATATCGGTGTAGCTGCCACGCAAGCCACGAACGCCGCTGCCGATGCGGCTACCATCAAGGGCGACTACGCCCGGCGTACCGGCGATTACAACACGGCGGTTCCCGACGTGGCCGGCACTGCGTCAACGCTTATCGGCAACTTGCATGACTTTGATCCGGTGAATGATACCGTGACGACTGATTCGGACAGCCGCACGGCAAGCAAGGCTGATGTAGGCGAGATCAAGGCCAAAACCGACGGGCTGAACTTTACCGGCAGCGACGTGAAGGCAACCCTCGATGGCGAAGAGGTCACAACCGACAGCGATAGTCGCACGGCCAGCAAAGCGGATACGAGCGGACTCGCCACGGAGGCGAAGCAGGACACCGCCAAGACCGCTATCGACGGTATCAAGACGCAGACGGACAAGCTGGCTGACACACTGGAAGACGATGACGGCACGTATCGGTTTACCGAGAACGCACTGGAAGAGGCTCCTACAGGCGGCGGGGCGGAGACCGTCAACGTGGAAATCGAAGCAGACGAAATCACAATCGAATAGGAATCGACAATGGGATCAAGGACGATCCGAGCCCGATTTAAGGTAAATGGAGTCTTGACCGACCCGACAACGGCCAAGCTCTCTGATGCTGATGGTACGTATGGCGTCAAGCGTGACGACACCGATGCGGTAGTGGTCGCCGATGGTACGGACATGACTCAGGAATCGGCGGGCATCTACTCGTATACCTTCGATTCCGTGGAGGGCGTTGCCTATACGGGCTGGGCGGAATTCGTATACGGCGGCAACACCTACCGTCGCGAATATCAGTTTGCGGCTGCCAGTTCGTCCACCAGTGCCGATCTGACCGTGACCTACGGGTCGCTGCGCCGGGAAATCGGCCGCTTCCTCGGTTACGGCCGCGACCCGAGCGAATGGGAGTCCAGTTCAGAAGAGTATATCGACGTGGAGGATGTGCTTAAAAGCGGCATCCGAAAGGTGCTGAATCCACCACCCCTGCCCCGCGAAAAATACGCCCATGAATGGTCGTTTTTGCGCCCCAATGATTCCTTTTCTACGGTAGCTCCCTACACCACAGGGACGGTCGAGGTCGTCGATGGCGTGGTCACGCTCACTGGCGGCACTTGGCCGTCCTGGGCCATTCAGGGGCATCTGACAATCGAGTCCGGCACCTATTCGGTGGCGACGCGCAGCGGTGACACGGAGATCATTTTAGACGACACCACGGTCGATGCTAATGCCGCGACTACCTTCAGCCTTGGCCGCACCGTGTACGATATGCCAGACGATTTCATGGACATCGAGGGGCGATTAACTTACGCCACGGGCCAATCCCTACTGCGAAGCGTTGTAGTGCGGATAGCCGTGCAGCAGGTACTCAAGGAGTTGACCTACACCTACAGTTCCGGCTATCCGCGAAAGTTCGCCATTCGGCCCAAGGCGATCGACATGACTGCGGCGACGAAATACGAGATGCTCCTCTGCCCAACGCCGGACGCCGCCTACACTTTCAATTACCGCTACCGGATTGCGATACCGGGGCTCGACGAATCAAACACTACTCCGCCCGGCGGCGATGCGTACGGCGAACTGTACCTGGAAGCCTGCCTAGCGGCGGCTGAACAGAAGCTTCACGACACCGGCGATTTACATTCAGCCCGATTCACGGAATGCTTGGCGGCGGCCGTGTCGCACGACCGACAGGTGGCGTGTCCCGATACGCTTGGCATCAACCATGATTATTCCGACGGTCCCGCGTTTGACTCCGAGGACCATCTTTTCACCAACACGGGGCTTACCCGATACGACGGCTATCCGCCGTAAACTTCTGACAACTAATTGTTCTTTTTCGGAGAGTAAAAATGAGTGGTCATCGCCTTCCCCATGACTTGATGATGTCCTCCTACGAGAAGGCCGATCCCGGAACGGGAAACGCTATCGTAGTGGACCGCTGGAACTTAATGGTTCCGTTTACTATCGTTGCTTCGGCGTCGGAAACCAACACCCTGGCGACTCCGACCAGACCCGGCCAGAAACTTAGTCTGGTTGCGGTTTCGGTCGGGGGTGGTGGTTCACGGGTTGTTACGGCGGCCAGTGCGGTAAACCAGAATGGCGACACCGCAATGACCTTCGATGCGGTGCGAGAATTGGTGCAATTGGAGTCAATTCCAATCGGCAGCAGTTCGTACCGTTGGCAGATCATGCTCAACGAGGGTTCCGTCGCATTGTCCTGACCAATTTTGGTCCTTGCCCGCAGAGGGTGTGTATTATGCGAGTGTTGTTTTTGACTCCGGGATTGGGTCTCGGTGGTGCCGAATGGTGGATCCTCACGCTTTGCAAGCATTTTCAACGGGTAGATGTGGCTGGCATTTATGCCTGCACCCGCAGCTACCACCGGATCATGGTGAGCGAAGCGCGGCGGCTGGGAATCCCGCTTTTGGTGCCTACGGAAGAGGTCCAGTTCGATGCGGTGATTACGTGGGGAAACGATGCCGTTCGGCAGGTTATCGGGGAGTTTGCAGGCCCCGTGATCGAGGTTGCCCACAATTCGCCGGAGCTAAAGGAGGTGCCCCCGTACTTGGACAGGATGTGCGAACAAGTCACTCACTACGCCGCAGTGAGTGCATCCGCCGCGCGCGGATACCCTCCAGAGTACCGGGACCGGGTTCGAGTGATCGAAAACGGTGCGGACCCGGATCGCCTGGTGCCCCTGCATACCCCGGAATTCTACCGGGAACGATGGGATTTGCGGCCGGATAGCAAGATTGTCTTGCAGATGGGCCGCATGACACGGAATAAGCGGCCCGACCGGCTGATCTCCGCTTGCTCCCATCTGCCGGACAACTGGGTTCCGGTGATCTGCGGCGAAGGGCCTGAGTTGTCGATTTCCGTGGAAATGGCGAAGCAGAGCGGCCGGAAGATGATATTTTGCGGGGCCACGCCGGACATCGGCGGATTGCTCCAGATAGCGGATGTTGTCTGCCTGCCCAGTGAATCCGAGGGAATGCCCCTGGTGCCCCTGGAAGCCTGGCTTGCCGGAACTCCAGTGGTAACTACTCCTTTTCCGGCGATGAAGGACTTGCATGATCGCTGGGGGAAGGTGGTATGTCTGGTGTCGGAGAATCCGCAACCCGAAGAGCTTGCCGCCGCAATCGTCAGTGCGAGCCATACCGTTGATGTTCAGCACGCATTTAATGTGGCCAGCGAGAACTATACGGCCGAAGTTATGACCCGCCGATGGGAAGACTTTCTCTTGGAAGTGGGCTCAAAAGTGACCCCTGAACCGGAGTATTGCCATGTCTGATCTTAGCCCAGACCAAGCGTTTGAGTTATTGGGTAAACCACATCCGGTGGTTTTGGAGATTGGCGCTAATGACGGTGAAGACAGCGCTCGTTTCGTGGAACGTGGAGCCAGGCTACTTGCCTTTGAACCGGACCCGCGGGCGGCAGCCAAGTGGCGCGAGCGAATTGGGGAGAGGCCCAACGCATGTCTCTTTGAGTATGCGATATCCAACCATGACGGCACGGCGACATTTTATCAGTCGGGCGGGCAGCCGCCAAACCGTCCCGACGTGGACGACTGGGACAAGAGCGGGTCGCTGTGCAAGCCGACTGGGCACTTGTCCTATTCGCCCTGGTGCCACTTCGACAACGAAATTGTGGTATGTACTAGCAAACTGGATTCCTGTACGGAACATTGGGGCTGTCCCCTGATAGATTTAATCTGGATGGATGTGCAGGGTGCCGAAGGGGAAGTGCTAAAGGGCGGCCAAGAGACGCTTCCCAAGGTACGATGGATTTACATGGAATGTCACGACCAAATCCTCTACGACGGGCAGTTGACTCAAACCGAACTGGAAGCCTTGATACCCGGATTCAAGTTACACACGAAGTTTTCTTATAACCTACTGTACGAAAGAGAGTAAACGTGCGGAAATTTATCCCGAACCAGCATCTTGAGACTTCTTATCCGGTCAACCGCAACACGGTGAACTTGGTTATTTTCGGGGTGCCCAGATCGGCGAGTACCTTCACTTGGCAAGTGATGAGCGACATCTACGAAAAAGGGGTGATTCGCACGCATTGCTTCTTCGACATCTCGCCGGCCATTCCCGTGGTTTGCACGGTGCGCGATTGGCGGGATGCCATCGTGTCCTACTGGCGGTCCCATTATCCGGACGTAACCTGCATGGAGCAAGAAGACATTTACCAGTACGTGGCCCGTTATCAGGAGTTTATTTGGACCCTGCGAGCTTGGATGCAAGCCCACCCCAATTCTCCCGTGTTGCGTTATGAGAACACGATTGCTCACCCGGAATGCTTATTCAAGGTGGCAGAGGATTTGCGCGGCCCGCAGGTGACGCCCGAACGTCGCGAGACAATACTGGAGGCTCATAGTGTGCGGGTGAATCGAGCCATCGCTAATAATCTCAAAGTGCAGGACAGAAACACCCTTTTAGCACCAAGACACGTCCACGAAGCCGAGTCTGGCAAGTGGCGAGACTTCGTGGATGACAAAGGGGCCGCGCTGTTGACGGACTTGTTGCGAGAGGAACTAGAGGAATGGGGGTATGATGCGAGTGATCCCAGTACCAAAAAGCCTACAGAACCGCAGCCAGCAAAGCCTAAGCCGGACGCGGGGTAGAAATTGTGAAGAGGCGATGCTTGATTGGAAGGAAACCAAGCAAGCAAAGTCTTCGTGGACGTTTCTTCCCGTTACCTGGTGGATGAACGGTGTTCGGCAGCAGGTTCGCGAGCATCACAAGGAAATTCGAGCGGTTCCTGAAGTTCAGGACTTTCTCGACGGTCTGCCGCCGGGAAGATATGTCACGGTTGCCAGGGGAGATGACGGGCCTTACGAGCGATTGCCAAGGGAAACGATAGTGTTTGGCGCGGACTGCGGGGATATTCCAGTGCCACTTTTGCCACCGGAAGCCAGATGATTATAGACGTTCCAAATGAATTGCAAGCGAAGCGGATGTCACCCGGCATGGACCGGGGGCGGGGCTGGAATATCGAGGAACATTTTCACAATTGGTTGCGGGTCAATGCTGTTGATCCGCCAATGCCTTACGTGCCGGTGTACTGGTGGAATAATGCCATGGTCGGCTACTGTGAGAACCCACGAGAGGGATTCCGTCGTGTGCCGGCCGTGGAGCAATTCATTGAGACGCTTCCCCGCGATCGGTGCTTTACCGTATCGCGAGGAGCGGACGGAATCTATGAGGACGTGCCCCGCAAGATGCTCGTGTTTTCCTCCGGGGGCACCGGAGACTTTGCCATTCCATTGCTGTGTGAGTTAGAGGAAGGACCAACGATGGATAAGACCGTGCTGGCATCGTTTGTGGGCAATCTCTCTCCGGGCGGCCCCGAGGAACCGCGCCCGGTTAGACGATCGAGTTCCAATCTCAACGGAGTGGGAACCCGCATACGGCGGAAAATGGCGGAAGCGTTCGAGGGGCAAAAGGACTGTGTGATTCGAGAACAGCACATGATGAGTTGGTCGTCAAGCGAAAGGGTTCGCCATCAGCAGTTCTGCGATATTGCCGCTTCAAGCTGGTTTGGATTGGCACCACGAGGTTACGGTAAGACAAGCTACCGGCTCTACGAGATGATGCACTTAGGGACCATACCAGTATACATCTACGATGAGCCGTGGCTGCCATATCTGGATCAGTTGGATTGGCGGCGGATTGCCGTATTGTGTCACGAATCGGAATTGCCGGAACTGCCGGATCGTTTACGGGCGATTTCCATGGGCCAACGCCAAGCGATGTTGGCTCGCGCCGGGGAATTGCTTGAAGATTACTTTACCCACGACGGCGTGTGCCGACAGATTATCCAATACATGGAGCAAATGGGATGAGCTTCCCTGTTGATGAAGCAAATAAACTCAGGCAAGAGTACGGATTGACGTGCTTCGTTGAATCCGGCACTGCCAACGGCCGCACAACCAAGCAGTGTGCCGAGTGGTTTCAAAAGCTGTGGACTATCGAGGTCAGCCCTCACGCATACGTCCGCGCGAGGCACACGCTCAAGGACTGCGAGAACGTGACCACTATGTTGGCGCAATCGGTTCACGCAATTCCCTTGATCCTTCCGCAACTGACTGGTCCAACGCTGTGGTGGTTGGATGGGCATTGGTCCGGTTCCGGGCCGCGGTATGCAGTGGAATGCCCGCTCTTGAGGGAATTGCAGGAGATCGGCGGATTGCGCGAATCGGACGTGATCCTAATTGATGACGCCCGCTTGCTGATGAATCCGCCGGGCGACAATCATCGGCCGGAAGAGTGGCCGACATGGATGGACATGCAGGATATGTTGGAGGACTGGCCGGAAGAACCAGCGATGAGGCTTCTGGGAAATGATACCCCCGACGATGTAATTGTATTGACGAAACCATGACCGATTTACTGAAACGCTTGGAGCCATTCCAACAAACCTATACCTATCGCGAGGTTGTCGCGCGGGACAATTACCGGATGCGGTTGATAGCATCTCCCGAGGCTATCTACGACATCGGGGCGAACCGCGGCATCTTTACTTTGTGGGCCAAGCATTGCCATCCGAAAGCGGAGATAATCGCAGTTGAAGCCGATGCTGATAATTTTGCAACATTGGAAGGGGTCTGCCAGGGCATTGAGGGAGTCAACATTATGCACGCGGCATTGGGCAACGGCCCGATTTATCACCGCGTATCGGATGACCCGGGGAAGCATTGCTACCATTCAGAACAAGTGGGTTACAGTCGCGAATCGCTGGAGTCCTGCAAGTCGCTTCACCGGGTAAACGTAAGGGCCATATCTTTGGGCGAACTATTGCGGGACGAGAAGCGAAAGTATGCCTTGAAGATCGACGTGGAGGCCGCAGAGGGGGTGCTGCTTAACGATAGGCTGGCGGAAGTCGCGTTCCGTCGCGCGGAGTATGTGGCGATGGAGTTGCATTTCTGGGCGATGGAGAAGAGGCATAACGAAGAGGCGGCCACGGCTCGTTTGTGCTGGTTGGCACAGTTCCGCGACACTCACTGTTTGGAATTTCAGATGTGGAGGAGTGGCGGCATGGTCTGGATGACAAAGCGAGGAAAATAATGGGAGTTATCACGTTTTCGCAGTTCGGGCGGCACGGCCGCTGGGGAAACCAGCTTTGCCAATACGCCTTTCTGGCTTGCTATGCTCGCCGGTATGGATGCGAGTTGCAATTGCCTCCCTGGGTTGGCAATCATTTGCTGGATGCGGTGAATCCTCCAATAACGGCGCGGCTGCCGGCATACCGTGAGGTATTGTCGGATGGTCCGCACAGCCACCCGGTTGCGCCTGAAGGCGCGGAGATAGTCAATCACGAGTTCCGGGGATACGCTCAACACCACACCGGCTGGTATAGCGAAGAGGAGCGGGACGCGGTACGGCTGTTGTTCGCACCATCAGGGGGCGCTTTGCAACAGGTGCAAGCGGCCACGGAGACGATGGCACCGGATGAACATACATGGGTCGGTCTGCATTATCGCCTTGGGGATTATGGTCGGATGATCTTTCCGATTACTCCGCTGAACTGGTATCAAAAGTGGTTGGATTCACATTGGGAAGGGCTGGTGCGTCCCAAGCTGTTTATCGCCGCCGAAGACCCGAAGATCGTGGATGTCTTTCGCGAGTATGATCCAGTTACCACAGCGGACCTCGGTGTTTCCCTCTCCGGCAAGCCAATGGATGGCTATTCGTACTTACGGCACGATCTGAAAGTTCGAGAGCCGTGGCAGATGGACTTCTTCCCCGACTGGTATCTGCTTTCGCGCTGCAATGTGATACTGGCACCCAACAGCACATTTTCGTTCACTGCGGCGATGTTGGCACCAAAGGTTCAATTGTGGCGGTCACATCTGCCAACACAGACGTTCCGCAAGATTGATCCGTGGGATGCCTGGCCGCTGCAACGCGATTGGGTGGAACATTATCCCGACGTATCTGGAATCCGGCATCCAATGGGCAAGGAGAATCCACGATGGGATTAAAAGTCACTGTTTGTTGCTGCACTTACCGTAGGCCGGTTCTACTGAGCCACATGATCGAGTGTTTTCAGCAGCAAAGCTACCAGAATCGGCACATGGTTATCCTCGACGATTCGCCCTGTGCCGTGGGAGCTTCCGGGGATCGGTGGGAAATCGTTACTTCGGCTCGTTTTCCCACACTGGGGGCGAAGCGGAATGCGTGCGCGGAAATGGCCTCGGATGATACCGACGCTTTGGTTGTCTGGGATGATGACGATCTGTATTTTCCGTGGGCCTTGCAGGCGACGGCCGCCGCGTTGGAAAACGCCGATTGGAGCCGGCCGTCGGAGTTTTTGATGCTAGACGATGACTACAGATTGCACAAACACGAAACTTTTAGCCGAGAGGATCGAAAAGATAAGTGCTGCCAATCGTCGTGGGGCATTCGCGTGGATACGTTTTGGAACGCGGGTGGATACGACAAGCAGTTGTCTATGGGGGAGGATAAGGCACTGGCTCTTGCAATCGAGGGGGCGGCGGAGTGTGATCCGATTACCCTTGGCTACGAGCCGTGGTACGTGTTTTCTCCGTACCATAATGTTCATTTGTCAGACCTGATTCAGGAGTATAATGATTTTGACGGGGGCGTGCGAAATTACCGGTTCGTTACCTTGGCAGCACTGAAAATGGAATCCGCGTTGCCGCGTGCAGAACAACGACCTTGGAAAACCGATTGGTACGGAGGCATGGATGCCACCCCGATTCAAAAAACGTGAGTTACGGTTCCCGACCCGTGGCGTAGAACGCCGTCGCGAACACCGTGTCACCGTGGATTTTCAGCCGCCCTTCCCCTCGCCATGGGCGTGCAATGTTCGCCCGGAAGATCATCTGGCCCGTCGCATTCGCGGCGGGTCTCGGCCGGGGCTGACCGAGTGGATGACCGACCTGAGCGGGCAGACAATCGCTGGGCTCGTCTCGATACCAATTGTCACGGAAGATGGGGCAGTCAATAAGCTGGCAGCGATTTCCGACGAAACCCTCGGCGTGTTTAGTGGAGGAGATTATTCCACCCCCACGGGACAATTGCTGACGGGAGCCGGAGTCGTTATTCAAACCGAAGCCGAGGATGACATCTTAGTGGGCGCGGGAAGCGTGCCTGCGGGGAGTTTCAGCCAATGTACTCTTTTTGGTGCCGGACGAAGCGTATATGCAATCGCTTCCACGGGGTCAGTGACGCAAATGGACCTCACTACTGGAGCGGTCGATACCTTGACCGCCGAAGACGGCACTGTTCCGGTGGACGCCACGCTCGGCTGCGCCTATCGAGCCCGCCTCGTGGTGGCAGGCGAAGACAACGCCATCTATATGTCCCGACAAGGCAATCTTACCGATTGGGATTGTGGGGCCGACGTGGGCGACTCTGGCCGTCCGCTAGTGTTTCAACTTGCTGAAGCCGCCGAAATGGGGGCGCACCCAACCGCCCTGATTCCCTTTCACGATCAATCCTTATTGGCGGCAACCGAGTGGGGGCTGTGGCTATTGACCGGCGACCCGGCGGCCGACGGCGGACTGAGGAATATATCTCGCGGGATCGGCTGCCTGGGGCCGTCCGCGTGGTGCCACATCCTGGATGCGCAAGTGGGCGATACCCCCGTGCGGTATGCAGCGGTATTCCTGGGCAGCACCGGGCTATGGATGGTGGCCTCCAGCGGGGACGGACTGCAATCACTCAGCGAGGATCGGTTGCCCGAAGAGTTGCGCGACGTGGATACGTCTACCACCACGGTATCGCTCATCTACTCTCCGGCGGAACGCGGCATATACATCTTCCTCACGCCCGAGTCGGGGATAGGCACGCATTTCTTTTTCGATCTGGTTCGGAAGGGCTTTTGGCCGGAACGCTTTCAGTCTACCCACCAACCGCTGACGACTGCCTGGCACGAGGGGAAGGTGTTGCTGGCCGGTTCCGACGGGACGATTCGCTACGTGGGCGGCGACGACGACGACGGGGAAAACATCGAAAGCCATGTGTTGATCGGCCCCATGAGAATGGCGGGCCCGGACACGTTCGGCCTGCTGACGCGAATACACGGCATGGTCGCGGCCAGCAGCGGAACCGTGACGTGGCGAATCATTACCGGCGAAACAGCCGAGCAGGCATGTGACCGGGGGAAGCTCGCCATCGAAGCCTACCAGGACGAAGATATTGCCGGGGCGGAAAAATATACGTCTTCGGGGGCGACTTGGGGGGCGGGCAGGGCGAACACTCGCTATCCGCGGGTTCGCGGAATGTGGATGTGTGTTTGGTTGAGGGCAACCACCCAGTGGGCTTACGAGAACATTACAATCGAGTCCCGCGAAGCGGGAAATTGGAGATAAGGCAATGGGATATGTAATTGGAGCCGACGGAAACCCCAGCGTATCGTCGCTGGTGGGAACGGAAATCTTCGTCTGCCGGCAGACTACGGTGAAGGACTGCACTTCGTCGATTATTGCCGGGTACGTGATAGACGAGTTGCTTGGGTCCGACGCGGCCGATCCGACCACCGGAGACAACCTGGTGGCCGAACGAGACGGCACGGAAAAGCTGATGGACCTGGACGATCTGGCGGCCTATTGCGTGGCTTCAGGTTGGGGTGTAGCCACGGAGGCGGACCCAGGCACGGCTGCCGACAAGTTCCTGGTCAACCGTTCTGGTACGGTCTACGAACTGGACATCGACACGGTTGCCACCTACATCTTGACCGGTATGCAGGGCGATGCCCTGGACATCTCCGGTCTTGACGAAGCGACATTGACGCAAGCCGATCAGTATCTAATCGTCCAGGGCTCAACAGCCAAGAAGACTACCTGGGAAGACATTGCCGATCGGGCACACGATCAGTTTTCGACCTATTTGGGCACGTTGGGTGCTGCCAGTTCGGTCGGTAGTGCGGACAAGCTATACACCACGCAACTGGGGACGGCAAAATATGTCACTCCCTCCAGAATTGCAACTTACGTGCAATCGGCGATCTCCAGCGACGTGACGGAAACCATCTTTGATTCCGACGCTGTTGATCCCCTGCTGGGAACTGATGTACTGCCCGCCGAGCGGAGCGGCACGGCAAAGACGGCCACGGGGGCGGTGGTTGCTGCCTATGCGGTTACGACGCTGGGCGATGCGGATGCGGTTGACCCGGCCACCACGGGAGATGATATAGTCCTCTTCCGTTCCGACACGGAAAAGCTGATGGACATCGACGTGCTTTCCTCGTATGTCGGAACGCAAGAGTTGGCAACCGCGTCGGGAACACCATTGACCAGCTTTGCCGAATCGGACCTCGTAGTGTTGGGGCGGGCAAATGCCTTGCGAACAATGGACTACGAGGACTTCCGATCTGGAATACTCAATATCAGCGGACTTAGTACCGCCACGTTGGCTGACAGCGATAAGTATTTGATCGTCCAGGGTACAACCGCCAAAATAAACACCTTTGCCAATGTGGCGGAACGGGTACACGATCAGTTTAGTACGTATCTCGGCACGCTAAGCCCCACAACGTCGCTCAGTGATGCCGACAAGATTTACACCACTCACTTAGGCACCGCGAAATATGTTACTGCGTCGCGAATCGCAACTTACGTGGAGTCCGCGATCTCTTCGGACGTAATATCCACAGCCATGGATTCAGCCGCAGTGAACCCGACACTGGGGACCGACATACTCATCGTCGAGCGAAGTGGCGTGCAAAAGACAGCTACCGGCGCGGTCTTGGCCGCTTATGCGGTTTCGGCCCTGGACGATGCCAGCGCGGTTGACCCGGTAGCTGCCGGCGACGATTTCATTCTCTTCCGTTCTGGAACAGAGCAAAAGGCGGACATAGATGTGCTGGCCGCGTACATCGGTGACAAGGTGGCGGCGACCGAATCGGCATCGCTGGTAGACCCGGTAGTTGGCACGGATGCAGTGATGCTGGCCCGATCCGACGCGATGATTGCGACCGACGTTGATACCCTAAGCGATTACGCACTTACCCAAGACGGTGAAGGCAGCGTGCTGCAAACCTCCGTGCTGACAATTGATGCACTGGGCGCTGCCACGCTGGCCGATGCGAACTACCTTCTACTGCAAGACGGTACGCCAAAGCAGAAAACACTTGGGGACGTAGCCGACCATATCAACGACAAGATCGCTGCTTACGTTGGGGACCAATCGGATGCCGACCCGATCGTGGATACCGATCTGTTTCTGGTTGATCGTGTTGACACGGCAATGTATATCGGGGCGTCGGACCTGAGCAACTATGTGCAGAGCCGGGTGTGGGATCAAACTACCGATACCGATCCCGTTGCCGGGGATCAGATGTTGAGCTACCGTTCGGGGACCGGCTACTTGAAAACTACCATGTCCGACCTCAAGGACTACGTGGTTGACGACCTGGAAGCGGCGGCATTGACCAGTGTGGCAAGCGGTTGGAACATAGTGGGCACTGACGATTACACCGCTACGCCAAGCAGTACCAGCCGAATCCTAATATCCGACACAACGAACATGGAGGTTGGCCTGCCTCTGCGCTACACCTATGACGGCACGGCCTATTACGGAATCGTCGAAGAGGTGTCCACGAACTCGTACATCGACGTGCGAGGCGCAACGCTGGACACCGGCGAGGACCTTACGGAACTTGCCCACGGTTTGCCCAGTCTGGCGGAAACGGTGCGGTTGCAGATCGAAGGCTCCTACCTGGTGCCGTGGTATATCCCCGACTCGGATGCGGATGCGGATGGCGTGGGCGACTCAGAAGTGACGGAGGAATTGCTGGCGGATATTTCGCGGCGATATTTCAATTGGCGTGGCGGCCCGGCCCACTTGGTCGCGATGGCGGTTACCCAGCGCACGGCCGACGATACGGCACAGCCAAAGTTTGGCGTGCAGGTGGACTCCGTCGATGTGTTCAGCGAAGACACAAACAAAGGCCCGCAAATCTCCGCTACGTCGGGAACCTGGGCATGGAACTCCAAGGTGGCCGTTGCCACCGGGGCCTACAAGATTGAGACCGGGGATGACCTGGAGATCATCTGTACGGCGAACGGTTCCAGCGGCGAGGCTTCCGACGTAAGCGTTGAACTGGTCTTTGTCTACGAATAGGAGAATTAACCGATGACAATGTCAGCTATGGAAGTCGTGTATCCTCCGTGGGGATGGACTAATTGGAGTATGACCCAAGCCTCAGATCCTAGTGTGGAGGCGTGGTTTGAATCGGAAGACGTTAGTGACATTCCAGAAACCGAAGTGCCGTGGCTGCTGGCGCAGGGGTGGAAGGTTGACGGCGTAGAGGACGATGATAACAAGCCGCCACTGAGAAAATTCGACCTTGTGCGCAATTCATTCAAGGCCCAAGAAGCCCTGGCTGCAATTCTGAGTTCCTACACTACGATGTTTAACGAAGCTCGTAATGCCAACGATCGGCAGTACGACGACGTGGTATTGTGCTGGTCGGATGCTTTGGCGAAGACGCAGAGCCACCTGAACCGTATGGCTGCAAACTTCAACACTTACGAAGTTTTATATGTCAACACGCTGGATTCAATTGTAAACCAAGTGGAATGGCACGGTAATGTGATTGCCGCCGATGCCGTGGCCGGATTCAACGCTTCGGCCGCCCAACTGAACAACATCGTGACGGCATTAGCCGGACTCGAACCTGGTTACAATGAGTACGCTTCACGGCTTGGCACGATTTTGACCACCCAGGCCAGTAGCTTAGCGTCCTTCATTTCCGATGCGGTTGCAACCGCCACACAGTTCGTTACAGACTACAATTCCCATGCGGCCGAAGTGGCCGGGCTGGAAACCGAATCGCGGGCTATTCTGTCCCTGCTTTCCACCGACTATGACAGCCGGGTTGCTACCCTGGCGACCTTGGAAAATGCGGCACTAAACGTAGCCTCGCAACTGGAGGCGGATCAAGCCCAGGACAAGAGCGATATTCGCGCGGTGATCGCTAATGCCGAAACCGTTGTGGATCAAATGGAAACAGACCAAGCCGGGGATCAAACTGGAATCGACGGATTGGAGGCTGAAGCTGAAGAAATACTGGAGCTATTGGTAAGCGACAAAGCGACACACAAGGATACGCTCGACGATCTGGAGGCGACCGACATATCAAACTTGGCCTCGCATGTCAGCGCGTTTGAGGCAAAGTTGACGCAAATGGAAACGGCAGCGGCAACCGCTAGCGACGAACTGGAGGCGATTACCCCCAAGGCGGAAGATGCTTACAGCGGCTATCGCACGCAGGCATTAGCCGTGGTGGATGACATTGACTCCGAATTGGAATCGCTGCGTGGCACGGCTGATGGATTGCTGACGGATATGGATACGGCATTGACTGGCCACACTGCGGACTACGAAGGAATCCTGGCGTTGATGTTGGCGGACTACGAGACTCACGCCGGGCTCACCCGCAACCTGCTGGTGGACTTCGACACTACCGAGCAGGCGCGTATCACCGAGCGGTGGGCAAGCGACCTGACCAAGCAGAAGCAGCAGTTGGTCAATAGGGGCTTCTTCGCTTCGTCGCTGATTACGGACATTACTACCCGCAACACTCGCGAAAGCGGCGAGCAATTGACCGAACTGCGGGACAAGCTCAACCGGGAGAAGATCGAGCATGAACACCGCTTGTATGCCGAACTGACTTCCGTGCGGGATAAGTACCTTGCCGGCGAAGTGTACGTGCATAGCGTGGAGGATAACGCATTGAAATACCGGGCCGATTGGGCTGCCCGACTATACGAACAGGCAATGCAGGCCAATCAGATCATCGCCGGTTTGCACGGCAACATTCGCAGCGCCCGAATGGAGGTACTCGAACAGGAGAGGGTGATTTTGGAGCGGACCTTTGCGTGGGCGCAGGATGCACGCAAGGCCGTTGCCGATGGGAAGGATAGGGTCTACCGCTTGCGGCATGGATTGCAGGAGTGGCGCGCAAATAACTCGAATATCCTTTCGGGTGAATTACAGAACGCCCGCAACGCTGCACTAAGTACCTACCGGTGGGAAGCGGACTCCCTGTTTAAGTTGGCCGCCGAATTGCAATCCGTTCGCAATGCAGACCTGGATACCCATCGGTGGAAGGCCGATTCCTACTTTAAGTTGGCCGAGCAGTTACGCCGGGTCCGCGAATCCCTGCTGCAACTGAAGCAGTGGCAGGCCGATCTCTCCGTGAAGTGTGCCGGAATGTTGGAGAATGTTCGCCAATTCTCCTTACGGGACTACCAATGGGAATCAGACAACACATTCAAGTTGGCTGGGGAACTCCAAGACGCCCGGCGCGTCGATCTCGACGTGGAACGCAATGTGCTGGATGCGCGTAACGCTGCGGATAAGTTCGCGGTCGATGCACGCACGCGGATTATCGACGCCTTGAACAAGTACATCGCGCAATATGCCGCCGGGTTGTCGGATTACGCATCGCAAACGCGAGCTAATAGCGTAGCCTTAGCCGAGGTTCGGAACCAGGTAATTCGCAATACCATGGAGGCCCGGTTTAAGTATGCGTCGGGCCTGACGGAGGAACAGTTGCAGCAGTCGAAATTGCACCAAGTCCAGATTGACGAACGCAATAATATGGCGTTGGGCCTGTTCGAGTTCATGGGCAAGCGAGAGTGGGAGGCACCGGCGATGCAGGAGTTTGGACAAATGATCCTGGCGATGGGGGATGCCGGGGCAACGCAATGGGTTATGAGTTAAGACAATGGCACAGCGTACACGACGAGCCGCCGCGCCGCATTTCAAGACACCCGTGCCGAGTCTATTTGGCACGCCGATGCCGCCCGGCGTCTCCGGCCCGCAAGTTATCGGGCGTCAACCGTCGCCCCCGTGGGGCGCGGTGGCCCGCATCAAGTCGATCTGCTATCAGTATTTGGTGTGCGAACTGTGGGATCCGTGGATTCATGCCTACGTCAAGAAAATAAACGTGGCGATGCCGTGGTTGTTGCGGGACGTTGAGCAGGATTATTCGCCGATTGAGGAAGGAGACGCGGAAAAGCTCAGCCGGATTCACTTCCCGGAATATGATGAGCGGGCGGAACATAAATCGTCGCAAGAGCGGAAGGCGGTCTACTACGATCCCGGCAGCGCGTTTGGTGGTGGCAGCGACGAGGACGCTAGGGACGTACAGTGCCAGCAGCGGATAACGCCGCCCTACGTTGCAGGCGACCTGCTATTAGTGGTTCGGCTGGAGGCGGCGATAGGTGCCGTGGCAACCAGTCCGCGGGCAGACGGCGATGAAGTTCTCTTGACCCCAGCCGACGAAACTGCGCCGGATTATTATCCGATGAAGCGGATCAAGGACGGCGACGGGAAATTTATTCACTGGATGGATATGAATGTTGCCGGCCGGCGGTGGGAAGCGCCCCCGATGCGGCGGGCTTACCTGGTGGAGGCGTTATATTCGTGCGGCGAGGCGGAGGCGAAGCTGACAGACGAATGCATAACAGATGCCTGCCAGTGCCAGGATGCGGGCACGATTACGGTAACTGACGAAATCGGTGCCGTGTCAAACCAGGTGATTGCGCAAACTGACGATAATGGCGATAAGTATTTGCCTATCGATACGCAGATTTACGTGTGGCCGCCGGTCCAGCACGGAACCGAGTGGTGGTTTATTCAGGCGGGTGAATTGTGTGATGAATCCAGCGTATCCTCCGTCAGTTCAGTGTCGTCCAGCGCTCCATCCAGTAGCGCTCCATCCAGCGTGTCATCGGTTAGCTCGATTGCCAGCGAGGAGTGCATTAAGTGTTTCAACGACGTGTGTGCGGAGGACATTCCCACTATCGGGACTATTGACGACGGCTACGAAGTGTTAGTGAGAGACAAAATCACGAACTGCATGTACTGGGCTCCGGTATTTGATTGCGACGAGGAGAGCAGCTAATGGCTTCCGGCATCATGCTCTGGGACGGGAAGATACTGTTTCGGCAGGCTTTCGGTAGCAAGATAGCGATTTCTCCGGCCTGTTGCTGCGTGGATGGCGGTTGCTGTGACTGCGTCGTTTGTGCCGGAATAACACCTGCTGTTATGCAAGTGAAGTTCTTGGGAGTAGTAGATGGCGAGAATCCTTGCGACAACGGAGTTTGCAACGATTGGAATGATACTTGGTTTGATGTTTATCAGGGCGACGAGGATGGACTATTTTTTCATTGTGTTTACCAATTATTCCCCCATCCTTCAATGCCTTGTGAGGGTGGTGTGCAAATCACTCTTACACAGGGCAATGTTAATGTTTTGGTTCAGGAGGGTGCGATTTCTATCACGCATCTGTTTCGCCTATATCCACCAGGGGGCGTTGAAACATTTTGGGACGGATCGCTTGACTGCTGGAATATCGGCAGCATACCTTATGTTGATTCGGGCAACAAAGAAAATTGCGATTGGGACAACGCAACTTGCGAATTGCGAGGCAAGGTAAATAGTGGCTTGGCCTGTGAAGCATGTAACGAGACGGAAGTTGCCTTGATAGCGTTGACGATTTCGAGCGTGGATGCTGCGCTTGATTTTACGTGGAGGTTGTTTCAGGCCTCTGCCTGCACATGGGAGCTTTCGGGCGGTAGTCTTCCGGCTGGCGTAAGCATCGAAATGGTAACTGGCGTGTACGAAGGAAAAGCGTGGGCGGAGATTACAATTTTCACGCCGACCGGAGAGGCACAGTTTGAGTACGATCACGACGAAGCGACGATGGATTGTTGCGACATTACCTTTGAATTGGGGAACGTGAGCGACACCACCTACAACTGGACTGATGCGGTTGTAACAACTGGATGCGACATATGACCATTGACGTAGTTTACCCCCTGGGAACGGGAAGTGCTTGGAACGACAACGAGTTGCGATTCTCGTTGCGGTCCCTGATGCGCTATGTCGAAGACTTGGGACGAATAATCATTGTAGGCCACAAACCGAGTTGGCTTGACGTGGCAAGTGTATTGCACATTCCGATGGCGGACAGCAAGGGCGGCAAGGACCGCAACATGATCCGCAAGGTGCTGGCAGCTTGCGACCATGTATCCGGCCCCTTCGTGCGAATGAGCGATGACCAGTGCGTGTTGCGGTCGATGCGATTTGCCGATCTGCCGGCGTATGGGCGGCGGGCGGAACGACTGGGGGAATGTCCGACAAAAAGGTGGTCGCGGAATAAATACCACACGCAACAATGGCTGGCAGAGCGGGGGTTGTCGTTCCATGACTTTGACCTCCACTGTCCAATGCCGTGCGACCCGGACATCTTTCGGCAAATGGGAGAGGAAAGCGTCTGGCAAAACGGAAAATGCACGATCAACACTCTGTATGGCAACATGGCCGGCCTGATTCCGCAGTTGGGTGACATTCTTCACTACCATTCCCCGCCCGGCTGTCACCGCAAGATATTCTCAGCGGTTCGGGGACCGATGTTTTTGAACTACAACAATAAAGGGCTCAATAACTGCTTGCGATATGCCTTGACGGTAATGTTTCCAGATTGGTCGCCCGCGGAGACGGCGGACCACAGCGAAGTCTTTGACCCGAATCAGTGGATGCACGGTCAAGGCAATCGACCGCAAATCACCCTGGATCAGCCCCAGGACAAGAGCCGACGACGACGACGCCAGGCCAGTCACGCTAGACTACATACGATTGGACCCGCTGGCCGACGGCGACTTCGGGCAAGGAGAGTTGCATGAACGTAGCCCTGTTGACTTGCGACCGTTACGAATACACGGTTCAGACGGTGGAATCCTATCTTAAACACCACGAGCCGGGCCGGATGTACTATGCCGACGATGCCTCTTCGGACCCCCGGGTGCGGCCGTATGTCGAATCCAAGGGATTTGAACCGCTCGTGTTGCACGATAAGCGGGCTGGATGCTCGCCTACTACGGAGCAGCTTATCCGGGCCGTCGGAGAACGAGTGGACTCGGGGAG
>Ga0307928_10000077_pt1 | contig 54764 bp, 109 predicted proteins | sample AceLakmetagen232_FD_201815 | JGI IMG/M metagenome (GOLD analysis project Ga0307928, IMG submission 201815) | Saline water microbial communities from Ace Lake, Antarctica - #232 | ecosystem: Environmental > Aquatic > Non-marine Saline and Alkaline > Saline | place: Antarctica: Ace Lake...
TATGGTTGGGTATGGAGGTGGGATGAGATGGAGGCTGAAAGCGAGATGTATAAGATGCTAGAACGGATTGCAAATGAGTGTCAAGTTGTAGTTAGCTCGGGTGAAGGTCGCGGGGTTGAATGGTTCGAGAAGAGGGTTGCCCGCATTCAGAAGAAGCTAGCTAGGGCTAGGGGGGAGGAGTGATAGAGAAGGTAACTAGAACCGGAATGTCTGAAGCCCGAATGGCTGAGATGCACACGATAGAAAGAGTCTGCGACATCATTGAAGACTACGTGCTGAATCGCAAGATCTTTGTCAGCGAAGAAGCGGCATACCAATTACAGGATGAGTTCCGTAGGATGGAGCGAGTCTACAAGAGCTAAGGGGGAGTGATGGTTGGAGACTTCTACGGAGATGGCAACCGATACAGGGGCGTGTTGATGAGTGACCCTAGCGTGTTGACAATCACAATCTGCGAGACTATAATCATTGAGCCGAAGGAGGCAGACAATGGATGATAAGAGAGAGTGGGTTGTCAATAAACTGGGACACGTTGGGTGGATTGACGGTAAGTATTTTCATACGCCAAGCTATATGACTTCAGATATGCAAGACCTAAGCCCGGCCACGGAAGAAGACATAGCAGTTACGAAGAAAGAAATAACACGCATTGCCAAGCACAGGATTGAACAAGGTAAGATGGAACAAGCGAATCTTGATCTGGTTGGCGTCGGGCTTACACAGGATGACTTCTGCCGATACCGAAACTCATTCGTTGAAGATGGCTGTGTTGTTGTTTGCACGAGAGAGAATGGCGTAGACGGATTCAGCATAGACGCAGTTAAGAAAGCAGGCCAGCGCATGGTTGGAAGAGAGAATGATGAGGGAGATAGCACATACGCCTACTACACGTTTGAGATAAAGGATGGTGAAGATGACAACGAAAGCGGCGGCAAGATTGTATGAGGCTCAACACGTAATAGAATGGAATGGGAAGCCATGCGCTGTATTCAATCCGCTGGAGAAGCCGACAGAGGAACTACCTGTTATCTACGGATTCAACAACGGCGGACCATCTAGCCTCCTTCATGCCGTGTTGATTGCTGAGGACGGTACAGAACTTGGCAGTCATGCCTGTTCTACTGAGAACTACATGCCTAGCGACCTCGGAGTGTTAGAGGGAAGACACGAGACATTCAAGGCTCACTACCCCGATGGATACCGGATGGAGTTTGTTGGCTCCTCATCCATCCCTGGGCACGATAGGTTGCAGTCTGCGTTTAAGCTGCATCGCGAGGCAAAGGATGCCGATGGCAGCGACGCAGTACATTAGACATTGGGAGATACCTAGCAAGTCAGCGCCGGGGCGTACTCATATCGTAGGCATGACGAAGGAAGGGAAGCTGGTGTGTACGTGTAGGAACTGGCGGTATAGGCACAAGCTGGATGGCTATCGACCCTGCGAGCATATCAGGACTGTGCTACAGATGATGGTTGAAGCAGGTTAAGGAGGCAGGACAATGAAGACGTTTGAATGCAAAGACGCACACGAGGTAGCTAAAGAAGCACTGTGGCTAGCATGGCAGGCTTGTGGAGGGCCGCTAGGCATGGGAATACTTCAGGATAACGGTGGCGCAACGAAGAAGGATGTAGTTGAGAATGTTATGTCTCATGGCGACTACCCCGGAGCGGCATTGATCTTCAAGCAACGCAAGGGCGAAATCAACGCAGATTATGCGTTCGGCCGCATGATGAAGCTACGTTGTGAGTTTAAGAAGGGCAGCATTCTCTACCCTGAGAGCAAGCCGACATTCGATTACCAGTCATGGTGTGTAGTCTATCCAACATACGAGGAGCTATTCAAGGCGGCAGAGATGTCGTTGGCTGCGGAGTGACAGATGGCCCCTAGTAATCGAGAGCGATTTGTGCTATACTGTTTGCATACGAGAGCCACTAGCGGTAGAGAATAAAACCCTCGACAGTGCAAGGCTGTCTGCCGCGCCAGGAATACTCAATCCCTCCTTACCGTAAGATTGAGTTTGCACCACGAGGGGTACGTCTAGCCAGCTACCCCTCAAGCTATCGGAGGTCGAATGAAGCATAGACAACAGCTTGCTAGAAGGTTATGCGGAGAGGGGATACCTCGCTCTGTTCTATGCCGCCGCTTGAAGGTTCCGAAAAGCACGCTGTACAGGTGGACGAGGGACATTCGGGTTGTGCGTTGGCCTAAGGCGAGCGAGCCAGTGACGTGGGAGATAGTTACAAGGAGGTCGAGATGAATCCAGACAACGAACAAGATAGATCGAAGAGCATTGATGACAGGCTGACGGTAATTGTTTACATTCTCTCAGGCATTGCCGGTGGCCTCTTCGCGGTATGGATTTCTAGCCTACTGTTCTAAGGAGGTTAAGATGAGGGCGCGGCGAGCAGAGAGATACATCAAGGCGATAAAAGGGATGGGAGTTGTTAGCGTTGTCGGCGCATTGACTAGCTTCCTCTGGACAATACCGGAGCATGATCCAATGATAATGTCAGGCGGGATTGTTCTCTTCGGCATTGGCCTGATAGCTGCTGCGCGGATGCTGAAATTAGATCTCATCGCACTAGACAAGAAGGACAAACAATGAACGGACCACCTAAAGATGTCGAAGGCGAGTGCAACGCACGCCTATCAATTAGCGATGACTATGGCGACAACCACGCGACCATGAGATGCCAGCTTCCTCCAGGGCATATCGGCCCCCACCAAGAACACTACAACGCTGGGTATGGTAACGATGTGAACAACGTTACGATCATGTGGGATAAGGACGACCGCGAACTGATTGGGATTGCTGTTGGTGACGGTGAAGAGTTCAAGGTATTTGAGGAGGAATGATGGCTGAAGAACAGTCTGCTTTGGAAGAGGCCATGGAAGAGTCGCGAGAAGTGCTGAAGACACTTGTTGATATGGACATACCTACATTCTACGGCCCTAGCTTCCCTGGTCCGTCGATTGATAAGGACGGGCATATCTTTGTTAGGCTGGAGTTCATCCCAATTAAGGAAAGAGTGCCAACGATAACAGGATGGCGATGGGTTCTCATCAAAGACGTTGGACTCCCAAGAGAAGCTCTATGGGAACAGTGTGATCTTCCAGGTAAAAGCGGATGGTCTACATGGGAAGATGGACAGAGACATGCGATAAGGTGGGAGATTACTCACTGGTCAGAGATCCCAGAAGTGGCGCTGTAATGGCAGTTGACAGGACCATAGCGTTTCTGATACACTGTGCCTGGATAATCGCGGCGCTGAAACTGCTCAACCTGTGCGCGTGTTAATTTCGGGGACTGGCGATTGCTGGTCCTCTTTCTTTGGCTACGCTAATCGCGTAATTGGATGGCTAAAGGTGGTAACGTGGCGACCATACTTGGCATTTAATCCCGACATTATCCCGCCATTATCCCGACATTGTGGCGGGTTTGAGCGTACTACACGACAACCATCTTTGCAACTTGCCACGCATAGCCGAAGCGCCTGCGCCACGGTGGAGTATGCGGGACCATCTTTACCATCATGTAGATCTTAACTGCATAGCCTAGCCGCCTAAGGAATCTCATTTCTCTATCCAAACAGGAACCCTTACATATGAGTCCATCATATCTTTTACCCGTTGATCGGCACGCCTTTTCTGCAACACAATCTCTGGGTATCTCCAATGCGTAACCCAGTAATGCCCATGAATAACCTTGTACCCAATCTTTCTTGCATCTGATTCGTAGCTAAGAGCTGACGGGATTACTGAACCACGCTCAGTTGTAAATCCTATGCCAGCATGGAAGTCGCAACCCCACCCATCGGAGCCTGATCTCCAACCGTCCTCGCTTATTACCCTGGCAACTACGCAGCTATCGTGCGTAGGATGTCTAGCTTCTGGCCCTATCAACGGCATCCACATTGTATCAAGAGGGAACTCATCTGGAGAGATAGTGAACTTATCGCTCTCTGATCTTGCTACGCGCTCTTTGATATTACCTAGAGCATACTTACGCTCCCGTCTTTTCCAGGCCCAGTTGTAGTGATCCCATAGCCATCTAAGCATTTTCTACCGTCTTCTTAATCCCTATCTTCATCTTGCCTCCTTAACCATTTTGTTGGCGTCAACGAAATGGTCGTCAACCTATCGCGACTGCCATCTATTTCCTTTGCTTTTCTAACTGGACAATCAGGATGACACGCAAATGTATCATCGCCATCTGGAAAGCATCCTGGGTGGTGCGCCTCCTTATCGTTTGCCATAAGCACCTTTTTCGTGGCGTCAGGAATATGGTCAGAGATGGCTACCCCAGCGGCTTTGATGGCTTCTATTCTCCGGCTTTCTGATTCTCTGTCATTCTTTGGCGAGACATCGTACTGAAAATCTGCTGCGATCAATTCACACAACGCCTCATCCTTCACAGCCATCGCGGTTTCTATTGCAGCGAATGTAGATCGTGCGCTGTGAGATACAGGCAAATTATCTACTACTTCAGATAGCGTCATTTCTCGCTGTGCTTGATTCTCTTCAGTCTTCATATCGCGCCTCCTTACTCACTAGAATTCCAGATCCGACGAACTGCAACATAGAACAACACACATGCAATCAGCACCCCGAACAAAGCACCGCCTAAGAAGAACCATCCAGCACCAAACATGTCTACCTCCTCTCCTCTATCACACGCTAGAATCCAAGCGATCCTTCTCTTCCCACAATCCGCACGAACACCCCAACGAGACATTCATCCCTTCATGTTGCTTGCATCCCCACGCCGTCCATGTACGTCCCCACAACCCGCTTCTTATCTGCACCTCATGGAACTTACAGTGTTGACACGTCCTCGGAGTGAATCCTTGTGCCGTGAGGTACTTGTCTAACGCCAGTTCAATTTGTGCGTTCATCACGCCTCCTCACTTGTCGAGGACTCCTTGACAGCTTCCTCGGCCTTCTTTACTGCCTTGATCGCGTCATCGTAATCTACGCGCCTTAGCCCGCACTTCTCGCACACCCATCCACTAAGCCACCAATGACGCTTTCCATCCTTACACGGCAGTCTCATCACGCCTCCTTAATCCTCGTGGCTACATAAACATTGATGCGGCGGCATCTTACATACTTGGCAGAAGTAGGCCGGGACTGTAGCAATCTCAAGCAGCTTTGCCCACTCCAGTCTATCGCACTTCATACCGAGGGGTAAGACGCGACTCCCGGCTCCCCTTGCAATGTCATCTCTCGCAAACTCTTCTCTGATTTCCTTGCCAATCATCTGGCGTAACCCGCTTTCAATATCATCCCAGTTATCAACAAGCCAGTCAACGGTGATCCCAACTTGATACGTCATGCGGCCAAGAGAGTATCGGAACGAATCAAGGATCATCCAATCTGGGATTGCCTTTACGTCAAGCGTTCTCATTAGTTGCCTTCTTCCCATCCATCATCACTCTGACCGCTTCCTCCACTACCGAGGACAGCGTAGCTCCTCGTCGCTCTGCTTCGTCTTGGATGTAGACGGAGACATCGGCGGGGAGGCTGTACGTTCTGCTTATAACCTTTGCCATCGTTCCTCCTCTAGCACGTCAGATTATTCCTCGTCGCCAAATGCAATCTCAGCCATAGCTCGCAATTCTTCTAGCGACAATCCGAGCACGTTGCGGGCATACTCAAACGCACGCCATAACTTATCGCAGAGAATGCGTGATTCTTTCTCATCGTTGTATTCCTGCTCAGTAAAATATAGACGGCTTTTTGGCGAATAGTCCGATCTTTCTCGCCAACTACCTAGATGATGTTGTCTTTCATTATTCAACCTAGAGGTTGGCGCAACCTTGAAATACTTGCGGCCAACACTCGTAACAGTTACTGGCGTCAACTCTGACTTACAATTCCTCGATGCGTTGCCGACATTCAGGCTATACAATATCTCGCCAACAACTGGCTCGCGCTTAATCATCGTTCCTCCTTTAAGTGGGGCGGGGGGCACAAAACCCCGGTAAACTACAAGCTTCCATTGCCCCCCTATATGTCACAATAACTAGGTGTGTCTTACCTCCTCTGCCACATATTATTAAGGTCAGTAATCAATCGTGTATTTGCTGCCATCCCAGAGGCCCATGTAGATGTCCGCAGCCATACCAAGTTCCTTCATTGCCACGCTAAGGGCATCAGTGAGTGCCATCTTGTAGCCTTCATCGTTGTTGTAGAAGTGGTCTTTCTCTTTCTCGAATAGCTTTGACCCGCCAAGGCCGAAGATAGGCTTAGACCATTCACCGTCAACCTTAACGTAGAGATTGATAGAGACGAAGCACATGAACTCGCCAAGCTCTAGCGGCTTGACAGCAGGCAATGGCGAACCCTTCTCTGTCCAACGCTCAAGCATCTCGTAGTACCACCCAATTCCTATAGGCCCGAACTGTTGAGTCATCATCTTCAATCGCCACTGAGGATTGATGTCGGACATGCCGCTCAAACGTCCGCCTCTGATTTGCTTTAGCGCACGAGCTGGAGGTCGAGTCAGTTCTTTCCATACTGATAAGTTAGGATTGTCCTTGTCAGCCTCAGAGAGAGTGGCAACAGGCTCGCCTGATCCTCGTTCAAAGTCAACCTCTTCCGGCGTCTTCTCTTTCTTAGCTGGCACAGGCTCCGCCTCCTCTTCTCGCTTACGATGCGTCTCAATCAGCAGCTTCCACAATACTTGAGAGTGGAAGCAGTCGTCTTCCTTGCACTCGCAGGTGACGATAAACTCACCGGCCTCGCCTGGAGACTTGTCGATGGTTACGATAGCTTGCTCATTCCCGTCTGCATCCTTAATCGTCGCCGTAGCTGGCGGGGTGAGAGATCCAGCGGTGACAATGAAATCATTCCAGTTGTCCGGGATCTCCTTGATTAACTCATTCAGCCTCTTGGCTGTGATCGTTTTAGCTTTCATCTTGCCTCCTTAGCCTGCCGTTGAGAGCGCGGCCTTAATTGCATTGCAGATTGCTAGCTGTGCGTCACTGTCTGGATCTCCTTGTATTCGCTTCCCGTCACGCGCTGGCAAGTATGAGAGAGCCATTCGCAATGCAACGTCCTTCTGCTCAAGCCCCTTCTCAATGGCGGCAAGCTCCTTCATCGCTCCCTCAGCAACTCCAACATTGAACTTGTCTTCGCTGTCTAGCCTGTTGATACATTCGCGAATCCATTTTGTCTCCATCTTGCCTCCTCGGTACATAACGCCCTTAGCTTATAACAGCCCGATATAAGGCTCTATGCTAATGGTATCCTAGTCAACGCCTCATCGTATCGTTGCGCTGCCTCTATCGCCAAGTCCTCTCTAGTTCCCATGTCGTAAATGGCTGGAACTCCAATCCATGATGTCATATCCTCGCTAGGGCTGTTATACATCTCCAACAATCCGCCCTTGCGGAATACCTTGTGCCAGTGTCCATCAGTCCATGGGTCAACGCGCTCTCTTTCCAAGAGGTCAAGTAACTCCTGTTGTGTCTCAGCGCGGACCACAGGGATTACCCTCTCCGCGTTGGCTGTCATCGGGTTCAATTGCAGTACAAACATCTTGCCTCCTCACTCAACCGCGATTGCTTGCCGGATAGCATTGATATCTGATATGTATTGCTCTGAATAGCTTTCTCCGAGAGGCACATGATCGGCAATGTGCTTCTTCATTGACTCGCCTTGATATAGCCAGTTCAAAGCGGCGTGTAATCCAACTTTTAGGACTTGTATCTTTTCTGCATCGTTCATCTTGCCTCCTCACTATGGCTCATAAACGGCTCAAATGGCTCACTCAGTTGGCTTCCGTATTCGCCACTTATGGCTACCATAGCCCAAGAAAGTTAGCCATCCTTCGTCGCCGCCCGTGACGCCAAGGCATGTATTGCTGCCGCCGCAACCCCACCCACCTTCTGCATCAACACTGAAATACATTGCCGTGTCCCCGTTTGGTCGGAATTCAAGATCGCTGATCTTGCCCTTCACCGGAAATGTACCCTCTTCGCGCATCGCCCTGTCCATCGGATCTCCGTAATCTTCGATGTCTCCGCCGATCCATTGGTCTTTCGCATCAACGATCTGCTGCCAGATTGGTGCTCGCATCGTAGTCTTGTTCATTCCATCACCGCCTCTTCTAGCTTCTGCCGTTCGATTTCTATTTTCCTCTCTAAGTCCTCAACTCTGCCGGTCGCCGTTGCCCTCTCCAGATCTACCACGCGTCTGCGTTTTTGTCTCCATCTTACCTCCCTCTTGCTAAGAATACCATACAGCATTTGCGCCAGGAAGTCAAGGAGAAAGGGGCAGCCGCATTACACGACTACCCCCAGGTGAGATGATGAACTGTTAGCTGCTAAAAGGGCACTTCTTCTGTTGTCCCGCCACCACTAGGAGCCGCAGCCGCATCAGCAACCGCTGGCCCGTCTGACTTGCTGCCAAGGAACTGGACGCTGTTGGCGATTACCTCGACGACCTTCTTGCGCTCGCCCTCTGAGTTCTCGAATGAGTCAATGCGGAGTCGGCCTTCTACTGCTACGGGGCGACCTTTGGTGAGGTAGTTGGCGCAGTTCTCTGCCAATGAACCCCAAGTAATTATAGGCACATATGTTGTTTCCTCTTGTAGTTCCCCTGCCCCATTCTTATAAGCTCGGTTGATTGCAATATCAAACCGTGTTCGCGCTGTTCCGTTTTGTGTGTACTTTAACTCTGGGTCTGCCGTTATATTACCTAGAAATACAACCAAATTCATACTCGCTGCCATATCTTACCTCCTCTTGATCTATTGGCCAATGGTACACTATTACCTTCCCTGTGTCAAATGTGGAGTCGTCGCTATAGCAATAGCCCAAGCTCGGCTGGTAACTTGTCGTGCTTCCTCATATTACAAGTAGCACATGCAACCGCTAAATTAGATGGGGTATGCTTCCCTCCCCTTGAAAGCGGATGGATATGATCGACGTGTCTTTCTCCAAGAGGAATTGAGCTATTACATAGATAGCATTTGATGTTCGGCTCCTCTTTCGCCTTTCTATAAATTTCATCTATCTCTGCTTTCTGAGCAGCCGTTGTGAAAATCATTGACCCGGCTTTTAATGCACGCCTCTTCATTGTGTGGGCAGCCTCTTCAGCGAGATGAGATAGTCGATATTTTCTGTGGCTTTCTCTTATTTCCTCGCGATGCTCGCTGTAATAAATGGCATGCTTCTTACATATTTCTTTCCTGTTGGCTTGGTAATGGTTCTTGCGGCGCTGCCTTTCTTCCTCTCTGTGCTCGGCAATATAAGCCGTCTGCTTTCTCACCAACTCTTCTCGATTGGCTTCTCTATACTCGGCCTTCTGGAGTAAAATCTCTGCTCTATGTTCTTTGCGATAAGCCGCGCTCCGCTCGCGGTAGCCAGGATCAATACAAGCCATAATCTTTGAAACTCCAAGACCCATCTCTTCTGAGATCTTCGCGTAAGATAAACCATCAGACCTCAGCTCTTTCGCCCGATTCTCTTCCTCGGGTGTCATCTTCATCATTACCACCAGCAAGCATTAGATTGTATATTGTACTACAAACTAACGCAACAGCCAACACCCTCTAGTTATAAGACCTATACTCTCCGGTCCCCTCAAGCTCAAGTATGGCTAGGATGGCGTCGAAGAGCGCGTCTTCCTTCTCGTCCGTTAGCCTAATGCCGAACTCTCCTAGCTGCTCTTGGACGTGTTCACAGGTGTTGGCACAGATTGAGGTAACGTCTTCCATCCATAACTCTGGTTTCATGGTTCCTCCAATGAGGTGGCGAGGGTTTCAATCCCGAAGAACCTCCACCCCCGCCAGGCAAGATGTCCAGAGCCTATCAGTATAGCAGGCTCGTGTCAAGCTGGCTAATAACTCGTGGTTTCTCATTGAGGCTTCCAATTCCATACCTCCTTGCCGTAAAGCTCCGGTAGGTACTTGCCATCAATCTTATCTTCGCGCACCCACTTGCACAGGAAGTCAACCTTGCCATTGCGTTCGCATCGCCACACGACGCCCTCTACGGGATCTAGCTCGCCATGCCTTGGTGTCTTAATCTCAGCCTTGCACCACTCAATAGAGCGTGGAGGTCCATCGGAAAGGACGTAGGGCAACACGAATCTTCCATTTAGCCTATCAACCAGATTGCTTAGAGTTGCCCTAACGTGCGGCAATGTCATCAAGTCAAACGGGACGAATGGCGAATGCAATAGGTTGTACTTTGTTCCGTGTGCCTGAGCAAGCCACTCGCCGCAAAGCCTTTCTCCTGGCTCAAGGAATGAGAACAACTCAAGGTTTTGATAAACCCAGTCGTTGAACATGTGATGCTGTCGATACTTGCTTGTAGATGCTGGATACCCGGCCCTGCCCAATGGTATTAGATGCCCATCAACATTAGCAACGGATACATTGCTGCCATCTAATTTAACCTGAACAATGATATGGTCGTTCTTGTCGCGAACGCGCTCACAAACAATGCGGGCTTGCCCAGGAGTAACGGTGTGATCTCCAGGGCCAACTCTGCTGCCGGGAACATGCCCGATGCTACCGTATGATTTCTGCCCGAGCGGCTTCTCTTTCATTGCGCTATCCTCCCTTGTTCATCCTTCCCCGTAATGATCATCAATGCTATCAAGGCAGCGGTCGATAATCTCGAAAAAGGCGTTGGCATCAACCTTCTGGTTCATCGACATACCCCGGCCAAGATACTTATACCAGTGCACCTCAAAGTTGCCACACTTAAAGTTGGCTCTCATCGTCAGGCAATCAGGCTTGCATGGTTCTTCTTCGTCAGCTTCGCATGTGCAGTCGCCCCAGTAGTAGCAGTGCATGTCGAACACGTCTGTCGAATAATGTGTTCCGCTATTGCGTGTGGGGGCAGCGAAACTTTCCTGCGTCCTATTGCCCTCGCTTATCTCGATTGTCTCTGCCAGTAGTTGCAGCCCGGCCTCAATGAATGATGGGCATCCAAACTCACTTACTGGACATCCAAACATTGCTTGCCCTAGTTCTATGTTGTTATTCATCTTGCCTCCTTTGTTCACGAATAAGCCCCCGCAACGTGGCATGAACAAACTGTACGCAAACCCAGTCTGTACGCGCCGCACGTACTAATCGAACAACTCCAGCCCCTCGCCGCAGACCATATCGTTTAATAGCCGCCTGGCTTCCCTCGCCGATCCCTCGTGAAACTTCAGCGCCTGATCAAGCCCCTGCAACAGTCCGCGCCACTTCGTTCCGTTGAGCGCATCGTGCAGTTCGGGCCGTTCCTCTGGCAGGTTAAACTCTAGCATAGCCTTCATCGGCTCGCCTCAACCGTTGCGTCTGGATGTGCTACACAGGCAGCAAGGTATTCCTCAAGCCAAGGTAGGAAGTCTTTGTATGTTCCCCAGCCGTTATCAGAATCAAAGGCCATGAACCTAGCTGGATCAGCTTTCATCTTCTTAATGGCAACTGTCAGCGGAGCTATTAGCTGGCTGGCTGTCTCGATGTCATTCTCTTCGGGTCGCCACACAACGTCATAGATGCCTGCTTCTGTGGCCATGTAGCATAAGTTGTGCGTTATGTTCTGGCAGTGAGACTCCTCGGTTGTTTTCGTTTCTGTATATGTAAGCGTTACATCTAAGCTCATTGTTCCTCCTTATCTTACGGCCATGCAGAAAATACCTCTCTCGCATTCTTTAGCGCATCGCACAGCTCCTGTCCTTCTGCCTTGGTAATCATCCGCGCTACAAGCCGGTCGTTATCGCTGTAAGATTGATCTACCGCGCATGCTTCCGCTGCCTCTACTAGCCAGCCGAGAGCCTTGCCAAGCGCGATACGTTCTGCGTCCAGTTCTTCTAGCTTCTTCGTCCAGCCATTACGGACAGTCATCGTTCCAACCTATTCGCAATATCAGCGTAGCAAGGCGGAGAGAAGGGACCGCCATGGCGGAAACCATCCATCCAATAGACATCGTTATGCCCAAGATCATCGGCAGTTACCTCAATGCCAGCCGGAACAATAATTGACACCGACGCTGCTCCATATAGGGGCGTAACCGTAAATGAAGACTTGGCAACTAAGAAATCGTCGGGCATGTTATATTCATAGAAGTTGCCTACCTCTCCACCATTCTCTATCCACCCGCGCAGCCATGCCTCATAATCTCTGCGGTGGGCTTTCCGGCATTTTCTAATCCATACTTGCGATGATATCCGCAGCATTTCATTCCTGCGAGAATAGTCACCATGGGATTCCTGAAGCACAGTTACTTCATCAAACCTCTTCTTCCTCGCGGCCTGAACTGCTTTCGCAACATCAATGTTCTTAATCATACCGGCCTCCATTTTGTGACAGAACATGTACGGTTATTGATAAGTGTAGATGAGTCGTCACGGCAAGGGCGCGGAAGCAGCCATGAGAGTGTTGCTTCCATCGGACGCCTCCGGGTAAGACGCGCCTTGCGCCGCTTGCTACGTGACTTCATCTCGCCAACCCCTTGGCTTGATAGTGATCTCTAAGCAACTCAGCCGTGCGTGAGTGCATCTTATCTTTGCATGGATCAAGATACACGTAATCCAGCCAATCAACGACACGGTATAGCTCTCCGTCGATCAACACGTAGTCTCTGTCGCCCTCAGCAAGGCCGTGACGCTTAGCAAATCCCTCTCGCTTGGTTCGATACTGTGTGCCTTCCTCGGTTGCGACAAGCTCAAGCACATCGTCTGGCGTGTCGAAAAACGTCCACCCTCGCAGCAATGTAGAATCGAGGGCTACTCCACGCAGCTTTGTATCGGCATGGCAAAGGAGAATATCATGCAGCACATCTCGCATAACCTCGTATTCGTTTAGCGCACGCTCCATGAGCGGCATCACTTGTTCTTCAAGTACAATCAGATGTGGGTCGGACGTGTCCCAAGCCGATACGTTAACCTTGAATGGTTCGTAGCCAGGGATGCCAGTTACGCTAAATCTGTGTAGCTTTCTATCGCGTTTGAACTCCATGCTATGCCCCCTCTTCTAACGGGATCTTTGACATCTCATCGTGCCATACAATAACTGGAGGACTAAGTTTGATCTCGACATCGTTCTCATCAAGAAGGTCGCGAGCAGCGTTAGCCAGCACAGCATCTATGCCGACACGGCTTGGGCCTTCTGCTGGATGGACTATCAGATATTTCTTCATGTTGCCGATTCCTCCTTGCATTTCTCGATAGCCTGCTCATAACTGCCATCGTATTTCTTGTCATCAATGTAGACAACCATCTTGCCCGTCCAGTAATACATCTCGACCTTGTGGCCATTGATGTGAGTTGCTCTACGCGGGTTCATTTAACCACACTAGCTCTGGCGTTTCAACTACATGCCACGTAACTGATGTCTCAAAGAACTCAACCATAGCCTCTTCAGATCCGAATACCAGCAACGCAAGATGCCCGCCCTTTCCTCGCGCAATCCTAACAAATTGACCGCCTTCATCAAACGGATATGCCCACACGCCAACGAAACTTTCATCTCCAATTACGTTAAGGCAGGCGTTGTTGTCTGACCTCAACTGCTCAACTGTGACTGAGTGTTTCATTCCTCCTCCTCATGTAACCCCTGCGCCTTGATGATAGTAAGTATCGCCCTCACGATAGCCCCAGCCTTCAACGCCATCCCACTCTCATGCGAGGGGAAGCTATCGTCAATGATGATTCCTGAGAATGCTTCATCGGCAGCCACTAGCGCGTCGAACATTGCCTGGAACTTAGTCCCGCGCTTAACTATCTCTAGCAATTCCGGCGCGACATTCTCTGCTAGTAGACGTTTGACTAGCGAGCCTTTAAGGCCTACGTGGATGTATAGATCTGTTTGGCCATCATGCTCTACAGGAAACGGGAACTTCTCAGTTAGCATCATGATCTCTTCCCCCTCCACTGATACGCAAGCATTCCACACCCTGCCCAGAAATACCACGGCAACTCTGGAAGATCAAATACAGATAGCAATCCCCAGATAACTCCAGTTGATGCAAGTATGAACAAAGCATACTCAATTCCCTCTAATAATTTCTCCATTGTCATTTTCCACCCTTCTTCAGTGCACGAATCTCTTCTGCAATCTCTCGCGGAATGGTCATCGGCTCATGTTCGCCTTGTCGCCAAGTTGCATTGCTATTATGTGCTTCTGCAACACGGACGCACTCCTCAATCACATCGTTACGAAGGCTCGCAATCTCTTCATTCAAATCCTGTATGTCACAACGCAACTCATCGACATCTGAACTCATCTCTTGCCTCTCAGCGAAAGCCTCTTGTTGCTCTATTGAGTGGAAGCTACTGGTACAACTAGAACGTCCGCATATTTTACAAGCCATCACTCCCCCCTAGCCTTAGCCAGTGCAGCATACGCAGCCGCCAACTGATCTGGATACTTGTCGTTCCAGTTCTGCTTGCCAGCCTTTCCAGCCATCGCCTCCAACGCTTGATACAACTCAGGCGCAGCAGCCATCAGGTTATAGTCTGCTCTGTCCTGCTCATCTTCAACGTCGATGTTAGGAGTTATCTGTCTGCCGCCTGGCCCAGTGATATAGATGCGCCCATTCTTTGTCTCGTCAACTTCCCACGGTCCCTCAGTATATTTCATTCTTCCCACCTCCATACCCAACCATACCACACTCAGCGATGAATGTCTATGGAAGGAACCTTCAAGCGGTTCCCTGCAATCTACGTAAGAACCCAATGATAGGCTCCCAAGGTCTAGGCTTCCTCACTTCCAGCGTACTCTGAACACGCGAATCGGGATGCACATCCTCAAGGCACTCAAACTCACGGCGTGGCGGCTCGCCCAACGCGGGGATGTAAACTGTGCGATCCTCATTCCACGTTGGCTCAAGCGAACACTCAGGGCAGTAGTGTCGGCAACCGGCAGCATGATTAGTAAGGATCTCCATGAGGTGGCCACAGTTATGGCAGCGATGGAGTCGGAGTTGCATTCTCATTCATCCACCCCCTGGCCCTTCTTTATTTCATCTAGCTTACCTTTAATCCAACACTTCTTCTTGTGGCCATCTGGCTTCCAATTACCACAGGCAGGACATCCTTCAGGGCAATATCCGTAATGATTTCCTCCCAGACCTTCTCTTTCAACATACTTATGAACTCCTGACCATTCGAGTTTCTTTAGCTGGCCTACAGTTATTTCAACCATATCCATCGCCCCACCTCTCCATCCTCGCCACAGCTCGGACACCATCCGATAGGCGCATCAACCGGACGCAGACTATCATACTCATTCTGAGTCCAAGTGTTACCGCAGACGCCACACGTTACCTCTTCAATTACACGGTTCTTCATCGTCCCGCCTCCTTCTCAATCAATCCCTTCAACTCAACCCCAACAGCAATCAACGCATCGCGCCCGCCATCAGTTAGCAACTCATGCCGGAGAGTATCGTTGATGGTTCGCAGAGCGATGGACATAGCTTGCTGAGACTTATCGTATGAGTTGCAAGCCTTGACGATAAACTCAGCGTCTCCCGGCTTGAACTCGAACAGGTCGTTAGCGTTGGAGACAATTTCCTCCGCTGATTCGATGCTCGTATATGGTCGTGCGGTGAGTTCGGCTATGTCGTCCGCGTCAAGTTCCCAATATGGCCCGTTGAAGTCTTCGTGTGACTTGCAAGCCTTCCACGGTACTGGCGTATGCTTAGTCATTCTACACCACCCCACGTTGGCTTCTCAAGCGCAACGAACTCAGCAAAGGGTAACGACCACGACCGCCCAGCCCAAGACACTTTCTGAGCATCGCAATCGACAGTTATCAAACGACCATCGCAGAATCCAGCAGAGATTCCGTATCCAGTTGTATCCATCTCGACACCCTTCACCATCTCGCAGAACAATATCCGTGCCAAGTACGCGGCATCATCCCAACGTGACTTACCGCGAATCAGCCCAGCCTTCAACACCCCGGGCAACACTTCCCCGTTCCAGTGTGTGTAAAGATACACGCTGCTTCCACCGCTTGCTACCTCTAAGCTCGCTCGATTACCCATGTTTATCGCTCTCCTTGTTAAGACGTGTTTAGTCTGTAAAGTTATTGTACCACATCCGACTGTGAATGTTAATGGAAGGAAGCTGCAAGTCTAATGAATCGGGGGCGTCCGGGCCGTGAATCCCATCAGCCCCCTGCTTCAGGAGAGTGAAGCTATTCCTCTATATCTCTTAGGGCCTCGCGGAACTCCTCAACGTCTGGGATAGTCTCAGCCCCGCCATCGTCCCACTCGGAGGACTCGACTTGCTCCATGAACTCCAGAGCTTTCTTAGCGGCGGTGAGTAATGTCTCATAGTTGTTGCAGGCGTTGACGATGAAGGCGGCGTTGTCCTTCTGCTCGTTGATGGACACATCCCGCAAGATAACCTCTGCGATACGCGGGGTGCCTGGTGCCCAGATATGGATTAGCCTTTTTGTCTGTCTGAATGTTCCAATTCTCCACGGCGTCGGCGTATGTTTATCGTTCATGCTCGCACCTCCTTAACAATCGGCACAGTGTAGGTAACGTACTCCATCCATATCTCTCGGTCCCAGTCAGTGTGGCAAGACGGCGGGGGATTGAAGACGTACTCACCGGCATCGAAAGCCTTGTCCCTAGTCTTCGGCGCGACAGTAGGGTAGCAGTCGGGGAAGCTAGCAGAGACACACACGCTTCCATTGTCTAGCCTGACTAAGACCATTCCTTCTAGTCCACCCTTGTAGACTTCCTGAATCGTCCCATCGTATCCGTTGCAGATAACTTGCATACCAACTACGGGAATGTAAGGTGTGGCTAAACCTTTGGCGCGATCTGTTCGGAGTGCTGTCTCTTCCATCTCTCGGTACTTGTTCACGGTATCACTCTCCCTTGTTGCTGTAGCCTGTTGGAATGTTCGCCAGCTTAATGGAGATCAGGGCATTGTCTATCTCTTGCCCGGCCTCGATCATGTCAGAGAGGAAGTCGTGCAGCTCTCTGTAGGCGGCAACCTCTGCTTGAAGTGCTGCGTGTTGGCTTGCGGCTCGTTCCTTATCTTGTTTCGTGTTCACGGTATCACTCTCCTTTTGTGTCTACAGTATACCCGATCCAGTTGTGAAGATGAATGGAAGGAACATGGAAATTACAACAGTCCGGCGGCGAGCGTCTGCCGGATTGTGTCCAGCCGCCCCTTAACGTCATCGTATGCCTTCTCATCATGTTCAATGAGGGTGTCTATGCTCACGCCCCACAGTTCTTCCAGTAAGCCATAGGCTGCATCTAGTGCCTTGTGTTCATTGCAAGCCTTGACGATAAACTCAGCGTTGGCCTTGGCTGATTCAGTATCAACCCAATAGTTAGTAGTTTGCCCAATTATACCACGGCTTTTCGTAAGGATTGTATAGGGGTCGCTTCCTATCTCCCACGGCGTCTGCGTGTGCGCTGTCTCATTCATTCTTATCACTCTCCCTTTGTGTCTACAGTATACCCGATCCAGTTGTGAAGGTTAATGGAAGGAGCATGGAAATCATAGCCCGTGACTGGCAAACAGCTCAGTTAGGCAAATGATCTTGCCATCGTCGGCATCCTTCGAGAACTGTTCCCGTTGAGCTTCTAGCTTCGTCTGGCGTTCGGGGTCGTCCTTCTTAATGATACCGTATCGGATAGGGTCGGCATCTGTTCCCGCGCCTAGTGTCGTGTCGCCTTTGTTGATCTCGCTCATGCTTGCACCGCCCCGACAAGCTCACTCATGGTCAACTCGTCTGATATTGTCTGAAGAAGGCTAGCCGTTGCCTTCTGGCTCTTCGTCTCTCCATCTGTGAATGTCACAGTGATCCTACCAGCCTTCGTTATCTTGGCCATATTAGCCCCGAACATCTTGGCCTCGAACGTAGGCGGCACTACAACAAGCTCAGAGCCTAGTTCCATCGAGTCCAGCCGTTCCCTCAGTGTTTCCGTTGCATTCATCATTGTCCCCCTCCTAGCTTGGGTCGTACAAGTCTGCCACTGTAGCTTCAACAACCGGGCCAACAGCCGCGAAGTCCTCAACCGTCAATGCTACGATTAACGGGAAGGCTCTATACGTGGCACTGTCCATGAGATAATACTTACCGTCTACCTCTCTCTTGCCGCTGAAGAATACCTTAACCGTTTCACCGTGTCCAAGTGCAGATGATCGAACTAGCTTTCCGGCTTCAACTAATGCCGCTCGTTTCTTTTCTTCCACGTAGAAAGTATCGCTTGCGTTTCGTTTCACGGTATCACTCTCCCTTTGTGATTCTATTATACCACGTCCAGTTGTGAATGTTAATGGAAGGAACATGGAAATCATATCCCCGCGAATGCCTCTACCCCTACCCTCATCGCTATTCTCACGGCTAAGTCAGCCGGGGCCAAGTATTCGATACAGGCGGGCTCGTCCTCGTATGGATCAACTACGGCTAACAATTTCCCCGTTGCGCAATCATCGAAGCCATAGTTAATTGGCTTGTCTAAGTATTGATAGATCCACACCCTTCGGCTATGCCTTGCCGCTATTCTCTCTGCAAGCAGTCCCATTCTATAGATGGCATTCCGCGCGTTAGATTCCTTCATTCCTATCACTCTCCTAGGGCTTCAGTATACCAGATCAGTCTGTGGATGTTAATGGAAGGAACATGGAAGTGCCGCCCCTAGAAGGGGGCAAGCACTCCAGTCTCGACCAGTGCATCTGCTTCAGCCAAGATAACCTTGAGGGCCTTCTCCAGCTTAGGCAGTACCTTTAGCACGAGGGCTTGAGGATCTTCCGAGAAGTGTTCCACGTACTTGTAAGCCTTGTCGGTGAACTGTTGCCCAAACATCCGGGCAATGATAGCGGCACCCATTTCAGCGATAGCTTCCACTTCCTCAATGGGCCGGGAATCGTCTACGCGCTTGCCATTAGCCTTGGCATCTGCAACGTGCATTAGCTCATGGAAGAATACCCGTTCATCATGAGTGCATAGGGTAATCCGAGTCTCGCAGTCAGTGTACCCGGCGGCATCTGCCATAACATTGCGGGGAACATATCGAACTGCAAGCCCCCAACAATCAGCGATAGCAGAAAGGGGCGGGGCATCCTTCGGCTTCCATTCCGGGCATTGATCCGCGAAGTCCGTGTCCTCTACCTTGAACTCAGGGATTACCCGATACCCGATAAGTACTTTCTCTCCAGTCTTGACGCCGCCCTTGACTTCATCAATCAGATTCGGCCCAAGTATATAGAATGCCTTGGACCCTTTCAGTACACTGACATTCATTTTCTTCCACTGATTGAACGTGCGGGCTTCAAACGTACCCGCCGCCCATGCAAGCAACCGATTACGCAACGACCAACGATCTATCGGGCGGTTATCGTCCTCACTACCATACAAACAAACAGTAGCCATTCCTTCGATCATTGTTTCGGGGGCCATAAATAGATCCGTCAACTCTTGGACTAATCCTTGCGCCTTTTCTGTCATCTTCATTTTAGTTCTCCTCGTAAATTGCATGGGACCAAAAGCCCTCAGCGCAATGCTCGACCACAAACGGACCATAGACACGGGACCATAACCCGCCCACGTCTATCTTGTAGAATCCCCAGTTCTTAAGCTCAATCAAGATCCCAAACAGATAGCGGGGAACCCAGTGATAACCCAAGCAGTCATTGAACTTATTGATACGTCCACGGCTTACCGCCCACATGTGCGCCTTGCGTTGACCGGCTATCCTTGTGAAGAACTTTATCCTTTTCACGGTCGCACTCTCCTCGCTCTTTGATACTATTATTATACAGCACCAAGGCAGCCTTGATAATGGAAGGAACATGGAAATGGAGGGTGACTATTGTCCTGTTGACAAGCGTAGTATTTTAGCGTATACTCTTGTAGAGGGTGGGGAGCTGGCTGGATTTTGGCCAGGGCTTGGGAAAGGTGACGAATGTCCGCTGGCGTTTCCAGGCTTCTTCCATTAACATTCACGGGTAGGCGTGATATACTGTTACTATCAAGGCATGAGGAGAGTGTGGAATGAAGACAGACTGCCTGGAAAGCTACGACGACGTGGCAATGAATAAGGTCACCCGCTCTCCGAGAGCATGGCGTGGCGTGTCCCATTCATGGCGACGCGACAAAAAGCGGCAGGACATGTCAGCGAAGTCGGCAGGGCGCAGGTCGAATGCTAAGTGTAGACGATGGCTTAGCATGGCAGAATGGATCAACAGGGAGAGTGATAACCGTGGACACTAGAAAGGATGCCGGAACATATAAGGGCTATCAGTGTTGGAAGTCCGCATCAGGCTTATCGTTTAACTGCCCAGACTGGGTGCTATATTCCTTCGAGACACTCGACCAGCTTCACCGGGCTATCGACTGCAAAATAGATAGGGCAAGATGGTGAGGGTATCTAGGCCGCGATGTTGGGCGGGCCGGTTTACGGTGGCAATCACAGCGTCAGGGAGGGTATCAGGGCGGAGGGTGTGGGGGGAGATCGTTAGCAGGTGGGGGGGTTGGCTGCCAGAACGGTTGACGGGGTACGCCAAACCTCAGTGACAGCCACAACTTCGATGCGACAACTGCGCCTTTGACGTGGCTAAGGGGAGTATGACGGTGACAGGTGAGGAAAATTTCTACTGCCGATGGCCAACTTACGGGGGTAGGGGTATCTTCCCAGAGCAACAGCAAACAACGGGTTTAGCTAAGTGACAGTACGTTTAGCAATAACAATGACAGTTACGGAAACAGCGAAGAGGCAATAAAAAATACATTGTTGATAGTCACTTTAGGCAGGGAGGGGGTATGCCACAACAATCTTCTACCTAGCCTCTTCCTCTCTGGAATAAAACGAACTGGTCAAAATCCGTAAGCCAGAACAAGCCTCAGCTTATAATCAAAATACACAATGTCGATAGTCAGTTTGATAAGGGAAGGGGTGTTGCGCTAAACATTGCAGTGCATACACTGCCAGGCACCTGCGGTCGCGGGCAGCCAGATTTTGAAACGCCTATTCCCAGGCACCTACGGTCGTTCATGGAAACCGGGCACGCTGCCGACAGCTAGGATATAATAGAAATAGATACGTGTTGGGACAGGGGTTGACGTTGACATTGCGCTGCGCCTTTCGCCAGGCACCTACAGTCGCGCAAAGGGAAACGAACCTGCTGGGATCTCACCTCCCCCCAGCAAACAGGTCGTGGACCTCGATGATTTGATAGCTCGAACCTAAGATGATCTCGTTCCATTGTTCCCATCGGACCACTTCCCCGCTGACGATAACCCATTTCCCTTTCATCTCACTCATCGCATCAATAACTGAGGGGGTCCAGCTAAGGAGCTTGAAGTTGGTGTGAGTATTGATGACTCCCTGCGGATTGCCTGAGCCCGTAACTCCTCGGACGAACTCAATGCACGGCACGATCACTTGAATCTCCTGGTTAGTCTCTGCCCACTTTGCCGCCTCTTCCACTGACATAGCTCCGGCGAGGATTGGCGGGTCTGCGATGTTGCCCCATGCTGCCAAGGGGATTGGAGCTTCTGGAACAGCTCCACCGTTTGCCATGCTATCGGGGACTATCGGGCTTTGGTCCGTTCCGTCATAGATGTCTACGATCTCCCACATCGTTTGGAGGTAGTGAACTGTCGCAATATTGAAGTAGGCGTCATACCCCTTATGTAAAGCCGGATGAGTTGAGTAGAATATGTTGTTCATAAAGCTGGCAGAGTTTCTAATCTCCTCCATCGCTCGTAGGTTGTTTGCCACAAGATCCCAACGCCCTGCATCCATAGCTGCAAAGTTAGCGAATCCGAGTTTCTGGTCTGCTTCCTCCATGAAGAAGACAGCGAACCCAAACGCCCAGATAGCGAGGAGCATCTTGAAAGGCCTGGAGATATCGAACTTGTATTTCGACTTCTCCGCGAACTCTCCGTAGACAATCTTCTTGAAGAAGCAGAAGCGAAGGGCCGCTATGATCGCGGCCCCCACTTGTTCTTTGTTGAGCCAGTTCATCAGAGAGACAACCACGGAAAGATCGCTACGCCGTCGCCGTCAAGTATTGCCGGGTGTCCAGTGTCTCCGAGGGGCAAGTCGTACACGGTTAGCCACAGGAGCGCGTCACCTAAAGACAAGATACGTCGAGGGCTTCCAGTTGTGCTCGTCTTGCTCACGTACATGATACTGAAGAGATGAGCCCACGACTTAACGGGGAGCTGGAAGAACAACGCTGTCATCTTAGAGAAGTTGTTGTTAACCAGGGCTTGCAGCAACGGCAACTCCGTTGATTGAATGGTGGTTGCCCTCGTCGCTGTCCCTGCCAAGATCGGATAGAGTGCGCTTGTGTACTCGTTGAACCTGTCCACGTTGTCAGGGGTTGCGTAGGGGTTGGATTGTCCGACGGTTGCCACGGCTGCGAATAACAGGACTGCTAGAATTACTAGGAACTTCTTCACGGTGTCACTCTCCTTAGAAAGTACGTTGGTGGGCTTGGTGAGCAAACTTATGCTCAAGGCGCTTAATGATTCTCTCTGCATCATGCCGGTCGCTTTCGTCTTCAATCTGCTCTCGGCATTTCACGCATGGCTCTCCCCTCCTTTTGGCTGGCTCAATCCCACAGTAAGGACAAAGCCCTTCGCTTGGTTCTGGGTCCTCGAACCGTTCGATGGCACGGTCTGCGGATCGCCTTAGAATCCTGGCGTTTATTGGGTCGTTTAGGAACTCGTCCAAGGGCCTGGTGTTCACCCTTTGGGTAATCGGTTTGAGCATCTTGCTCGCCCAAGGTTCGAGTAGATGGCTCCCTTCGTCTGGCTTCACTTGTCTCGCCCCCCTTTCGTATTATTAGCATAGCAGAAAACGAGGCCGATGTTAATGGAAGGAACATCGTATTTGTCTGCAATTTACCTTCAAGGATAAAGTGACGAATCGGCCCTCCACCCACCACGCCGCCACTGCGCCCTTGCTTGAGGAGTTATGCCCCCTCCTGCCCCACACAGTATGCGCAGTTGGGCTAGAGAGGTGGTTGGGCTAACCGGAGCGACCGGCGAATGCCTGGAGCAACGGATGGTTTCCACCAGGAGGCTGGGAGGAAAGACTTAACGAGAGGACCTTATTTGATGGGGTACCCCCTTTTAACTGAAAAAGGCCCCGCACTGGTGCCTTCTCCCCGCGTGGTGATTTTGAGAATCTTCCCACTCCACTCCAGCCATCAGCCAGCCATGAGACGAAGCGAGAGCCATCTCTTCTCCCTCCGCGCAGTGCCGCTGGCTAATTACACGTCAGTCGGCTGATCCTTGTCAGCTTCTACCTTCGGAGGCATATAGATTTCGTCTACGCCAACCTCCCCATCTGCGGCCCCTCTCGGTTGCGGCAACGTGCTTTCGGCGTCTTCGCGCGTCCAGAAATATCCTATCGTTGTATCCCAGCGCCCAGCAGTCATAAACCACGCGCGATATATCTTCATCACGCCTCCTCACTAAGCATCTCGATAGCCTTATCAACAAGCTCGGCTGCATGCGCTGGGTTTGTATGAAGTTTGGAGTTGACCAATAGGTTGAGGATTGGACTCAGCTTCGCGGCGATGATGGATTCAAGTCGCCATCCACCTTCATCTGTAATGCGATGGCCCTCTGCTGTCATCACAAAACAATCGTCGCCTGCTTCTATAGCGAGCACTTGTTCTTCGGCAATCCCTTTCGCTAGTTTCATCCTGCCTCCTCCATACGCCCCCATTACACCACAACGCGATAGGTTTGTGAAGGGGACATCGGATACCTAAATGGAACGCCCCGCCCTCATAACAGAGCGGGGCTTGTTCAGAGGATTATGAACTCGTGTATATTACCGGGGGAGAGGCGTTGTGTCAAGCTGGAAGTTGCGTAAGTGTACATATTGTGTCTGCTAGCGCAATTGTGAAACAGCTTACCAATCGCCGCTAATCTTTCTTGTCTCGTTCCGCTATCATCGCGTCGGCCAAGCCAAATGCCTGTCGAGCTATTACATCGTCTGGCATTGACGATATTGTAGCAATCAGAGATGCAGCAAACTTGATCGCAGTATAGTCGCGCACGGACATTCCTGAATGCGTAACTTCTACTGCCACCTTCTCTTCTTTGCCAACCTGCTTTATCATCTCATATCTGCTGCCTGGGAACACTAATCCTCCGTCATTCATACTGCCTCCTTCTGCACTGGTGCCTTCAGCGAACATAGTGATTCAAATAATCTCAGGCTCACGCTAGACATACTGCCACTAGCTGCGCCGCGACGGATGCGATGAGCCAGGCGTTCGCTACTATCCTGCCGCTGAATCTCTTCCCCGGACGCCATGCCAGCAGCCCCAGCACTGGATCAACTATGAACCACGCTATAAGGGACGCGATAGATATGCGCATCATTATCAATCCTAACCCCGCAGTTATCATATAAGGTATCCTATCACGCAGACGACCAGCAGTGTCGCGCCGATGACACCCGTAGCGAAGCAAGCCAGGTATCCTATCTGGAATAGTAAGCTCTCCGGGATAAGGTGATGGTTTCTACTGATTGCCACATCCATCGTCAGCCATGCACCGCCCCCTGCTATGAGTAGTATGATGCCCGCGATTATCATAACGCGACCTTGAACACGCTAAGTTCCTCCCACGGTGCGCTCGTGTGGTCAGTGTCTCCCTCAATCATCGCGGCTACGTCTAGTACCATCCTGTGCGCAGCAGCTTGATGGTCGATAGGGAACTCGCAGTCTAGCTCCAATACCTGGAACAGCACGCCAGCTACTCGCTCTACTGCGTTCTCTACATCGTTGGCGCTGTATCTCTTCTCGGCTAGCGCGTTTTCGATAGCGGCGAGTTCGGCGCGGGCTTCGTTGAACGGCACGGTCGATACTGGCTCATGGTGCGAATACCTGAGCGCTAGACGGATGCACCTCTCAATCGCAGCTGTCTTCATATCAAGTACCCTCCCAGCAACAGTAGCCCTCCGATTACGATCATCCCAGCTATCCCTGTGAAGCTTCTCTCCGTCGCTCTGTACCCTAGTGGGAGTGATAGGGTTGCTATTGTTCCTATAAGCGCAGTTAGCATTAGTGCTATCCCTGTGGTTTGCATTGTGGGCTCCTTTAGTCGGTTTCGATATATCTATCCTGCCCATATGTTGGGCGTGCTCCGGCGTCTCTGAGTTTCATGAATATCTTCCGCATAAGCTCGCTCCTTTCGCTGGCCGTAGATGTGTCATCCTCGAATAGAAAGCGTAGTGGCTCCCCTGGCCGCATCAACCCTTGCCTCCAATCAACCTTCTCACAGCTATAGCTCGTCGCCTTGAGGCCAATGTCTGCGTTCATGCAGTGTATGATGATTGATAGTGTTTGCATGCTATGTCACCCAGGAGAGGATCACGGCGATGAGTACTAGTGAGATAGCCGTGATCCCTATCGCCTTGAGCTGGCGGTCGCTTAGCTTGTTAAACGCGTACATCACTGCGCCTGCTATGAAGACGGCCCATGCTATCCCTCGTAGTGTTAGTATTGCTGTTGTCATGTTGGCTCCTCCTTCCCTTGCGTGATCACGCAGCCCACGGTTCGTGCATTGTGCCTGGGGTTAGTGTCGTCCTGTTGCATTCGCCCACGCATCGAGCGCATCTTCCGGATTAGACATAATCGAGCCAGATCCCCCGCAGTGATTGCATTTCACATACCAGCGGTCTTCAGTGATGTCTTTATCAATATCTACCGTAAGCGCGATGTATGGGATTCCGTCCTCTTCACCATATCCAGTCTGCATTGAGCAGAAAGGGCAGTCGCCAATAATCTCAGGTTCTATAACAAGCCTTGTCATGTTGCCTCCTTTCATCCGATCTGTGGCAGAGGGTACACTTTATACTGGCTCTTCCACCACTCTACTGTCTCCGTTGACGTGAACGTTCTTCCTCCGACCACTGTGATGCTTGTGCGCTCGTTGTCAAGCTGCCTTGGCGTGATCGCTGAGATTAGGTCAAGCCTTACTAGGGCGGGGCCGTCTAGTGAGTTGAATGTGATCATGCGTTTATCAATCATCTTGCCTCCCTTGCGTGATTCCCGTATGCGCAGCCCACGGTTGGGGCATTGTGCCTGGGGTTGTGTAGTCATCCTTCCATGGCATGGCAATCGCCTCCTTAGGGGGTTGGGGTATTTATCCTCCGCTCATCCTGCGACTTCTTAGCCTCCAACACCATCTTGACTAGCTTCGGACTGTCCCATACCGCGTGAATAGCCTGATACGTTTCCTCGTTGCAACCCCACCCGCTGTATACATGCTTGCAGTCGTTGTCGCCAAGCATGTTGTCTAGTGCATCCTTGACAGCCATCCTCGGCTGGAAGTCTGCTCCGTGTGGCAGTGCTTCTTCTTCTACAGGGCCAGCTATGCAAATCCAATATTCTTTCATGAGGCCTCCTCTATTACTGCTACTAGGGCAGCGGAAAGTTGGGCTGGGGTTGCAGAAGCAGAGTAGAATACAGCGAGACCAACTTCTTCCCTAGCTACTGCGCCAGGTAGCTCTTCTGGGTACTGGTTTATTAAAGCATATCCGAAATGCCCCATTGTGAATTCGCCGCGTTTCTTGATCTCCGCCAATATGCCGTCAGGGCCATGCCAAAATTCATACTTGGTATCAAATGGGATTCCGCTTGCTCCTTCAATCGCTGTGCCCGTGTACAACCACTTTGCTATCTTCTCGTTGTTGGTCATTGCGACTCCATATTGTGTCGCGTTTTAGCAAGCAAAGACAAGATCCTTTGGCTTTTCGTGTTCTTAGGATCGTAACTGATATCCTTACGCTGGCTATCGAAATCAACGAATCCACCAGGAGAGACACAGCCAATCAGCGCCCTGAATGTTGTATCGCTCACATCTACCCAGTAGAAATCAGCCCATTTGTCATTTTTCAGCATGAACTTTCTTGGATCTGCATCTGCACTTCTTCCAGAAATAGATGATTCCTTCATGTACCAATCGCCTGACTCTAGACGCCTCAGAAGAAGAGCTGTCCTTCGCCTCTCACTCCACCAGATCATCCTTGCCTCCCTCGTACTGTATTATACTGCACTACTCATCCGTTTGTCAAGGCGGGTTCAAGTTGACAGGCAGGCATGTGCCTAGTTGGCTAAGAACCTATCTACAGTCTTCCCACTGTCATTGCATAGGAACGCAACGCCGTCGAAGATGATGTAGAGCTTCTTCCCCGATTCAAATACAAGATTGAAACAGCCGACGCAGATAGTGTCTTCAAGTACAGACGCATCGGCCTGAGTAATTGCGTTTTCAACGAATGATAGATCACAATAGTTAAGAACATCTCGAATTCCTTGCGGCGTATCTTTGAGGTGGAAGAACTCCACGCGCTGAACTTCAATAAAAGTGTTCGTCTTGTCATCGTCTCGCGATAAAATCTTTAGGTACATAGTGTCTCCTTTTCTATCTGTCTGTTATGCCTACCTGTCTATTGAGAGCGTAACACATCTTGCAGCTATGCGCAACCCCTCTTAATCACCCCACTGCTCTCTCAGACGCATCTTGTATGTTGTTAGCCCAGCGTCAAGCGGCTGCCAGTTTGTAGGATAGCCACCAGACCTCTTCCACTGTTGCTCCTTTGGCATAGCGGCAAACTCTATCTTCTGTATCCTGTTGTTGCATCGCTTACAAACAAGCCTTGTCGTTTCCGTTCCATCGTTAAGCTGCTGCCTGTTCCCAGAGAGCTTGTTGCGAATGTGGTCAATTGTCGCAACATCTCCGCGAGCCTTCCCAAACCCACTCTCTCCTCCATGCGGACCAAACTTGACAAGCCGCATCTTGCGATGGCAGATCGGGCAGAATGGATCTTTCGCGTAGAGGAGCGCCCTTCGCTTTTGATATGCTTTCGTCATCTCGCCTCCTCACTCTGCTCTGTTCAGGACGAACATAACCGCCCCAAACGTTCCTATCCCAGTTAGATACGGTACATGATGGACCACTCCAAAATATAGACACACGGCTAGGGCGCAGATGGTTGCTAGATGGTTCATGAGCGGTCCTTTGTCTTTGCCTTAGCCACCTTGATAAACTCCTGGCAGCGCGGGCAGTAATATTTGCCGTCTATCTTAGATGCGAGCGAGCCACACTTTAGGCACGTCTTCGTTCTCTTCGTAGCTGTCTTGTCTTTGGATGCGAACTTTGCCATCTTGCCTCCCTGCTAATACCACAGGCTAAACAGATGCTCGTTGAACACCTTCATTCCTGCATGGTATCTCTCGTGTGAATCATCATAGTCTACCTTGAACTCTAGATCGACCATCTCTTTGCCAGCCTCGAATCCGTCAATCATCTGCTGCACAATGCCATCCCACTTCATCTTAGCCTTATCAACTTCAGCATCTGTCGGATTGCCACGAGATTCAACATCAAAGCACTGGTTTGGAATCCCTGGCTTGTCTCCGAACGCTGGAAGCATCTCTAGCATCTTTTCAATGAGCCAATAGTCCAAGCCCCACAATGCCTTGTCATCCCAGCCGCGATAGACACGCTGCCAAGCCCACTTGATTTCCTTGAGGGCCATACCAAGAATGCGGTGTGGATGGGTTAGCGAATACCTCAAGCAATATCCGAACATTATTCACTCTCCAATGGGTCAAAACGCGACCACATGAAATGCGTCCTACCATCTTCATCGTAACTGATAAGATAACCATCACCATCGTCAGCAACTTTCACCGCACAGTTATCAAGCCACGGTATCCGCCCAATCCGTCTCCCGTATATCCCATAGCCGCCATCGCCGTCTGAGATCGACTGAGTGACCCTGTAGCGGCCATCCTCAAGCTCTAGGCCCCACAGGTCCAGCGTTGTTCCGGCTGGAAACTCTTGGCTGGCATCAATGAGATAGACAGTCGGGCTTCCCGAGTACAGCCATCCGGCGGCGACTACTACAACGATAGCCAGCGCAATTCCAATAAACTTCATCACTTGCCTCCCCTTGCAATCTTAAACGCCCTGTCAATTACATCGTCATCCGTATTGCATCCGTCAAACGCAATCGCGCTCTCGAAGATGTCCTCTATAGTAGTAGCGAGCTTGCTGCCATTGATGAACTGCCACAGCTCCTCAACTTTTTCCCACGAGGCGATGTCGTCAGGGTGGCTGTCTCCGATCCACAAATCAAGAGCTTCGCGTAGAGCTTCTCTATCTTGGGAGTGTTTGTTTCTATCGGAGCGGCTAGAGAAGGAATTGGCTACGAGTTCGTCGCGGATGTCTGCGTAGGAGATAAAGCTACTGTCCATCGTTGCCTAAGAAGACAAGCGGGGCTTGTTGCGAGATGGAGGACCGCAACGGCGTCACAACGACGTTATACCCCGCCATATTCAGTGAATGAAATAGATGCGTGTCGTCAATCATGTCTATCAGCCTCCATCAACGTCAGTCTACACTAAGCGAAGGTGGAAGTCAAGCGGCTATGCAAATATCAGTACCCTCATACTCACGCCGACTAGCGCAGCAAGAAGAAGCGCAATTAGCCAGCGATTAGTTTTCACCATGTTTGATACAACCAGGAAACGCGATGCTAGTCCCTTTTGCGGATCACCGTTGCCTAAGAGCGCCCTGCTGATAGGGTCAATCCTTTCCACAAACTCATCTCTGAGAGTCTTCGCTAAGCCCTGTATATCAACTTCGATACCGTTTACGCGCTCCTCAAGAGCCTCCACCTTTCCATCTCGCTTGCCATCTTCATACGTCTTTTCCACGTCACGCTCCAATTCGATTTGATCCAGCCGCTATTGGCTAATTGAATCTATTCTACAATCTTATGGCAGCAGCTAACAACCACGGGTTACTAAGGGTGCCCGTCATCCTTCTCTTAATTTCTCCAGTTCTTGCTGCTTTTTTTCCATCCTTGAAGAAAGGTACATATCTTTCTCAACAGAATAACTGACGGTTAGGATTGCATCGAGAACCATCTGTGTGTGCCCCGCCCCAAGCGCCCATTCAATGATGTTTTGTCCTTGTTGGATAACGATTGTCCCGTCTTCCTTTGCATTAACAGTAATGCCAAGTTCGCTAATGCGCGTTTCTACCTCTCTAAGTCTTGCCATTGCTTCCTCCTAATATTGTTTCTGCTATGCCTTTGGCTCGAACCTGTCATCAGCTTCCGTTTCTGTGTAGTAACGATCATCATGGTAGTGCGTTATCGTCGCCCAGAGATTGCCAGCCTGAGTTTTTGTGAAGTAATTAGTACCAATCCAAGTTTCCGTTGCATAGCCATAAGCCGTAATCTGAGTCGCTATCTCAGCCTCCGTCTTAAAGCCTGAAATATCAGAAGGCTCAACGACTTCATGATGAGCATTGTCACCTCCCGCATGATCGCTTACCAGAACGTCAACCGTCTTCGCGCTCTGATCAGATTTAGCAATATAGTTGCCAGCGCCAACATCGTGGATGTTAAGGCTTTTGCCTTCGTGGGTGCTAAGCTCCGCAGATGTAGCATAGCCGCTCAAATCAGACGACACTAAATACCCAGCTGCGTTATGAGGGTCGCTGGCGTTTACAATGTGATCGACAATATCTTTAGTATCAGCAAGCGAGTAACCTAACGTACAGTTATGTATGCCCGTAGCTAGGTCAGAATGGTTGCCTACTAATGTAGCGGCTGTCCCAGCCGGATCGAAATCAGTAGGAATATCAGATGTTAATGCAATATCTACCCCTGTGACAGCGCCATGGACGCCTGGAGAGGCTGCTGTTGTAAGAGCAGCGTGGTCACTTACGGCAGTTGCAACTTCTGTTGTAGTGGCAAGATCAGGTATTGTGCCAATAGCCGCAATATCATCTGCGTCCAGAAAATGTGCTATCGGACCACCCAAGATCCCGCCAGGAGCCTGTACATGCCAAGTAAGATCTGCGCGAAGTCCTTCTATCCATGATTCAGCTTCATAAGGATATTGCTTTGCATAGCAAATATACGCTCCTGCCCCTGCTCCATGGACTCCGGTTGTGAGAGCTGCGTGCGTTGCGATATCGCCAGACCATGGTGCGTCTGTCAGAAGGTTATGCACATCATCTGCGTAGACCTCTGCAATATGCCCAGTAATAAGAATTCCATTTGCATCTATAGCAGACTCGTTATTTAATATCATTCCAACCATAAGGTCTCTCGCTCTGCCTTCGCTGAGACCAGAGAGAAAGTTAGCAGTTCCTAATTGGGTGGGAGAAAACTCACCAAACGCCGCGCTTAGATCTGATATCTGCCCACTCATCTCTGCGGCATAATCTGCATTCCTAGCAACGGCAGCTCTTATTGCAGAAATCGACATGCCACCGCTCCCGGCTGAGGAACTATTTGGCCGCCTATCCTCATCCACAATGGCTTGAAGTTCTCGGATTGCTATTAGGGCAGACTCAAGATCCTCTGGGATTGTGTTTGCCTGAAGATCGCTTTGTAGCTCCGAATACACATCCTCGTCATCTTCGTCTAATGAAGAAAGTAACCCTGCTGATAGAGGCATAAACTCGGCTTCAAATTCGTAAACAAGTGGCAAATCTCTTGTCCAATCCATGGTGCCAAGTTGAACCTTTATCTCTACATACTGACCGTACTTTAGCTTCGTTGCAGGTGGCTCATTCCACGACTCTCCATCTTCTATTGTCCACAAGATGCTATTGTCGCTTTGCTCAAATGAAATTTCATCCTCTGTGCTACCAAACGAAACACGGGCAGATATTGAATGCTCTTCCTCAATCTTCGCGCAATTAACATACAGATGTTGCAGCTTCATTACCTCGCCAAGGTCAATCGTCTTCTTCCAATAGCCGCCAGTAGCCTGCGCCTCTATCGCAGTCCCTCTATCCCCGTCCCCAAAGAAATAGAAGTCAGTCCAATATCCAGCGCATCCAACCGTTAAGTCAAATCCTTCGCTTGCCTGTATCTGCCTAGTTCCAGTATAAGACAACTTCAATACTCCGTCTACATAGAGCATCATTGTGTTATTGTTGAGCGTAAACGAGATAGTATATTCTCTATCAACCTCTAAAGCATCAGCGGCAGTCTTTGTAACGTCTGCGCCAAACCTAGCGGTTATATATGGTTTGCCATCTGAGTTTATGCCGAGGATAAATACATATCCTCGCGTCATTAACACCTGGGCAGCTATTGACGAGAGCTTGATCCGAATCCCGCCAGACTGCCGATACTTCTTACTGTTATCATCGGAGATATACATCGAGGCATGTTCAGCAACGGTAGCGGTTCCGCCAGACAGCCACGACCTGCCATCATCTCTTTCAACCCAGGCATGACTAGTCAGAGTAGCATCGCCAGCAATACCAACATTCGCAGCAGTTGACCCAGCCCCCTCATAACAACGACAATAGACTGCCAATCCGCCTTTATCGACGTAATCAGCAATGCGGGTAGAATCAACGCCGAGGATGATACTGCCCGCAGGATCAAGCGAGTTCGTGCCGCTAAACTCGCCTGTATTCCAATCAGCTTGGCTGTCTATTGTTATCGTCTGTCTGGCCATCTATCTCCTAAACAGCCCGCTCGATGATATACGCAGCAACCTCTTCTGGAGTTTGCCCGTATCCAAGCAACAATTCAACCATGCCGCTTACTTCTTCTGCGCTAAAAAACACCAACTGAGGAGGAACAACTCCTGGCGCGAATGGTTGCTCTCTGGAATTGATTAGAGTCCCGACCTGCTCATGTATAATGCCCAACGCCTTTTCGACATCAGAAAGACTGCCACTAACTTTACCAGCATCAAACGCATCTGCTCCGATTCCTTTTACCATATCAATCTCCCTTACGCTACCTATGGCCACTATAGCCAACAACGCCACAACCACAATTATCCATCTCGCCATCATACACCTCCTAAAATAGCCTGTAGCGGGTCGTCATCAACTCCCTCTACCCGATCAAGATACTCTCTTATGATAGCAATCTCTTGCTCATAAAGCCAGCCCAGCGAACCGACACCGCGTAGAAACCCATCGAGATCCTTCCTTAGCTTGGCCACACCAGCCATCTGACGGTCACTCTTAGCCATGCTAACCAACTCGTGCGCCCTAACCTGCATCGACTCCAACTGATTAGCCACGCGCTGTTCGTCGCGACGATTAACGCTGCTCTTATCAATCCGACTACGGCTAGGCTCATCAAATAGCTCTCCTGTGTCGTAAACGTCAGCAAGCACGTCGCCGCTTATCGCAGCAGCTAATGCTTCGCTAGGGTCTCTGCCCGCTCTACGTTCACTTAATGCGAGTTCGGCTAGCTGTCTCTTGTCCATCATAACTCCTAGTATGCCTTCTCTTTGATCTCGCCATCGAACCAATCTGCCTCTAGCAGCATTCGCTTGATCTCGTCACCCCACTGGCGAACGTGATCTAGCTGGAATATGTAGCCAGGCTCCATCAAGGACGCCCTTACGCCGATTCGCTTAACCAGCGCCATCATCTCGCTAAGCGGAATGCCGAATCGCTCACTAGCGTCAACGGTGATCATGTGCAATTGCTGAGAGACATCGCTGGATGAGCTGCCGTATTGGCCGGGAGTTAGCCCCTCGGGGCCGATGGCCGCTGATAGGACGCGGGTGGGGTTGCGGCCTGCTCGTCGCTCTCTGAGCGCCAATTTCGCGAGTTGCTGCTTGTTCATGGTTTCTCCTTTCTACTTGGCGCTACTGTGAAAACGCCGCTTCTGCCCGCGCCCACATAATATCCATCAAATCAGGTACACTTACTCCTGATCCAATTGAACGTTTCAAAGTCCAAAGACGATCTGGATCTGCCGCCAACGCCCTGAGGCACCAACCCACGCAAACATCATATTTTATGACGCTGCCTGCTGTGAATCTAGTAACTATAGCTCCAAGCTCATTGTCTGTGAAGATTATATATGTTAGATTAGTATCGCCAAGATACAATCTTAGCATATTCGTCGATGTGAAGCTAGCCGCGCCTGGGTCATAAGCCATTTAATCCCCCTTACTTTAACCATCTGTCAGCAAATTTACCCATCTTTTGACATAAGCTAATACGACTAAAAGATCCAAAAGTGCTATCCCATAAGCCTTCTGCCCTCTCTGGGTCATTCGCAAGGATGCGGAGACAATATCCCGCACATGTCTCGGCATTTGTGTGGACCACTAGAAGTGCTTCTATTTCCTCATCCGAGAATAGTTGTGTGCCTGATACAGTATCTCCTGTGAGAAAACGTACGAGATCGAGGTCCGTCGCGAGCGAATCTGAGTACGAGAATGTCGCGGCCATGTTATGCTACCTCCCCTTTCTTGCTATCTATTTTTCTGTTGCTTAAACATAAATGTTGTGGATTAACACACTTTATATTCCCGCATGTTCTTCGGACTATCTTTCCTTTCGGGGCCATCTCTCCGTTTTCGATAAACCATGATATTCTTGCTGGCGATCCACTCTTCCCTAAGAATGACAGCGTTGGCCCTCCAGTCCATTCCCAGCACTCTCCTTCTCCTCCCTTGTCTACCTTGGCCCAAAACTTGGCCAAAGCCCTGCGCCGCAGGACAGCCTCCTTGGAGACATCTTTCTCTACCTCTTCGCCAGTTCGCCACGTCTTGTATCTCCTGGCATTGCAAACTGAGGCAGTGGACACTCCATATTCCTTTGCAAGTTGTCTCGCAGGCGTATCGCAAGATCGGATATGATCTACTATCTCCCAATTTAGCTTTGAATTCTTATGTGGCTCGTCGGTCCTGCATAATCCCTTGGCATTTCCTGCGCTGCTATCATGCCATATAGCGTCATCAACTAGCCTCCACCCTTTATGTACCTTGCTCCTTCCGTTACACACATTCCTCATACACTGATAACTGAAGTCTCTCTCAACACAAAGACGTTTAAGCCCTATCCCGGTGGGTATAACTTCTCCACTATCTGCATGTATAAATGCTGGATATTCCCGCCTTCCAATCTCCCGGTTCTTTTCCAGCCATTCCTCAGTAACGGGAGGCATCTTCATCCCTCGATGGGCGTCCCCTATCTTCTTGCGTGTCTCCTCAGAAACAACACGCCCTTTCAACGCCTTGCTTAGATTAGCTCTGTGCTCATCGGTGAAAACTTGCCCGCCCAAGTGTCGTTCAGCGGGCATCATGTTGTAAATGCCCGGACTTGACTCACGCATCTTATCAATCCACCATTGCTCGCGCTCCGTAATCGTGTCTAGATCCTCTACTACCTCCAAAACGAGATACTCGAAGGCGTCTCTCCCATATTTTGCGAACGCAGCGACTAGGTGTGGATTCGCATGCTTGCCGTTCTTCAGGCGGCTATCGTGCGTCTGCCATCGGCGGTCCATCCTGTTTATACTGCTTCCGATGTAAATCTTGCCATTTTGCGTGTTTTTGATCCCATAGATACCCGGATGCCTTGCGCTCTCCTCACAAGTAACGCCAGTCAGCTCAATAGGCTTCTCAAGCAGCACGGTTTTCGTAAGAGTTTCCATTCCCGCTCCCTTCCCCAATCGCCGCAGGGGCATTCAAGCCTATTCTATTCCCCCAGACGTGCTCCTATCAAGAGGCTTATTCGTATCCGTAAGCACTATCGGTCGCTTCAATTCTACGGTTGCCTGCATTCTTGCTCCTAAACCCATGGCTTGTCTGTTACGGATACAGGGGCGTTGCTATAGCGCCCCTGAAATCCTCCAGATTAGATACATCGGCGGCGGCTTCCTCTCCACCATCGCTATCTAGAATACCTAGAATTGTATTCTCTGCCAGCACGTCCCTGGCCATCTTCAGAGAGACCGATAGTGCGCTGAAAATTGACCGTGAACTCTCCAATCAAGTCGTCAAGTTCCCCGGCATATGGATTCCCAAGTTCATATTGGCGAGCTTGTTCGTCGCGGACAGATTGTAATAGATCAGTGCGCTCTTTAGCTGTTTTGCTCGCATCCCACTTCTTCCAATATAAATCATAAATACCGTGAATGATATTCTCTGCCCGCTCAAGCCCAACATTGATTCCTGGCCGGGCCATCATCATGGCCCGCTTCTCTTCTCCAACGTTTACCGCCGCTGCCAACACCCGATTTGGATTGCGCCCTGCACGCCGTTCCCTCAATGCCAACTTAGCCAGCTCTTTCTTGTTCATAACTCCTCCTGTGAAGCCACGTATGGCCTCTTAAATCCATCCTGTGCCCTAAGTGGGCCAACTATGTAAGTTTGGAATCCAGACTCTCCTGATACGTCTGTAGATTTGACTCAATATTCCACCCGCTATCGTCGGTCGAGCCGCCAAGCCTATCAACGTCGCTGGACGGGAATCTGGTGTCAGTGCTCGAAGTTGCCACTGAAGATAAGTAACTATCTTTGATTCTTTTGGCTTGCTCACCCACACTTCGCTGAATGGCCACGAGTTCGTTTATACCAAACTTACCTAATCCTTGGTACTTCTGTCTAATAAGATCAGGATCGTTCTGAAGACGTTCTAGTACAGCTACAGCGGCTAAGCCAACATTGTCGGCGTAATTGTCTAGAACTGCGTTGAGGTAATCGTCTTCAAACACCTCGCGGAGTGAAGATGTGTCACCAATTAATTCTCTCAAAGATCCGAGGTCAGTCCCTGGCGCATAGCTCATGTGTCATCTCCTCCCCAAAACCTTTCTATCGTCATATAAGATCGCCTAGCTCCGCCGACTTCTGCCACAAGTTTCCCTGCTCTCGCAATATATCGACCTGTATCCTAGAGCTATCATTCTCGCCCTTAGCCTCAGCCAATTCTGCGTTGAACTCTTCGATTTCGTTTCTCGATTTCTGCACCCAAATTTGGTAGCCATCAATAGGCGTCGTATCCAACGTAGGCGCAGTCGGCATCGTCGTAAACGTGATATTCTGCGCCTTGGCGAAGAAGAAGTGCGCAATGGTCATCTTGGTATTCTTGTTGAGCACGAGCCAGGTTTGTTCCACTTCATCGTCGTCGAAAACGGACTCAGTCGGCTCATTGATTGCCGTCCTGATCAGTGTCATTAGCCTGTCGTCCATGTTAGCGCCTCCTCATACACTCTAGCATATCTATCCTTTGGACACGACAATACGGGACGGACCAAAAGCCTTCAGCACAGTAGCCCCTCGCGTCACCCAGATAATCAGGTCGTAGTTCCCCTGTGTTAGCAACGCAGACGCCACTGCGCCAATCGTCAGATCGACCACGCCATTCGTCCCATCGCTAATCGTCACAGTGCCAATCTCTGCGTAGTCGCTGCCTGGCTCTGCGTACTTGGCCGTCAGCGTGTCTGTGCCAGTCACTGCAAAGGTATCGCGGTCAGCGTCCTTTAGCGTCAACTGGAACGTGCCAAGTTGCCCGTCTGTCCATTCAAGTGGGTCTGAATATTGCTTCACCATTATTCACGTCTCCCCTTCTCATATATACGCGCATCTTGTCTGTCGCCAAACGCATCGCCGTCAAGCCTTCCGCTGAATACATCGCCATCTAGTCTGCCGCTAAAGATGTCGCCCTTAATATATGTGTCATACAATACAGGGGGATCTACCTCTAGGCCACCCCACATGAACGATCCCCACATATTTTTGCCGAACATTATAGCTCCTTAGAAAATCATTACGAATGGAACAAATGAGGCTTCCTCGCTGCCCCAACTCCCCCACGCTGGTTCAGTCGCTTCAAACTTCCTAACTGCTAACCAGTCAATGCAAATAGTCCCAGTTCCAGCAGCACCCTCATAAAACACAGGATACATCGTCTCGTCTGGTATATTCGTTGTATGGTCTACAATCTCTGCCGAGCCGTAATATATCGCATGTCCAGAATACCATTGAATCCTGTATGTGTTGTAGTCTGTTACCGTGAACCCTGTGCTCTGGCTTGAGGTCGCCGTCTGCGTTCCGTTGTTTTTTGTTATAAGCGCAACGATGGAATCGCCAACTCCATACATATCTACGCGATCATCCCAGTCGCCAGCAGATCTCATTGCGCAAAAGTGAGATGCAAAGGCATCGTCAACAGTCCCCCACTTAGCACTGACGAGCAACTCGGCTCCAATGGAGATCCCAGTCTTGCCCTCAATCAAACCTCGAGTACCACCATTTGCTTGAATGATTTCTAGTTTTCCGGCGTCTGTTGTTATTGCCCCCTGAACAGTCGTCCACTTGGAACTATCAAGCATCGTTGGGAAGGCGTCGAAGAATTGGAATGTGTCATCTCCATTGCTATACGCAGCAGCTCCGACGTTGCCGTAGTACATGTAAAACGTAGTCGCGCCTGTTTCTATCTCATCGAACTCAACCCATATCGTTGCAGACGCAGAATCAGACTCCTCGATCCAGTAGTCAAGCAAGGTTGTGCCGTCATCTTGCGTGAATCTTATATCGTCATAGTCTGTTTCACATTTGGTCCCAATGTATACATCTTTCCCTGAATCAGACCCAGCAGACCGATGTACTACAACCTCCATCTGGTAATTGGAGACTAATCCAGTCGCCCGGCTAAGAGGCACTGACTTTCTATACTTCCAGTCTATCCACGCCATCTGATTCGCCTCCTACGGAAGCCCGAACACCAAAATGATGTCCAGTCCTAATGTCCCTGTCCCAATTACGCTACAGTCAATTCGTATAATATCTCCAGTCACAACATCGTCGTGCGCCGCATCAACAACAGGCTGAGTGGCCGCTGTGTACGAGTTGAGTTCTGTCGTGTCTAACGTGATGTCCGTTGACAGCATCTCTACGGTGTCTGTCAAGTTGTAGATGCCGAATGTTGGCAACCCGCTGCTGGATGCCGTCTTCACAACCGCATCAGCGTCTATCAGATTCATCCCGTTCAACTCTGACGGAACGGTGAAGTGCATCAGGCCATTGGTCACTGTGGGCGCTGCATCCTCAGCCAGCACTTTCATATACACGGTCTTTCTCCCTGCATAACTGCCAGCAAGAGAATCGGGAGTTACTGCAAGCGCGTCACTTGTCCCCGTGTTTACCTCTGACGCAATCGCAAGCTCAACCTTCCCCGCAACCGATGTTGAGGCGGAGGCTGTAGCATCTGCCCCATCAGCAACATTGAGGAACGTCAGCATCTGCGTCTTGTCTCTGCCCTCTATTCCATTAGCCGTCCAAGCAGCATAGTCAGTATCAACGGGTTGATTAGTTGTCCCGTCTACTGTAACCAGGTGGTTGTCTGTTATCGCGTGATTGATAGCGTGGACGTGATCTGCCCTTGCGAGGCTATGTGAAGTCCCAGCGCCAGCAGCTACCACAGCGGAGATCTCAGCGGCGGCGGCAGTATCAAGAGGGTCGCTTCCATCATTCGGGTCGTGGCTATCCTTGTGAGCCTGTGGAGCATTACTGCCAGTTACGTCAGCGCCGTCATCTACGCCAATGAACGCGAGCATCTGGGTTTTATTTCTGCCTTCAAGTCCGAGGGCCGTCCATGCTGCGTAATCGGTATCAACTGGAGCATTCGTCGTCCCATCAATGGTCGCAATATGGTTGTCAGTTATCGCATGGTTAATCGCATGGATGTGATCGGACCTAGCAAAACTGTGTGCGACTCCCTCTCCCGCTGCCACAACATCAGATATTTCAGCGGCGGCGGCAGTGTCAAGCGGGTCTGCTCCATCATTGGGATCGTGCCAATCCTTGTGCGCGCGCAGTGTGCGAATCGCACCACTCCCCCCGGCAGCAATATCAAACCACTTAGAGTTTGTGCTGTCCCATGCAAGCATGATCCCGTCTTCAAGGTCGTCAAGGCTAATGTCAGCCTTGCCCTGTAGCCAGATGTTGCCAGTTCCGTGCTTGATAACAACCGTTCGAGCGTCGGCCTCGGCGCGGATGATAATAAGATTGACGGTTGCTCCGCCGTTGATCGTAACAAGATCGTCACTAGCAGCGTCTGCTTCAGTGTCTACCTTGTGGCGCATTTGCGTAACTGTGATTGCTCCAGTAGCGATTGTTAATTCTGCCTCAACGGTTGCCAGAATCCCTTTCGTCGCGCTCAGTATCTGATCGTTCCATGAGAACGTAGCGCCTGCATCTCCGCTTAGATCGCCAAGTACTTCCGCGAATGTCTTGCCCTCTAATCCATTAGCTGTAGCCTTCGTGTATTCACCGCTATTGATCGTGCCATCTACAGTTACTATGTGGTTGTCTGTAATAGCGTGGTTAATCGCGTGAACGTGATCAGCACGAGCGAAGGTATGCGCTGCTCCTTCAGAGGCCGCAACAACCGCTGAAATCTCAGCAGCAGCAGCACAATCTAAAGCATCGCTGCCGTCATTTGGATCATGCAAATCCTTGTGAGCTTGAGGAGCGTTATCTCCAGTTACATCTGCTCCAGACGTTACGCCAATATCAGATAATACTTCTGCCACGGACTTGCTCTCAATCCCGTTTGCGGTAAACTTAGCATACTCCCCAGTTGCCGCATCGGCTTGATCGACAGTTACAATGTGGCTATCAGTAATCGCAGCTACAATTGAATGAAGATGATCGTTGCGAGAATATCCATTTCCGATACCGGATGATCCAGCATTAACCCCTTCAATTGCCACTGGTACTCCGGTACTTAAGTTGTCTGAGCCATTTCTGCTATGTGACGCTGCGTGAGCTTGTGGAGCGTTTGATCCAGTCACGTCAGCCCCGTCAGCCACGCCCAGGAATGTCAGCATCTGTGTCTTATCTCTACCTTCAAGTCCAAGAGCTGTCCATGCAGCATAATCTGTATCGACTGGTGCATTTGTTGTTCCATCCACAGTCACTAGATGATTATCAGTGATTGCGTGGCTAATGGCATGGATATGATCAGCCCTAGCAAGGCTGTGCGAAGCGCCTATTCCAGCAGCTACCACGGCAGATATTTCAGCGGCGGCAGCAGTATCTAAGGCGTCCGATCCATCATTAGGATCGTGAGTATCTTTATGTGCCCCTGGCGCTCCAGCAGCAGCCCATTCAAGTCCAGTAGCCTGCGCTGAGTTTGCAGTCAGGACAGTACCATTTGCGCCGACAGTTAGAACAAGGGGGGTGGAGGCAGCAGAGGCAGAGAGGACGTCTCCTTTAGCGGCAAAGTCACCGTCAACGAGAACGTCAGCATGAGAGGTCTCATTGGCTGCTGTAGGATCTGCCCCAGATGTTACGCTAAGGTCAGAGAGCACCTCGGCTACGGACTTGCCCTCAATCCCTAGCGTAGTCCACTTGGCATAATCGCCATTGACTGGAGCGTTAGTTGTTCCGTCTACCGTGGCCAGATGATTGTCGGTAATTGCATGGTTGATAGCGTGAACATGATCAGCCCTAGCAAACTCGTGCGCCGATCCTTCACTCGCTGCAACGACCGCTGAGATTTCGGCGGGGGCAGCACAATCCAAAGCATCGCCGCCATCTTCGGGGTCATGCAAATCATGGTGCGCCTGTGGGGCGTTATCGCCCGTCACGTCTGCTCCAGACGTTACGCCAATATCAGATAATACTTCTGCCACGGACTTGCTCTCAATCCCGTTTGCGGTAAACTTAGCATACTCCCCAGTTGCCGCATCAGCGCTATCAATTTGCGCAATGTTGTTGTCAGCAATACCAAGCGCAACTGCCGCTATGTTCCCGCCTGTTAGCCTGCCTACTAGCGTTTGCTCAGTGACTGTCAGCGCAGCCGGGGTGTCATCAGATGTAGCAGCCAATACAGAATGTGCATCAAATGTGGCCTTGTCTACTTTATCATTAAACGTATCCCAATCAGCCGTGGCTAAGTATCCGCTATTGCTCGTATCTGCCGGTTGAGTAGCGACTGTATGTTGAGCTGAAGTTAAATGATAGTATTCGTCTCCCGACCCACCATTAAGTCCTGGCAGATCATTATGCAATGTTAGCAGAGGCGCTATGAAATTGGAATAATGTTCCGTTCCGTCGTGCGTGAAATAAACCGTCGCTGTACTGCTTGACGTGCCAAATATGATGCCGCCAATCTTGTCTGTTGTCGCTACTGTAATCTCTGATTGGACTGTAGACATAGCAATCAGTGAGTAGTCGGTTCCTAGCGCTCTTATTTCTGGAGTGTCGGCGCCAAACACATATCTCCAAAGAGAAAAGGCTTGTGCTGTCTCATTCCCATATCCAGTTGGAACTGTTATTGTTACTTCCGTAGCCGAGGTATACGCCGAGATAGGATATAACCCTTTTGGCGTCTGAACATAACCGCACAGTGCTATATTCGCATTGTCGTCAGTATTAAGGAAGATAGTTCCGCCTGACGCCGTGGCCGTTCTTGACGTACCGCTGCCAGTAGTTGCGATTGTCTCGCTCTCTACTATTACGTGATAAATATTGCCAGTGATGTAAGATTCTCTTCCCCACGATACTGACGATACTGAAGCATAAATGTTAAACTTCCATTCTCCAGCATCTATAGCAGTTCTTCCCAATGCAGTATTGTAAAGGAAGGCATCGCCCATCACTGTATTGGTGTCGCAGACTATGGAATCGACTTCTTCTGCATCACCACTTGGTGCCTTTAATAAGCTCTGTACATCATAGTCGTTCTCAGAATCTTCTGCTAATATCTCAGTATGCGTAGGATAGAAAGTGATTCCAGCCGAACCTGATACTGCCGTTCCAGAACCATTTACCCATTCAGTACCGTTATATTTCAGCAGATCGTCTGTAGTTGGAGTATCAATAGTAACGTCAGCTAAGTCAGTAAGCCTTTCTGTTCTGAAGAGATCGACGTAAATTACTCCTACTGTGTCATCGACAACTACAACTCTAGCAACACGAGATTCTATTACAGCACTTGTTGGCGTAACATTAGTCAATGCACCAGCAGTCGTAGCTGATAAGTATAGAATATCTCCTGCTGACCAGCCTTCAGCGACATTAGTATCTAAATCATTTACCCTTCCTCTGCGAGTTACTAGCCCAGTGCTGCCACTTGTTATGGCTTGAGTCGCAACTCCGGTAACAATTGATGTGGCAAAAGCATCTGCCTTAGCCAGTTCAATTGTTGGGAAGCCTCCATCTGCTCCTGACATATACACAGCGTCTCCATTTGCTATGTCTCCAGCAGTGGCTTTCTTGCAAATCATTAAGTCTTCTTGGCCTATCTGCAATGTAACATCATCGTTTATCATTGCTGCTACTGTTTTATTGGTAGCGTCATAGTAGATTTTTCCTGCTGCGAATGCTCCAGGGGTTGGCGTTACTCCTAATTGTATTCCTTCTTGCAACAGAGGGAATCCAGTGACAGTCTGCGGCGCTGCTTGATCTAATTTAAGGACTGCAAGATCGGATATTACCTCTGATACAGCCTTGCTCTCGATACCGTCAGATGTAAATTTAGCATACTCGCCAGTTGCAGCATCTGCTTGATCAACAGTCAACAAATGATTATCAGCAATTCCATGTTGAATCTGGTGCGCATGGTCAGCTCGCGCTAACGAATGCGACGTGCCAACAGCGGCAGCTTGCACGCCAGCTATCTCAGCAGCAGCAGCCGTATCTAGGGCATCGCTTCCGTCATTGGGATCATGCAAGTCCTTGTGGGCCTTAGGATCGTTATCCGCAGTCACATCTGCTCCAGAGGTTACGCTAAGGTCAGATAGCACCTCTACGATAGACTTACTCTCTATTCCATTAGCTGTGAACTTCGCGTACTCACCTGTGGCAGCGTCAGCTTGATCGACAGTTACTAGATGATTGTCTGTAATCGCGTGGTTAATCGCGTGGATATGGTCTGCCCTAGCCAGGCTGTGGGATGTCCCTTCTCCAGCAGTAACTACAGCGGAGATCTCAGCAGCAGCAGCCGTATCTAGTGGGTCAGAGCCATCGTTGGGGTCGTGAGTGTCCTTGTGGGCACTCATGGCAGCAGCAGCCCACTTTACCCCGGCTGTCTCGCCAGAAGCAGCCGTCAGGACTGTATCGTTTGCACCAACTGTCAAGATAAGCGGCGTGTCGTTAGCAGAGGCAGAGAGAATATCTCCCTTTGCGTTAAAGTCTGAGTCCATCACAGCGCCAGCAGCCGAAACATTTGTCGAATCAGTTTTATCGGCTCCGCTCTCAACGCCAATATCAGATAGGACTTCCGCTACAGACTTACTCTCGATACCGTTAGCCGTGAACTTGGCATACTCTCCACTAGCAGCATCAGCCTGATCTACCTCAAGGATGTTATCGTCAGCTATGCCGACTGTCCGCGCAGATGTCGCACCGCCGCTTATCTGGACAAGGCCACCGTATGCGCTTACGTCGGCTTCTAGTCCACCGCGCTCGTGTGGCAACTCTCCTGCGTCCATGTAGCTTGCGTTGCGGAGGTCTGAGATGATTTCGGCGGCAGCGATGCGGTAGACGGCGGAGCCTATACACGCGGTGAAGGCAGCTTGGCTTTCTACTTTGCCCAGGGTGCAGGGTTGCAGACCTGTGAGGGTGTTTGTGCTTATTCCAGTATATTCTAATAAAGCGTAATCGGTTCCATCATCTACTCTTATATAGCCCCCGCCAGAATCAAAATCAGAGGCGCTTGTTAGGACAGCGGTTACATCGGTCCCGTGGACATAGGCTGTCGCCAGGGTAGTTTCTACTAAGTTTGAGTTAGAATAAGGTTTACTAATGGCAACCTCCTAGATCCCACTTATAATCGAAACAGCTTATCGGGCTTGGCCCCATCCATTCAAGAAGTGCTGGCACAGACTTCTTCCATATATATAACACGTTAGATCCTGCCCATCTCACAGTTTTGAACCCAAGGGCGATTAACTTGTCTCTAAGAAGCTCAACCTCTGGAACAGCGAACCCATAAGTACATAAAATCATCCCCTTCTCGCGAGTTAGGCTCCCGTCGCCGCATATCCACTGCCTGACCATCAGCGGCGTTAGGACTAAGTCTTCCGGGACGTGCTTCTTCCCATTCGGATACCATCTCTTCCACAACTGTAATAGATCCTTGCGGTACGTCAGGCTGGAATAATGATATGTGACTGCATCGTTCATTTTCGGGTGGACCTGGCGGGTTATATTTCCGCCCTGTGCAATCCCGAAACTAGATAATACCCCTGATAGCCACTCAAGATAGCTTCTGTGTTTTGAGGTGTGTCCATAAACAACTCCTATACTGCCCTTGCTCCTATGCAAACAGCCATCGCCAATTATCTCGCCAGAAAGAAACTCAATCGCCGTTTTTGATAGCGTAACAAAATTCGGGGTTGGAAACTTTTTAATCGTTACCCCATGCTTTCTTAGTATACGAGCAACCGGATACCCAGAAACCTCAAGAACTTTTCCGATCCTGTTTATTCCAACACCATCAAGATACATTTCAACGATCTTATCCTCATCAACATCAAGTTCCGTATACCCTTGATTTCTTCTAGGAATATCGGCCTCTGTCATGCGATTAAGGACCGTTCCTCCACAGCACCCATATTCCTCGCCAATCTCATCGCAAGTCATCCCCCAGGCATAAAGAGATTCAACCTCATTCATTGGCAGAATTATTGATTTTTCAATGGGCTTAATCTTCACATCATGTAGTCTTAAAATGCGATATATTACCTTGTCGCTAATGCCCATCTTGGCACTAATTTTAGGCGCCCTTGCTCCCGCGAGATACATGCGCACAGCTTCTTCCTCGTCCACCTTTATTGGTTGCCGCCCATGGCGCCTCTCAATCCCAGCAGCCATCAGATGCTTGCGCACAGTCTCAGTACAACAGCCGCACTCCTTACCGACATCGGCAAGAGACAGGCCGCCCTCATATAGGCGCGTGGCTTTCTCAATCGGAAACGCTGCACAAGTTGTAGTCATCTCGTTCCTCCACCAACGCCTCTACAAGACAGGGGCGCATCTATAACGCCCCCATCACCAAGCCATCATTGACTATCCTCATAGCATATACTTCTAACTGCCGTTGTATACGCCAACAAATGCCTATTACTTACCACCTATATTCTCTGCCATCCTGCCCAGATATATGTCCAATGAAATCCCCTTTGCCTGTTGGAATGTTGCGGAATGGGCCAGGGCGATTCTCGTTTTGACGACTGTTTATATATGGTGCTAAGGTCACGCCTGCGTCTGGAGGCCCTGCTACTGCCTCAATTGCTGCGCGTACATGATCCATTGATAATCGGCCTGGTACAAGTCTGTTTACGAACGTAAAAACGTCGGAAACAGCCTTATTCCTTTCAGCCAAGAGACGTAATGGAGGATTCATAGCAGAGTTTGCTTCTGACCGAACAGTGTTCATTGCAACCTCTTCCGTCGAGCCATAATCTCTCATAAAAATTCCTACGATATCATTAGCTAGACCTGATTGTTCTAGCAAATCGCGCCATAGAATCAACTCTTGAGAGACTGGGTTTAATAGTCGCGATTCCCCTCCTGGACCAACGCCCTCAGACAGCCTCTCTACCGCAGCAGCCAATATCCTCTTTGGATCTCGGCCAGCTCTACGTTCTCTAAGTGCTAATCGTGCTAGCTCTTTCTTATTCATACTTTTCTCCTTGACAGAGGAACCAGAGGGACGCGCTAGACGCCCCTCCAGAAACTCCTAGTAGTTTTGGTTGATCCAGGCCAAGGCCCAGTTCTCGAAAGTCGTCTCCGTAGTTGCGTATCCAGCCGTATCAACGACAACACCGTTATAGGTTGTCGCAACTGGCGTCTGAGACTGAGGCCACGCATTAAGCGCAGCAGTAGCCGCAGCTTTCGCCTCTGGGAAGCTCCCAAAGAGGCGATGTGGGAACTGGAGGCTAATTGCGAATGCCCCAAGTCCTTCAGGATCAGACTGATATACGTTGAAGAACGTAGACATCGTAGATGCCTGAGTCGCTTCGCCAGTAACGAACTTTGGATCAATGTTATAATCGCCAGCACTGTACGACAAAGTAGACCCTGGGAATGCTCCAGGCTGCGGGAATTGCTCAGTAAATGCAGCATACGGAATGAGGTTGCTTCTGCTAGTAGTTATTGGATCAAACCCATAAGCAGATTGCCAGCCAAGTGCCCCTTGCTTCCCAGCACCTGAGCCGACAACGCCTGTATAGAGAGCCTCGTAAATAGACTCATCTAGAGCGCGGCGGAGCTGGTCAGCTTGATTAACTCCCTCTGGAGCAACCTTCCTAACAGCGAATGCTGTGCCAGTTGTAGGGTCAAGTGGAGAGAGGTTTTCATCCTTCTCCCATGCGTTGATTACTTGGTCAAGCTGAGTCTTGATCTCTGTAATAACAGCATCAATGTTTCCCAGCCCAGCGCCTTGTGCCCACGGGCCAGTGTACTCAAGCAGGCGGTCTAGAACCCAGCCCTTGAGCATTGCAGCCCGATCAGGCCCAATGTTGTATTCCTCGACTAGCAGATCCTCTAGAGCGCCAGCTCGAAGAGGCCGCGAAGCCGCCACCGTAGTTTTTGCGTTGTTTCCAAAGGCTTGTTCAGCCCAATGTTTCTTAGTCACAGTTGGTTCCTCCTTGGCGGTGTCTACTCGTGGCTTTATCAGCTCAAGCACCCACCACTTGATGAAATCTTTATATCCCTGTTCTGATAGTAATGGCTTCCCTTGACGGTCAACCGGCCCTCGCCGCTCTTCCACCCAGAGGGGAATACGCGCCTCTAGGAACTTCCTAAGCAGCAGATACTGCTTTGGCTCCAGACGATGCGCTTGCATTGCCAATCTCGCAAGCGCATAATCTAGAAGCCCCTCAGCTCGTTGTATTCCAATAAACCACTTACCCATTACGCTCCATTACGCCTAGAACAAGTAACCGAATACGTCACAAACTAGAGTACCTGTTCCGGTAGTTCCAGTTGTATTATGCCAGTTAAGAGTTTGCGTAGTTGTTCCCATCACACCTGGAGTCGCTAGAGTAAGCAGATCCCAAGTCGAAGTGCCAGTTAGCACCTTTGAGAGATCTCCACTAGCAACAAGATCAGTCGCAGTAGCAAACCCAATGTTACTAACAGCATCAGTACCTTGGTCAAGTGTCTGGCCAGCAGACCGAATAACGATCTTCGTGATAATGCACGACTTGCCAGTAGGAACGACATAGAGCGCCGTTGTTGCAACAGCCTCAACATCTACAGCCGTACTAGACAGCAGAGCATCATAGTTCATAGGAACTGTAGACGATAGAGAACCCGTCACAGCTACGTCACCAGTTACGTCAACATCGCCAGTCATTGTGATGCTGCCTGAGCCAGCCTGGATTGTGGTTGCACTCGTTGTGTTCGTGCTACCAATTGTCACAGTCTGTACGCCAGCACCGTTAGCAATCGAAACTGTATGGGCACCAGTACCAGTACCAAGATTCAATGCCATGGTTGCGCTCGATACGCCAACTCCAATTGTTCCAGTCTGAGCCGTTTCACCAATAGTGATAGTTGTTGCAACAGCACCGCCAAGCGTCATGTTCCCAGTACCGGCATCAAGAGCCAGGCTACTTGCTACGCTGTCACTACCAATGGTAATAACTTGCGCGGCAGTTCCGCCATCGCCAATATGAATGGTATGAGCACCTACGCCAGTTCCCAAGTTCAGGATCGTGGTTGCGCTGGACTCGCCAAATGACATTGTACCAGTCTGAGCAGCGTTACCGAACGTGTAGGTCGTAGCAGCTACACCATTCAACGTAAAGTTGCCAGTCCCTGCCAGAAGGTCAAGAGAACTCGCGCCAGTAGCATTACCCAATGTGATTGTTTGTGCAACAGCGTTAGAGAACAGTGCAACTGCCCCAGAAGCCGTAGCGGTCCAATCGTCCGCAGAGGTAATTGACATATCTCCAGATCCAGCAAGGATTGCCATTGAAGAGGCACCTGTCGCATTACCAAACGTCACTGTCTGCGCTATAGCATTCGAGAACAAAGCAACAGCACCCGAGGCAGTAGCAGTGAAATCATCAGTCGATGTCATGGTGATATCGCCGGTTCCAGATTGGAGAGTCAGCGCGGAGGTAGTTCCGGTTGACCCAACATCAACAGCGATGCCGTCTATCGTTACAGTATCCTTAGCACTGCCAACGGCAATCGTGTCGGCAGCAGTATCGTTAGTCCCGACATTGATTGCGTTGCCGTCAACGTTAGTGCCAATATTGATGATCGAGCCTGCCGAGCCACCAAGAATGCTTAGGTCGTCAACAGACGTGATAACCATGTCGCCAGTTCCAGAATCAATAGCAGTTGCACTCGTTGTCGTTGCCGACCCAAGTGTTACCGTCTTGATACCAGCACCAGTTCCAATGTTAATTGCCTGTGTTCCAGTACCACCTAAAGTGATAGTACCAGTTGCAGTGCCAGCCCCAAGGTTAATGGGATAAGCAGTGCTTGCGTTAATATTAACAATTGGAGAAATGATATTCAAAGCAGTAGCAGCTTGTCCAGTAGCTAATTGTGCAATAGTAGTTCCAGAGAAGCTAAGGCTTACATAACCCGTTGCAGCAAGGTTGTTAATTGCAAGCGTAGGCTCAGCAATTCCATCGTACCATCCGTCATCCGCAACTGTATCAGTCAGCAGGAAGACTGGAACATCTGCACCAGCCTGTGCTGGCAAATCAACTGCGAGAAGATTGGCATTTGCATCATCTGTTGCCCAAAGCATCCCAGCTACTGTTCCTGTTCCAAAACCCCAGACCTGATCATCGGTAGCTGTCCAACCAGAAATACCAGCAGGATAGGTCATCCCTGTAGCTACGCCACCAACAGCAAGCTCAGGATTGCCATTAGAGGCAAACCCTAATGAGATCCAGCTAGTACCGGCTTCATCCTCAATCGCGAGAGTTGGCTGATCATAACCGTCAAAGTACCCAAAGTCTGTGTCTGCCAACGTAAGCAGAACGACTGGAACAATCGTTGTCCCAACATCCTCTAGGTCTATGATCAAACACTCAGCATTCGCATCAGCATCAGACGCTGCAATCTTCGCAATGTCAGTCTGATCAGATGCCTCAAAGAGGACATAGGCTTCTTCGCCACCCACCTCTGTCAAAACAATTTGGTTGAAGTTGCTCTCATATGACCCCGCAAACGCAGGTGTTGCAATTAGCGCGAAAGCCAACAGAGCAAGCATAATAAATTTCTTCATATCAAAACCTCCTAACACAATGGCCTCTTGCGAACCCATATATATACATCAGCCAACAGGTTGTTGGCGTTGCAGTCGGCTAGAACCTTTAGACGTAGGCCAGAAAGAATATTGCCATCTGTATCATCAACCCGGATACGGGCTACAGCGTCGTCGCCAAGCCCAGTCTCCTCGAATGATGCCACAGTCTCCCAAGTTAGGTCGCCAAGTCCCCTTGCCGTTCCAGCAAAGAATCCGATGTAAACATTTAGATCCCAATTGGCAGACGTATGGGCTGTTGCTGTAGAATCCGTAAAGATAAGGATTTCCTCAGCATTCTCGATCTCCATGCCGTCCCAAGCAGCGTTTGGCGCATCGGGAACAATCCCGTTAGCCGCGCCAACCTTGGTAAACGTCAGTTTCTTCCAGTCCCTGTCCTTCATTTAAGCCTCCAGCTCCTCCAACTCGGAGATCAATGTTGAGCGCGGCTTCTCCTTTGCTCCCTCAAGTTCTAAGACAGCTTCAATAGGCCACTCTCCAGACTTCACTTTCTCAACGATCTCATCAACCGTCAAAGTGATGTCAATCTCAGGCAGAACATCTTCATCAACGACTTCTGCCGCAGGTTCCTCTACTGGGTATTCCTCAGTGTCTTCGACAACTTCAGGTTCCTCAATATTAAGATCTGCGATAACTTCACCGTTTAACAAGATGCCCTCGCCTAGATATCCAACAATAATCTCAGCAATATCATCAGATGCTCCGTCCTCTTTAATAGCCTTCTGGATATCAGAGGGAGTCAGGCCGGTTGCATCGCGCATCCGGCCAGTCCCTGATCCCATCAGGTTAAGCTGTTCGAGGATTGCACCATTCCTGAACTTAACCATCATTGCCTCCTAACAGGCCATTGTCGATCCTACGGCTTGTCGTTAGCACTTCCACGGATAGCTGCGTAGTAGCTCTTCCAGACCGTACCAAGCCACATATCTACTCGCCATCGCTGATTGCCTGGGTTGGTGAACTGATAGCCAACACGAGTGTCGGAACGTTCAGCCTCGACTCTAGGCTCCTGCTTGCCCTGGAAGAAGCAAATTTCCAAACCTGGAAGTTCCTTCTTATCAGCAATCAAGTACCAGTCATAGTTCAGCTTGCGGTTCAAGATGGTTCCAGCAATTCGCGAACGAACAGCGTTATGGTCGCGGTTAGCAGAACCCGGTCGCCACTGGTTGTTATAAATCTGCTGTGCAGGTTCCCAGTTGCGATGACCAGAGACAATCCACCATTTCTCTGCGCCAACAGGTTCGCCTTGTGCGTCTTCCATTACGTCTGCGAGTTCTAGGCAAGACAACATGTTAGCATAGTTCAATGCCTTTCCTACTTCGCCATCATCAAAATCATTCCCGTGATTAGTATCATCAAAAAGAGAATTGCTGTCATACACGGTGGGATTATCTTGAAGATTATCGACGTAGACTGTCTCCATGAAGCGTGACCACATTGAGCGGGTGTATCGCGTGGCAATGTCATCGAAGTAACCAATGCGGTCACTCTTCAGCGCACGTAAGTTAGCTTCAAAGAGATTACCATATCCGTAGATGTCATAGCTCGCAGGCGTTGCATCCGGGATAGACTTCACGTTAAACTCGCCACCACTCTTCTTCAGCTCGTCAGCCATTCCGACAGACTCGACGATCTCGATAGTCTGTTGGTCAAGATAGTCTGAGCGACCCTGAGAGGTCCACTTTTTCCAATCGTCTGGATAGTCATACCAGATCTCTTGGATCTTGGCAGTAACTAGGTTAGTAAGCGCATTCGTCAGCATATCGGGCGTGACAGCAGCACTCAAAACCCCCAAAGACTCAAGCGGCAATACCGCTCCTGTCTGAGCAATCATTTGTAGGGCACGCTCTGCCTCATGTTTCGGAAGCGTTCCAGCAAGCGCCCTGTCAATCACATTTTGCATACTCATACTTATTCCCTCCTTACCTTAATCCCAGCCAAGGGATCAGTCTATTGTTGCAGGTTCTCCAAGAATAACGATGTCAACAGTTGTGTCCGCTGTAACTTTATCCTTATCGACAACCTGACCGATTGCGGGATCAGCCGCAGTCCCGCCATCTACTGTCGTTGCCGCAGCCATGGCCACTTTATCTCCACGGTCAAGGGCACCAGTCGTCGCTTTATCAACCCGCCACACTGCACCAGGAACGAGTATCTCGTAAAAGTAATAGTCAGTGTCAGCCGTCATCGCGTCGTTCGTTACACCATCAACGTGCCCGCCGTCGGCAGTTGCCACAGCGACATTGCTTGTAAAGACGAACGGAAGGCTAACAGCCACATCAGACCCACCGCACTTGCACGTTGCTTTAACGTTAGGACCTCTTAAATATTTCCAGGTCATATTTCACCTCCTATTTCTATACTTATACTTGTTCCATCATTACCAATCCCAAAAAAGGATTAGTCAATTTCTGCTGATTCTCCAAGAATAACGATGTCAACAGTTGTGTCATCCGACGCCTTATCCTGATCGACAACCATGCCGATTGCAGGGTTGCCAGTGGTCCCGTCATCAACTTCATCAGCGCCAGACATAGCAACTTTTTCTCCGCGTTTAAGCGTGTCGCCGGTTGCCTTATCCACCCGCCACACTGCACCAGGACAGAGCAACTCGTAGTTGTAATTGTCAGTCGCCGCTGTCATCGCATCGTTTGTCACGCCATCAACATGGCCACTATCGGCACACGCTACAGCGACATTGCTAGTAAAAACGAATGGCAGGCTAACAGCCATTGCCACCGCTCCGCACTTGCACGTTGCTCCAACATGAGGACCTCTAAGATATTTCCAGGTCATATTTACTTACCTCCTTCTATCGGTTCCGCCCCAGAATCTGCTCCATGGCAGACTTGGCATCTGCTCCCCCGCTTAACGCCTGTCCCTCAATCGAGACAGCCGCTTCACTTGCAAGGCTTGCCTCCAAAGTAGAGACGGCTTGGCGGTGAGAGTCAACTAGTCCATCAACAGCTTTCTCAGACATAGGAACGCCAGCGAACTCACTGCGAATTACATCCTGAACATCAGATGGCAACCCGCTTGCCGAAAGTTTCTGGTCTACCATTGCCTCACTGTCAACAATGTTTACGCGGGTTTCCATACGAGAAAGCCGCTGTTCCAAATTTGCCTGTCTCTGTCCGTTAATCATAACTCTCGTACCTCCTGTTGCGGACGCTCCGGCAGGTTGCTTAGACGGCAAGTTTAATTCCTGTTGCTGCGCTTGCGGCTGCTGCTCCTGCTGGGGTGCCCCCTCTTGTTCTGGTTGCGCCTCTTGCTGCACCTCTTGCTTTTTGAGGAATGCTGCATTCTCTGGATTGCCCCAGAAGCCTGCCATAAACTCCTCAAATGTAGCGTCCTGGCTTGCCTCCCAAGCCCCTGTCCATTTATCGTAAGCCTGCCCAACTCCGGCAGGATCAATCATTTCTCCGGCTTCGATTTGTTCCCGAACGAAATTGGCCATCGACTGGAAGAAGTCAAGCAACGTATTGCGCTCTGTCTTCCACGACCCAGTAGTTACGGATTCGTTGGCCGTAGGCTCTGCTCCTTCAACGGGAGCAACCTCTTGCTGTTCGCCTTGCGGCTGGGCGGGAGTCTGTTCCATATTGTCAGCAGCACCAAGCACGCCAAGCCAAGAAGCCTGAAGTGCCTGCACGCCAAGGATTGCTCCTTCAGCGGCTGGCCACGTCACAAGATCCATCGAGTGGACACGGGCAATTGAACTAATGTCCATCGCGTCATCCATGTCGCCCTCGCAATAGATAGAGAGGCCGGGAGGATTGATCCCCTTGGATAACATCGCATCAACCAATGCCTGCCTAGCAGGATCTGTGATGCAAATGTCGCCAAATACAGCCTGTTCTTTATCATCCCAAGTAGCGTTGGTTACAAAGCCAACCTGATTTCCAACCGTGCTTCCAGCGAAATCAGAGTCGGTTAGTGGCAAGTGATATTCCACGGGGCCATATTCGCCACCGTATGAGAATACCTTGAGTGGCACTCCCTCAAACATCCCAGCACTAACTGCGGCCTGTAACGCAGGAGCATTCCAGTTCTTCTTATCTAGCGCAATGCCAGCCTTAATCAGACGGGCCAGATACGTTCCTGGCTTGCCGCCAACAGCAGCCTGCAATGCGGGCCTTGCCATCGGAACTCCAGGAGCAGCTTGTGCTCCAGGCGCTGGCTGACTACGAAGAAGCTCGAAGAAAGGAAGATTCCCTAAGTCTGACAGCTTGCCAGTAGGATCAACCTTCTTCCCATATACTTTGTCCAGCATCTTGATGGCAGCAGCTACTGGCCCAACCTTCTCCTTTAGAGCTTTGAGAGACTTGTAGATTCCCTCAAGGCTCGGCGGTTCCTTGCCTTCTACTGGTTTAGCTTTGACGAGTTTCTGCAATTGCTTAATAATCGCCAAAAGTTCCGGTGAAGGCCCTTCTGCCTTCTCCAAGAGCTTGAGTACGTCAGGTGCGGTAACAGCCGCCATCAAGGCTTGCCGCATCTTAAACCCTACTCTTGGAATTGCCCGAGTTGTCATGCAATCCCTCCTTACCTTATAGACGCTCGTGCCACGAGCTATCTGCAATTTCTAACTTACTTAATCTACCTCAACCATGAGCAAGGCGCAAGTAGATTAAGCCCTAATTAGTAAACCGTTGTTTCGGCTCAGTAATACATGAGCACTAAGTTCCCGCCTGCCGTATACATGTCATTCGGAACCCCATACTTATCCATTGCCTCGCCAAGCGTAATCAGCCCCTCCATGCCG